>Ga0256826_1000009_pt1 | contig 89452 bp, 104 predicted proteins | sample CV79metaG_FD_185975 | JGI IMG/M metagenome (GOLD analysis project Ga0256826, IMG submission 185975) | Hydrothermal vent microbial communities from East Pacific Rise, Pacific Ocean - CV79 | ecosystem: Environmental > Aquatic > Marine > Hydrothermal vents | place: Pacific Ocean: East Pacific Rise...
AGCAGCTCGTTCATAGGCAACAACACCCCAAGGTACTTTTCCAGTAAGAAGGTATACATACTTCTCATCAGCACAAACTTTCCAAATTCCTTTTGGTGTTAGAAGAGGACCAGAGTCAGATAAAACAGTTTCATTTTCAAAATCTATCTCAAAAATTCTTGGTTTATAAGCATTTCCATTAGCATTACCAGCATCTCCAGAGTCTACTGCATAGATAAACATATGTTTATCGGTTGATATTTGTATGCCGTTGTATGTATTTCCATATATATCATCAGGAAGAGTGATAGCATCTAGTTTAAGAGTGTTGGTTGCAGGGTCATAGATATTTATCTGTGGTTTTTGTGTACCATTTGCTTTAGCACTTACCATGAAGAGTTTTCCATTTGGTGCTATGACACTATGCATACCATTCCATGCAGCACCATCAGCAAACTCTTTTTTTATAGCTCCAGTATCTCCATCTATGACAACTATCTCTATATTTCTTTTATAATTTTCATAGTAGACACTTAAAATATCCCATGAACTATTTTTATCGTTCATATCGTTTGGAACTTTATAGATACTCCCACCTCTGACAGCACTCAGTCCTGCACCTGTATCAAAGAGCTCTTTTGCAGGAGGAGAACCTAGTGCATCTGAAGTGAAAAAATCTACTGTTATTTCGGTGTCTATAAGGTTATTTACACCAGTATTTTCGGCATCTTTATCTTGAGGTGATGCTGTTTTATCTGAACTGCCACCACATCCACTAATAATGGCTACAACCAGGGCAAAAGTTAATATATTTAAGAGATATTTCATAGATGATTCCTTATTTTATAACTAATTATAATATAAATAACCATAACTTCTCTATAGTGTCTTCTTGGAAGCACCAACCAATAACAATAAGGGTCAGGTATTTAATTTAAAGCTTTTTTAAATAAAGTTACTTAAGGATAAAATCCCTCATGGCAAAACTGAAACTATATAACGTACTTACAAACTTAGAAAAAGAGCGTAAAAAAGTCTATAAAAGATTACAAATAACTATCATGAGTATTTTAGTCATTATGCTTATCGCTATGTATCTGTTTTTAAAGTTTTTTGGTATTCAACTCTTTTTTATGCTTATTGTATTTACTGCATTTTGGAGTATCAAATATGTTTATGCTAAATTTACTAAAGATTTTATAGTCAAGTATAAAGCTAAGGTAATAAAGCCTCTTGTTTTAAGTGTTGATAGTAACTTTACTTATTATCCTAACAGTCATATTGATTTTGATTATTTTACGGACTCAAATCTTTTTTCGCATACTCCAAATCTCTGTGAGGGTGATGACTATATTGGAGGAGAGGTAGATGGTGTTGCAATTGAGTTTTGTGATTTAAATATGCGAGTGAAATCACAAAACAGTACCTATACTATCTTTCAAGGGCTGTTCTTTGTGGCTGATTTTAACAAACATTTCAAACATAACACTATTGTTGTTCCTGATAGTGCTCAAAAAATATTTGGTGATTTAGTGGGTAATAGTTTGCAAAATAACAGTCTAAATCGAAAAAAACTTATAAAAATGGATGATATAGAGTTTGAGAAAAAGTTTGTCGTTTATGGTGATGATGAGATAGAAGCAAAATATATTTTAACCAATGCTATGATGCAGAGAATGGTTAAACTTCAAAAAAAATCGGGACAAAATATCTATATTTCATTTCGCGATAAAAAAATATTTATAGCTATTGCTTACAATCATAAACTATTTGAACCTTCTATAACAAAATCACTCTTAGCAACTAAAAGTATTACAGGTTATGCACAGGTTTTAGAGATGATGAAAGCGTTAGTTTCTGACCTGAAACTAAATGACAAACTATGGAGTAAGCGTTAAGGATTACTCTTGACTTGAGTTATAAACATTATTGTAGGCACACCATTTTGGTGTACCTTATTAGGCTTTATCAAGAGGAGAATCTGGGAAAAAAACTTACTAGTGAGGCTTAGATTCCACCTGTTGGAGAACCACATTTACCTGCGCCACCACATCTACCTGGTCCGCCACATTTTCCAGTTGAACCACATTTACCTGAACCACATTTTGGTTGGCTTGGTTTTTCACTAACTGTTTTATCTGTAGTGGTGCTACATCCTGTTGCAAGTGCTGCCATTGAAAATGCAAGTAATGCACTTAAGAAGATTTTTTTCATATTGATTCCTTGAAAATAATTTTATAACGCTGTAATTTTAATAGGTTTTTATAGGTCTGTCTGTCTGTTTTGTTACATTAAAATCTGCGATAAATATTAAGAAGTTAATCGATATAATCAGGGCATGGAATTAGAAAAACTTTACTTTTATACTTTATTATCTGAAAAGTCTCAACAGTTAATTCAAGAAAATATGAGACCCTTTAAAAAACAAAAAAATGATATTTTATATTATGCTGGTGACGTATGCCAAGACTTCGTTATTATTGATTATGGAAGCATTAAGGTCTATGTGCAAGGCGAATCAGCTGAACAAACTTATACTTTATATACAGTTGAAGATGGTGAGCCCTGTATTATCAACACTTTTTCAACCATATTCTCTAATGTGACAGCTGCTAATGCTGAAGTAATACGAGATCTTAAAGGGTGGATGCTCAACAAAGATATTTTATTGCAACTTCTTAGAGATGAACCTATATTTAGTGCGTATCTTTTTGATACGGTATCTCAAAATATTGCAGCACTTGTAAATACGATAAAAGATGTTAAGTTCACGACGCTAGGGGAAAGATTAGAAAACTGGGTTTCTTCAAAAAACAAAAAAACAATTTATGTTACGCATGAAGAAATTGCCTCTCATTTAGGAACATCACGACCCATAATCAGTAAGCTTTTAAAAGATCTCGAAAAAGAGAAAAAAATAATCCTAAAACGGGGAAGTATCGAAGTTATATAACTTTTACGAGTAAGAGAGGCTAGATTACGAATACAGAAAATTCGTTCAGATAGATTTAATTCTATAAATAGATTAGCATAACTTCTTTAATCAGATATCTTCGCCTCATAAACATCTTCACAGGTATCAAACATATTATCAACTATATATTTGTCGTTTTCTAAGCCTTGATGCTTTTCGGAGAGGAAGGTTAAGTACATGGCTCCGTACTTTTTGGCAATAATATCAATGTCATTTACGAGGTGGAGGTAGGGTTTAATAAGGTATTCATGGAGGTAGTAATCTTGTGGGATATCGCATAAAATGGTGCGTAGCTCTTTTACTTTGAGTTTGTGATGGAGGGCATGTTGACAGATGATAAGTACTGCCATTTGATGTAAGGTTTGATAGCTCTCTTTTGTGTCCATAGTAAGCTTAGAATCAAATCTAAAATCATCTTCCATTAATGATAATATTTGCATAGTGTCCATAGTCTACCTCCTTAGTATTTAGAGTTTAATAAAAAAAAGTGATTAAATAGTGTGGAAAAGTATGAGACTATTTTACAAATATAGGTAGGTACTATCTTTTAGAAGTAAATTTAGCTATAATTTCAAACTCTTTTTATGCCTAGCATAAAGGAAGTTTTACGTAAAGGACAAATCGATGCCAAAAATGAAATCAGTTAAAGGCGCTGTAAAGCGTTTTAAAGTGAAAAAAAATGGTCAAATAAAACGTGGTACTGCATACCGTAGCCATATTTTGACTAAACAAGATGCGAGCACACGTCGTAAGCAAAACAGCCCAAAAGTGGTTGCAGCTTCTGACGCGAAAAACATCAAAGAAATGATTAACTAGAAATTTTTCTAGAGTAATCCAAAATTCTCCAGAGAAAATCTGGGCAAGTCCGAACACTATCGGCACCCCAACATTGAAAGATATGAATGGGTAAAGCAAAAGGAAAATTATGCCAAGAGTAAAAACAGGTGTCGTAAGACGTCGTCGTCACAAAAAGATTATGAAATTAGCGAAGGGCTTTTACCAAGGTCGTCGTAAACATTTCCGTAAAGCGAAAGAGCAAATTGAACATTCAATGGCTTATGCTTTCCGTGATCGTAAACAGAAAAAACGTGAGTTCCGTAAACTATGGATCATCCGTATTAATGCAGCATGTCGTTTGAATGGTATGAACTATTCAAACTTCATCAACGGACTTAAAAAAGCTGGCATCGAGCTTGACCGTAAAATTTTAGCTGACATGGCTATGAATGACGCAGCAGCATTTGCTTCTGTGGCAACAGCCGCGAAAGCAGCACTTTAATCTTTTGGGCCCCGGCCCACTAGATTATTCCTTCTTTTTAAACATCTAACACTTCACTAACACTTTTTATTTACAATTCCTCATTGAAACACAGGAATATCCACGAATCTCTTTTTTAAATACTTTTATAGCAGTTTATTGATGTTAAGTACATTTATAACTTTTCTTTGGCTTTAGGATGTATCAATAAACTTTTTTCTTTATCTAAACTATTGGATTGTTGCATCTGCTTAACGTTTAGTTAATGCAAGATAGCTATCATTTGGAACGTATAAAATTTTGAGGATATAAGATGAAGCGAGCGACTAAGGCGGTAGATAACACACTCTATAAAATGGGTAAGGGAATAACAAAGCACAAGTTCAAGGTTCTGTTAGGGATGTTGGTGCTTCTTTTTGGAATGATTGCCAATGTTCCTCATATTACACTTGATACTTCAACAGAGGGGTTTTTGCATGAAGACGATCCGGTTCGTGTTGCTTATGACAAGTTTCAAAACCAGTTTGGACATGATGAGAAGATCGTTATTGCTATCAAAACTGATGGGATTTTCAAGCTAGAAAATCTAGAAAAACTTAAAAACCTACATAATGAATTGGCAAGTGAAGTTCCTTATCTAAACGATATTACTTCACTTATCAATGCCAGGCAAACAACAGGGGATAAGGACTCTTTACTGGTTGAAGATCTTTTTCAAGAGTGGCCTAAGAGTGACGAAGATTTAGTGGCTAAGAAGGCTTATGCCCTTGCTAATCCGATGTATAAAGACCTTCTTTTAAACAGCGATGGTACTTTTAATGTGATTGTCCTTGAAGCAAACACTTACACTTCTGAAGGCGAGAATGCAACAAGCTCACAGGATGAGTTTAGTGATGGTTTTGAAGAGGAGAGTACTTCTACTGAAAACTTAGAGTTTATCTCTGATGCTGAGATTGCACAGATGGTACATAAGGTACGTGAGATTACCGCTTTGTATAAAAGCGATGACTTTAAGATAGAAATAGCAGGAAGTCCTAGTGTGACAGAGACTTTAAAAAGCTCAATGCAGAGTGATATTAAGAAGTTTAATGGTTTAATTATTTTAACTATTATTATCTCTTTGAGTCTTTTGTTTAGAAGAGTGTCTGGGGTTGTTTTCCCTCTTTTAGCTGTGTTACTTTCAGTGCTTAGTACGGTAGGCTTAATGGCATATTTTGGTACTCCTATTAAAATTCCAACACAGATTTTACCTTCATTCATTTTAGCCGTTGGAGTGGGAACTTCCATTCATATTATGGCGATATTTTTTCATCACTATGATAAGTATGGGGATAAAAATGAGTCTATAGCCTACACCTTACAACATTCAGGTCTTGCAATTATTATGACCTCATTAACGACAGCCGCCGGAATTGGCTCATTTTTTATCTCTTCTGTTGCTCCAGTAGCAGACTTGGGTGTGTATGGTGCAGCAGGTGTGATCATTGCTTTAGTAGTGAGTATGGTATTACTACCGGTGTTAATTGCTATTTTTCCTCTTAAACGTAAGGCTTATTCGAGTGAAGCACATCAAGACATATTAGAGCGAACTTTGGTTCGTATAGCGCATTTTACGCAAAAACGTGCGAAACCAATTGTAGTTATGGCCATCTTAGCAATGATGGTTGCCTTGGGTCTTGCTACTCAAGTTAAGTACTCTCACAACCCACTAAAATGGCTTCCTGAAGATAACGAAGCACGTTTAGCAACGGAGTATATTGACCATGAGATGCGTGGTACTATCTCTTTGGAGTTGATTATTGATACTCAAAAAGAGAATGGACTTTATGATTATGAGCTTTTAAAAAGTTTAGATGAGCTGACGAAATATGCACAAACCATTAAAACCGATGACTATTTTGTTGGGAAGGTGGTGAGTGTTGTTGATGTTATCAAAGAGATTCATAAAGCATTAAACGAAAACCAAGAAGCTTACTATGCTATTCCAACCGATCCTGATTTGATAGCGCAAGAGATTTTACTGTTTGAAAACAGTGGGAGTGATGATTTAGAAGACTTTGTTGATTCACAGTTTTCACAAGCACGTATGACATTTAAGATGCCATGGGTAGATGCTATTAAATATCACAGTATGATAGAGTCACTCCAAGAACACCTTGAAAAGACTCTACCTGCTGGTGTTCATGTCCAAATCACAGGGATGATTCCACTCTTAGCAAACACTATCACTTCGGCGATAAACAGTGCTGGAGAGAGTTATCTTCTTGCTATTGTTGCAATTGGTTTTATGATGATCTTGCTCTTGGGTAATGTGAAGTTAGGTTTGGTCAGTATGATTCCAAATCTCTTTCCAGTGCTTTTCATAGTAGCTTTTATGGTGGTATTTAACATCCCTTTTGACCTGTTTACGATGTTAGTGGGAACGATTGTCTTAGGCTTAGCTGTGGATGATACGGTCCACTTTATGCATAACTTTAGACGTTATTATGATGATGGTAAAAGTGTTGAAGAAGCGGTTGTCTTGACCTTAACTGGTAGTGGTCGTGCAATGTTAATTACTTCTATAGTATTGAGTCTTGGCTTTTTTGTTTATCTCTTTGCAAGTATGGACAACTTAATTAACTTTGGACTTTTAGCCGGTGTTGCTATTATTGTTGCCTTAGTAGCAGATTTTGTGATTGCACCAGCATTAATGGCGTTACTTTATAAAAGACATGAGGAGAAACTGTGAAAAAATTACTACTAGGATTGTTAGCACCTTTAGTGCTAATGGCTGGAATGAGTGTTGATGAGATTGTCAATAAGGTTGACACTCGTGATGATGGGGACAATAGTGTTGCAACAATGAAGATGATCTTAATTGACAAACATAACAAAAAACGTGTACGTGATATGAAAAAGTTTGCTCAAGATCGTGGTGAAGATATCTACAGTGCTATCTTCTTTTTAAGTCCAAGTGATGTTAAAAACACTGCTTTCTTAACGTATGACTATGATGCAAGTGAAAAAGATGATGATCAATGGCTCTATCTTCCAGCACTTAAAAAGTCAAAACGTATTGCTTCAAGTGACAAAAGTGCTTCATTTATGGGATCAGACTTTTCATACTCTGATATGACCAGTCGTGATATCAAAGACTATACGTATAAAATTGTCAAAGAATCAAAGGTAGGTGCGCAAAAAGTTTGGATTATTGAGTCTGTGCCTAAAACGGCAAAAATTATAGATGAGACAGGCTATACTAAATCGTATATGTTTGTGAGTCAAGAAAATTTTGTTGTGATACGTGCATTACACTATCTTCAAGATGGCAAGCGTAAATATATGGACGTTAAAAAACTTGAAAAAATTGATGGTATTTGGGTAGCAACAAAAATAGAGATGAAAACAAAAAAAGGGAAGCAGACCCTACATACTACAATACTAGAGTTTCGTGATGTGAAGTTTAACCAAAACCTATCAGAAAACTTTTTTACTGTAAGACAGATTGAAAAAGGGCTCTAAAATGCAAAAGTGTTCTCTTGTACTTGCTAGTTTACTCTTTGCTTCGCTGCTGAGTGGTGATGACTTTGAGGATGCCTTAGATGGATTTGATGAGCCTGTAACACAAGAAGAGAGTGGTTTTGAAGCTGATTTAGAGGGTTTTGATGATGAGAATGTTCCTACGGATGAGACCTCTTCTGAACTTCCCTCTTGGTATAGTCTTAGTGGTTCTTTGGGCTTTTTAACGGCATATAATTATGCACAAAACAGTGCTTCTGCCTATGTTCCACCGGATAAGCCGATGGATTTTAGTGGACTTTCTCGTGCACGAACCAAACTAAATCTTGCCCTTGATATGCGACACTCTGAGAACTGGAAGTCACGTATTGAGGTGATGGGCTGGTATGACGCTTCATGGGCAATTCATGGACGCTCTCACTATACGGATGAGGTATTGGACTCGTATGAAAGTTTTGCAGATATTAAAGATGCCTACATACAAGGAACGTTGAGTGATAGTGTTGACTTGAAAATAGGACGTCAGATTGTTATCTGGGGAAAATCAGATTCGATTCGTATTACAGATATCATCAACCCTCTTGACATACGTGAACCGGGGATGGTGGATATTGAAGACCTGCGTTTAACAGAGACAATGACAAAACTAGACTACTATTTTGGGGACTATGGGTTGAGTGCGATGGTGATCCATGAGTCTCGTCTCCCTATTGAAGCGGCATTTGGTAGTGACTATCGTCCTCGTGATACTTTTGGTACGACAGCACCTGATAGCATATTCCCTGATGTTAAAGAGATTGGTTGGGAGCTTGATAACACGCAATTTGCAGTGGCCCTTGATGGTCGTTATGAGGGATGGGATCTTTCGTGGTACGGCGCGAATGTACTTAACAACGCGCAATTTGGAATAGAAGCACAAAGTGATGGCAGTAAATTGCGAACCTTTGATAAAATTTATATGCTTGGCATGGCGACAAATGTTGTTCAAGGTTCTTGGCTTTATAAAGCAGAAGTTGCCTACTTGATGGATATAAATTACCGTAGTGTTGAGGATAATAAAGACCGTTTAGATGCTTTAGTAGGTATTGATTATAGTGGATTTTCTAAGACAGTACTCTCTATTGAACTAGCAGACCGTCATATCTTTGGGTATGAAGCTATTATGTTAGAAAACACACTGCTTCCATCTTCTCCTCAAAAGGTTTTCCCTGACTTCACAAGAGAGGATAGTGTTATTGTAGCCCTGCGTGGTAACTACACTTTTGATAATGATAATGCAGTACTTAATTATGTTTTAAATATGTCGGGGAGTAGCTCTTTTAGTTTTGAAGATGGAGGGTTTCAGCGTCTTTGGATGGACTATAAATATAACGATTCTGTCTCATTTAGTGGGGGAATTGTAGATTATATTGGCGGGGATGGCGTAATCCCTTTTTATAATGCTATCTCAAACAATGACCGTCTGTTTGCAGAAGTAGTGTACTCTTTTTAAGAGTCTCTTCTATCAAGGGTGTTGTCTCTTTTAAAAGGTTAAAGTAAAACGTGATCCTTGATTATAGGATTCTGCTTTAATGTTGATTTGCATAGCATCGCAGAGTCTTTGGACAATATCCAAACCAATACCAAAACCTTGTGTGGTCTCTTTGTAGGTACGTTCAAAAATCTTTTCAGGTTCAGAAATTCCAATCCCAGTATCCTCAATAATCAAGCTCTTATCTTCACATTTAAGAGTAATACTGCCTCTCTTTTTATTGTACTTACAAGCATTTGAAAGGAGATTATATAAAATCTGTTTGAGTGCTTTTGCGTTGGAGTAAACCTTAGCATCATGACATTTGAAGTGCCATGTGATGTCAGGGTAGAGTTGCTGTTGTGTTTGTGCTACTTCTCTAACAAGTGCCTCGATTTCAATCCACTCAAGCTGAAACGTCTCTTCTTCGAGTAAAACATGAAGATTCTGATGCAACTCAGAGACCTCTTGAAGGCTTTTAATCAGGCGCTCTAAGGCCTTATTATTTTCAAGAGATGTCTCTTTTTGCAAAAGTTTTACATTGAGTTTCATAGCGGTAACTGGGGTATTAAGGTCGTGAATAAGATCTTTTGAAAAGGCATCAAGTTTCTGAATGGCCTCTTGCATTGGTTTGAGGGCATTGCGTGCTAAGAAAAAACTAAGCAGTCCAAAAAAGAGGAGTAGAGCTACTTGTAATAAGACGATGAAAATGCGAAGTTGGATGACTTTTTCATCAAAATGTTCACGAGTTTTATGGATGACATAGTAGCCATGATCCCACTCATAAGGGATAAACTTTGTAAAACCCTTCTCATCCACAATAAGGTTATCCATACTAAAATTTTTAATACCACTGTGTGAAATAGCATAGGAGAAATGCTCATCTATAACTGGTTTTCCCGCTTTAAGTGCTCGTGCAAAGTTAATAATACTAAAGTGTTCTGCTCTTAAAAGCTGTTGGTTCATCTGCTTGTAATAAAAATGTCCTGCTACTAAAATAATAAGAGCAACGCTCACAAAGTAGGTTAGAAAAAACTTCCAAAATGCTTTTTTTTCGTGACTAAGCAAGACGGTATCCTATTCCTTTAATGTTTTCGATAGGGAGCCCTGTTTTACGAAGTTTGTTAATGTAAACACGCAATGCACCCTCACTGGCTTCTCCCCCTTCATTTATCTGATCGAGTAACTCTTCTTTGGTGACCGTATGGTGTCGTCGCATGAAAAAGAGACGGCAAAGTTTGAGTTCGTAGGGGGTGATGTTGACGGCATTTTTTGCCTTAAAAAGTTCATTAGTATCAATGTGAAAATCAAAATCATCCACACTCACTAGATTGCTACTACTCTGAAAACTTTTGCGAAGTAGGGCATTAACGCGGACAAGAAGTTCGTCAAAGTCAAATGGTTTTTTGATGTAATCATCTGCACCTACTTCAAATCCACGAGAGAGTGAAGCAATATCACTCAGAGCAGTGAGGAAAATAGTAGGAGTTTTATCATCTGCTTCACGTAGGGCTTTAAGCAGATCAAATCCACTTAAAAGTGGTACATTAACATCAAAGATAAAAAGATCAAAGTGGTGTTGATAACTTTTGTCTAATGCAGCTTCTCCATTGGTAGCAAGGGTGACCTCAAAGGATTCACTTTCAAGCAATTCTATAAGAGTTTCGGCTAAGATTTCATCATCTTCTAAGAGTAGTATATGTGACATAGGTTATCTTAGTCTATTTGGTGTTAAAGGAGTGTTAATATGTGGAAGCGTGGAAGGGAAAAAGTGTGGAAGAAGCTGATAATAATTCTCTCTTTCAGCATCCGTATCCACACTTAAGCGAAGCAAACACCAAGAGCGGAGCTCCAACCCATCAGTAAATAAACCCTATTAAATTTTGATCACTTTGAGAAAGAAGGGTGCAGTTTTACCACCAATGAGGGTCTCTTTTAACTCACTTCCATCACTTTTAAGAAAATGGAAGACAGGTGTAACAGGGATTTGCAAGTTTTTAGGTGCATCATTTTGGTGGATGTCGAGGTGAATAGCGATATAGTTTTCATCAATATAGGTACTAACCTTATCTTCAGAAAGTACTTCATCTTCCATAAATTCACAAGAACCACACCCCTCTTGAGACATAAAAATAATCATTGGTTTATGCTCTTCACGAGCCTCTTGGGCACCTTCTTTATAGCTGTCGTGCCAAAACACTTCCCCAGCGATAACATTAAGTGAGAGAAGTGCAATTAAGAGTAGTTTTTTCATTATGGGTATCCTTAAAAATAAATTTGTATAGAAGCATAACAAAAAAATGTGAATAGTTATGTGATGAAACTAACACTTCACTAACAAATTGAGTGTACAATAGTGTATGATGAAAAAAATATTACTTTTAGAAGATGATACGCTTTTAGGTGAAACCTTGGAAGAATTGTTGCTAAGTGAAGGTTATGATGTGACGCTTGTGCGTGATGGAGAAGCTGCTGCAGACGCCTCGTATGATGTTGATTTTGATATGTATGTATTTGATATTAATGTGCCTGAAATAAATGGTTTAGAGTTATTAGAATCACTTCGTGGTGCAGAGGATAAAACACCGGCTATTTTTATTTCAGCACTTGTAGACTTGAACACCATTACTAAAGGTTTTGCAGTGGGTGCAGATGATTATATAAAAAAACCTTTTTTTCCGGAAGAGCTACTTTTACGTATTAATGCCAAACTAGGTTCACAACAACAAAACCTCATTCGCTTTAATACTTTAGAGTATAATCCTGTTTCAAAAGTACTGCATAAAGAGGGTAAACTGCTTAGTTTAGGGGAAGTTCAAGAAAAACTTTTTAGAGTGTTTATAAACAACATTAACACGGTACTTGATAAGGATGTTTTAATGGAGTGTCTTGAAAAACCATCACCCACTGCACTTCGTGTTGCCCTTACAAAACTCAAGCAGACAACGGGTTTAGAGATTCAAAACTTGCGTGGTGTAGGATACATTCTTGAGTCGCGTTGAGGTCGAGTCTCTTCTTAAAAGTTTTCTGCTCTTTTTTCTTTCATTAGGGGCTTTGTCTGCTTTTTTGTACTATCTTAACTATACTAAAGAGCTCAAAACCTTAGATGAAACAATTTTTTCGCAGATGCGAGTGTGTAGTTATGATTTGAAGTGTGACAACTTTGCCTTCGACTTTATTGATAAAAAAGAGCGTGAACTTTATACACTGTTGCAAACAGACAAAGGGGTTCAAGCTTTTTTCCCTGTCTCTGGTAGTGTAAGTTACGTGATGGCATTAAGTTTGGACAAAGATGCATATCAAAAGCAGATTGCAGAGCTTCAAAAGGACCTCTTCTTAGAGTATCTTATGGTATTTGGTGCTATCTTTGTACTCTCTTTGCTGTTTTCGCTTTATGCCCTCTATCCACTACGAAACGCACTGCTTTTAACCCAAGAGTTTATCAAAGATATTTTGCATGATTTTAACACACCTTTAGCGACCCTGCGACTCAATATCGCAATGCTAAAACGTGAATATGGTGGCTCACCAAAGATAGAACGTGTTGAAAATAGTGTGCAACATATCTTAGATCTACAAGAGAATCTGCGTGCTTACCTGCATAACCATGAGATGCAAAAAGAGATTTTAGAGGTGCGTGCGCTAATGTTAGAACGTATTGCGCTTATTGAAAAGAGTTATGCTGATATTACCTTTAGTGTTACGATGGAATTAACGCATATTACAACCTCTCGAGATGCTTTTGTCCGTATTATTGACAACTTGTTGAGTAATGCATCTAAGTACAACAAGGTTAATGGCTTTGTGAAAATCAGTTATGAGGTAGCTAATGAGTGTTTGGTAATAGAAGATAGTGGAAAGGGAATAGAAAACCCTTCGCGTATCTTTGATCGGTTTTATAAAGAACAAGAGCGAGGGATAGGAATAGGGCTTCATATTGTGAAAAAACTGTGTGATGAACTTCATATTGGCATTGGCGTGAGTAGTGTTGTTGGTGAAGGAAGTCGTTTCACACTAACACTTCGCTAACACAGAAGATACACTCCGCTAACACTCTTATGCGACAATACAACTATCAAAACAGAAGGATAAACGATGAAAACGTTAACACTAAGTCTTACAACACTCGCTCTATTAGGAAGCCTAACAGCAGCAACAGCACAAATAAATGTTGATACACAAATTGAGGCAATTCAAACTGCGTCACCTCAAGAACGCGTAGAATTGATGAACCAGTTTAAAGAACAACTTTCTCAAATGAATGCAGATGAGCGCACCGAAGCAATTACACAAATGCGTACACAGATGCAAACACGAGCACAAGAACATGCTGGTGAAGGGCAAGGACAGATGCAAGAAGGACAAGCCCATGCTCAGGAGATACGTGAACAGATGCAAGACCGTGCTCAAATGGGTCAAGATGACAACATGAACCAAATACAAGGTATGGAACAGATGAACCAACGTCATGGCGGTGATCAGTTTATGCATGAAGGTCCTATGGGTGGCGATGCGGGAGCTGGCTTTATGGGTGGACATGATGGTGCCCCTCATGATGGCATGACACAGCCAGATGTAGCAATCCCTTCAATCTAATCAATTAAATAAAACCTCACTCTTCGGAGTGGGTTATTAAGGAGTTACCATGCGCTATATTTTATTATTTTTATTAACCTTACCACTTACGTTACTAGCTTATAGTGATTACGATATGGATGGAGTAGATGATAAGGCTGATCAATGTCCTAACACCCCCTTTAGTGATCTTGTTGATATCAAAGGGTGTACCATTAAACAACTTTCCAGTCCTCATCATTTTGACGTTATTTTAGGTGGAAGCTATTCTCAAGTAGATTACAACACCAATGAAAAAACCGATACTTTTAGCAGTTCCCTTCAAGCTGATTATTACTATAAAAACTTTTCGCTTCAAGCGGTAGTATCCTACTTTGATTCTGAAAGTGCAAGTTACTCAAATACCGGTCTTAATGATACTTTTGTTGCAGGTTATTATCAATTTAAGCCTCTTGATGCACTTAGTGTTCGCGTGGGTGCAGGTGCAATTATCCCCACCTATGATTCAGGGCTTAATAATAATAACTTAGATTATGTTGGTATTGCGAGTGTGAGTTATGCCTTTAGCAGTATGAATGTTTTTGGTGGGTATCGTTACACGCTAGTTAATGATGATGACTATAGTTATACCGATGTTAACAACAACCCTGTCACCATAGGTTATCAAAATACCAATGCTTACAATGTGGGTTTAGGATTTTATCCTACTCAAAAACTTTATCTTAGTGGGTCTTATAACGCGAGTGATAGTATCTATAAAAGTGTGGAGATGATAGAGAGTGCTTCGGTGTATGCTTTTTATAATATAAATGTACATTGGTTTAGTACGTTTAGTTATGCTTATGGGCTTAGTGACTCAGCAAGTGACCACTACGCGTCTCTCCGCCTCGGCTACTACTTCTGATAAAAAGATTTCAGCTTCAGCGCGATTTGCGTTGGAGTTCACCTCTCAACGCACATTAGTGCGCCTTCGGGTTCACATCCAACACAACTCACACCAAATCTGAAACTTTTTTGGCTGCTTTCTTTGCTTGTTCCTTTGGAACGTTGTTTGTCTTTCAACGCACATTAGTGCGCCTTCGGGTTCACATCCAACACAACTTACACCAAATCTGAAACTTTTTTGGCTACTTTCTTTACTTGTTCTTTGGAACATCGTGGTGGATTTTTTATTAGTGGCGTTGGAAGTAGATGTAGGTTGCTAGGTCTAGTATCTCTTGGTTGCTTAGGTCTTGGGCTTGGGCTAGCATGATGGCATCTCTTTGGGGTACTTGTGCTCGTAAGGAGTAGAGGGCATTTTGGACGTCGCGTTCACTTGCGATATCGACGATGATACGACTGACTCCTAATGCTGAGGTACCTCCATCTACTCCGTGACAACCGCTACATCCTTTTGATGCGTAGAGGTCGGCTCCGGCACTTAGGTTTGGCGATTGGACACTGCTTTGTGCATCACTTGAGGCTTGGTAGGTGTCACCACATCCTATAAATAGGATACTTATAAGGCTTAGTGTTAGTAGTGTTATATTTTTTTTCATTATCTTCTCCTAAAATTTTCTGTTGATATTGAAACCAAAGTGTAAGGTGGTGTCATTGGTACCTAGCATCATGGTTCGGGCATCCATTGCGGTAGAGTTTGAGATTAAAATCTCAAAATGATGCGCATAGGTTTGGAACTTTATACCTGCCGCAAAGCTATCATAGATGCCGTTGATACCTGTCTTTTTTGAAAATTGTGGATAGTACTCTGCCATTAAAGAGAGACGTTCGGTAAAACTTAAGGCACCAATAAAATTTGCCATGTTGATATCAATGCCTAGTCCTGTCCCTGACTTTTCATAAAAACCATCGTAACCAAGGTTCGCACTAATAATAAGATGATCAAAATAGTTAGGGCTTTGGAGCGAAAGGTTTCCAAAGTAGCTATATTGACGCTCTTTAAACTGAGGTAAGGTAATACTCAAACCATTAAGGGCATAAGCTACTTTGATAACATCAAAATCATAATTATATGAGAGTGCGATATTGTACTCATGGTTATCACGCGTGTGATGGGTTTCAATAACAAAGTACTCTAAGGGCGAGTAGCGTAGTTGTAAAAAGGCATTACCCCCATCATCAATTCCAAAGAAGTTTTCACTTTCAGTAATGTCACCATAAAAACGATGTCGTAGGGTAAAAGCAGCATCTCCTTCATGAAGAGCAGTAGGGGTATCAAGCGAAAGTTGACCCGCTTCAAAAGCGTGAAGCTCAAGAAAGAGTGTTGAAAATATGGCGAGAGAGATAAAGAGGTGTTTCATGTGTTATCCTATTTTGATTTGGAGTATTGTGCACTAGTTGTATGAAATTTATATGAATTTTAAGTTCATATAAAATTCATATAAAATAGATAGTATGTGATAAAATACAGGAATGTACATGAAAACTATTTTTATCATTTTATTAATGCTTTTCCCCCTATATTCTCAAGCAGATGGGTATCAATTAGGGCGTGGTTTATCACTTTATGAGAAGGATGGTTTTCTCCTAAATTTAGGGGGTCACCTGAGTCTAAGAGCAGAAGGTATAGAGAGTAACAATCCCACTTTAAAAAGTAATATCGGTGTTGAAAATGCAGGGATAATGTTGTACGGTGAGGGGAGTAAATACTTAAGCTTTTTACTAGAGTATGGAAATGAAGCACTTTGGAACTATAACGAAGATAGAAGTGAAACAAATGATCCGGTACTGCGTCGGGGCTATGTGGATATTCATCTGGACACAATGGCAAACCTTAAGTTGGGGCGCTTTTTAACGCCTATTGGTATCTATAACCCTACCTATATTAATGCACTACGATGGAGTAATATTCGACCCCTTGTAGCACAAAACTTTTTTCCAGACATTATCACAGGAGCGCAACTGCATGGCCTTTTAGGAACAGATATTGAGTATGCTATATTTACGCAACTTAATGATGATGAAGATGTAGCGGTGTCGCATCTTCCTATTTCTGAGTTTAGTGGGGGTGAGTTACGCTATCTTTTTGGTATTAACTCTCGGGTGGCTTTAAACTATGGAACTTTCAAGTCCAATACCTTAAGAGAGATTTGTCAATTTGGTGGGGCAAATGTTTTGTATGAATGGGGTGACAATGAATTTTCTAGTGAGTTTTTATATAAAAGAGGAAAATGGCCAACTTTAAATACTCAGTACAACCGTTGGGAAGATCTTTCATGGTATGCCCAGTATGTTCAAAATCTTGTACCCCAACAGTACCTCAGTTTGCGTGTTGGGCAGAAAAAACGTGAAGGTGAAGGCGTTGGAAGTTGGGATGAACAAAATGGAATTTTAGGTTATATTTATCGAACTGATCATGCGCTTTCGTATAAGGCAGAATATCGCTACTTTGAGCGTAGTGGCATGAATGCTTATCACACCAATGAACTTCACCTCTCTTTTTCTGTGTTGTTTTGAAACTTTTTCTCATTGTTTTAATTTCCATGCAACTCTTAGCTCAAGAGTTTGTTCTTGTTGTATCAAAAGTATGCATTACAACTCAGGTTGAGGCACTTCAAAACATCTACCTGAAAAAAGAGAAATCTATTGGTTCGTGTCAAGCCATCCCTCTTAACATCCAAGCTGATATGCCCCAAAGGATGTTTTTTATGAAAGAGGTTATTCATGTTTCACCCACACAATGGAACCGTTATTGGGATATGATGCACTTTAAGGGGGTTCAACCTCCTCATGTTGTACATTCCAACCAAGCAATGGCTGCTTATATTCAAAAGGTTTCAGGTGCCTTAGGTTATCTTCCTCGTACCTTTTTAGAACCCTCTATGCAGGTATTAGCAACTTTTGAAATGCCTAAGGTATCACCATGAGAGTATCGACACGTTTTGTTATAGCGATTGTTGTTGTTGCTTTTATGATGTTGGGAAGTATGCTCTATTATGCTTACGATCAAAACAGACGTATGCTTCTTGAAAAAATTAACACAAACCAGCATGTACAGCTTCAAAATATTGCTAATGCTATTCGTGTTGATATGTTGCAACTTCAAGATGAACTCCATTTTTTAGTCCAGCTCGAGAGTTTTAATGACTTGCTTATTGATGATTTGGATAAGCGGATATTGGCTATTATTCATCATAAAAAGCAGAGTCAAAAGTTTCCTATTGAGCTTCGAGTGTATGATCTTAAGGGGAAAGTGATTGCGCAAACATCATCGCTTGTTTTTCATAAAGAGCGAGGTATCATCCTTCAAGAGAAGGTCGTCTCTACCTTGCAAAAAAACCGACTTATGGGGAAAATAGAGCTTTTTGTACCTTACCTATCACTAGGTCTCTACTTTCCTAAAAACCATCAGTTTTATCGTGTCTTATCACCTCAAAACAATAAGGTACTTCAGAGTAATACAACCTTTGTAGATGGTACACATGTACGCGTTTATCGCTTTGATAAAGGGGTATTAGATGGCTTTAAAATAGAGAGTTCCCTTTCAAAAAGCCAACTTGATGCTGTTTTATACTCATTATGGAGTTACAGTGCCATAATTGCCATTGTACTGGTGAGTCTGTTGTTATTATTGGCGCTGTATTATAGTGTACGACTTCACAAACAGCGTGAAACTCTTCAAAAAATACAACTACAACTGCTTGAAGAAGCAACTCATCTTGCACAGGTAAAAAGTCGTTTTATTTCACAAATGTCACATGAGTTTAGAACCCCACTAAACAGTATTATTGGATTTTCTCAGTTTCTATCTCAAGAGAAACTAGTGGATAAAGAGTATGAAAACTTACCCCTAAATGTAGAAAAAGCAGGCAAGCATCTTCTGAGTTTGGTGGATAATATCTTAGCACTTTCTCAAGAGGAGGCATTACCACAAGAATCTATCAACAAAAGTATTTTAGATTTAGTTCCTTTAACGCAAGAAGTGATAAGTATCATGAGTGTACAGAGTCGTAAAAAAGGGCTTGAGTTGCATTTTGAAACATCAGATAAAAGCCTGTTCCAATCCACAAACAAGCATACGTACCAGCAAATTTTATTTAACATCATTGAAAATGCTATTAAATACACGGACAAGGGTAGCATCAAAGTTTCCCTCCAACAAGAAGGAAAAAAAGTCATACTAAGTGTTAAAGATACGGGGATAGGTATGGAAGAGATGCAAACAATTTTTCAAGCTTTTGTCCGTCTTAAAAGTGCACAGTCCGTTAAAGGTACCGGTTTAGGACTAGCTTTGGTGGAAGCTTATGTGACGAAGTTAGAGGGAAAAATAGAAGTACAAAGTCGTGGACTTGGACATGGCAGTACCTTTATAATAACATGGATACAAGAGGATAATAATGCGTATATTAATAGCTGAAGACCAAAAACAACTTTCACAAAGCATCAAGACTTTGTTAGAAAAAGAGCGTTATGAAGTGGAACAAGCCTTTGATGGTGAGACAGCTTTAGACCGACTTTATGAACAACATTTTGACCTTTTGTTACTTGATATTATGATGCCAAAACTTGATGGTATTTCACTATTAAAAAACTTGAGAGCACATGATAATAACATTGCCACCTTGATGTTAACCGCGCGTGATCAAGTTGAAGATAGGGTAAATGGACTTGACGCTGGGGCAGATGACTATCTTCCTAAACCCTTTTCTAATCTAGAACTTTTAGCACGTATTCGTTCTCTTTTACGCCGTCATAGTGAACATAAAAAGAGTATTTTAGGGGTTAGTGACCTGACATTAAATACGGTGACCCGTCATGTCATTCGTGGGGAGGAAGCCATTGTCTTAACGGCAAAAGAGTTTATGATTTTGGAACTGTTTTTACATCATCCTAATGTCATTTTAACCCGTTTACAACTCTCTGAACATATCTGGGGAGAGGGGTGTATTGAGCGTAGTGACAATGCCATTGATGCCCATCTTAAAAATCTTCGTCGCAAGATAGGTGAGGGTATTATTACAACGCAACGAGGTATTGGATATATTGTAAGGAGTCGAGGATGAACATCGAATTAGAAGCTTATAAAAACCAGCAATATAAGGTTTTAGGAGAGTTTTTACATGAACTCAAAACGCCATTAAGTATCATCCGAACTCATTTAGAAACAGAAATTTCTAATGAACACATTCCGTTATCAGTACGTAAAAAAATTGTTATGGATGTTGAAGAAGTGGCACGTCTAACACAACTTATTGCCCAGATGAAAACCCTCTTGAGTTGTGATACCACAGCGCTTGTCTTTACATCATCGAGTCTTTTAGCACTTCTTGTAGATGTCATCGAACTTTTAAACCCTTTAGCCCAAGAAAAAGAGCAAAAACTCCGTTTTATAGCCCATGAGAATATTGATCTGGAGATGGATGTTGATAAGTGTAAACAGCTCTTTTATAATCTTATTCATAATGCTATTAAATACACGCCTAACAAGGGCAGTATCGAAGTGAACCTTTCACAAACTAATGAAGCAATTACGGTGCGGATTGAAGATGATGGCATTGGTATTAAAGTTGATGAAAGAGAAGCTATTTTTGAGCAGTTTTATCGTGGAAGTAATACTACTACTCAAGAAGGAACCGGTTTAGGACTGGCACTTTCTAAGGTGATTGTAGAGGGACATAAGGGGCGTATCTTTGTCGAAGAAGTAGATGTCAAAGGTTCTGTGTTTTGTGTTATCTTCCCCAAAGTGAGTTGTAGATGAAAGCACATGTTTTAGTGGTTGATGATGAGATACAAAACTTAGAACTAGCACGGATTATTTTACTTAAAGAGGGCTATACGCTCTCTTTTGCTAGTAGTGGTCACGAAGCACTTGCCTGTGTACGCTCAGAGTCGATTGATGTTATTGTTCTTGATCTATTTATGCCTGAGGTGGATGGCTTTGAGGTACTAAAGCAGGTACGTGTTCTCTATCCAAGTCTTCCGGTCATTGTAGTAACAGCTTATACCGATACGCAAAGTCATGAACGTGCCTTAGCCTTAGGAGCTAATGAAACATTGACAAAACCATATGATATTATTGAGTTGAAACAGCGTGTAAATACTTTGGTTAAAAAAGAAGAGATACTTTTGCATAAGTTAGATTACGAAGAGATAGAAGGACTTACAAAGCGATACTTACAAAAAGTCCGCTCTGAAAACAAGCACCTCTCAAAAGAGGAACTTCTTGTGCTTTTTCAAGAGAGTTTGAGTCCTTAAAAACTTAGATTTTTGGAGCATCACTTAATTCGATAAGATGCCAAATTCCATTGACCCAATCCCCATTAACATCACCAATTTGAGGATCATTTGCAAAGAGATAAAGAGGCTGTCCTTTAAGGGCAAGTTGTTTAGATCCATCCGCACGTGTAATGGTTGTAATGTCTGCTGCACTAAGACCTTCAGGTAGTTTTGTTGTGTCTACCTCTGCAAGATAGGGTGGCCAAATAGCGGCACATCCATCATTACAGTTACTAACTCCTTGGGTATCGTTATCAAAGGTATAAAGTGTTGCACCGGTGTTAGCAGTTAAAAACTTTTGGGTCATAACTGCAGTGCTTAAAAGCGCATCGGGAGTGGCTACAAAGTCATTTGCAGGATAGACTAAGTGCCATACCCCTTTGACTTCATCACCGTTAATATCGCCTGCAATAAGATCATTAACAAAGGTATAGAGTGCATGATGACGATAGAGTGTCTGTGTTGAACCTGATATGAGTGTGAAGTCTGTATTGGCTGTAATTCCTGCGGCAAAGATAGGCCAAATAGCTTGACAAGCAGCGTCACAGTTTGTAGTATCAAGTGTATCTGCATCAAACTCATAAAGTGATTCTCCTGTAGCATTTACCATAAAGGTAATATCACGTGAAGCACTTTGTAAGGCAACCCCATTGGAAGTACCAGCTGAACCACTCGAACCATATCCACTACCACTTCCTCCCCCACATCCACTAAAGATAAGAGTTGCAAGAACTCCTGTTGTTAAAATTAGATTTTTCATCTATTGCTCCTTGATTTATTTGAGAGGAGTATAGAATTTGAGTGTGAATTTTATATGAATTTTAAAAACACTATAGAACTTTAGAAATGATATAGCGCAAAATCTTTAGAACTATTTTATTTGATGTACTGCATAATGGGTAAAAGGAGTTTGTATGAAACGGTATCAATGTAGTGTTTGCAGTTATATTTATGACCCTGCTGAGGGTGATCCGGAGTCTGATATTGCTCCGGGTACGGCTTTTGAGGATTTGCCTGAGGATTGGGTTTGTCCTGATTGTGGTGAACCTAAGGAGATGTTTGAGGTTTTAGAGGATTAGTAATCATCCTCGTCGTAGTACTCATCTTCAGCATCTACTTGTGGTTTTGGAGTTTTGAGACCGCGTACTTTTTTAGCCTCTTTGATGTCATGGTGAAGATTGAAGTTGCCTAGGTTTTCGATAACGACAGTAGCGTAGGCACTTTTTGGTAGGGTGAACTCCAGCTCAACATACTCTTTATCAAAGATATATTTATACGACATATCTGATGGGAAAACCCATGCAGCGCGTCGATGCCCTTTTTCATGGATAAAGCCATCATCAAATTGTGCTTCTAACTCGCCTGCTTCCTCACGAGATCGCCATACTTTACGACCCGGTAAAAGACCTGTTGGTACAATTTTTTTAGCTTTGTAATCTTCTTCTACCTTACGATTTATCTTAGGTGAAAAGGTATCACCATCACTGTATGGCATCATCACTTCACCTTGAAGTAGGGGTAACAGAGGTGTTTTTTGCTCTTTCATAAGGGTTACACGCTGTGCTAACCAGGCATTGAAAAAGTGACTTTGGTAAGCACTAATTAACAGTGAACGTACTTTTTTATCCTGAATATGAGCCTCCCCATAAGCAACTTCTTTGGCTTGGTCGAAATTGTCTTTACCCTTTCCAAAACGTTGGTATCCAAAGTAGTTTGGCATTCCATTTTTCTCAATAAGTCTAAAGTTTTTTTCTAAACGTCCGGCGGCATGAGGAGCAACATGTTTAAGACGTACAAAGAAACGGTTTCCTTTGAGCTCGCCTGTTTTTAAAGATCGGTTATGACGAAACATCGCCATGATTTTAATACCTTCGCTTGAAAAGCCTTCAAGTTCATCTTTGTATTTATAAGGAATTGAGATGTATTGTGTGGTGGTTGCATGTTTGTCTTTTAACCCTGCATGTCCCATCTTATCGGTAGGAAGACGTAGTTTTGTAGAGAGAATACGGAGCAGGTCCCATGTAGAAAGGTTTTTCTTCTTTATCTTTAAGATAAGGGTGTCACCATTGTCTGAAAAGGTTTGTGAAGGTAACTCTTCAACCACAAAGTCTTTAATACTCTGTGCAAAACTGAAGGTAATAGGGTCATGAGAAAGGGGATAAAGACGTTTGGTGTGCATAAGAAACCTTTTATTAATTATGAAATTATAGCCATTTATAAAGTAGGGTATGTGGTTTTTAGGTTAAAATGCTAAAAATTAATATCGAGATAACCATGAACGCTACCAATACCATTAACAATCTTTTTCATATTCCTGATGAAGGAAGCTTTTTAAAAAAACTTATATTAGGGCGTCCCCTTAGCACCAATAGTGATATTCCTAAGGTATTTGAACTGCTAAAACAGCATTATGACACTATCGATATGGTGCAAAACCAAGACTACTACTCACTGATGTTACCGGCTCAGTCTCCAGGAGTTAAAATTGAAGCGATGTTAATTACCACTATAGAAGATGGTAAAAAGTACTTTAGTATCTACCATCGTATTCATTTTGATCCTAAAATGTATGGTGAGATGAGTACTATTATTGAAGCAGATGCTTTTTTACGTCTCTCTGCTGTGGTGATTAACATCCCAATAGATGGTCATATAGAGGGTTTGGCTTCACTCTTAAACTATCAAATTCAAGAAGCACTTAACATCGAAATCACTATGCTTTCTCTTGCTGATGCGGATGATAATGTTCCTCGTGAAAACATTGTTCCCTTTGTGATGAATGCGGTGGGGCGAAGTATGTTAGCTTCTGCCTTAGATGATGTAGCGTATCAAACACCGACAAGTGTTGAGATGTTAGGACGTATGATTGCAAACTACTGTGACATTCCTCTTGTGGTAGCTCTTGAAGGTATTGAGAAGTTAGAGAAGTGGCAAGAGGATGTGGATAAGTCAGAAGATGCTTTTATCGCAGAGTATGCTTCATCCACTTCGGCGCTGATGTTTTTGTTACTTGAAAAACGTACTTCAACGGCGCTTCTTGAAAATGGCACGTTTAAAACGATAAAAGAGTTTATTATTGATAAGGCAAAGTATTATGAGTTAGAGAGTGTCAAGGGTCTAGGTGAAACACTAGGTGAGTTCACCTCTTTAACTAACTAAGGTGTTTTCGTAGCGTTCCATCATAGGGTCTTTGAGTCCAAGTGTCCTTTTAACACGTTTTCTAATAGCAATAAGTGTTGTTAAGAGGACGTTAGCTTGTTCAGACTCTTTATCTTTAGTGAACTTGTACTTGGATGCAAGTTGCCAACCTATTGCTTTGAGTTGAATTACAGAGGCATCAAGTGTGCTAACTTGAAGTTCTTGGTTTAAGAGTTTCTCTACTGTTTTGTTAATATCCATAATTTATGCCTCTACTAAAAAATCTTTTTCCCAAAAAAACTCAATCCATTCTGTCGCTTCTTTCACTGCAAAATCGGGTTGAATGACTGCACTCTTTTTGTAAAACAGAGAAGCTATTTTAAACTCTACTTCGGGATAACATGTTTGGAGTTGATGGAGTACCTCTTTAATCGTTTTACCACTATCAATAATATCATCAAGAAGAAGTACCTTTGATGCCTTTGAGAGGTCGGGCATATTAAAGATATCGCAAGATTCACCACGCTCCTTGCCCTCATAAAGAATAGAGTTAATAGTATATAAGGCTCTTGAATCAATGGCATGTGCAAAGGCCTGACCTAAAGTAAGCCCTCCTCGAATAATAGCAATTAGTGCATCGGCTTGAAAAGGTTCACACTGTTTTACCAGTGTTTTGGTATCGGTTACAAATTCATCATAAGCATAGTAGTACATGGTTAACGCCTTTTTTGGATGGGATATTATAGCTACTCAACAAAAACAAAGGCGAACAAACTTGCAATAGCTAACATTAAATACATAAATAGGGTCATAATCCACCTCCTATAAATTTAGTGTAGTCTATAAAGATGTGGTTATAATGAGAATATGAAAAAGAGCTTAGAACGTGGTTTTATCACGATGATAGTGTTAGCACTGAGTGTAATGGGGTATAACTTCTATCAAAGTTATCAGTTTAAAACAAAGCCCGTTTCGCCTGAAATACAACATAAAATTGATATGAAAGTTGCTGAGGTTGAACACCTGATCCAAAAGCGATTTGGGCTTCGTTTTAGAGTGCCTATTATTATCAGTGATGATTTGCCTTCTAAGCTTTATGGTGTAACCACTTTTGAAACATCAAAACAGATTAAAATCTATCTGAATAAAAAACGTATGAAAGAGAGTTTGGATTACATGATAGATGATGTGATTGCTCATGAGTATGCACATGCACTGATGTTTTATAAGGGACTGCGTTCACAAGATGATGGACACTCTTTAGCATGGCAAAAAATTTGTGAAAAACTTGAGGGTAAGCGGTGTCGTCGTTATGTAGATAGTGGTGATGTGATTTCAGGAAAGTTACCGTTTTAGGTGTGGAAGCGTGGAAGGGAAAAAGTGTGGAAGTGTGGAAGAAGCTGATAATAATTCTCTCCCTCACCACTTTTACACTTAAGCGAAGTGTACACCAAGAGCTTCGCTCAAACACATAAGTGAACGCACTCTCTACTGATCGTGGGTTGCAGCGTACTCAGGGGTACAGAAGATTCCACAGTGACATTTCCCCTCTTCAGGAACTTCTTTTTCAATAGCTTGAGGACAGGGACACGTACGGTTATCTGCACTTACATGTTTCCCCTTTTCTTCAACAACCATGAAACATGGACAAAAACGTTTGCCATAAAGTACTTTATGACGAGCAAGACCCATGGTAACACCTTCGTTAACATCTTCGTTCGGGTTATAGACCCAACCAAATTGTTTGTTAACCTTGTCCGTAAACTTTTTTGTTTTTTCGAGTTGTTCGATAAACTCAGGTGAACTCATATCTAGTTTTTGCATCATGATTTATAGCCTTACGTAAGATTTCTTACTTATTTTGGTTGTAGTATAGGTTACAAAGTATTAAAAACTCTTAAGCGATTGTAATTTCAATGCTTTGTTTAACCCCTATCTAAGGTTAAAACATAAAAAAAGATAAGAAATTGTTATTTCTAAATAACTTTAAGGATTAAAGTTAGAAAAAAAGGATAAAATACGCACGATAAAAGATGAGGCTCGAGTTCATCTTTAGTGTGTGACGAAGTAATTCTATATATACCTGAAGACTCTACCAATTTTTTACAACACTTCTTACGAAGTGAATTTTTTTATACAGAGGTATATTATGGCATTAGTAAACGGAACAGTTAAATGGTTCAACGACGAAAAAGGTTACGGTTTTATTCAACAAGAAAATGGCGATAGCGATTTATTTGTACATTTCCGTCAAGTTAACAACGAAAGTGGTGGACGTGTTACATTAATGGAAGGCCAAGCGGTTTCTTTCGAAATTGGTGAAGGTCAAAAAGGCCCACAAGCAGAAAACGTAACTCCTCTTTAGGACTTAATTTCAGCACACCTTACGGTTAAGGGTGACACTCGGCGTACTTATGTACGCTGTCAGTCAAACTTAACCACAATCTGCACTAAAACTTAAGCCCTAATGGGTTTGTGTTTGGTGCTTTTTTATCTTCATTTTACTTTTTTTCAATTCTCTTTTTTTATTCTTACAATTTTTAAACTTATTTTATTTTCACACTATATCTATACTCTTTGTCTTTATAATTGTTGTATTCATTTGTTACTCCTTTAGTAAGCTTTGTCAGCTTGCTAAACTTTTCCCAAAATCTTTTAAAACAATCATTGCTGTTTGTTTTATAGAGATCAAAATATGATGACTTAGTATCTTGAGCTACGGTCTCTTGGTTTATTGAGACCTTCAATAGTCTCTTTTTCGCTTAAGTTTTCTAGTAGTTTTTTGAAGTTTTTAATGCTTGAGAGGCGTAGTGCTTCCCCTTTTAGGCTTTTGAGTTCGTTGGTGTAGCCATTTTTTGAGAAGAGAAGTTGTACATTGGGTTTGAAATCTAGAGTATCACATTTTTCTGTGAGTTTTGTGAGTTCACTTTTTTTGATTTTAGCATTGGCATAACGGCAGGCACCTACTAAGGTTTTACCGGATTGTGTTTGGGCAACAATATCAAGTTTTATCTCACGATCCCAAAAACTTCCTATCTTAGTAATCTCTTCATCAGGGAAGTTACTGACGAGTAGGTCGCGTGAGAGTTGTTCAAAAACATAGTGTGTAAATTCAACTTTGCGGTTTTCAAAACGTGTTTCTACTTCAGAGTAGTCCCCATCTTGAATGCTTTGATACAGTGGTGAGATAAAGGCGAACCAAAAACGTAAAAAAGGTGAGGTAAAGTGTAGCACATCATCAATAGCTTCATTTTTACGAGCTTCTGGTAAGACAAAACGTAGGCTCTCTTCTTTGCGGATAATACCGTTATCGCAAAGATAATTGATAGCTTCGGTACCATCTTCTTGGGAAATATCGCCACGTTTAAGAGCAGAATGCACACGTCCATCACCCATCGCGATGCCTTTTAACAGGGCATGATAGATTTTATCAGAATAGGTGATTTTAGTCATTTGTGCGTGAAGTGAACCGTAGTTTAGCAGTACAATTTCTTCGATTAAAAGTTCAACTGATTTAGAACAGTCTATTTCCCATCCTAAACCACCAAAAACACTAAAATACTCAAGAGCGACTTCAGGATCATTAAGTTTGTTTTGAAAACAAAATGCACGAAATTGTTGTAAAAGAGGGGGATTGTTCATAAGTAAAGCCTTAAATTAAGTGTGTAAGTATACAAAAATATTGCCAAATATGCAGACAAAGTATATAGACGGTACGAAATACGACGTGTATATTGATACCTTTGTGAGAATTATTGGTTACACTTATAATAAGTCACAAAAAGGAGTAGCTTATGAAGATAACACTTATCTCGAAACGTCTTCTCCTCGTCATTCCTTTTTTATTTATATTTTTTTCTTTAGGGCAGACCTATTATGGCTATATCACCTCACAAAAATTAGAAGAAGATTTTGTAAAACGTCATGCCAATACCTTAAGTACCTTTATGAAAATACATAGAGACTATTATCAAGAACTCTATGTTAGTGGTGATATTGTTTTAAATGAACGTACTTTAAACGGGCTACCCGCTTACAGTGCCAATATAATCTCAGAGAAATTTTCAAATGCCAACAGTTTTGGTATTGCAGTAAAAGCTGTTTCTGATCGTGCTCGTAATGCACAGAATCAAGCTGATTTTACAGAGATGAAAGCGATAACCGCATTTTCAAAAGATACGCAACTCAAAGAGTACTTTAGTAAAGAAGATACGTATTATCAGTACGCAACACCACTCTATATTGAAAAGAAATGCTTATTGTGTCATGGACCTAAAACGAAGGCTCCTAAATTTATACAAAATTCTTATGAGGATGGGTATGACTATAAGCTAGGTGATTTACGGGGTATTATTAGTGTAAAAATTCCCTTGCAAAGTGTTCATCAATACTTTAATGCACAGTTTATAGAGACTATTAGTGTTGATTTAATTTTAGTTTTTTTAGTTTTAGTATCGACACTTTATTTGATTCGTTACTTTAGTAAGGTGGGAAAAAGACTTGAAGATAAGGTGGCTACAAAAACAAAAGCACTACGTGAGAGTTTAGCACATTTGACTAGCTATAAACGTGCCATTGATGAGGGCAGTATCGTTTCTCGAAGTAATGTTGATGGAATTATTACCTATGTTAATGATAACTTAGTTGCTCTTTCTGGTTATACCCGAGAAGAGATGTTAGGGCAAAAACATAATATTTTTAGACATCCCGATACGCCTTTGAGTACCTATGATGCATTATATAAAGCCTTAAATGCAAAACAAAGTTGGCATGGAACGATCAAAAATTGGAAAAAAGATGGAGGGCATTATTGGATTGATCTTGTGGTGACACCTCTTTTTGATGCCCATGGAAATGTTATTGAGTATATCGCCTTACGGCATGACATTACAGAGTTGATACAACAGCGTGAAACCTTAGAACAAAGTGCTTATACTGACACTCTTACGGGATTGCATAATAGAGTGAAACTTCAAGAATTATTGCCAACATTGGTAACACCCGCTATGGCATTTATTGATATTGATAATTTTAGTCAAACCAATGATTTTTATGGGCATCGTATTGGGGATGAAGTTATTAAACGTTTAGGCAATATGTTAAAAGCCATGATCACCATACATGATGACATTCATCTTTTCCGTCTTAATGGAGATGAATTTGTTGTGGTATGCGACATTATAAATACCCGTAGCTTTATTGATAAAATTACACTACTACTTGATTCTATTCACAGCGCACCTATTGTCATTGATGATTATGAGATTAATTTGGATGTTACGGCAGGTATCTCTTTTGAGAGTTCACAAGAGTTACTTGCAACAACAGATATTGCACTCAAACATGCTAAAACAAGTAAAAAGTCTTTAGTTGTTTATGATCAAAGTCTCTCAATAGAAGATAGCTTTGAAAGTAATATTCATTGGAGCAAGGTCCTTAAAGAAGCAATTAAAGAGGATCGTTTAGTGCCTTTTTATCAACCTATTATTAACAACCATACGGGCGAGATTGAGAAGTATGAGTCCCTTATACGTCTTATTGATAAAGAGAATAAAGTTATATCTCCATACTTCTTTTTAGATGTTGCAAAACAGACGAAGCAGTACCATCACATTACAAAAACTGTTATTGATAAAAGCTTTGAGGTATTTGGCGAGCTTAAAAAAGAGTTTTCTATCAACCTTACTATTGAAGATATCTTAAACTTAGATGTCCAAAAACATCTTTTTAATGCTTTGAAAAATAGTAATATTGGTCCACGTCTGGTCTTTGAGATTGTTGAATCTGAAGGAATAGAAGAGTTTTCGGAGATACGTAATTTTATTGATAATGCGAAAAGTTTTGGATGTAAAATTGCTATTGATGATTTTGGAACAGGCTATTCAAACTTTGAGTACCTTATAAAGCTCAATGCAGACTATATCAAAATAGATGGCTCCCTTATTAAAAACCTCGATACTGATCAAAATGCAAAACATTTAGTAGCCTCAATTGTGGTGTTTGCAAAAGAACTTGGCATGAAAACCATAGCCGAGTTTGTGAAAGATGAAGTAATATATGATATTGTTAAAGAGTTAGGTATAGACTACTCTCAAGGCTTTTACTTTAGTGAGGCAACGCCGTTGCCAAAAGAAGATTTTCAGAAGTAAGGACTACTCTTTATGACCACGATGTTCTTGTGAAAAGTTGGTGTCATAGATGTAAGCTGCGATAGTTTTTAAGCTCTCTTTGTCAAAAGCGAGTGAGGGCATCAGTCCGTGTTTGTCAATGGCATCATGCATGAGTGAACCCTCTTCATTGGGTGAATGGACCCATGTTGACATATAATCTACAAAGGATTTTTTATCTGAAAAAGCATTTATATAGTTTTCTTTTATTGCAATGATTGAGGGTGCAGATATGGTTTTGGTCTCTTCGTGACAGGTAGTACAATTACCATGAAAGAGTAAAGAAGCATACTCATCAGCACTAAGGTTAAGTGCTAAGAGTAGACCAAGAAGTAAAAGTTTCATACTTATGAGGCGCCAATACCTGTTTTAGCAAGGGCTTCTTTAACATTTTCATCTGCCATGGTAATATTCCATGCTGGTTCCCAAACAATTTCAACGGCACAAAAATCACTCTCAGTTTCACGTTCAACAGCTTCTTGAACCCACTGTATCATCATCTGATGAAGTGGACATCCTCGTGTAGAGAGGGTCATCTTAACCGAAACATGACCATTTTTTAATACAATAACATCATATATAAGTCCCATCTCAACAAGGTTAAATCCTACTTCAGGATCAATAACCGTGGAAATGGCTTTATAGACCTCTTCTTGGGTAACTACACTCATAATACTTCCTTTCCATACTGCATCATTGTATAAACACTTGACACAAGATAAAGAGCACCAACAACTAAGCTAGATGCCCCACTAAAATAGAGTGCATCGACTCCAAACAAAAGTCCAAGACCCACTAAACTCACACCAATAACACTGAAAATAAGTTGTGCATTTGCTTGTGTCATCGGTACCATCTCATTCAACATAGGTACTTTTTGTTTTCCTACTAGGGGAGCATACCGTTCAAACCAGACTAAAAAAGGGATGATTTTATAAAGGTGTGCAGTAATTAAAAAACCTGTAAAGCCTGCCATTAAAAACCAAGTACCACTAATCAACCATGCTTCAGACCCACCAAAAAGATAAACTAACAAAAGTAGTAGACTTAAGGCTAAGGTTGTAAAAGCGTAAACAAGGGATTGCACCCATATATCATTCTCTTTTCGAGCACGTGTTTTTAAAATAAGGTTAATCTGATAAAAGTAACTCAACAGAGATAACAAGGTCGCACCAATACCAAAATACTCAAGATAGCTTATATTGATAAGTGAACCTATCATAACTGAACTCACACCAACAATCATCAGCTTATAAGCACGTTGCATTGGTTTTTCATCAAAGCCATGTGCCAATCCAAACATAGGTAGCAAGACCATAGAAAGTCCCATAATGGTTAAAAGAACATAGCCGCCAAAGACAGCAAAGACATGCGCTTTAAGCCAATGATGAGGATCAATCCCTAAGATACCACCAAAACCAAGTGCCATAATAAATCCACTTGTAATGCCTAAGAGTAAAAAGATATTAGAAGTTCCCATGGTTGAGACAACAATGGACTTGTGCTTACCCTTCTTAAGCGTCCAAAAAAGATCGATGGCAAAAATAAGCATACTTAGCAAGACCATCATCCCCCCAAAAGGGAGAAGACGTATCGAAAAAGCAAAGCCTAATACCATTAACAGTGTTCCCAAACCTAAAAGGGGCCAGATAATATAAAAAAACTCTACCGCAGCATGTCCTACTTCAATAACAACAGGAACCAGTTGTGCCATAGCACCAAATATAATCATCATAACAAAACCAAGCAGGTAGAGATGTACCCAAGCAATGGTGCTCATGGCGTTGAAAGCAAGATGGGCATCAAAAAAGAAAAGTCCTATCATGCTTGCAGTATAGAAGAGTACCCCTACTAAGAAAAACGGGGCAATAAGAGTAAAAGGGGGTGCAAAATCGCGGGATATTCCACTCATAGTAGAGCCTTAATAAAGAGGTAGTCTTAGTGACAACTATTATCACTTAGGTCAGCGGCTTCACTCGCACCATTTTTATAAGAGAAGGTGATTTTAATTTTACCATCACTTAATGTCTCTTCATCAACCTCGAAGTTCTCACCAATTTTTCCAAATAGACCACCGGGTGACTTATGGTTAATCATAACAAGCTTCTTGTCTGAGCTATTAATAAGCTTAAGACCACTCATAGCATTCACCATTGGTTCAGGAGGTCCTGTCATAGAAGTATCAAACTGATAATAGGTAGCATTGTTTGCCATATAGGTATAAAAGTCAACGGTTGCACCGTCAACACTAAGTCTTGTTGCATTTTCTGGTAAATTAGTCATAAAAAAACCTTATGTATATATAGTATAAGAACACCTCAAAAAACTCTTCTTTTTTGGAGATATGCTTTATGTTAGAAGTGTACACACTAATACAAAACAAGGCATTGATGTAAATCAATAATGATATAAAACATCATTTAACCGTCAATGAAGTGTGATTAATTGAAAGATAGTTTCTTAAATAAATAAATTAATATTTATGATTGATATATATCAAGATTAATCGTCAGAAAAGAGTATAAACTTGTTTCAATCTAAAATATTATTGCAAGAAAAGGAGCATATGATGATTGAAACTGTAGCGGCAAATGGTGCTATCGCATTAGATGATTTTCTACCTATCTTCCTCTCTTCTGCACTTGCAATGCTATTTGGAGGATTTTATGTTGGAATATATACCGCAGTAAAAACGAAAATGCTAAAAGGGTGGGCGATGCCTATTGCCTATCTTTTTTGGCTTTTGACCGCTTACTGTCTTTATGTAATGGGAAGTTTAATGCACGTTGGCGAGTTTACTGCCAAGGCTTTAGTAGTCTCTATGGTGGGGTATTTACTACTCCCTCATGCAGTCTATTATATGCAACATCAAGTTCACGAAGAAAATGAGCATTGATTACTATTGTTCAACAACAATTTTAGGAGGGTACAGTGGCTAATAAATCTGTATGGAGTGACAATCGTTTCTGGCAACGTTCAGCAGCGTGGGTAACGGGATTTGCAGCAATTCTATTAATTTGGTTAACGTTTGATACGTCGGCACAAATTTCTATGGGTACGGATGCTGATCTGCAAAATGGTGTAACTAAGCGTGTTCCAGGACCGACAGTTATTAATTATAAAATTACGTATGAAATGGACACAAAACGTGGACATGAAGTACCAGTAATTGGAGAAAAAGAGAAGTTTTTTGGTCGTGATGATTGGTCTGAAGAAGAAGCCGGTGCATTACTTCACTTAGGAAAACTAGGTTCACAAGCGAAAAACTGTATGAACTGTCACACACTACTTGGTAATGGTGCTTATTATGCTCCAGATTTAACTAAGGCGTGGTTAGATCCATCATGGGGACCAGAAGGTTCACTCCAAGCAATGACAGGGAAAAATACAAGAGAAGAGGCAATGGCAGAGTTTTTACAACATCCGTCACAATATCCAACGCATGAGCGTATGATGCCAAATCTTAATATTACAGCTGACGAAGCAAAAGGTCTTGTAACCTTCTTGAAACATATGTCATCTATTGATACAAATGGTTTCCCAAGAAACTTCGGAAAAATTAAAGGAGCAGTTCATGCAAAATAGTACTTTAAATGAATCAAAACAACTTGCAACCTGGTACTTTACCTTTGCATTTATCCTTTTTGGTGCACAGTTACTTTTTGGTTTAGTAGCGGCAATTCAATATGTTATGCCAGGATTTCTTTTTGAAATCTTAGACTTTTCAGTAGCAAGAACATTACACATTAATGCACTTGTTGTATGGATGGTTTTTGCAATGTTTGGTTCGGTTTATTGGTTATTACCTGATGAAACAGGTATCGACACAGTAGGAATCAAAGCGGGTAAATTAATTTACTGGGTATTCGTAGCAGCTATCACAGTGGTAGTTCTTGTTTATATCTTTATTCAAACAGGTCCAGCTGATGAAACAACTATTTGGTTCATTATGGAAGGTCGTGAGTATATTGAGGCACCACGTTGGGCTGATATCGGTATTGTAGTAGTAGCACTTACGTTCGTAGCTAATCTTTTCTTAACAGGAATGAAAGGTAATCGTTCAGGAATTGTAACGGTACTTATGGCAGATATGATTGCCTTTGCTGGTCTTTACTTAGCAGGTATGTTCTTTACAGATAACATCTCAGTAGATCAGTACTGGTGGTGGTGGGTAATTCACTTATGGGTTGAAGCAACTTGGGAAGTATTTGTTGGTGCGATTGCGGCTTATGGTCTAATCACAATGATTGGTGCACACCGTAAAGTTGTTGAAATGTGGTTATGGATTGAAGTAGCAATGCTATTTGGTTCAGGAATCCTTGGTATGGGTCACCATTACTTTTGGATTGGTACACCGGAATACTGGTGGGAAATTGGGGCACTGTTCTCAGCGTTAGAACCAATTCCTTTAGTAGCGATGTTTGTACATGTTCTTTATGACTGGGGTAAAACTCAAGGTGCTCAAGAAGAGCGCGGCGAAGACAAATCTGTTATTAGTAATAGACCAGCGTTTACATGGTTCGTTCTTAATGCATTTGGTAACTTCTTAGGTGCTGGTATCTGGGGCTTTTTCCATACGCTACCACAAGTTAATCTTTATACACACGGTACGCAGTTTACTTCGGCGCACGGTCACCTTGCATTCTTCGGAGCTTATGCAACGATTTTAATTGGGATGATGTACATCGCAGTTCAAGGTAAAAATAAAATTAAAGTAATGAAAAATACTAGATCATCTATCTGGGCAGTTTCAATGATTGCTGGTGGTGTTATGGGTATGACCGTTGCATTAACAATTGCTGGATATGTTCAAGTACTTGTATCTCGTGCACAAATGGGTGCTACATGGGCAGGTTACTTTGATGGTCAAGCTGGCGCATGGTTTACACAAGGTATGGACTGGAGACTTATTATGGGTACTGTTACGCTCTTAGGTTTCTTAGTTTTAGCAAAAGATTTACTGACTATTGGTAAATCAGCAATACACGATAGATAAGGAGCATTATTATGTTTGAACCTTTTACAGACTTAGTACCAAGCTTTTTTGGCTGGTTGAATCAAGGTCCATTGACCTTGACCATCTTTTTACACACAGTGATTATTCTTCCAATGATTTGGATTTATTTTCAAGAGAAAAAACGTCTCGAAGAAGAGAATTAAAAAGATCTATGCAGTTTACGCTGCATAGATTTACCTAATTTTAGGTTTTTTTTGTAGTTGCGTACAAGAATATAAAATCAGCATCATCAAATGATGTAAGCTAACAATGGCGTGATATACAAATGAATGTATGTTTAATGGCACTTCTATAATTTTTCTGAGGTATTTGGAAAAGTTGTAGAGGTGCTATGTAATAATTAAGGAGTGGAAATGAAACTTAATAAAACAATTACTTCAATTGCAGCACTTGCAGTTGTAACAACAGGTCTATTTGCTGGTACATCTAATATGGATGTAGAAAAAATGTTTGAGAAAGAGTGTCAAGGATGTCATGGCCCTAACCATGAGGGTGGTGTAGGGGCAGATTTGCGTCCAGCGCAGATTGTTAAGAAAAATGCATATACATTGGCTGAAGTGATTCTCAATGGTCGCCCAGGTACAGCTATGCCTCCATTTGAAGAAAAAATGAATCAAGCAGATGCTCAAAAGATGGTGGATTACTTACAACATTTTAAAGGCAAAAAAATTCAAGTGCTAACTCTTGATGCTGTAAAAAATGGTTGGAGAAAACTGAATGATAGAACGGCATTATTGAAGAAATTCCCTCATGCTGCAGACGTAAAAACAGTAACTGATATCTGTTTTGTAACAGAACGTGATGCTGAGCGTGTTACATTTGTTGATGGAACAACAGGTAAAATTCTTTCACGTCACCCAGCTGGCTTTGCTGTTCACGTAACAGTGACAAATAAACGCCAACCACGTTATGCTTACTCGATTTCTCGTTCAGGTTTAGTAACGATGTTTGATTTAGCGTCAAAAGGGCAACAAAAAATTGCTGAAGTACAAGTTGGATCGGATTCACGTGGTCTTGCGGTTTCTCCAGATGGTAAATACTTAATGGCCGGAAATTATGTACCAGGTGGTGCAATTTTAATGGATGCAATGACGCTAGAACCTCTTAAAGTATATCCAACGTCAAGTGTTATTGATATGGATGGTAATATTGGGTCAAGTCGTGTAGCTGGTATTTATGATACACCATATGGTCCATATATCGCTTTTGCACTTAAAGATGCAGGACATGTTTATATCGTTGATTATTCAAAAGAAGGTTTCCCAATTGTAGGAGATATTCCAAACATTGGTAAAATTCTTCATGATGGATTTGAAAACGAAGGTAAAGAGATTGGTCGTTACTTAATGCAAGCTTCTCAAGGAAGTGATGTGATGGGTGTTGTTGACTTTAAAACTAAATCTTTAGTTGCTAAAGTATATACAGGTCCAGGAAGTAAGCCGCATCCAGGTCAAGGTTCATCTTGGTATAACGATAGATATGGTCAGCTTTATGCAACAAATAGTATGAATGTTGGTGATGTTGTTATCTGGGATAGTAACTGGGATGTTGTAGCACATGTAAGAACAGCTGGTGGTGGTCTTTTTGTTGGTACAAGCGAACATACGCCATTTATTTGGTCTGATAATGTATTAGGTGGTCCTTCAAACTGGAATAAAATCTATCTTATTAATAAACAAACTTTAGAAACAGATAGAATTTTAACAGTAGGAACATCAAAAGGTTCAATTACTGATCCTGTAACACATAAAGTACTTTATAGCTGGAATGTTCCAACTGTAAAAGATAAAAAAGGTAAAGTTATCGTACCACGTATTTTACACGCTGAACCCGCAAATCATGGTCACTGGACAATGGTTTCTGAGTGGAATGCTGGACGTATCGGTATCTATGAAGCAAAAACAGGTAAGTTTGTTAAATACATTAAAGGTTTAACAACTCCTACGTTTACATACTCTATCGAGCATAGACAAACAATTCCAGGAGCGTAAGCTTCTGCACTTGCTGATTTTTAGCAGTACTACGTGACAAAAAGGGTCTTTGACCCTTTTTGTCATTTCTTTCCTATATTCTTTTAATTTTCAACCACCTCTTTACACTTTTAGCACTTGACACGAGTCAACTATTTTTCCTATAAAATGCTTTACTATATTAATTAACTAATATAAAAAAGATAAATCATGAAATGGATACTACCTCTTTTAATAAGCCTCAATATGGGACTTATTGCAGATGGACTTGATGGTAAAAAGGTTTTTGAAACTTACTGTTGGGGATGTCATCATCAAACCGCTATGGCCTTTGGACCTCCCTTTAGTGAGATTGCTGCTAAACGTAGTAAAAATGACATCATTGCATATATTGCATCTCCCAAATCTCTATATAAAGAGTTTGGCTACAAACGAAGTGTGATGACACAACTTGATCTCTCAGCAGAGGAATTAGACAGTATCAGTGACTATATCCTCTCGTATAAAGGTAAAAAATAATGTTTAGACTTTCAAACCTTATCGCTTCGGTGGTAGAAGATAAAAAAGAGCGTATTTTAGATGGTAGTATTGCCATTTGGAATTTCACAAATCGTTGTAACCTTTCGTGTTTACACTGTTATTCTAAGTCAACTCTTGATGAAGTTGATACCCTAACTACCGAGCAGATAAAAAAAACTGTGTTACAGATGAAGGCTAATGGGGTTAAGTTTATTATCTTCTCCGGAGGGGAACCATTAACACGCAAAGACCTTTTTGAGATTGCTGATTTTTGTAAGGAAAATGGCATTATTACCTACCTCTCAAGTAATGGACTCTACTTTACCAAGAGCAATGTGCAACGCATTGTAGATACTTTTAACTATGTGGGTGTAAGTATTGATGGGGATGAGCCAACTCATGATTACTTCCGTGGGTTAAAAGGGGCATTTAGAGAGACGTTAAAGGCGGTACAACTTGCCAATGCAACTGGTGCTAAGGTGGGTATTCGTTTTACTATGACACAAGATACTATTGGATCTTTAGAGTATATTTTTGATTTAGCAGAGCGTGAAAATATTCCTAAAATCTATATCTCGCATCTTGTCTATTCCGGACGTGGACTTGATAACCTCAAAATGGATTTGAGTAAAGATCAGCGTCGCAAGGCGGTTGACTTTATTCTTGACAAAGCTTTTGAGTATTATGAAACCGGACGTGAGATTGAGATAGTAACAGGTAACATGGAGATGGATGCGGTAGCATTTTTAAACCGCTTTGCTTTGAAATATCCTGAGTTAAAAGAGAAAATGCGTCGTCGTCTTGTGACATGGGGTGGAAACTCTGCAGGACGTAAACTCCTTAACATTAACTCTGAAGGTGATGTTCGTCCTGACCCTTTCTTCCCGTTAACCGTAGGAAATATTATTGAGCAAGACTTTGGCGAGGTATGGCAACAAGGAGAACTTCTTGATCAGTTACGTATCCACCCAAGAAAACAGATAAGTGGTATCTGTGCTACCTGTAAACATCTTGATATCTGTAATGGTGGTTCACGCGCACGAGCTTATGCGATAACAGGTGACCTGTGGAGTGAAGATCCTTCATGTTATTTAACTCAAGAAGAGAGAGGAACAATTTAATGAAATTAAAAAAAATATTACTAGGAACACTTACTGCGGCTACATTATTAGTGAGTCTGCAAGCCAGTGAAAAACTGTTTGTGGTGGAACGTGAAAGTAGTTCAGTTGCCGTTATTGAAAATGGACTGCCTTCAAGTCATATGGAAAACATGCACAACATGAACCATGGTGTCATCAAATTTTATGAAAATGATGGATACCTTATCTCGCGTGATGGTTATATTGTTAAGTTTGATCCTAGAACACAGAAGAAACTTTTTGAGTATAAAACAAGTAAAAGTGCCATTGGTTTTGTAATTAACAAAAACTACATTGCCGTAGCTAACTATGATGACAAAAGTGTTGATATCTTATCCCGTGACTTGAAGCCTCTTCAAAAAATTAAAACAGGCTCACGTAATGTTGGTATCAAGATTTACAAAAACTATATTATCTTTGCTCAGATGGATAACGATACGGTGACTGTTTTAAAAGAGGTGTCTCAGAAAAATGGTCAGCCAAAGTTTGAAGTGTACAAAGAGTTTAAAGATGTAGGTATCATGCCTTTTGATGCAATGATAAAAGATAACAACTATATTGTTGGTTTTTTTCAAAGCAAGCACTTTGGAGTGCTTAACTTAAACACAATGGTGTTTGAAAAAATCAATATTCTTTTAGGTGATCGACAGCCTGTGCTTAAAGTACCCCATTTTGGTTTTTGGAGTATTAGTGAGGGAAATGTATTTATCCCTGCTGTGGGTGATAACAAAGTGCTTGTTTATACTCCTGACTTTAAGTTTGTGCAAAACATTGTCACCGAAGGGACTCCGGTATTTACCTCACTCTCTCCGGATAAAAAGTTTTTAGCGGTCACCTTTAGTGGAAAGAAGTTTCCAGTAATTCAGATTATTGATACAAAAACGCTTAAGGTGATTAAACGCTTCGAATTCAAGGGTAAAGTTCTTCATGTAAGATGGTCAAAAGAGCGACCAAGCCTCTATGTTTCTGTTAATGATACCAATACGGTTGCGGTGATTGATACTAAAGGTTGGTGGTTAAAACGTGAAATTTTAACCATTAAAAAACCTTCAGGAATTTTTATTTTTGAAGATGCAGACACGAAGTAGCTAAAATGCTCTTTTTATAGACATAGGTCAAGAGTATTTGTTTATAAAACGGTGTAAAATAAAAGATATAAAGGGCGAAAACCCTAAAGGATGAGATTATGGGTAAAGTATATTTAACGGGAGCGGGTCCAGGTGATATGGAACTTCTAACTATGAAAGCATATCGCGTTGTAAAAGAAGCCGACGTTATTATTTACGATCGCTTAGCTAACCCTGATATTCTTAAAGAGGCAAAAAATGGGTGTGAGTTCGTTTATGTCGGTAAAGAAGATGGACGTCATATTATGCCTCAAGATGAGATCAATGAAACCATCTATCAAAATGCACTCAAACATGAAAATGTTGTCCGTCTAAAAGGGGGCGATCCTTTTGTTTTTGGACGTGGTGGTGAAGAAGCTGCATATCTACAAGAACGCGATATCAAGTTTGATATTATCCCAGGTATCACCTCGGCTATCAGTGCCCCTGCTTATGCAGGTATCCCTGTGACCCATCGTGGTGTAGCTGTATCATTTCGTGTTGTTACAGGACATGAGTCTCCTAATAAAAAAGAGTCTCAAATCCCATGGAATAACTTTAAAACGGATGATACCATCATCTTTTTAATGGGACTCCATAACCTGCCGAAAATTTCAAGTAAACTTATTGAAATTGGAAAGCCAACAGATTATCCATGTGCCGTTATCTCTAGAGGAACTACCCCCGATCAAAGCGTAGTGGTAGGAACCCTATCAGACATCGTTGAAAAGGCAAAAGGTGTACCAACACCAGCACTTATCATTGTTGGTCACGTTGTCGAGTTACGTGAGCAGTTGAAGTGGTTTGAGAAGTAAATATCATTTTTGAGAAACTGAGGTTTTTCGGAGTGATGAAAAGTACCTTTTAGTGGGTATGAAAAATAGTGCAAAAATAAGAGTAAAGAAGATAGTGTTATAGGTAATACTTGCAATATTTGGTTGTGCAAGTATATCAATGATAAGCATAAATAGTATAATAATTCCAAAAATAACAATAGAGTATGTCCCACTTTTTTGTGGACTTTTAACCACAATTTTTTTCTTAAGATACGTGAGTGAATAGAACACTCCTAAAAAGAAAAACCCTATATAAACACTGTCTTTGAGAAGTGCTAAAAGCATTTGACTAAGTGACTCTCCTAAAAACTTGTTGATAAAATATCCAGCTAATAGACCAAAAAATGGCATAACGATGGCAGTGGTAATAATATGTGTTGAAACAACACTGGCAACAGACTTTTCTTTTAACATTACAACTCCTATTTAAACAATAATATCATATATAATCTTGACTTTAGTGTATCTAAAAGGATACAATTAAATTAAATTAAATTAAATTAAATTAAATGGCTGAAAAAACTAAAAGATGTTAAAGCCAAAGCTACTATTATCAGGCGTATTGATAGAGTAAAAGAGGGTGATTTTGGAGATTATAAATTTCTTAGTGGATCTGTTTATGAGCTTCGTATTACTACGGGGCAGGGCTATCGTGTTTATTGTATGAAAGAGCAGGATAATATTGTGATTTTACTGATAGGCGGGGATAAATCTTCACAAACTGAGGATATTACAAAAGCAAAAAAAATTGCAAATGAGTTTGATAATGAGTAATCTTACAACATTTGATATTTCACAATATCTTGATTCAAATGAGATGATTGCTGAGTATATCTCACAAGTATTAGAAGAGGGTGATATGGATGAGCTTTTGATGGCTATTGGAAATATTGCAAAAGCAAAAGGGATGAGTCAAATTGCAAAAGATACAGGACTTGGAAGAGAGAGCCTTTATAAAACATTTCAAGAGGGTTCAAAACCACGTTTTGAGACCATTATAAAAGTGTTAAATAGTCTTGATATCAAACTTCAAGCAGTCACTTAGAATCCTTTTTAATTAAGGACTACACTCTTTTTTAAGTACTTCTGCTTTTGTATTCCCTAGTTTAATAGCCTTGTCTAACCAAAGTCTTGCTTCTTTTGTATGACCTTGAGTACAGTAGATTTCACCTAACAGGTAGTTGGCTTCAGTGTCACCATTGTTGGCATTTTGTTCTAGCCATGGGATGGCCTTATCAAACTTCATTGTTTGCATATAGATACGTCCAATGATTTGGGTGGCTTTGGGATGATCTTGTTGTGCTGCTTTTTCAAGGTACAGGGTGGTTTTTGTAATGTTGTTTTCAACACCATCACCATTATAGTAGATAAGGGCTAGGTTGTACTCTGCATCACTATGGTTCAGATCAGCAGCGTGTTGGAGCCAAGTACGTGCTTGTTCGGGGTTTGGGGTGGTGTTGGTACCGTTAAGATACATCATGCCGAGGTCATATTGTGCAGTAACGTCCATGTTGTAAGCCGCTTTTGAGAGCCAGTAGAAACCGCGTTCTTGGTTTTTTTTGGTACCGATACCATTGAAGTAGAGGTAAGAGAGTGCTCGTTGGGCTAGTGTGTTCTCTTTTTGTGCCTCTTGAGTGTAAAGGGCAAAAGCTTTGTCATAGTTGTTTGCTTTAAAAGCTTGGAGTGCATCATCGGTGGGGTTGGCAAAAAGGGTTAGTAAGCTGAGGCTTAGAAGTAGCAGTAGTTTCATGTTAATAAATATGTCCAAATTGTAAAAAGCTTGCTAAGGCAATAGAGACAACAAGTGTGCCTCCAATCATGATTTTGCGTTTTAACGTCTCTGAAATTCCATACTTCTCCTCAAGGTAATCACCAAGTTTAATCCCGGGGATAATGGTAAAAAGAAACATTGGAAAGGTATAAACTAAGATCATCACAAGGTCTAAAGTTGTCATTTTTTACTCTTTTTATTGAGATATATCAAATTTGTTTAGCTATTTTTATTATATCATTGGGCAATTTCATAGTGATGATTCACATCAAGAAAAGGGGATATATATGAAAAAGTTAATAAGTGTTTTGGCCGGTTCTGCCGTGGCAATGAGCTTACTTGTTGGGTGTGGTAGTGCTTCTCTTAGTACTCCTTCTGACTCAGTAAGTGGTCATTATGAGTTACAACTACATGGGTATCCCTCAACTAAAACGGTGCATCATGCTGTTGTCGAGGCAGGGGAGTCTATGGGTTTAATTATGACTGAGTTTAAGTCGGATGAAATTATTGCGGAACGTGCTGATGGTGATGATAGTGCGACCGCAACCGTTATATTTTCATCAGAACAAGTAGTGGTTAAAAAAAGTGAGGGCGATATTGGTGCTAAAGAGCTTTTAGAGAGTGTAGAAGAGCTTCTTACTGATAAAGAGGGTCGTTAGTCCTCAAGATGCTTTGCTAGAGTTTTAGTAGAGGTATAGCCCTCTAGGGGCGTATACGCAAACAGCTCTTCTTGGGTTAAAAAAAACAGAGTAGGATATTTTTTTGTATAGAGTAGCTCTATTGGATAGCTCTCTTTTTGATTTTTTCTTACTATTACTGCAATAAACTTCTGATTTATCTTAGAAATATAGGACTGGTTGATAAACGTTGTTTGAAACATCTTCATAACAGTAGTGTCTTTTTCTTGCATTAAAAACACTAGTAAATACTTCTTCTCTTTTAGCGATTGTTGATGTGCTTTTTCATAATTACTGCACCATCTAATATGCTCAGCATGAAGGCTCAGTACTAAAAGTAGAAGAAGGAAATATCTCATGGTTCTAAGGGATATTTTACTAAGTCACCACTAAGTGATTTCATAAAGGCCTCCATATAGTCGAGTTGTTTCTCGCTCATGTCAATACCCACTTGATGTCGTCCCATTATAAAAAGTGCATCACGAAGAGACTTTGTTGTACCATTATGGAAGTAAGGTCCTGTTTTAGCGATATTCCTCAAGATAGGGACTCGAAACATCTGTTGACCCTCTTTCCCCATAAACCCTCCAACATTTTTAAAAGGGTAGGCATGATACAGTTCAAAATTAAAAGCAAAGTCAGAGGTGCTGCGAGTTTTTGTTGTTTCGTCATAAGAGAAAGATAGATTAATAATGGAGTTGTAGTCGCGAAGGGGGAACTTCTGAATTTTTTGACCCCCAACAGCGGGACCAAAATGGCAGCCTTTACACCCAATGTCAATAAACATATCAAGACCTATTTGTGCATCAGCACTTAAAGCGGTGTCATCGCCATCTAAGAAACGGTCAAAATCCCCTCGGGTGACTAAGGTTTTTTCATACACTTCTATCGCCTTAGCCATATTGCCAAAGGTGACACGTTTTTTACCCTTAAATATCTTTTTAAAAGCTTCTACATACTTAGGATTTTCATTCATGCGTTCTTCAATGAGTGTTGCAGAAGATGCCATTTCAAAAGGAGCTACAGTTGGACCTTGTGCTTGTTCTCTAAGGGTATGTGCCCGTCCATCCCAAAAGAAGTGCTTTGAAAAGGCAGTGTTTAAGACGGTAGGGCTATTTAAGTGCGAAGGGTTTTCAAGTTTATGATAACCAATAGCCGTAGGTAATCCATCCGCACCACCCTTTGTCTCTTTATGACAGGATGCACAGGCAATGGTTCTATCTTTTGAGAGGTTTTTATCAAAAAAGAGCTTTCTCCCCAAGGCAATCTTCTCTAAAATCATAGGGTTTAAAGGATCATCAACTGTGTGTTTAAGTGTCTCAAAATCTAGTGGTATCGCCATAAGCCCTTTTGAAAGTGCTTTTTGACGAAGTTCTTTAGCAGTTTGTGCCTGTAACAAAAGTGTTAGTGATAATAAAAAGATAATAATAGGCATACAAACTCCTTGTGTCGTTTTTTATCTTACTTAAAATCATGATATTAACGGATGATATATATCAATATTAAAACGTCATCCTTAGCGGTAGATGATATTGAGATGGGAGTTGAGTTTAGTTTTGTCAAAGGGTGTTATTGGGTTTTGAAGGTTTCCAATAGTATCAACATCAGATAGAAAGTTTTGAATATAGTAGTTTCCGTTATATCCTTTTTTTTGTAAGTCTTCAATAATAAGATTGATATCGCTTATGTCTAACAGATCGCTGTGCAGTGTCGTTCGCACTTCTAAAGTAAGGTCTGCTTGAAGGAGTAGTTTGAGACTCTCTTCAAACAGATGATAGTTTTTATTTTTGGTGATATCGTAAAACTTTGACTTAGGTGCCTTATAATCAAGGGCAACATAATCGAGTAGCTTATCGGCTAGAAGTGCTTGTATTATATGAGGATTGGTGCCATTAGTATCAAGTTTGATCTTAAAACCGAGTGCTTTAACTTTTTTACAAAAGGTATGTAGCCCTTCAAAGTTAGTTGCCTCTCCACCAGAAAGTACCACCCCCTCTAAAAAACCAATACGCTTTGCTAAGAAGTCAAGAGCATACTCTTGGGAGTAAAGACCTTTAGAGAAGACAATATCTTCATTGTAACAGTAGCTGCAACGCATATTGCAACCACTAAACCAGATAATAGTGCTTAAATGATCGGGATAGTCAAGCACGCTAAAAGGGGTGATATCATGGATAGGTTTAGAAGTAGTGTGCTCTTTAGGCACACTGATGTGAAGACTCTTTAAATTGCTTACGCTCACGATGTTCTCCTTTTTTGCCAATGTTAAAACTCTCTACGGGTCTGTGATAACCCATAACACGGGTGTAAACAACACATTTTGTACGTTGCGCTTGTAGTTTTTCTAAAATCTCTTGTGAACTCATTTTTTATCCTTTTGTTTTGATGTATATTTATGCCGACGGCTCTAAATTTTGTTGGTGATACTGTGTGATAAGTTCTTCGTCACATTGAGGGCAGTACTCATGTTCACCGCTTAAATAACCATGTGTTTCACAGATAGAAAAGAGTGGTGTAATGGTAATGTAGGGCAGTCTAAAGTTTGAAATAACATTTTTGACAAGGGCTCTACATGCTTGAGCTGAACTGATTTTTTCACGCATGTATAGATGTAAAACGGTACCTCCTGTATATTTACACTGGAGTCCATCTTGTAACTCTAAGGCCTCAAAGGGGTCATCGGTATAGTTAGCAGGGATTTGCGATGAGTTGGTGTAGTAGATGTTTTTATCAAAACCGGCTTGCAATATGTTGGGAAAACGTTTTTTATCTTCTTTAGCAAAACGGTAAGTTGTTCCTTCTGCCGGTGTTGCTTCAAGATTGTAGAGGTTGCCTGTTTTTTCTTGAAAAACAACCATTTGTTGTCGCATATGTTCTAAAATTTCTAGTGCTAAGGCCTCCCCTTGAGTATCGGTAATACTAAGAGTATCGTGAGAAAAATTACGAATCATCTCATTTAAGCCATTAACCCCTATGGTGGAGAAGTGGTTGTTGAACCCGGGTAGGTAACGGGCAGTGTAAGGAAAAAGTCCTCTATCATACATATCTTGAATAAAAACACGTTTTTTCTCTAAAGTGGAAGATGCATGGTCCATGAGTGTATCAAGTTGATGTAAAAGTGCCTCTTTATTACCTGCATATTGATAACCTAAACGTGCCATGTTAAGGGTCACAACACCGATACTTCCGGTCATCTCTGCCGAACCAAACAGACCGCCCCCTCGCTTTAATAACTCTCGCAAATCAAGTTGTAAACGACAGCACATACTGCGAACATGACCCGGCTTATAAGCTTCAGGATTTTCAATGCGTTTGCCTTCATCATCTTTTAGGTATTGACTACCAATAAAGTTTTGGAAGTACGAAGAGCCAATTTTGGCACTGTTTTCAAAAAGGAGGTCGGTGTTTTCTCCATACCAATCAAAATCTTCGGTGATATTAACCGTAGGGATAGGAAAGGTAAAAGGCTGACCATTTTTATCCCCCTCTGTCATTACCTCATAAAAAGCTTTGTTGATAGCGTTCATTTCGGGTAAAAAATGCTTATAAGTCATATCTGTAAGCTGTTTGGTACCTCTCTCTTGTGCTATTTGAAGTAGGGTCTTGTCATCAATATCTTTAAAAAGGTGGTGTTGGTTTTTTGTAGGAATCTGATCTTTTAAATCATCAGGAACACTCCAGTCAATGGTAATGTTTGTAAAAGGACTTTGCCCCCATCGAGCAGGAACATTAAGGTTATAAACAAAACTACGTATTGCTTTTTTAACCTCCTCATAGGGGAGTTGGTCTTTAAATAGATAGGGAGCCAGATAGGTGTCAAAGGAGCTAAAAGCTTGTGCACCAGCCCACTCACTTTGTAAAATACCTAAGAAGTTTGCCATCTGTCCAAGAGCTTCACGCAGATGTGAAGGGGCATCCGAATCAACACGACCTCTAACACCATTAAAGCCCTCATCTAAAAGAACTCTCAAACTCCATCCTGCACAATAACCTGTCAGACAGTCAAGGTCATGAATATGATAGTCCCCATTTCGGTGAGCATAACCCTCCTCTTTGGTGTAGATCTTATCAAGCCAATAGTTTGCAATGACTTTGCCCGCACTGTTATTGACCAGACCTGCATTTGAGTATCCTGTATTTGAGTTAGCCTTGATGCGCCAGTCCGTGCCATTGATGTACTCTTCTATAGTCTGCGTGGCATTAATATAAGTGGTATCTTCATTAAACCCCTCTTGATGTTCGCGTTTCATCTTATGCATTAAGCGGTACATCATAAAAGACTTCATTACTTTAAAGTGGTTGGTATCAAAAAGTACTTTTTCAATGCAGTCTTGGACCTCTTCTACCGCAATAACTTGGGTTTGATTGATATGAGATAATACTGCTTCAAAGATTTTAGAGTTGTACGGAACACTTTCACTTAGAAATGCTTTTGTGATGGCATCTTCTATTTTATAAGATTTGAAAACTTCACTTTTGCCATTACGTTTGATGATTTCGAACAACATATAGAGCCTTTTGAGGTAGATTGATAGAGGTAGTATAAAGAAGGAATATGTCAAAAAGTGTCAAATATTAAAATTAGTGTATTAAAAAAAGAGAAGTGGATGAAAAAAGTCATCCCACAGAAAAAGGACAATGATATAAACTGTGGGAGGGGGTAGACACGAGGTGCATAAGCTTTTGTAGGTTGGTTGCTTTGAATCGTTTTGAGTACAAGATTTGGAGAATGAACTCGGTGTTTTGCACCTCAGAAGAAAAGTATAAGGTAGAAGTTTGTCAAAAGTTGTCAAAAGAGCTTAAAGTTATAAAAGAGTTTTATTTATGCCATTTTATGCGGTGTGAAGTACATATCCAACCCCATAAATACTAGAAATCGTTTTTTTAGGAAGTTTTTGACGCAGTCGTTTGATCAGAGAAGTGACAGCATCAGAAGAGAACTCTTTTTCAGGTTGGTCTTCATAAAGATAGTTATAGATGTCAAATACCGATACGGTTTGAGGTGATTGTGTGCATAAAAGGTTTAGTGCAATCTTCTCTTTCTCTTTTAGAGGAATCTCTTCTATGGGTGAGCGAAGGCATTTTTTTGTTTTATCCCAAACATAACCCTCTTTTAAACTTATAAAATGTGACTTGATGTAGAGCCCACACTCTAGTTTTTTCATCTTTTTAATAAGAGGCATAATATAAGGTCTTTGTATCATAGAACCGTGTTGGGGAGCAATAAGTTCAAGGTCAAGAGTTTCGATTTTCTCAAGGGAGTAGTTAAAGATAGCACGTGATGGCATATACTCTGCATGAAACTGCTTCGCTTTTTCAAAATAGTCCTCTTTGGCATAAAACTCCCAAGACTCTTCAATACCCCCAAAGATATCTCCTGAAAAAAGTGTTTTTGTTTGAGGTTCATAGGAGACAAATGCCCCTGGTGAATGACAATAGGGGGTTGTAATAAAGTGGAGTTTAAGATCACCTTCTTCAAGAATAAAGTGATGTTTGTCAATCTCATAATAGGGGGAGGTAATCATATAGTGTTTTACGAGAGGGACCATACGGGAGTGGGTGATAATATGTAAATCATCACGATCAATAAGCTTCTCTATCTCCGGTACAGCTGCGGCTAAATCGGGGTCTTGATGATGTAAAATAATATACTTAATATTTTTCATACTACTGACACGATTGATGTTAGCAACCACAGCATCAAACTCTAACATCGACCCGGGGTCAACTAAAACAGAGGCATCACCGTTTTCAATAAGATAGGGGTGACACTGGAAAGGATCATTTTCAAGGTACATACCAACCCAGTGAATGTTATGGGCAATTTCAATAGGTTTTGTAAAGTCCATTAGCCCCTCCATGAATGTGTTTAAAGTATATACAAAAGTGTGTTGCATTACTATGATGTAGGTCAAGCCCTAAAATGTTAAAATTTTGTTACACTAAGTCAAAATAATAACCGACATACCTACTATAAAAAGAGAGAAATTATGGAATTTAGAAAGTACATACACGCAGTTGGAACAGGTCCAAAGGGCAATAGAAATTTAAGCTTTGAAGAGAGCGAAGATATGATGAAGCAGATATTAGACCAAAGTGTCTACCAAGAACAAATTGCAGCTTTTTTACTAGGTTGGCGTCTGAAACCAGAAACCATTGAAGAGTTTCGTGGTGCATTAAGTATGTGCGATAATTATGTAACTCATAGTCCTGTGGCAGACTCTATAGAGATGGGATATCCTTTTGATGGTAAGGCTAAAAACCCCTACATTTTTCCTCTTGTTGCCCAAGTTTTAGAAAAGCATGGACTCAATATGGTTTTGGTTGGTGATGACTTGACTCCTGCTAAAGGGGGTGTTACGATGAAGCAGATCTGTACCAATATTGAACTCTCCTCTAGTGTTCACTATTTTGATCGTAAAAAGCATTTCAAAGCGATGCATAAGTTAACTCAGGTTCGTATGCGTGTGGGCTTAAGAAGTGGGTTTAATACCATTGAAAAACTACCTCGTATTGGTAAAAGTGATTATGCAATTACCGGTGTTTTTCACAAACCTTATGTTAAAAAGTATGTAGAAATCTTTGCGGATAGGTACAAACGTTTTGCCCTTATACAAGGGAACGAAGGCACGCCAGAGCTCTTTTCAAAAGGACGGTTGTGGATTGCTAATGAGGGCGAGATAGAAGAATCTATTATTGATCCTGAGTATTATGGAGTGCATTACAATAAATCATGGGATGCGCTCACACTTGAAGACTCTCTTAAAAAGCTTGCTGATCCTTCTGCTGAGTATCTTAAACTTGCGAAGCTTAATGCGGCAGTCTATCTCTTTGTTACGGATAAGGCACCTAGTGTTGATGTCGCTTTTGAGATGGTAAACGGCTAAGACACTGACGTTGACTCACATCAATCCTCTACGCTTTAAATCGTATTACAATCGTAAGATAAAAATACCAACGCTGATACCTATTAGCGTTAAGAAAAGAGTAGATGATGACACAAGAGATACTTTCTAGAATTCAAAAAAAATTCCCACTCGTTCCCAAACCTTTTGAGGCCATAGCAAGCGAGCTCAACATGAGTGAAGCTGAGGTTCTTTCTATTTTACAAGAGGAAAAAAAGAACAATATAATTCGACAGACTTCTGCCATTTTTGATACAAAACGCTTAGGTTATGTCTCCTCCTTAGTGGCCTTTAGAATTGCTCCTGAAGAGATTGATGCAGCAGTTAAAATTATCAATGGACATCCTGGTATCTCGCATAACTACGAACGTAATCATGACTTTAATATTTGGTTTACTTTAGGTGTTGCTCCTGATTCAAAGCTTGGATTAGAAAAAACATTGGAAATCTTGGCGGATCTTACAAAAGCGGAAGATTATATTATGTTACCAACACTTAAGCTCTTTAAAATATCCGTAAAACTTAATACCACAGGAAAAGATGCCCAAAAAGAGAAGGTGAAGAAAGTCAAACATAAAGAGATTGATGTAACACCACTACACTTGGATGTTATTAAACGTGCTCAGTATGATATTGAGATGGTGAGTGAGCCTTTTAAAGCAATTATTGATGACTTAGATATTAGTTATGATCGCTTCTTTGAGATTTTAAAAGAGCTTCAAGACTCAGGGATGATGCGTCGTTTTGCTTCTATCTTGAACCACAGAAAAGCAGGTTTTAATGCTAATGCGATGGTCGTTTGGGATGTTGATGAGAAAAATGGAGAAGCCATTGGTGAAAAAGCAGCTGCGTTTTCAGCAGTAAGCCACTGTTATCTACGACCTAAGTATGAGAACTGGAAATACAACTTGTTTACTATGGTTCATGGTAAAACGACCGAAGAGACAAATGGCATTATTGAGGAGATGGCTAAAGAGATTGATTCGGTATCGCATATGCCATTGTACTCATCACGTGAGTTTAAAAAGGTCCGTATTGAGTATTTTACACCTGCTTTTGAAGCGTGGGAAGCGCAACACTTACAAACCGCATAAAGGGTTTGCAGGTAGTTTACTAGGATAAACCTTTGATACTTTGTTAGTAGTGTTAGCGTTTTTATAAAAGTAATTAAGGTCGATTATTCAAAGAGAACTTCGAGACCTTCAAGGTGTTTAATTGCATATCCATCACTGTCTTTTTCAACAAGCCCGAGAGTTGTAAACTTTTTGAAGGTACGAGAGAGTGTTTCTGGGGTCATATGCAGTTGTGATGCAAGTTGATAGTGCTTCAGTGTATTTACCTCTTCAGGATGTTCACAAATATATTTTGCCAAACGTGCTGTAGAGTCAAGTACAAGATTTAAGGCAATAACATTTTCGAGGTAACGTATTTTTGCTGTCAGTGATTTGAAAAAGAGTAGACTGATTTCGGGATCATGCAAACAAGAGTTTTTAAACTTGTTAAAGTCAATTTCTATAACACTGCCGTCAGTCTCAAATGCTGCAGAAGCAGGATAGGGCATACCCTCAAAAACTGCCATTTCTGCGATGAGTGAACCGGGTTGAAAACGATGCATGACAATTTCATTGTTTTTTTGATCAGTTTTATAAACTTTCAAAATACCTTCGGTTAAAAAGGTGAGTGTTGTCGGTGTGTCTTTTTCATAAAAAAGTATGGTGTCTTTACTCATCTTTTTCTGAATGGTAAAAGAACTTAAGGTCTGTATCTGTGCATCGCTTAGGTTTTCGAAAAAGTAAAACTGTCGTAAATCTGTCATAATACACCTTTGGTTAGTAGGAATAAGTATACACTTGTTGATTTTTCTAAAAGATGACTTCAGTCAAGGGCAGAAAGTGTGGAAGGAGATGATAATAATTTCTCTCTTTCATCAACCCCATCTACACTTAAGTGAAGCAGATACAAAGCGCTTCGCTCCACCACATAAGTGAATGCAATGAACAAACATATAAAGGAATTAAATGGATAAATTTTCAAATCATGTTAAAAATGTATTGCATGGTTTTTTTATTACCATAGGTACAACGATTGCGGAGCCTGCCACCATTTTACCGCTTATTGTGAACTACTTTGGTGGAAGCTCAATGCTTGTGGGGCTGTTTGCAGCTTTGCTTCGTGGCGGTGCTATTGTTGTGCAACTGTTCGCTGCGTTTCAAGCACAAAGTTATGCACTGATGTTACCTTATCTCAGACGGGTGTTTGTTGTCCGTTTTTTAGCATGGTTCTTTATTGGTGTTGCCATCATCGGTTTTGGTGAGACGTCACCCAATATAGCGCTTTTTTCCATTGGTTTAGGGCTTTTTATCTTCTCCTTTTCAGCGGGTTTTGGAGCGATCTATTTTCGCGATATTATTGGTAAGATCTTTTCACCAAAATTTCGAGGGAAGACGATGTCATATCGTCAGTTTTTCTCAGCGGGAGGAGGGCTTGTTAGTGGCGTGTTAGCGGGCTATATCTTGCAAAGTTTTGAAGCGCCGTATAGCTTTGGATATCTCTTTATGATCTCTGCTTTTTTAATGGCCTTGGGATATCTTGCCTTTGGTAGTGTTGATGAACCCGTTAAAAAAGAGGTGACGCAAAGAGAGAAGAGTTTTAAAGCATTTTTACGGAACTCTTTAGTACTTTTAAAAGAGGATACGCAACTTCAAACCCAACTCAAAACCTTTTTGTTTGCTTATGGATATCTTATTGCTATGCCCTTTATTATCTTGGATGCGCAGAGCAAAATAACCCTTGATGGGGTTGCTATTGGAAGCTTAATTACAATGCAGATGTTGGGTGCAATGTTGAGTAATATCTTGTGGGGCTTTTTAACTTCTAAAGGGCTTAATAAAGAGACCGCACATTTAGCTATTATTTTTCAGATGACTGCGGTAGCATTAGCTTTTTTTAGTGATACTTTAAGTGGATATATAGTGATATTTTTCCTATTGGGTGCGGGAGCTGATGGTAATCGTATCGCTTCTGGTAATCTTATTTTAGATTTAGCACCGCCGAAAAAACGTCCTGTTTATGTTGCCTTACAGATGAATGTTTTGGCATTGGGAATGCTGTTTTCTATATTGGGAGGATTACTCTTGCAGTTTTTCTCTTATGGGGTTTTATATACTATAACTCTGAGTGTTTTGGCTTTAGCACTTTTTTATTCGTTTAAGTTGAAAGTAGTAGTAGAAGAAGTGTTGCAATAGCCCTTTAAATAAGGCTATTCCAGTAAAAAGAGTAATGCTTATATGCCATAGAACTGTTGTAAAAAGTCACGTTCTTCTTTGGTTTCAATAAAAATCTTTGTAATACTTTGGTTGTTATCACCTAAGATAATAAGGTCAGACCCTTCCACTTTCAAGTGTTCTTTTCCCCAAGCAGCATCAAGCTCATCCAAACGCCATAGTACTTCAGCGGCACTGGGCTTTTCTTTTCTTCCATCACGTTTATCGACAATAGTAAGACCTCCAATACGTTTTTCAAGAGTATAAGGTGAATAGACTTTAACCGCCTTATACATACGCTCATTTTTATGATCAGGGGTAGCTCTTTGCATTGAAAGAATACCCATCACTAAAAAGGCGAATACTACGCCAAATAAAATTCCTTTTTTTGCATTCATTTTTTTCTCCATGTATTAATATAATTTTCTGCTTTTTTGTCTAACATTGTCATACGCTCTTTACCCTTAGGAAGGGTGCTTCTTAGGGTCTTCATCTCTTTTAAGAATTCAGAGATACTATCAGGAATTATCTCTTGTAGAAAACGTCTAAGATGTTTAGCAACCGCTGGTGAAGCCCCTGATGTTGATACTGCAATGGTTAAATCATCTCTCTTAATATAAGAAGGAAAAATGAAGTCACAGTAATCAACTGAGTCTACAGCATTACACAAACAGTGATACTGCTTTGACTCTAAAAAGATTTCTGATTGTAAAGGGATATCATCAACGGCAATAATAACAATACCAAAGTTTTTGATGTCACCTTCTACATAACCTCGTGTTTCAAAGAGTAAGTTCTCTTGGTCGATGCGTTGTAGCATCTTCTCAGAATACTCAAGTGCAATGACTTTAATCTCTTTGGTAAAGTCTAAAAGATGGTCTAGCTTTTCATAAGCAATATCACCTCCACCAACAATTAAAATCTTTTGATTGTCAAGTTTGATAAAAGCTGGGAAGTACGCCATCTCGTTTTCCTAAAAGAAGTTATTGAATCCGCTAAGAACACTATAAGTAGTCAGTCGATCCAAATATAAATATAAGCATATCTAAAAAAGTAAATAAGGACTCTTGATACGAGTCAATTCTATTTGAAACAAAAAAGATTACAATTTTTTACATAAGAGCATCTTTCCAATGACGGTAATACGTTTTACTTAGATGTTCCCACGAATCAAAGTGAGTTTAATATGGAACTATTTTTTGAATTAGAAGTTGTTTATCTAGTGATTGGTGCATTTATATTGAGTGTTACAGCTTTTGTAACTACAAGAGATTTTATGCCCCCTCGTGCATTTAAAAGAGGAATGTTAAGTGTTGGTGCGGTGTTAGCAGTGATGATTGCTTTTCACTACTGGATGACAACAACTCGTATGGATGGTGTTAAAGAGATTTTTAACGAGGGTAAAACCGTTATTTGCGAAAACAAGATGCAACGTACTATCTCGCGGTCAGTGCTCATCTCTAAAGAACTTGAGTGGCGTTTAGAGGGCAACCTTTTTGTTTCTGATAATTATGAGCGTGACTTTCATACCTCACGATGTGTTGACTGGATTGGTGACGATCCCGCTCCTGAAGAAGAGTAGATGATAGCCTTTTTTAAGCGTTTTTCGATGGCCATCACTTTTTTATTAATTATGTCTTTTGTTATGTTATTAGGAACCTGGGGTGTCACGGTTTTTGGTGAGAAGATGTTTGAAGATAGTGGAGTCACTATGCAGCCTCGAGGCGAAAGTATCAACAAATGAGTTTAATTATTGTCATAGGTATTGGGTTGATTTTAACTGCTATTTTTCATTTTATAGGGGTCTATGCCGGTGCCAAAAAAGTTGTTTGGATTATGTTGGTGTTGATGTGGGCAGGATCTATTAACATTGCGATGAGTGAAGTTAAACCCTCTGGTTATACCTATATTGAAAAGATTAAGGGTCAAGACGCGGTTGTGGATGCAATGATTAAAGAAGCGATGCCAAAGATGAGTCTTTATGAACTTCTTCGTATCAAACAAAAAGTAGCGCAACTTCATCCTAAAAAATAAAAGTCTCTACCAAGAGATGATAAATATCAATAATTAAAATTATTTATTTGTCTAATATATCCTTTTAAAGGATTTTTATGAACCAAATAATTTTAATAGTTTTAAGTTTATTTATAACGTTAAGTAGCCTTGCCAATGAGAGTAAGGTGTGTCAAAAGTGTCATCCTACTATTTATGATGAGTATTATGAATCTTCTCATCGTAAAGCCTCCATCTACAACAATCCTATTCACAAAGCCTATTGGAAAAAACATCCTAAAGATGAGAAGGGCTATACCTGTGCAGCCTGTCACTCTCCAAGTGATATCAAAGTACTTAAAACAGGTATCGTAACAAAGAACACGGTCCAAGTAGAAGAACCCATCTCTTGCGTGTTTTGCCACACTATCAAAGATGTTGATGCGGGGAGTATGTCTAACACTAACATTAGTAGTGGTAAAGACAAAGAGTTTTATACAGCAGAGCGTTCAAAAAAAGGAAGTAAAATCGCAGGATTTGAGACAGAATCGTCATGGTTTGGACTGATTAAAACCTCTAAAAGTTCTCCTTATCATAAAATTGACTACAACAATGAAAACTATTACAGTGGTAATGTCTGTATGGGGTGTCATTCTCATACCAATAATGAACATGGACTTGATGTTGTGATGCTGGATGCGATGATTGATAAAAATGATAAAGAGAACTGTATCAGCTGTCATATGCCACAAGTTAAGGGTTCAAAAGTAACACTTAATGACTCTAAAACCCATGCATTTCATGGTATTGCAGGGATCTATCATAAAACAAAAGAGATGGGAAACTATATTGATTTTAACCTCACTCAAACGGTAAAAGGTTTTAGTGTTAAGGTTCAAAATCATGCAAATCATGCCCTTTTTGGACAAGCTTATCGTGAGGGTGTTCTAGATATTAGTATTCAAAGGGGCAGTAAAAAGATTATCTTAGAACCTTATATCTTTACACGTGTTTTAGGAAACAAGTCTCATGAAAGTACCCCTTGGAATGCAACAATGAGTCTCAAAGATACGCTTATCTATGCTAAACGTAGTGTGACCTTTACAACACCTCTTAAACAAGGTGATATCGTTACCGTGCGTCTTAGTGTCCGTCTATTAAGTAAAAAAGGGGTTGAAGTTTTAGAACTAGAACATAATAAATCGATACAAAAATTAAGAGTATTGAAAACAGAAAAGTTTCATTTTTAAAGAGATATAATGATACAAAGTTCAAGGAAAGGCACGCTCTCATGTATCAAAATAGTATCTATACCTTAGATATAAACCTTGAAACGCTTCCTGATAGTGTCTTGTTAGTACAAGTGGTAGAGAATACTTGTCAGATTATTGATGCTAATACAAAAAGTCTTAGCACTTTCAATAAATCCAAAGAACAGCTTGTCAACCAAACTATTAAGACACTTTTTTCTGAGGTTACGAGTAGAAGCATTCAAACAATGTTGCTTGAAGTAGTGCAGACTAAACAAGGAAAATCCCTAGTACTTCCTCTGTATGAAGATGAAATTCTTGTAGGTTCTCGCTATTTTTTAGCGGTTGCTTTTGAAACAGATAAAATATTTTTAAGTTATAAAGAAATTTCAGCTGATTCTCTTGTTAAAAAACAGATGAAAGTGACACGAGATGTACTTGATGAGACCCAAAAAGTAGCCCATGTTGGTGACTGGAAATGGGATATGCTCACCAATGAAGTGTATTGGTCGGATGAGGTATATCGTATTTTTGGAGAGTCACCACATGCTTTTGAACCCTCTTTTGAAGCGTTTCTCTCTTTTTTAAATCCATCAGATCAAGAGAATTTACAAGAGTGTATTAAAAATGCTATTGAAAAAAATGAAGCTTATGATATAGAACACCAAGTCCATCGTCGTGATGGAAGTATTGCTTATGTTAAAGGTTCAGGACATACACAGTTTAACAGTGAAGGTGTCCCTATTGTAATGTTGGGACAAGTTTTTGATATTACCAAAGAGAAGATGGAATACATAAAACTACAAGAGAGTGAAACCAAGTTTAAACAGGTAGTTAAAAGTCCATTAATGGGTGTTTTTATTTATAAAGAAACTTTTATCTATGCAAATGAAGCCATCGAAGAGATGTTAGGTTACTCTAATACAGAAATGTTGAAAATACATCCTTGGGATGTTGTAGAAACTTCGATGAGAGCTACCTTAAAAGAGATTATTCAACGTCGTTTAGAAGGTGAAAGTTTCCCTCATAACTACAATGATATTAAGTTGATAGATAAAGAAGGTACGATAAAAATCATGCGTATTGCTACTCAAACTATAATGTTTGAGGGGAGTTATGCAGGGATGGGTACTGTGATGGATGTGACAGACTTGTTAGCCTCTCAAACCCAAATTAAACTTCTCAATCAAGCTGTTGAGCAGATGGATGAGATGGTGCGTATTACGGATAAAGAGGGTGTGATTACTTATGTTAATGGCTCTGCTTTAACACATACAGGATATAAAGAGTCTGACTTGATTGGTCAAAAAATTAGTATTTTAAAGTCTGGACAACATCCTAATAGTATTTATAAAGAGCTTTGGGAGACCATCTTGCTTGGTGAAACTTATAAAGGTATTTTAATTAATCGTAAAAAAAATGGTACTCTTTTTTATGAAGAACAGACCATCACGCCACTTTATAATAGTTACAAGGAGATTAATGGTTTTGTCTCAACCAGTCATGATATTACCAGTCGCATCGCCTTAGAAAATAAGCTACAACATTTAGCAGCAATAGATAGTTTAACAGCAATTTATAACCGTCATAAAATTAGTGAAATTATTGTTTCAGAGATTGATAGAGCTTCGCGTTATAAAGAGAGCTTTGGGCTGATTATGTTTGACTTGGACTTTTTTAAAAAAGTGAATGATAACTATGGACATGATGTCGGTGATAGTGTTTTAAAAGAGATAAGTAAGCTTATTGGTAAGGATCTTCGTAAAACGGATAGTTTTGGTCGTTGGGGTGGAGAAGAGTTTATTATTGTACTACCTGCTATCTCTAAAACACTACTTTTAGAAAAAGCGGAACGTATACGTCTTTTAGTAGATACACACACCTTTGAAACAATTGGTAATATCACCATTAGCTTAGGGGTAACGCTATTTGAAACGGGTGAAAACTTGCAGCGTATTTATAAACGTGTGGATGATGCACTTTACAGCGCTAAAGAGAGTGGTCGCAATAAAGTTGTGTACCAATCCGCCTGAGTGCTACACTAATTTGTTTTTTCTGCTAAAGCTTTTTGTCCCTCAGCTGTTTCTATCCAATCACTGTACAACATACAAGTCCCATTGTTACAGACCCGTCTTGGTGCATCGTCTCCTTCAAAATACGAAGTAATGGCACAAGAGTTTCCAAAGGGGATTTTATAGTGTTGCAGTGTATTTTGTACAATAACCACACTCGCGACTAAGGCAATACTGCTAATAATTAAAAGTAAAGATATTCGTTTTTTTGACATGTTATTTCCTTAACCTAAGTATAGAAGATAAAAATGGCAAAAAAAAGGCTACTTTTTAATAGCCTCTACCCAAGCAACCATTTTCTCTGTAAGTGGTGCCATTGGTGCTTCTAAAAAGCTAAGAGTAAAACCATTAGCTGTCTCAACAACACCAATAGAACGTGGACGTACCGCAAGGATCTTTGGATTAGGAATCTTTTGTCCAAAACAGAAAATAATGTTTTTAGCATCACAAATCCCCTCAGCAATACTCCCATTTTCTAGGCTAGAAGTATGTTCATAGTGATTAAAAACCCCAATAAAAGCCGCCACAGGATTCGCTACAATCTGCTCTTGTAAAAAAGCAACAATAGCATCTACACTGTCAAAACGTGAGTCTTCTTTAGTAATATCCGTTGTAAAAATAGGATATTTATCCATCAATAATTCTTGTGTCATAGGTTTTCCTTACATATGTAAAAGTTATTTATATTATAAGTAAGTATAGCATTAAAAAGATTAGAGTGAATAGTGTAAAGAGTAACCATAATTGAGATGTAAAACTAGTTTTAATATCAATTTTTTATTCTATCAAGGCGCATAGAGCGGAAGCATACATCGGTATGTGACAAACGTAGCAACGAAGACTAGAGTGAAAAAGTGATATTAAAATGGTGGACAACTAGGGATTCGAACCCTAGATAGATTGCTCTATACTCGCGTTCCAGGCGAGCGCCTTCGACCACTCGGCCAGCTGTCCATTTTGTAGAGTGGAAGTATAGAAGAAGAGAGCTTAAAACAACTTTTTAGTGTTAAAGCAAGGTAGCTAAAAGGGTAAAGCCCTCTATTTCGCCTATTGGGGTTGCAACGGGTAGGGGTTTTATCTTTCCCTCTTTATCAAAAATACGAATGACTCGTGTACCAGCGCGTGAAGCAAGACGCTGGATATCTTCTTGGGGTAGGGTGTATATTTTCTCTTCATGTTCAAACATAAGGGTCTTGTTTTCAATAAAAAATTTCATAAGCGTAGTTTACTCATTCCAAGCTTTCTCAAAACTTTTTCCTTCAAGCGCCATTGCTTGTGTTAAAGGAACTAAACCTACTTTAGACATGATTTTTTCAACCTTTTTTGGCCATGTTTCTCGGTAGTTAAAGGAGTGAGGTACGCCACCAATGGTGTTGATAAACTTAATGTTGGTACTTTTTTTATAAAGTACTTCAATACCCTCTTTTTTTACAAGTGCGTCAAGCCACACACGCGCTTTGCTAAAGGCTTTAATCTTTGATGTTGCGCGAATCCAACGAGTAGCAAAGTCTTCTAAACAGCGGTAATGGGCTGCTGCTTTTTCTTTAGGATGATACTTGAAGTAGGCAAGATTTTTTAGGGTACCTGCATAAGGTTCAGGGCGGTAGTCACGTTTAAGACTTTTGGGACGTTGTTTATAATGCAGAGCAGAGGGGTCACACTTCTTAATGACCTTTGGATCATAAACAACGGCTTTTTTGGTGTCACACCATGGTAGATACAAAGAGGGAAGCTCCTGGTCGGACTTATAAGCACCAAGGGAGAGTATGTTCCCCGTGATTTGCCCAACATAACCACTATCGTAACCCGACTCAAGACCGGAAATAGCGAGAACGGCAGCCGGAGGAAGATGATACTTTTTAGCAATACTTAAGGCACTTGGAGTGAGCTCTTGGTAAAATGTTTTAACATGGGCATAGTGGCGATAAGGAGCTTGCGCTGCTAAACTAAGAGTAAGGGTTAAAAGGAGTAATAGGAATTTTTTCATCCTAAAGTATAGCTAAAAGAAGGATTGACCTTATGATAAGAGCCCAATCAATGTTTTCATGAAACTTTAATGCTTGTATTAGAGTAGAAGTAAGGATATAGAGACAATAGGTAAAAAAGAGAACAACACCTTCACCATACAATAGACGTATTTATGTAGATAATAGGGTGCTTTATTGTTCTAAATTTCCCGAGATACTTATTAATAAGTAGGGAAAAGAGTGTTATAAACGCATTACTCATCAAGACACTTCAAGAGGGCATCAACATCAACACTTTTTTCAATATGGCTTGCAAAAGTGGCAATTTCCTCTTTTTTAAATAATTGAAAATCATAGCCCTTATAGGTGGGTATAAGTGTTTTAAAAAGTTCGGTTCTAAAGTTATTGTTGTCAAAAAGCCCATGCAAAAAAGTCCCATAAAAGCGTTCACTTTGAGACCCTAATGTATCACATTTCCCATTATGGATTTCATAACCCTCAAGCAGATGACCAAAGAGTTTGTACGTTCCTTTTTTCACCACTTTTTCAGAGCTAAAAATGACCTCCCCTTTTAAACGAGAGAGCCCTTCAACTACAAGCCCTTTTTTGTCTTCAACACCTTCTGGGTCACTAAGAGACTCAAACATCATCTCATAGCCTCCACAGATAGCTACTATAAAGCCTTTGTAGGTATGAAGTGCTTTTTCAAAACCTTGTTCACGTAGCCATGCTAAATCAACAATCGTACGTTTTGTCCCCGGGAGAATAATAAGATCGTAAGTATGAAGATTATGGGGTGTGGTAATAAAAGAGAGCAGCACCTCTTCGTCATTGACAAGGGGTTCAAAGTCGGTGAAGTTTGAGATATGTGGTAACTTGATAACAGCGACTTTAAGAGCATTTTCTTGGGCAGTTTGTGTATAGTTCTCAAGAGATTGCATATCTTCAAAACCAAGATTAAAAGGGAGGTACGGAACAACACCAAAGACCTTGAGCCCAAAATTTTTCTCAATAATGGTGACCCCCTCATCAAAAAGTGTTTTATCCCCACGAAACTTATTCACAATAACACCAATAACATTGTGTTTTAAATGCTGAGGAAGAAGGTTATAAACACCCCAGATAGAAGCAAAAACCCCACCCCGTTCAATGTCGGCTACTAAGACAATTTTTGTATTAAAGGTTTCGGCAATTGTGATGTTTGAGAGATCTTTTTGCATTAGGTTTAACTCAACAGGACTTCCTGCACCCTCTGCAATAATGAGCTCAAACGTATTTTGTAAACGTTTAAAGGCATCAATAACAATCGGTTTTAGTGTGTCAATATCTTTATAATAGGCTCGGACATCTTTTTCACCTACTGCAACACCATTGACAATAAGTGCTGCACGATTGGCTTGTCCTGATTTTAATAGTACAGGATTAAAATCGCTTTGGGTTGGAAGGTTTATAGAAGCAGCTGCAAAATATTGGGCTTGGGCAAGTTCCCCACCACTGTCACAGACTTGCGAGTTGTTAGAGACATTTTGTGCTTTAAAAGGGGCGACTTTGATGCCACGATGATGGGCAAGGTAGGTAAGGGCAAAGGCAAGGGTAGATTTACCCGCATCGGATGAGGTTCCAAAGATACTAAGAGCGTGCATGGAGTCCCTTTTTGAGTTTTGTTCGAAGTGTTTTTGTAAAGTGATAGTATGGGAAAAGCAGTTGTGCTTCATCCCGTGTTAGTATGGTTTTCACGCCCATTTACTGTGGTACTGCTTTCATAATTTTGAGCCAATCGAGGTCAAAGTGTTTACTAACATAAGCTTTGTGGTGGGGGACACTACATCGTGAACAATCTTGGTGTATGGCATCACCATAAACACCGCTACGACCCTCTTTTGAGTCGATGTTACAAGAGCTAAAGAGTGTTTTATCTTCTACCTTTTTGAATCCCTCATCTTTAAACCTAAAGTTAGGACAGGCACAGAGATAACAGTTAAGCTTCTCCATATCATGACATTTTCTGCCAACCGTTCCATCGGTATTTTGTTCTGTGTATAAAGGGCAAAAATCTACTTCATTATCACGCATATTTTCAAAGTCGAAGTAGTCAATTATTTGGGTTTTATCTGCGCCTTGAGAAAGGAGCTTTGCTACTAATGTTTGATGTTTTTGTGCATGTTCATGAAACCATTTAAGATAACTCATTTTTTGCCTTTAAGGATGAGATAGATAAAAAAAGGCCCCCCAATAAAGGCAGTGACAATACCAATAGGAATATCACTTTGTAGGGGAAAGCTACGAGAGATAGTATCACATGCAGCAAGAAAAAGACCACCAAAAAGTGCTGTTGCAAGGATAAGATTATGGTTCGCTTTTTTATAAAGTTTACGAACCATATGCGGAATAATAAGCCCAACAAAACCGATGGGGCCCGTAATCGAGATAGCCACACCAATAACAAACGAGCTAATAATAAGAAGCAAAAGTGTGAGTTTTTTGGTATCAACACCTTTAAGTGAGGCATGTTCTTCGTTAATACCTAAAAGAGAGAGTTCAAAACGTTTTGTGTATAAAAAAAGTAAAAGCACACTGCTACTAACAACAAGGGTTAAGGCTTGCGCATACCCGATAGTGGAGAGTGAACCCATGGTGTAAAGTAAAATAGAGTGTGACTCCATAGCTGAGGCAATGGAAAAAAGTACCATGAGTGAGGCTGAAAAGAAAAAGGAGAGTGCAATTCCTAAGAGTAAAAGCGCATTGCCTTCTCTGTTAGGAAGATAGCGTGAAAGCCATAAAAGTAGTAGTACCGATGAGAGTGCCCCTCCAAAACCAAAAAGCCCACTCAAACTGATACCAAAAAAGAGGGTATTAAGCCCTAACACGGTGGCAATACCTGTTCCTAAAACAGCGCCTCCTGAAATACCAAGAGTGTAGGGGGTCATAAGTGCATTACGAAAAAGAGTTTGAAAGAGCCAACCACTTAGAGCGAGAAGTACACCACTTGAAAAGGCCAAGATAAGACGTGGAAGACGCAGTTGGAAAAAGACTTGATGGCTGATACTATTGATCTCAAAGAGGGTGTTGAAATCAATATCGATACTCCCAACAAAAGGGGAAAGTAGGGTTAAGAGTCCAAGAACACCAAGAAAAAGATACTTACTCATAACAGACTCCAAAGGTTTGTGCCAAAGGGGAGAAGGTAATACCATAACAGTGGCTTAGGTTCTCAGCTGTGAAAAAAGTAGTAGGGTCTTCATAAAAGTGAATCCCCTCTTTATCTAAAAATAGTACCGAATATCCTAGTGTTGCAGCAAATTGTAAATCGTGTGTGATTAAAACCTTTTGCGTGTTTACTGGAAGGTTTTGAAGTGCCTTATAGAAGTCAAAGGCATGTTTTGGATCAAGGTTAGCAGTGGGTTCATCAAAGATAATAATTTGGCTCTCTTGAGCAAGAGCTTGTGCAATAAGAATGAGTTGTTGTTGTCCTGAACTGAGCTCTGAAATACTTTTTGAAGCCTGTATATTATAGCTTTGTAATAGTTGTTGTACCCGTTCTTTATCATGAGTAGTATAGTTGTCTAAAGCCATTTTATGAGGATAACGCCCCATCAAAACAAACTCTTCAACACTAATAAAGTCATCAAAACTACTGAGCTTAGGAGGAATATAGGTGATGGTTTTGGCACGTTCTTGTGGAGTGTACTTGTGGATTGCCTTATTGTTTAGGGTAATCTCTCCCTTAAATGGAAGTAACCCACAAAGTGCTTTAGCAAGTGTACTTTTACCTACACCATTAGCGCCTAAGATAGCGATGTTTTGAGAACATTCAAAGGTGATGTTTTGTAAAACAGTTTTCTGATAACCACAACTAAGTGCATTGACTTTTATCATTTGATAGCCTCACAGAGGGTTTGGATACTTTTAGCAACTCGATGAGAGGGGATAAGAAGATAATCACTCTGTATAATTTTGATACTTTGTGTTTTAACAGCGTTGATAGGTAGGATTTGCCATGAAGCCATCACCTTTGAAGCCTCATAGTTGTCTTTTGGTCCAAAGAGTAAGATGACGGTATCAGGGTTGGTAGCAATGAGGTTTTCAATATGGAGCAAGGGTTGGGCTGCATAGTCATCACTAAAGGCATTTTGAGCACCACAGATATGAAGAATCTCTTCAAAGTATAGGTTATGTCCTGCAACATAAACCCCTTTTTTAATCCCACTTGCATTGGCAAAAACGATAAGTACTTTTTTACTTTTTGTGAGTTTAGGAGCATTTTTGATGCTCTTGTTTATCGCTTCAATAAGTGGAAGTACCTCTGTTTTACGGTTAAGATAATCCCCTGTAATTGTGATAGCATTTTTTATCTCTGTTATTGTTTGTAAAGGGAGTGTTAGTGTCTTGATATGGAAATGTTCTAACTTATTTAAGATTTTTGTATGCTGTGGTAGCCCAATAACAAGGGTAGGATTTTGCACAAGAATTTTTTCTAAAGAGAGGGAGAAGTAACCACCAACCTTAGGTCTGTTTTGAAGTGATGGTGGAAAAAGGGTATATTCACTTACTCCAACAATGTCATCTTGTGCACCAAGTGCTGCAACAATCTCTGCAATAGCAGGAGAGAGCGTGATGATACGTTCTGTGGCATGGAGGTTGATGATAAGAGAGAGTAAAATTATGAAACGCATTGTAAGTCTCCAAATTTCCATGTGGAAGTGTCCAATGTTATGGAAGCAGAGTAGGGAAAGTTGATGCTAAATGCGGCTTCTAAGGAGATCTTTTGGAGCAGGTGTATTAAAACGCGTATGACCCCTGCGTGGGTGATGACTAACACATTGTTATAGGGTGTTAGTGGTAATTCTTGGGTGAAAAAAGCTTCTATTCTCAAGATGTACTCTTCGTAGTTTTCACCATCTAAAGCATAAATCCATTGTAAAAAGTTTTCATATACTAACGCCTCTTCAGAGGTGATAGCATCAAAGGTTTTACCCTCATGTCGACCCCAAGACTTTTCTCGTAACCTCGAGGTGAAGAAGTGTGGGGTGGTTTCAGGTAAAGCCTTTATGATAGGTAGCGCACTCTCTCGTGTTCGTCTTAAGTCGGAACTATAAACAGCATCAAAAGGGTGCTGTTGTAACTGTTTGGCCAAAGATAAAGCCTCTTTTTTTCCTTGAGGTGAAAGCCCTATATCGTTGTGCCCATTATAACAGCCTAAAAAGTTGGTATCAACTTCACCATGTCGCACTAAAGTAATTATCATAAGGATGCTCCAACGATTAATACATTGAGTAAAACAAGTTCAGTGAGTTCAATCATAAAGCCATAGATATCACCACTAAAGCCTCCATAACGTTTAGTGAAAAACATTTTTATAAGGGTTAATAGGATGAGAGAACTGAGTAAAAGAGCCCATGTCTGAGTGTAGATTACTACCGCTAAAACACCAAGGACTGAAAAAAGTAACTGTGTTAGCGTGAACTCTTGTTTTGCAAGAGTACTCATTCCCTCTTGGCGGATATAAGGAAAAAAGTAGATGCTAAGTACTACGTTAAAACGTGAAAGCATTAAAATAACAGGGAGGAGATAGAGGGCTTCTAAATAGATAAAACTTGAAGCTTTTAAAAGTAAAAAAGTAATGCTAAAGGTCATGCCCATACCCCCTACATGAGGATCTTTCATGGCAGCCTCTGCACGTTCTTTAGGAACAAAAAGTCCATCTATTGTGTCTGAAAAACCATCTAAATGTAGTGCGCCTGTTAGCAGAAGTAAGAGTGCAAATAGAATAAGGTGTAGATGTGGTGTTGGTAGTAGCCCTTCTAGTGCAAGTGACAGCAGGTAGGCAATAGTACCTAAGATAAAACCTATGAGAGGGTAAAACATGACACCAAAGCCATTGATTCCTTTGAAAAAATTATGTATTTTAAAAAAAGGGATAATGGTGAGCATGTTAAATGCAAGTACAAAACCTTTGAGTACATTCATCTATTTAATCTTTGTTGCGATACCCGCAATGCAGTGAAAAACATCATTACAAGCTTCCGCAATAATTTGTGCAGTGATACCAGAGATATCTATGTACTCACGAGCAAGAACATTATCAGGAATAATGCCAGCACCTACATCGTTATGAACAAAAATGATTTTATTAGGGAGAGTTAAAACCTTATTGATGTGCTCAACAATCTGCTCTTTTGAGTGTTGGTGGTAGAGCATATTGTTAATCCACATGGTAGTACATTCCACAAGAACGGGTGCATCACATTTTTGGATTGTTTCATAAAGGTTTAGGGGCTCTTCTAGGGTGATGAACGTACTTTTGCGACGTTCTTGATGAATGGCAATACGTTGTAGCATCCCATCATCAAGTAGTTCGGTTGTTGCAAGGTAAAAAGGTTTGTTAGAGAGTGCCATTGTATACTTTTCAGCCAAATGGGACTTTCCACTTTTGATGCCACCTATAAAAAGTGTTTTCATAGAAAACTCTTTTTGGTGAAGGGTGTATGGAAAAGGGTGAATGGGAGAAAGTAGAAGGCAACTCGTAAATGCAAGAGTATAGCTTTTACAAAAATAGCACTGACGTCAATCCCATTTTCCATTTTCCATTCACCATTTTCCATAACGATAATTATCTCATCATCAGTTTTTCAATTTCTTCAACAAGTTGTTCATTGGTAATGCCATTCATGTAAGCATAAGCAATGGCAGCACCGGCACCCACACCCTCTTTGGCTTCACCTTCATCGTATTTGTGAAGTACTGGGATGTTGGCACTATCAAAACGAAAACCGCTATAAAGTGCATCTACCTCATAAGAGAGCTCTGCTAAAATCTTTGCGATATCTGAGCTCTCATCGTTACGTACCCAAGCGGTAGTACATAGATGAATGTTGTCAAACTCAAACTCTACTTCATCTTCTGCGGCTAAAACATCAGCAATCAGTAGTACCGCTGCCATCTGTGTTCCCCCGGCCAAAACCACATCAAAACGTTTACACGCTTCAAGTAAAAATCCAGCACTAAAAATCAGCATATTATCGCCTACTTGAGAGAGACGTTCAAAAGGTCCCATATCAACGTTTAAGTTGTTAAAAGCTTGATTAATGACCCCCTCTTTGATAGCATCAGGTGTTAGGTAAAATGATGATGAAAAAGCATCAGAAAGGTCATAACCTAAAGATACTGCAGATGCTAATGCTGTTGTTGTTCCTGCTGGAGTACTCTCACCTAAGATGAGATAATCCCCTTGAAGCTCATAGGTCTCACCAAAGGCACGACCCTTTGCAAAAATGTCACGAGCGTCTATATTGGCACCACGCATAATGTCATCAGAAGCTTTGATATCGAAGTCATACACCTCACAATCTTTTGCCTCACTCACTAAACCAAGATTTAAAATAGCCATCTTAGAAAAAGGAGTAAGTAGATGCACTGCGCGTGTTAAAAGAGCAGGTGTTGGAACACCACTAGGAGTTTCAGCCAAATCAGGCATAGAGTAGACTTTTCCCGTGCTAATAAACTCCGCATCAAGGGTAGGTGTAAGGGGTATCATACCGGGGATACCTGCTTGGGTAATCCCGTGAATTTCACAAGTACGTGTCACCGAAGCGGCTAACAAAAAGTCAGCCTTACCTTCAGGGAGTGTTGATGGTGTGTTAGTAGCGATGGAAAAGATGTTCATAAGTGTCCTAATATTTAGCGTTTAGACCTAAGTATAAACTGCGACCTGCCGTAGCATAGCCATCAACAGTTTGGTAATAGATGTCTGAAATATTATCTACTTTTGCGTAAAAAGTAACAATGTTATTGACTTTAATATTGGTTACAAAATTTGCTACAACGTAATCGCCTGTTTGTGCCCCTTGATTATCTGCCTTGTCATAGCGTTGACCAATGTACTGTGCATTGAGACCTATGTCCCAATTCTCCTCAAAATAGTAAACTACATTAGCATCTACTTGATGTTTTGGACGACGTGCTAGTGTGAGTCCATTGGCATCTTGAGTCTCTAAGAAGGTATAAGCAGCATTAAATCCTAAAGTATCGAAGAAGTAGTCTTGATAATTTACTTCTACCCCTTTGAATTTTGAAATTCCTTTAATGTTAGTGTACATAGGAAAACCATACTCAATAAGATTATCAACTTCGTTATTAAATCCTGTAACCCAAAAAATATCATTTCCTAAAGTGATTTCACTTGTTAACGAGGTCTCTGGTTCTAAGTCAGGATTAGGGCTAAATTGGCCATAAAGTTGACCTAAGGTTGGTGCATTAAAACCGGTACCGATATTGGCGCTGAAATAGATATCGTTAAATAGATACTGTTTCACTCCAAGCTTACCCGTAACAGCAGTATCAAAAGCATCATATTTATCATAACGTAGTGACTCAGTAATGATAGTGTCTCCGATTGCAAATGGGGCTAGCTTGTTATAGTTTGTAATAAAAAAAGCAAGAGCATTGTAGCTTTTATCTGTGTTGGCAGTAAGCTCTTCTTGTTTATAGTCTTGATAAGAAGCACCAAACCGAACAAAACTATTTTCTAGATAGTCTATTTTGTCATCAATTTTAACTTCATCAACGCTACCAAGATACGTACTGTTTCCGAAACTTCCAACAACATCTCTATTGAATTCAGAACGATTGTATTGAACATTGATATCATTTACACTATCGGTATGGTGATAGTTAAGAGTGTAAAATCTATTTTTGAGTGTAGTTTGTGGGAGTGTTGCATCAATAGGTGTTGAAACTCCTGTTGTAAAGTCGTAGAAAGAATCATCATATTTTACAAGTGCGTTAATGGTCTGAACATTGAGCGATAAGCGATCATTTTCAGTGACATTCCAACCGAGTTTAAGGTTAAGTGACTGGTTATTGTAAGAGTCTTTTTCATAACCTAAATCATCATAACGTTTGCCATAATTTGGAGTTCCTTTTTGAGGTTCAACGGCTGAAAAACCATCAGTGTTATAAACAGAACCACCTATTAAAATATCAAAAGTTTTAGTGGCATATGAGGCTTGAAGTGAGGTTTTAATAGTGTCAAATGAACCATATTCAATATCAGCGGTACCATGTAGCCCTTGCTTCGCACTAGAGGTAATGATATTGATAACACCTGCACTTGCATCGGCACCCCAAACACCTGATTGGGCTCCTTTGATAATCTCTATCTGTTGGACATCATAAAGCATGATTTGAGAAAACTCAGCAGCACCGCCGATAGATGTTAAGTTGTTATAACGAACGCCATCAATAAGAACAAGTGTACGGCTGGTATCCATACCACGAACAAACATAGAAGCAGAAGTTCCCGGACCTCCATTTTGTGTCATAGCGATGTTTCCAAGACGGTTGAGTGCTTCTGCTAAGTTTGTTACACGGGACTCTTCTAATGCTTCTTTAGTAATGATAGTAACACTATCTGGGACATCTTTTGTCTCTAATGTAGTCCCTTGAGAAGCAGTTACTTGAACTGAATCAAGTGAAAATTGGTTTTGTGCAAAAGCCGTTTGTGTTAGTAGGGTTAGCGTGGCTAACGAAAGTAGTGTGTTATTCATTTATTATTCCTTAAAAAATTATGTTGATGTGTTGAGGTAGCACTAAGTGTCAAGGTGGGGATGTTGTAGAGTTGGAAAATTCAAAAGGTAAAATAAAAAGCTTGGGGATATCAAAACGCTGGATGTGACAGATTGCTTTGTGTTTGAAGTGAACATTGCAGTGGCATGTTCTACCTCTTGGTGAGGGTCGTGAGGATTTTTTTGGTAGGTAGGTTACGGTACTAAGGAGAAGTTCATTAGGATCATCATCTTCTTGGACTTCATCAGAGTAGTCTAAAATATCGAAGTGATGTGAAGTGATACGAACCGAGGTCTGTGAAAGTTGCACGGTGCTGACATGGGCTTGTATAGCGGCTAACGAAAAATAGTTTTTGCCAAAACCTTTAGGTGCTTTCACAGACTCTCCTTATTAATTTTGGCGAATTATAACCAATTTTATTAGGAGTATAAAAAAATTGTTTAACTTTTAAACTGACCTAACTGCTCATTTAGCTCTGTTGCAGCTGTTAAAAGCTCCGAGGCGATATCTGAAATAATGGTGATTTCGCTTTGATTTTCTTCTGATAAGTTGGAAATTTCGCTAACCTTAGCAATAATAGCTTCAATTTTTTGAGACATTGTTTTGGCATCATGGAGACTCTGTCGTGAAACATCAACCGTGTTTTGGAGTGAGCTTGATGCCACATTGATACGGCTCTCTATATCCTCTGATCGTTGTGTGAGTCTCTCGATGTTAGAAGAGTTAGTAGCTACCATTTCTGAAGAGTCTGAGATGGATTGAATCACAACAGAGATGATAGAGTTAATCTCTGTAAGACTTTTTTGAGTACGTTCTGCAAGTTTACGAACTTCATCAGCAACAACGGCAAACCCACGACCATGTTCCCCAGCTCTTGCTGCTTCAATGGCTGCATTTAAAGCAAGAAGGTTAGTTTGGTCTGCAATATCTGAGATAATTTCAAGCACATCATTAACGGAGTTAGCTTCTGCAGAGAGTTGCGAAAACCGCTCTGTTAAATCTGAGCTCATCTCTGTTGTTTTATACACTTCTTCAGAAATAAGGGTTACGATGTCACGTACACCACTTAGCTCTCCTTCAGTATCTTCACTTGAACGTAAAGAGTCTTCAGCAAGACTTACGGTCGCTTGAAGAGAACTGCCAATTTCTAAGGCAGTTTGGTTTGTCTCTTGAGCAATAGTATTGGAGTGGTTTGAACGTTCAAAGAGTAGTGCAGATGCATCATTAAGTTGCGCAGTGGATACTTTAGCGCTTGTAGTGATGTTTTTAGTATCGTTAACGGTAGTCTGAATTTTGGCGATAAAACGGTTGAGATATTCACTTGCAATACCAATCTCATCATCTTTGTTCATAATAGGAAGACGTTTTGTTAGGTCCCCATTACCATGGGCTAAATCATGAGAGACTCTATCCAACTCTTCGATAGGACGTAAGATACTAGTGCCTGTAATATAGTTAATAAGTATTAAGACAATGATAATTACTAGCCCTAATATTAAAAACCATGTAATAAATGTTTTGGCTAAGTCATCATAATAATCAGCTTTATTAACACCGGGAATAACCCAGGCATCCCACTCTTTTATGTAACGAAAAGCAGCAATTTTATGTTGTCCTGTTGTAGCAGATACGTATTCATGGATGCCCCCCTCTTTATGGGAACGTATATAATCAGCATACTCTTTACCAGCAAGGTTCTTTCCCTCTTTGGTAGGGTGTACCAAGAGATCACCCTGAGCATTCATAATATAAACGTATCCTTTTTCACCAATACTAATGTCATGTATCTCTTTTCGAAATTCTTCTTTAGAAAGGGCATCAGGGGTGTTACGCGCGATAAAAGTTAAACTCTTTTCAAGGGCATCAGCAACTGAACCAATGTCACTCTCCATAATCGTTTTAATGGAGCTTACGGCAATGAAATATGCTACAATCACGCTAATTAAGATGGCAATTGTTGCCGCTAAAAGATTAAATAAAAACTTGGCTTTAATAGTACGAATCATATTCATTTGATATCCAACTTATTTATAATGTTATCTATTATAAATTGTTATTACTAAAGCCATTCTTAGGGTGTACCCATAATATGAAATTCTCTCATTTAAAACAGATAGTTGCTACTTTTGATAACGTTAGTAAAATAAATGCTATCTATCGTGTTGCAGATACCATTGTAAAAGTGGTTTTTAATGATGAGAGAACCCTCTATTTTGATATGCGTAAGTCGAATTCTCAGATCTTTATGTGTGAGGAGTACTCTCGAACCAAAATCTATCAGGCCCCTTTTGATGTGATGTTGTCGAAGTATATTAATCGTGCTTCTATCGTGAAAATGGAACTCATCAATAACGATAAAATCTTACGTATTACTACCGCTTTGAGTAGTGCTTATAAACAGGCACAAACAGTGATACAGTTTGAGTTTACAGGGAAGTACACCAATGTTATTTTAATAGATGATAATGAAGTTGTTATAGAAGCCCTTCGTCATGTTGATGCTGCAAGTTCTTTTCGTGTTATTAAAGCAGGTTATGAACTCTTAACGCCACCACCGCCACCGTTTGAGCCCAAAGAGTATCCACTTGAAGATGTAGAAGCCTTTTTACACGAGGTGTATGCCAAAGAAGAACGCGCAAAACTAGTACAGTTTAAAAAACTCAAAACCGCTTTTTTAGAGAAAAAACTGCTTAAACCTCAAAAACGTCTTGAAGCCTTATCAGATGAGAGTAGTTTAGAAGAAGAGGTGGAACGTCTGCAGTATATTGGTAACTTGATGTTGTCCAATATGAATCGTATTAAACCTTATGTTACAAAACAGAAAATCTTAGACTATGATGGTAGTGAGATAGAGGTGATAGTAGCGCCTAATTTAACAACGGGTGCACAGATGAGTAGCTATCTTTTTAAAGTAGCTAAGAAAAACAAACAGCGGGTTTTACATCTACATATTGAACGTGCTTCACTTGAAGAAAAAATTGAACATTTAGAGCATTTTATTGATGTTGTTCAAAAAAGTCAATCCCTTTCAAAACTGAAACTTCTCTTCCCTTCTCGTACACAACAGGGAAAAAAGTCTCAAAAAGATGAAGGGTATGAAACCTTTTGGTTTGAGGGTTATAAAATTATGTTAGGCAAAAGTGAAAAAGGTAATATTGCACTTTTAGAAAATGCCCGTGCCAAAGATATCTGGTTACATATGAAAGATCGCCCTTCTGCCCATGTTATTATCGTAACAGACAAGCAAAATATCCCCAAAAATGTACTTTATGAAGCGGCAGGGCTCTGCGTCGATTTTAGTGTATTTGAAAATGGTCTCTATTTGGTCGATTATACTCCACGCAGAGAAGTTAAAATACAAGAGGGCGCGAATGTATTGTATAATAAGTATCAAACTGTGGATATAGAGAAGTATTAGTTAGTTTTGGGTTAGTTTTGGGTTAGTTTTGGGTTAGTTTTGGGTTAGTTTTGGGTTAGTTTTGGGTTAGTTTTGGGTTAGTTTTGGGTTAGTTTTGGGTTGTGGCGATAATGGTTATTATTTCCATCACCCATAAGAGCGAAGCGAATCCGTAACTAACCTAAAATAAACCAAAGAAAAAAGGAGTTGTTATGGCTATTGGTCCCGTTGGTAATGCTATCTTTGTTAATCAACAGATGGCAGCTGTTGCAAGTGAAAAAAATGCAGCATTAAATCGCTTTGATTTGCAAAATGTAGCTGCTTCAGATGCTGCTAATGCAAAGAAAAAAGAGGTTGAAGAGGTCCGTCCTGCTGAAAAAAACCATGAAGTAGACCCCGACCGTGAACATCAACGCCAAGAAGCAGAATCTGAAAATCCAAAAGATCGTGATACCCCTGAAAATAGTGAGGATGATGATGAGAACCCCGCCCCTATAACCCACTTAGATATTAAGGTATAATTGCACAAAATAATAGGATGCTTATGAATTTTATTGACAAACTTGGTGAACATAAAGAACGTACTGTTACAGGAATAGCTCTCTTAGTAGGTGTACTTTTTTTGGGAATGATAGATAATTTTTTTCTAACATGGCTTGTGCTTGGTGTAATTTATATTATCGCTTTTTATGAAGCAATGCAGTTGTTCAAGCTTGAAGACAACTCGATGTATGCGTATGCAGCACTTTTATGGCTAGTAGCAGCATTTTACCCTTATGGTGATGATCTTTTTGTACTTGCAGGGGTAGTGTTTGCTTCGGTAGTGGCCTATACACAGAAGTTAGAGTGGAAAAACTTTTTACCTTTTATCTATCCAACAGCAGGAATGCTCTTTTTACTAACAATGTACGTTCAGTACGGTATGGTAACGCTGCTATGGTTACTTGTAGTAGTAGCAGTTACGGATGTTGGTGCTTACTTTGTAGGTAAAAGTATTGGTAAAACGCAATTTTGTGTTACCTCTCCTAAAAAGACAATGGAAGGCGTTGTTGGTGGTGTTTTAATTGCTACTGTAGCTGGTTTTTTTGTTGGACTCAGTATTGTTGATGGTGAAAAAGCGGCTGTTATCTCTTTTGCAGTGGCGTTGACTTCAATTTTTGGTGATCTTTTTGAATCGTACCTCAAACGTAAGGCGGGTGTTAAAGACAGTGGTAATATCTTACCTGGTCATGGTGGTGTTTTAGACCGTATTGATGGCTATCTTTTTGGTGGTATTGTGATGTTAATACTCCTTCGAGGTTTAGTATAATTGATACTCCTTGGTTCAACGGGCTCGATAGGGGTTAATGCCCTTTATATTGCTAAACAGTATGACTTAAATGTCGAAGTTTTAGTAGCGGGTCGTAATATTGAACTCCTCTCCAAGCAAGTCGTAGAATTTTCCCCCGCTATTGTTGTTGTTGCCAACAAAGAAGATGTTTCTAAAGTGTCACATCCTAATGTTTTGTGGGGTGAAGAAGGTATTTTACAAGCTTTAGAAAACACAAGGTCTGAGTTTGTTGTGAACGCGCTTGTTGGATTTTTAGGATTGCGTCCCACCCTTAAAGCTATTGAACTTGGTAAACATATTGCCTTAGCTAACAAAGAGTCTTTAGTGGCAGGTGGTGCTTTTGTTGATGTGAGTAAAATTCATCCTATTGATAGTGAACATTTTGGTCTATGGTACCTTTTACAAGATAAAAGTCCTATCGCTAAGATGACCATTACTGCAAGTGGTGGTGCCTTTCGTGACTGGCCTTTGGAAAAACTACAAACAGCAAGTTTAACAGATGCTCTCAAACATCCCAACTGGTCTATGGGACAAAAAATCACTATAGACAGTGCCTCTATGGTCAACAAACTTTTTGAACTGTTAGAAGCGCGTTGGCTCTTTGGCGAGGGTGAATATGATGCGATTATTGAACCTAAGTCAATGATTCACGCATTTATTGACTTTAAAGATGGATCTACAACGGCACACTTTGCTAATGCAGATATGAGACTTCCTATTGCTCATGCTCTTTTAAAACGCGTTGAAACACCTATTTTAAAACCGGTCAACTTGCTCGAAGTGGGGAGTTTAGAGTTCCGCGAAATCAAAACAGAACGCTACCCTATTTGGGAGATAAAAGATGATGTTTTAGCCAACCCTGAACGTGGTGTTGTTGTCAATGCTGCTAATGAAGCAGCCATAGAGATGTTTGTTAAGAGTGAGATTGGTTTTTTAGATATTTCCCGTCAGATTATTAGAGCCTATAATCATTTTGATGTAGTGGCGAGCAGTGTTGATGATATTTTTGAGATTGATAACGCGGTACGTGCGTTTGTAAGGTCCTAAGATGAAACGTGTTCTGATTTTATATGGATGGCATGGTTCGGATGCTCCGCATTGGCAAGCATGGTTAGCCAAAGAACTTATAGATAGAGACTACGATGTAGCTTTCCCTCAGTTTTCAAGTAATACAAAACCCTCTTATGATGTCTGGATGCAAGAAGCGCAGATGACTCTGCGTACCTTTGCCCCCCATATTGTTATTACCCACTCTATGGGCAATACTCTATGGTTTCATCTTTTAAACGAGGGACATGTCCGACCCGTAGAAAAAACACTTCTAGTGGCACCGCCAAGAGACTTAAGTGAGTACCCTGAAGTCAAAAGTTTTTTCCCTGTTAAAATTCCTAATTCATTAGAGTCTAAAGAAAGTACACTTGTCTGTTCAGACAATGACCCTTACATGGACTTAGCAGAGTCTAAAGCCTTAGCGCATACCTTGGGCACAGAATGTAAAGTTCTCAAGGATGCAGGGCATATTAACGCCGATAGTGGCTATGGAGCATGGCCGTGGGCATTAGAGTGGATTACAAAAGATGAAGAGGAAATAAGCTATGAAGTATAGAATAAAAATATATGATGAATATTCAAATATTCTTACCACCTCCCCTTCACCATTTACCATTTACCACCTCCAAAGGAGTTACAAAAATGATTTTATCTATAGAATCTTCATGTGATGATAGTTGTCATTATTTTACGCAAAATGAACAAAGTCCTTTTTGCTACGTTAACACTAGGTTTGATTCGGCATCAAGCCCCAAAGGTAAACAAAAATGATTTTATCTATAGAATCTTCATGTGATGATAGTTCTATTGCCATTACGGAGATTGCAACTAAAAAGCTGGTGTATCATAAGAAAATTTCTCAAGAGTTAGAACATGCTATGTATGGTGGTGTGGTTCCGGAACTTGCTTCACGTTTACATGCTGAGGCGTTACCTAAAATTCTTGAAGAGTGTCAACCTTGGTTTGGAGAGTTAAAAGCTATCTCGGTAACCAATGAGCCTGGGCTAACTGTGACCTTGATAGAAGGTGTTACGATGGCTAAGGCTTTGAGTATTGCTTTAGACTTACCTCTGATAGGAGTGAACCACTTAAAGGGGCATATTTATTCGCTTTTTATTGAACAAGAGACGGTTTTTCCTATGACGGTGCTTCTTGTTTCTGGAGGGCATACCCAAGTAATGGAGGTTGCTTCTTTAAAGGAGATGACAATTATTGCACAGACGATGGATGATAGTTTTGGAGAGAGTTTCGATAAGGTAGCTAAGATGATGGGGCTTGACTATCCGGGAGGTCCTGTTATTGAAAAACTGGCACTCAAAGGTGATATGAATGCTTATAACTTTACGGTACCTCTACTTCGAACGAAAGCTTTGGCCTTTTCTTACTCAGGTCTAAAAAATGCTGTGCGTTTAGCCGTAGAGAAAAGTGATGAGATTTCCTATCCTGATATTGCTGCTTCTTTTCAACGTATCGCTGTCAAACATCTTACTCATAAACTCAAAAAGTATTTTGAAATACAAAAGCCAAAAAACTTTGCTATTGTTGGTGGTGCTAGTGCTAACTTATACCTGCGTAGTGAAATCGAAAAACTACTTAAACCGCATAAAGCAAAACTCTATGTGGCTGAGTTAAAGTACTGTTCTGACAATGCTGCGATGATAGGGCGTGTCTCTATTGAGATGTTTGAAAAAGAGATGTTTACCCCTAGAGACACCCTAAAAACAAGTCCCCGTTCGAAACTTTAAAACAATCCGTACTACAATAGTTATCAATACAAAAGGTTTGAGGTTAATCCCTCTCTTTCGTTATTAAGTGAATGAAGTGATGCTACTCATAATGTTATAGAGTATAAAAAATAGAGTTTGTGATTCAAACTGCTTCCTTTAGTAGCCCAAGTGGCCAGCGGAGTTAAAGAGGCTTTGCTTCTTTGACAAAGAGATAGAAAAAGCGAAAACAGAGTTTTTGGTTCAAACTGCTTCCTTTAGTAGCCCAAGTGGCCAGCGGAGTTAAAGAGGCTTTGCTTCTTTGACGTAAATATATAGAAGGACCCTCAAAATGAAAGAAACAAGACATGGATTTAGTGTAGGTTCAGAGCGTCATGGTAATGAAGTTTTTCTTACTTTAAAAGCAGTAGGAACATTAACACACGAAGATTATGAAGTGATAACACCAATGATAGATGCTGCTATTGCAACGGTAAAAATACCGAAAGTAAATGTCTTTATAGATGGAACAGAACTTGATGGTTGGGAGTTACGTGCTGCTTGGGATGATTTTAAAATTGGATTAGCACATGGTAATGTGTTTCATAAAATTGCCATTTATGGCAATAAAACATGGCAAGAGATGGGTGCCAAACTAAGTTCTTGGTTTATCTCCGGTGAAGTAAAATTTTTTGATAAAAGTGATGATGCTTTAGCTTGGTTAGGAAAGTAACTGTGTAATTTTATAACCCTTGTTTTTAAAACTTAAGAAAACCTTAATAAATATCAATCTTAAATTATCTCAGAGCTTTGAGATAAATTTCATGTAGAATTCCCGCATAAATTTTATATAAACAAGGAGCCAAAATGGCAACTACTAAATTCAAAGGTACTGACGTAGAACTTATCGGTACACAAATCAATGTTGGTGACAAAGCACCTGCAATCACTGTTGTAAACTCAGATGGTCTTGGTGACGTAACTGTTGGTGGCGCAAGCGGTAAAAAACAACTTATTATTGTTGTTCCTTCACTAGATACTGGTGTATGTGCTACTGAAACTCGTAACTTTAACGCTAAAGCAGCGGCACTTACTGATGTAGATGTTACTGTTGTTTCTCTTGACCTTCCATTTGCTGCTGGTCGTTTTTGTTCAGCTGAAGGAATCAACGATTTAACTGTTGCTTCTGACTTCCGTAACAAAGACTTCGCAAACGCTTATGGTGTACTTCTTGGTGGATCAGTTCTTGCTGGTGTTACTTGTCGTGCTATCTTCGCTGTTGATGCTGACGGTGTTGTTACTTACAAAGAAATCGTTCCAGAAATCACTGAAGAGCCAGCTTACGATGCTGCTCTTGCTGCTGTTAGTTAAGCTTAGCTTACAACGCACTTTGAATCCGCTCAGCGGGTTCAAACTCTTCTAAAATCAATTTATAGTACCTGACACTATAAAATACAAACCTTCTTATATCTTTTCTTAATACAAATCACAATTTTATTCGTTTTTTTTATAGTTGCTTCGCTAAACTAAATTATTATTTAGCACAGATATAGTTGTGCATGACTGAGGAGTTAAAATGAAAAAATGGTTATCAATTATTGCTTTATCAGCAATGGTATCAACAGCAGCTTATGCTGATTTTGTAAGAGTAGAGATGGGTGCAGGTGCATTTATGGCAGAACCAAGTGGGGATATCAATTATGATGTCAATGGGATTGTTGACACAGTAAATGTAAAAGATACTCTTGGATATTCATCAGAGTCAATGCCTTACCTTTGGTTAAATATTAAACATCCTATTCCAGTTTTACCAAACCTACGTTTAGAGTATGTGAATGTGAATTCATCAGGAAATTCAGGTAGTTTTAGCTGGGAAGGTAATCCTGTTCCAACAGGAACAAAAAGTGAATTAACACTTACGCAATATGATGCAGTTCTTTACTATAACCTTTTAGACAATACTTTTTGGACAACGCTTGACTTAGGTCTTGATGTAAAGATGATTCAATCAAATTATACTATTGCACCTCAAATAGGCTTTGGTGGTTATGCAGGATATAATGAGTCAAAAGATGTTGTTGTTCCAATGGCATATTTACGTGGTCGTGTAGAAATTCCTGCAACAAACTTTGGTTTTGAAGCAGATGTAAAATACATTGGTGATGGAACTTCTGAAATTTCAGATATCCGTCTTAAAGCAGATTATACACTTGATTTTGTGCCCGTCGTGCAACCAGCACTAGAAGTAGGGTATCGTATTCAAAAGTTTAAACTTCAAGATAATTCAAATGATGTGAAAACAGATTTAAATTATTCAGGTGTTTACGTAGGTTTAATGCTACGCTTCTAGTCTTTATAGGCTAACATTCACTGCTGTAAAAGCGGTGAATCTTCTTTCATATAAGTGGTGTCAATCACTTGAACTTCATTTTCTAACCAAATACCAAAATCATCAAAAACAGTTTTTTGAGTTTCGATGACTAATGCCATAGCATCTTCAAAGGTACCAAGTCCTAAGTTGATTAAGAAGTTTGCATGTTGATTACTCCACGCCATGTCCCCAACACGTTTACCTTTAAAACCTATGGCTTCTATCAGCCGACCGGCATAATCATCTTTAGGATTTTTAAAAAAGCTTCCTGCGCTAGGATTGTTGGGTTGGTTTTTACGCATTTCTTTAAATATCTCGATGCGTGAAGCTTCAAATCCAGAGGTGAGTGTAAAAGTTGCTTCAAAAACAACTTCACTGAGATTGGTATAGCGATAGTCAAAAGCTATCTCATCTTTTAAAAGTGTTTTATCTTTTGTTGTGACACTCAGAAGGTGATTGAAAATCTCATACTCTTTGAGTCCTGCATTCATCTGAAGCATGCCGCCTAAAGTTCCAGGAAGATGGGAAATGAACTCAAAATCTGCAATATTATGTTTTTTACAAAAAGAGACAATTTTTCCTCCTGGTGTAGCGGCTCCAATAACCAAGGTGTTTGCTACGATTTTGATATAGTCAAAGGTTTTAGAGAGTTTCATTAGAGGTGGGTGGTTAGGTCCTACAAGAAGGTTATTAGCAGCACCAATAAGATACGTATTTTTCGGGTACTCAAAACTATCTATCATATAAACATCAACAATCGGACCAACTCTCAGAGAAGAAAACTTAGCAAAGTTGATACTTTTATAGTGGGATTTATGAACGGCTTTTGTTGTATTAGAAGGCATATTTGTGTTAAAGACCAAAGCTATTGAATAAATTGTGGGATGAGATTAATAACCCGTGTTGCAAAGTCACGCATGGCATTGAGCATCCAGGGCATGGTTAAAATAATAACAACTACAACACCAATAATTTTAGGGATAAAGGAGAGGGTCATCTCATTGATTTGGGTTGTTGCTTGAAAAATACTGACGGCTAGACCTAAAAACATACCGGTTAAAAGACCGGGTAAGGCAAGCATTAAAGCAATTTTAAATGTTTCAACACCAAGTGAGATGAGTTGGGAATCCATCTTAATAGTTCTCTTTAGTAGTATTAGGTTTAGTTGTTGTGATGAAAAATATCATTAACTATTTCTTAATTCACTATATTCAGTAGGAATGGTAAAGTCTTCGGCTTGGATAAGTTGATCGTAAAAACCATGTTTGACACCCAATTCATAAAGTTTATCAATAGCTTTATATTGAAGGGGTGATAGACTTACTGAGTCATCATTAGCGTAGAGTTCAAGATATTTATCTAAGGTCTCACCCTCAATTCGTACAAGGTCTTCAGCTACAAGACGTTCACAAAGTTCTTCTTTACGATCGCGAGCGACTTCAACCGCTTTTGTAAGTGTTGCTTCATAGGCGATAGCAGAGGTGAGTGGAAGAGAGCGACGAATGGCCATACCCCCAAGAGGAAGAGGGAGCTCTTTTCCTGCTAAATCTTGCCAAATATCCCACATCTCGCGTTCGACTTCAAGTTCGTCACCAAAGGTTAAAATACTTTCGTGTATTAAAACACCTGCGTGGACTTGACCTGAACGCACAGCTTCTTCGATTTCTAAAAAGTTCATATAGGTTACGCGTGCTTCAGGATATGCTATACGAAAGAGCATTGCATTTGTGGTATATTTACCACTAAGAGCTACTTTAAAATTACGTTTGAGTTTTTCACCTTTACGACGAATAAGTTTTGGACCATAACCCTCGCCAAAACTCACAGCTGTACGTAAAAGGGCATACTCTTCTTTGATATGAGGGTAAAGTGCAAAAGAGATTGCTGAAATATCATAGGTACCCTTGAGAGCTTCAACGTTGAGTGTTTCGATATCAAGAGGGATATTATCAAAATTTACATCATCCATGCTCACCCAGCCAAACTTAATGGCATAGTACATAAAGATATCATCAGCATCGGGAGAGTGGGCAATTAACATATTTTTCAAATATAGGTCCTGTTCATAGCAATAAATATTAAATAATAAGCGGTGTTTGAATGACTTACATTATTATTGTGCTTATTTTACGTAAATTTTAACCAAAGAACGCTAAAATTACGCACTTATTTGGAAGTCCAGTAAAAATATTGCATTATGCAATATAAATATTTTATATGACAAATTGTCATATAATTTAAATAATAATTAACACTACGTCAGAAAGACAGTGTGACATAAGGAAGTTTTAATGGATGCAAATAAACAAAAATCACTAGATTTAGCAATGAAACAGATTGACAAGGCCTTTGGTAAAGGGGCACTAATGCGTCTTGGGGACAAAGAAGTTGTGCCTATTAAAGCAATTAGTACCGGTTCTTTAGGTCTTGACCTTGCATTAGGAATAGGTGGTGTGCCACAAGGACGTGTTGTTGAAATTTATGGACCAGAGAGTTCAGGTAAAACAACATTAACCCTTCATATTATTGCAGAGTGTCAAAAAGATGGCGGTGTATGTGCTTTTATTGATGCAGAACATGCACTAGACACAGGCTATGCTAAAAACCTTGGTGTTGATATTGACAACCTTTTAGTGTCTCAGCCTGATTATGGTGAACAAGCACTTGATATTGTTGAAACTATTGCTCGTTCAGGTGCTATTGACTTAATTGTTGTGGATTCCGTTGCTGCGTTAACTCCTAAAGTGGAGCTAGAGGGTGAGATGACAGATCAGCAAGTGGGTGTGCAAGCTCGACTTATGTCTAAAGCGCTTCGTAAACTTACGGGTGTTCTTAGTAAGATGAACTGTACTATTATCTTTATTAATCAAATTCGTATGAAAATTGGTATGATGGGTTATGGCTCTCCAGAGACAACAACGGGTGGAAATGCCTTGAAGTTTTACTCTTCAGTACGTATTGATATTCGTCGTATTGCAACATTGAAACAAGCAGAAAGCCCAATTGGTAATCGTACCAAGGCTAAAATTGTTAAAAATAAGGTTGCGCCACCATTTAAACAAGCAGAATTTGATATTATGTTTGGAGAAGGAATCTCTAAAGAGGGTGAACTTGTAGATTACGGTGTTAAACTTGATATTATTGACAAAAGTGGCGCATGGTTCTCTTATGGCGAGACCAAACTTGGTCAAGGCCGTGAGAAAGTAAAAGATAAATTTAAAGAGGAGCCAGAGTTGGCTCTTGAAATTGAAAATAAAATTAAAGAAGCCATGGGCATTAGTACAATAATGCAAATGAGCGAACAAGAAATGAATGAGGTAGATAATTAGATGGTATATATTGATAGTGTAAATGCAATGGAAGTTATGGATTCACGTGGTAATCCAACAGTTAAAACAACAGTTTGTTTAAGTGATGGTACTGTTGAAAGTGCTATTGTTCCTTCAGGAGCAAGTACTGGTAAACGTGAAGCCTTAGAACTTCGTGATGGTGGAGACCGCTACATGGGTAAGGGTGTTTTAAAAGCCGTTGCTAATGTAAATGACAATCTTTCTGATGCTCTAGTTGGTATGAGCCCTTTTAATCAAGCAATTATTGATGCAACGATGAAAGAAGAAGATGGTACAGAAAACTATGGAAACTTAGGTGCTAATGCAGTACTAGGTGTTTCTATGGCAGTGGCTCGCGCTGCAGCTACTTCTTTAGGTATTCCTCTTTATCGTTACCTTGGTGGGGCTAACGCGTTAACGATTCCAACGCCAATGCTTAACATTATCAATGGTGGATCTCATGCTGATAACTCAGTGGATTTTCAAGAGTATATGATTGTTCCCGTTGGTTTTGAAAACTTTGCAGAGGGTTTACGTGCTTCGTCTGAAGTATATCACAACTTAAAAGCAATTTTAAAAGCTAAAAAACATAACACTGCATTAGGTGATGAAGGTGGATTTGCACCGGATTTATCATCAAATGAAGAACCAATTCAAATTATTTTAGAAGCAATAGAAAAAGCTGGGTATAAACCAGGTGAGCAGATTGCTATCGCGTTAGATGTTGCCGCTTCTGAAATCCTAGCAGAGGGTGGCGGTTACAGACTTGAGTCTGAAAACCGTACTGTAACTTCTGCACAACTTGTAGATTACTATGTTGATCTTTGTAGTAAGTACCCTATTGTTTCTATTGAAGATGGCCTTAATGAAGATGATTGGGAAGGTTTTAAACTGATGACTGAGAAACTTGGTGACAAGATTCAAATTGTTGGTGATGACCTTTTTGTTACTAATGCTAATATTTTAGCTAGAGGTATCAGAGAAGGTATTGCAAACTCAATTCTTATCAAACCAAACCAAATTGGTTCGGTAAGTGAAACAATGTTAACAGTGCGTCTTGCACAACGTAATGGTTATACCTGTGTTATGTCCCACCGTTCAGGTGAAAGTGAAGATGCCTTTATTGCTGACTTCGCAGTAGCATTGAACTGTGGTCAAATTAAAACAGGTTCAACCGCTCGTGGTGAACGTACTGCAAAATATAACCGTCTCTTAGAGATTGAAACTGAAGTTATGTATGGCGAGTACTTAGGCGCTGCACTTTTTAACTAATATAATGAAACAGCAGATGTTTAGTTACATAAACATCTGTGTTACCCCCTTATATCGAGATATCAACGATGTCTGAAAACATTCACTTACCCACAGAAGAACCCTTAGAAGATGATGAACTTTACAGTGATATAGATGAGTCCCAAACGATTTGTGAACGTTACTTAGGGCTTGCCTGTGGACGTTTTGTTTTTTATGTCTCTTTGGTTTTAGGGATGGGAATATACCTTGGTAACTTACTTTTTGGAACCTCTTCTCTTGAAGTACTTTTAGGTTTAGATGAGTATGAAAACTATCTGCATACTGAGATAGAGCGCTACAAAAATGAAAATGCTCAAATGCAAAAAGAGTACTTTGAACTTAAAGAGTTAGATTCTGATTCTAAAAACTGATGCTATAGTGAAAAAAGATTGTTTCGTTATAATAAAACAAATAAAGCGTAAAAAGGTGTTTTGTGTATAAACTTGTTCTCGGACTTTTTCTTATCATCGCGACATCATATGCACGTGAAAATCCTTTTTTCCCAGCAGATGGAGTCAAAGATCTTCCTATGACTTCAAATCAAGCAACAAGTTTTGAGCCACTTAAACGAGCGACAATTACACTTCCTAACTCTGCTCGAGTTCTTGAAAAAGTAACGATTCAGTATAAAAATCTAGATGGATCGGTAGAAACTAAAAGTATCGCATTAGGTCAGAGTATCGACTGGCACTTACCTCTTTTTATCTCGCAATCTTATGCTAGTGACACCCAAGCCCCTCAAATCCAAACAAAACAATCAACATCGAAAAAAGCGATTGTAAAACTTGCTTCATTTCGATTTATTAGTTTTTACCAATCTGATAAAAAACTTATTATTAAAACAAAAGATAAGTTAATACGCGATTTTATGTTACCATCGCCTCATCGTATTATTTTAGATTTTAAACGTAATGCAGACTTTAGAAGTCATATCAAAAGTTTAAAAGAGGCACCTTTTACTAAAATACGTATGGGAAATCATAAAGGGTATTATCGCGTTGTAGTAGAACTAGATGGTCAGTATCACTATCGCAAAGTTATGACTAAAACAGGGTTAGAGATAACTTGTTATTAAAGAACTTTTTGACGTTCTAAAGGTTTAAAAAGTTCGGCATTAATAGCCCCTTCGTTATGGTAGTACTCTTGTGCATAATAAAAGAGAACCCCTTCTGTCAACCCTTCAAAGAATCTATAAAAATCTATAATAATTTTATCTCGGTTAAATAAAAACTCAGCAGAAAGAATATCACCTTCACTGATAAGTTCAACACAAACTTCTTTCATCGCCTTATAGATACGGAATATATCATAGGGGTTTATCTCTTTATCTCTAAATTCATCTAAAAGCTCTTTGGTAACATAAAAGTCACTCTCTTCTAAGGAGTCTTCAACCATTGCAAGACCATTAGAGATGATACGGACGGCAAAGTGATTGATAAAATATTCAGGTTTAATATCGTACTCATGGAGAAAAGTAACAACACAAAATTTTTGCATCCATCGGGACAATATAAGTTGTTGGGCATTTTTAAGATCTGGTATTACGGTGTGAAGATGTTGAAGTAACATGTCAAATCCTATATAATATATTTAAACAGTAAATAATATTATACCATCAATTCACTACAAAGTATGTAAGAACATTGGATAGTTAGTGATTTAATTATCTGAAAGATGCGAGAAGTTAAGCAAGTGTGCTCGGAGCACACTCTTGAGGATTAAGTACTATTAGTAAAACCGTTACTTATACGTTGTAGTAAGTTGCTTCAGAGTGATAAACTACTAGTGCTGATGTTGATTGTTCAGGATGGATTTGAAACGTTTCTGATAACTCTATTCCAAATTCTTCTGGTTTTAAAAGATCAAAAAGTGGGCGGTTAAGTTCCAAATCAGGGCAGGCAGCATAACCAAAAGAGTAACGTGCGCCTTGGTACTTACTCATTTGAACATCTGAAAGTTTAGAACCCTCATTTTCACTGATATTAAGATCAAGACGAATCTGTTTATGAGCAATCTCAGCTAATGCTTCGGCGAGTTCAACACCTAAACCATGTACCATATAGTACTCAGTAAATTCACCCTTGTCATAAAGTGTTCTTTCGTAGTCGCTGATTTTAGAACCAGCACTCACACAACTCATACCTAAAACATCATGACGTTGGCTATGAAAGAAGTCTGAAAGTGCACGATGGGGTTCTTTACCTTGACGTGGAAAGCTAAACTGTTTTTCAGCACGACCTATAACATCTTTTAGAGGTTCTTTGTTGATATCTTCAGGATTATTCCAGCCTTCACTCTCATCAAATACAAGAAGGGTATTATCGTCCGAACGAACGGGCCAATAGCCATAGATAATGGTAGGCTCAAATAACTTCTCTTTAATAAACATTGCTTTAATACGATCATAAGCAGGCCAAAGTACATCATTAACTTGTTTTTCAGACTCCTCTTTAGTCATACCCTTGCCGTTATATCCCCAACGTTGGCGAAAGAGCATACGGTGGTTAATCCATTCAAAGGCCATCTCTATCTGTGCATCGCTAAGTGTCACAACACGACGTCCCCAAAAAGGTGGTGTTGGGATACGCTCTTTGCGGTTTGGCATTTCAAGTGTCTCAAAAGGAGGAATAACAATCTCTTTTTTCTCTTTTTTGACTCGCGGTTTTTTATCTTCTCCATGCAGATTTGTATCAAAGTTCCCTGCTTCAATACGACTCATAGCAGTTACACCGTCAAAAGCATCTTTGCAGTAAAAGATAGGTCCATCATAAAAAGGACGACAAAAATCATCTATAAAGGTCCGAGTTAAAGCTGCACCACCAAGTAAAATAGGCACTTTGATACCAGCATCTTTCATGGCATGAAGGTTCTCTTTCATCACTTGGGTAGATTTAACAAGGAGTCCACTCATACCAATAGCTTGTGCATTAGACTCTTTAAGTGTCTCAAGATAGTTTTCAAGGGGCACCTTTATCCCAAGGTTAATAACCTTGTACCCATTATTAGAGAGGATGATATCAACAAGGTTCTTACCAACATCGTGGACATCTCCCTTAACGGTTCCAAGCACTAGGGTAGTATCAACCGCCTTATCTATCTTAGGAAGATAAGGATTAAGGTGATCGACAGTTTTTTTCATAGTTTCAGCACTTTGAAGTACAAAAGGAAGCTGCATTTGACCCGATCCAAAAAGCTCTCCGACAACTTTCATCGCATCAATCAAAATCTCATTCACAATGACTTCAGGCTTAATAGTATGACGGGCTTTTTCTACAAGAGGAATCATCCTATCTTTGTCACCATCCATTAAAAGTTTGGCAATTTTTTCTTCATCACTCATCGCTAGATAGGCTTCATCAACTTGTTCTGAGTTCACTTTGGCATTTTTATCAAAGTAATCGATAAATTCAAAAAGTGCTTCCCCTTTTGGCTTTTTATTGTAAAGAAGGTTGTTACAAATATCTTGATCTTCTTGTGTCATCTTATTGAGTGGAATGATATGTTTAACATTGATAATTACCGTGCTTAACCCGGCATCAATACAGTGATTTAAAAAGATAGTGTTCAAATAGGGACGAGCGTCTTTATCTAAACCAAAAGAGATATTAGAAAGTCCTAGTGTAGTTCCTACTTCAGGATGACGAGAGGTCAGTTCTCTAATAGCATCTATGGTTTGTATCGCTGCATCACGGTACTCTTCATCTCCTGACCCAACAGTAAATGTTAGAAGATCAAAGACTAAGTCTTCAGGATTAATACCATGCTTTTTAGTAGCTAACTCATAAATACGTTCAGCAATTTCAACCTTACGTGCAGCAGTTTTTGCCATACCCACTTCATCAATGGTAAGACAAACAAGAGAGGCACCAAACTTCTTAGCTAAACGACAAACATCATCAAACTTTTCAATACCATCTTCAAGGTTTACGGAGTTGATAATAGGTTTCCCACCAATGAGTTTAAGAGCCGTTTCAATGCCTAAAGTTTGCGTAGAATCGACCATAAGGGGTAGCGGAATTTTTTGAGCATAGAGTCCTGCTACCGCATTCATATCCTTAGTTTCATCACGACCCGCAAAACCAACAGAGAGGTCAATTGCGTGTGCTCCTGCACGGACTTGTTGTTGGGCAACAGAGAGGGTTCCTTCATAATCTTCAGCAAGTAGAAGCTCTCTAAAGGCTTTAGAACCTGTTGCATTAGAACGTTCACCTATAAGCAGTGGAGCAGGGTCTTGCACAAGAGGAGTACTGTTAAAAAGTGAGGCAAGTGCATTCACTTGTGAACCTGAAGCTGGTTTTGGAGTTAGTGGTGTGACACGATTGACTAGAGCACGGATATGTTGCGGCGTCGTACCACAACAACCCCCTAAAAATGCAACACCATCAAAGGCTAAAAAGGCTTCTTGTCGGTCAGAAAATTCATCAGGTCCCATTGGATAGTAACTGTAACCTCCACGGTTTTGAGGCAGTCCTGCATTAGCATGAACAGAGATGGGTTTACCCCATACTTCTGAGAGGGTTTTAACATGTTTTAAAACTTGTTCAGGTCCTGTTCCACAGTTAAAACCGAGTGATAAGATATCAAAGGGCTCCAAAATTGTGGCAATGGTTTGGG
>Ga0256826_1000010_pt1 | contig 87043 bp, 86 predicted proteins | sample CV79metaG_FD_185975 | JGI IMG/M metagenome (GOLD analysis project Ga0256826, IMG submission 185975) | Hydrothermal vent microbial communities from East Pacific Rise, Pacific Ocean - CV79 | ecosystem: Environmental > Aquatic > Marine > Hydrothermal vents | place: Pacific Ocean: East Pacific Rise...
AAGTCTACGTTTGTAACGTGATGTTGTAGTCCTAGCTCTGCTGCGCTACAGCCAAGAGCTAAACCAATCATCTGTTGCATATGAAGTACAGGAAGCTTAACTTCGCGTCCAATAGCTTCTGATGCATGTTTATGTTGCGTATCAAGCTTTAGGTGACATAGAGGGCAGGGTGTTACCATCCAGTCAGCATTTTGATCCATTGCTCCGGCGATAGCGTTACCTGTTAGGGTAGCTGCTGTTTTAGGTGCTTGAAGTTCTGCGTGGAAACCACAACATTTATTTTTTTCATCATACTCAACCGTAACACCACCACATGCAAGAATCAAGTCATCAAGAGAGGTTGGGTTATATGGGTTTTCCGCTTTTTTGTGAGACTCATTTTGAAGCTCAGAGGGGCGGATGTTATGACAGCCATAAAATGGTGCAATGTTAAACTGAGTCAGTGGCGTTGTTACCATACTGTTTAGTTTATCAAGACCAAAGTCATCAATAATTGCATATAAGAAGTGGGTAATTAAAGAAGTACCTTTGTACTCTAAACCAACTTCTGCAAGTTTTTCATTAACACGTGCTTTAAGGTCTGCATCGTTATCAAGACGGTGTTTTGTCATAGCAGTGTTTAGTTGACAGGTATTACAGATCGTTACCATAGTCAGATCACGTTTCTCTGCATAAGCAATGTTACGTGCGTTTAATACTAATGATAAAAAGTCATCATAATCTTGAAGATGAGAAGCACCACAACATGACGCTTCTGTTAGCTCTACAAGTTCAATACCCATTTTTTCTGCGATAGCATAGGTTGACATTAGTTGTTCGGGTGTACTCTCTTTAGCAGTACAACCAGTAAATAGTGCGTATTTTAACTTACTCATTTTTGTACTCCCTAGTATGAAGTCGTTGAAGACGACTTAACAAGTTTTTTGATTTCATCTAAGTTATCAGACTTAGGCATATTCCATGGTAAAATAATTTTACCTTTTTTGAACATTTTAAGTGCCACTGGAACGTGTTTTAACACACCAATATTACCTTCAGAGTAGCGTACTAACTCGCCTTCATCAAGAAGACCATGTTTTTTGATAGAGTGAGCAAAGCCAACTGCATGACGTTCTGCCACACCATTGTTGTGGATACCTTCTTGGAATAACATATTGTGAAGTTTTGTGATTTTCTCAATTGGGTTAATCTCTTTAGGACAGGCTTCAGCACATTCGAAACATTTAACACAGTCCCAAACACCTTGGTCTGCTTTACCAAGTTCTTCAAGACGGTCATGATGTGCTTCATCACGAACATCTGCTTCAAAACGGTATGCTTTAACAAAGGCAGCAGGTCCCATGAAGTCTTCATTAACTTGAACAACAGGACAGGCATAGTGACAGGCACCACATTGGATACACAAGTCAGCTTCTAAAAGTGCTTCTGCCTCTAACGGTGTTACAATATGCTCATCTTCAGGATGTTCACAAACATCGCTGATTAGGTATGGTTGTGCTTGTTCATGCTTCGCCCAGAAGTCACTTTTATCAATGATCATATCTTTGATAGCACGTTTAGTACTTTGTGGTTCTAGAGTAATCTCATCACCAAAAAGGTCAATCATACCATGCATGTTCTCTTTACAAGCAAGAGTTGCACGACCATTAACTTGAATAGCGCAGGCACCACAAATACCGTGACGACAGCTACGACGGTATGAAAAACTACCATCAAACTCCCACTTAATGCGGTTTAAAATGTCAAGTACTACTTCTTCTGAAGTAACCTCCATTTTATACTCTTTATAGGTTGGTAAATAGTCAGTTTCAGGGTTGAAACGGAAAACTTTGAATGTTACATTACGTTTTGTTATTGATTCACTCACGTCAACTCCTTAATATGTTCTAGCTTTTAGTTCATGCTTGCCAAGTGTGACATCCATGTAGTCTAGTGAAATGTTACCTTCTGTATCCATGTAACCCATTGTATGTTTTAAGAAGTTTACATCATCACGCTCGGTGAAGTCTTCACGATAGTGAGCACCACGGCTCTCTTTACGTGCTAATGCAGACTCAACAATGAAAAGAGAGTAGTCTAACATGTGACCAAACTCAATTGCTTCTTGAAGTTCTGTATTAAATACTTTAGACTTATCATCGATACGAATGTTTTGGAAACGTGTACGCAGGTCTTTAACAACATTTACTTGAGAAGCAAGTGTCTCTTCTGTACGGAAAACACCCGCATTGTCAGTCATAGATTGTTGAAGTTCGTTACGTAGTTCAGGAACACTCTCTGTCCCGTTGTTAGTAAGAATCCAGTTCATCTCATTAATCATTGTCTCAGCATCATCTTGAGTTGCAACACGCAGTTCTATGTCATCAACTTCAGCTACCATAGTTTTACCAACTAAACGACCAAAAAGTAGTGCTTCAAGAACCGAGTTAGCTCCAAGGCGGTTCGCTCCATGAACGGATACACAAGAACACTCACCAGCAGCATAGAAACCTTCTACGTACTCTGTGTTGTTTTTACGAACGTGTCCCTCTTTATCCATAGGAATTCCACCCATAGAGTAGTGCGCAGTTGCGGAGATAAGAATAGGCTCTTTAATCATGTCAAGACCTAAAAATGTGATTGCTAAATCACGAAGCTCAGGAAGACGCTCCATAATCAACTCTTTTCCAAGGTGAACAAGGTCGATATAAACCGCATCTTTACGAGGACCTACACCGCGACCTTCACGAATCTCTTGGATAATAGCACGAGCAACAACATCACGAGACGCAAGTTCTAGTGCATTTGGTGCGTATTTTTCCATAAAACGTTCGCCTTCAGAATTAAGAAGACGACCACCTTCACCACGTGCCGCTTCAGAAATTAAAACACCATTTCCTGAAAGCCCTGATGGGTGAAACTGTACAAATTCCATATCTTCTAAAGGAAGACCATGACGTGCAACAATTGAAAGTCCGTCACCTGTGTTGGCATGAGCATTAGAGTTGATTTTAAATGAACGTGCATAACCACCCGTTGCAAACATTACTTGTTTTGCATTGAAGATAGCAGGTTGTGCATCACGAATGTTAAATGCTGCCACACCACTGATTTTATCATTGTTATAAATGATATCAGCTGCATACCACTCATCATAGAAGGTAACACCAGCACGTAGTGCTTGTTCGTAAATAGTTTGTAGTAGTGTTAAACCGGTACGATCTTTTGCATAACACGCACGTGGTGAAGACTGTCCACCAAATGGGCGTTGTGCAATGGTTCCATCTGGGTTACGAGAAAAGGCAGCACCCATACGCTCTGCCCAACGAATAGTCTCTGGAGCATGTTGACACATGTACTCTACACAATCTTGATCAGCTAAATAGTCAGCACCCTTAACAGTGTCGTACTCATGTAGTTCAACACTATCAGCATCACTAAACGCGGCATTAACGCCACCTTGTGCTGCACCTGAATGTGAACGTAAAGGATGCAGTTTTGTAATAACTGCAACCGATTTACCTGCAAGTTGTAACTCACGTGCAGCGGCACAGCCAGCAAGGCCGGCTCCAACAATTACTGCATCATAAGTATAAATTGGAATACTCATTAATTTTCCCCTTATTAAGTTGTATAAAAACAGACCTGCCTTTATACGTAGAAATATGGGTGATTATAGCGCGTCAACACTTGTCTTTGAATTAAATTTGTTGATATTAAAAGGTAAAATAAGAATGTTACTAATAGTGGCAGAACAAGGGATATGTAGGACGTTTGTTATCGTTAATGATAAAGATTGAGTTTTTAAATGTTAGTTAATAACAGAGATAGCAACTTAGTGCTATCTAAATTTTTCAGCATGGTCCCGAAGCTGAGCAATGCGATTACGACCACTCTCTTGTGCTGTTAAAAGGATTTCACGTGCTTGTGCAATAGCTTCATCTAAGGTTTTGTTATTTGGTTTTACAATGTAACCACCACTAACACTTAAGCTTAGTGTCTCAGCACGTGGTACTTTAAAGCCAGTCTCTTCAACACTTTTACGAATAGTTTCACAATCTTTAAGTGCAAGCTCTTTTGATGGACGCGAAAGAATCACGATAAATTGACAGTAGTCAATACGAGCAATAACATCACTTGGCTGTTCGTGAAGGGTCATCATAAAGGCGATTTTCTTTAAAACAGACTGTGTGAACTCTTTTGGATAGCGTTTGTCAAGCTCTTTAAAATGATCGACTTCAAAAACACAAAGTCCTGTAAAATTAGCATCTTTAGTGTTTTTCTTACTGCCATAAGCGTGAATCATCCCTTTGTAGTTGTTAATCTGAGTTACGGGGTCTATCATCGCAGGGTTTTCACTTGTGGCTACTTTACGATTCATCCGTTTAGCAATCGCTTCTACTTCATAGGTTGCAATTTCATAGGTACTTAAATCTAAATCAACCGCGTAGAGTGATTGAATGTCTTTATAAATGAAAGAGAAACGACGGGCATACCACAGTGCCATACCTAAGGATAATATGAATGCCAGATAAATAAGAATCTCTTGCAGAATAAACTTGTCATGTTCATAAGCGATGTTCTGTTCGATCATGGCATCAATTTGATTGATAAGACGAACTTGCGCTGAGATCATCGCTTTTTCACGAGCATCAAGATTTTCTTCACTTTCGTCATACCACTCGCCAACACTATCGGTATAGAGTGTTGCATAGGCTTTAAGGTCATCAAGTTCATTATTGTAACTCTGCGTTTGATTATAAATAAAACGTCCTTGCACATCATATGAGAAGAGTTTATGAAGTTTTGCAATTTCATTATGCAGTGTTGTGCTTTTACCACGGTACTGAATACTTGAAAGTTCCAAGTCTTCACGACCAAGTGTACTAACGATGTTAATGAGTTTTTTCTGGTTTTGTAAGTTGGTGATTTTTTCAAAAGAAGTGTACTCAGAGACGGCACTAAAGGCGATTAAACCGAGGAGTATCGTAAGTATTGTAAACAAAAGTGTCAGGTTATTTAAAACCTTTTTAATCGAAAGCTTCATGCAGGCTGTCCTATATCTTGATAATTAACACATATTTTAGATTGCTAGCGTTTAATTAGCCCTTAATCACTACTAAAATATAATAAGAAACATTTATATGTGTAATATGTATTGTAAAATAGAGTATAACACAAACCCACAATTATTATGGATTTTAATTTGAACAAAGAACAGTACTTTATTTCAGCATTTAGCTCTAAAAATATTGGTGATGATGGTGCTGTTATAGATGGCATGGTTTATACTAAAGATGCTTTTTTTGAGAATGTCCATTTTAAACGTGAGTGGATGACCCCTTATCAAATTGCAACTAAGGCGATGATGGTCAATATATCTGATGCTATTGCCATGAATGCAAAACCAAAGTTTGCACTTTTAAGTGTGGCTATTCCTTCTTCTATGTCTGCTGTTGCAATGAAAGAGTTGGCAAGAGGTTTTGAATCGTGTGCTCGGAAATATGGTGTTGAAATTATTGGCGGAGACACTCTCTCCAATACGAAGTTGGACATTACCGTGACGATTATCTCTGAAACTAAAAAACCTTTATGGCGTAAGGGTCTTAAAAGAGGGGATCTCTTAGCGTACACTGGTTTGCTAGGTAAATCCTCTCGCGCTTTAAAGCAGTTGCTTTCAGGCGCACCACTTCATAAAAACTCAAAATTTCATAATATTGAGTTACGAGATATTTTTATGAGAGCCGTTGGTGCTAAATTGCGTGTTGGAATGGATATTTCAGATGGTCTTTTTTCAGATTTAGATAAACTTGCAAAAATAAATCATATGGGCTTTCACTTTAAGCGAAAGTTTTCTAAGGCTACGGCTTGTAGTGGTGAAGAGTATGAGATGTTAGTAGGCTTTGATAGACGTCTACGTAAAACAGTAATACGACACGCTCAAAAGACACGAACTCCTTTAGTTCTCTTTGCAGAGGCTAAAAGAGGTTCGTTTGTAAACCGCTGTAAAGCGCATCATTTTTAAAGAGAGTTTATGGACCGATTTTATGCACTAAGTCATGCACCAATCCCTTTTCATTTTCGTCAAAATGCTAGAGATTTTGTTGTTGATGAGATCCCCTTATATGAGTGGAGTGGCGAGGGAGAACACCTTGTTTTTCAACTGCGAAAGAAAAACCTTTCAACCTTTGAAGTGATTGATATTTTATGTCACCAGTTAGGGCTTAAAGGTCGTGATATTGGTTATGCGGGTCTAAAAGACAAACATGCCATGACCAAACAGTACTTCTCTATTTTAAAAAAGTATGAAGATAAACTAGATGCTTTAGAACATGAAAATATTAAGATTCTTTCAAAACATTATCATAACAACAAACTACGTACAGGACATCTTAAAGGCAATCGTTTTTTTATACGTGTTAAAAAAGTAACGCCTACAGCCGCTAAAAAGATATCTGAAGCACTGAAGTCTATTAAGAAAAACGGTATGCCAAACTTCTTTGGTTATCAACGTTTTGGTAATGACAATGACAACCATATTAAGGGTCAAAAGATTTTAGAAGGAACGTTAAAAGAGCGTTCACCAAAACTTAAAAAACTCTTTATAAATGCCTTTCAGAGTCATCAGTTTAACCTATGGCTGTCGCGTCGTCTTGAAATTAATACCTTAGTAGATAGTTTTGAAGCAGAGTCATTAGTAGATATGTTAGACATGCCCAAGCTTGAGATAGAACGTTTACAAAAACAGAAACACCCTTTTAAGATAGTAGAGGGTGAAACAATGATGCACTATCCTCATGGAAAGTTGTTTACTTATGAAGGTGATGCCGAAGACTTAGAGCGTTTTGAAACCCATAAAATTGTACCATCAGGGCTTTTAGTGGGGGCACGAGCACATCGGTCTAAAAGTTATGCGTATACCATTGAAAAAGCTTTTGATATTGAGTGTAGTGTTGATGGCGCACGTCGTTACGCTTGGGTTTATCCTGAAGATGTTGAAGGTCAATATAAAGAAAATGAGGCGTGGTTTGAGTTTCATTTCACCCTTCCAAAAGGGTGTTATGCCACCGTATTAATTGAAGAAATTGCAAAAAGAGAGATTAAAGAATGAGTCAAAATAAACAACACTTAACGAGTATCGCTTCTCAGTATTTTGGTGCTTTTGCATCAAAAGAGTTCCCCTCATGGTTTCAAAACATTGTGAACCAAAGTTATGTTAGTTTAATGGGCTTAGATATGAGTGATTTTCAAAAGCCATCAAGCTATAAAACACTTAACAAGCTTTTCACACGCTCTCTTCGTGAACCGCGTACTTTTTCACTTGATGGTAGTGACTTTATCTCACCTTGTGATGCGCTTATCTCTGAGTGTGGTGACTTGAATGAAGATTATGCCTTACAGATTAAAGGTATGTCATATAAGGTGTCTGAACTTTTAGGTGAGCACTTTAGTGATGCGGACAAAGAAAAAGTTGTTAATGGTCAGTTTATGAACTTTTATCTTTCACCAAAAGATTATCATCGTTATCATATTCCTATCAACTTAACCGTGCTAAAAGCAGTGCATATTCCGGGGAAACTTTATCCTGTAAATATGCCTTCACTGAACAAACGTCTGAACCTTTTTATTGAGAACGAGCGTGTGGTTCTCTCTTGTGAAACTCAAGATAAAAAATGCTTTTATATGGTTCTTGTTGGTGCATTAAATGTAGGTCAAATGCAGGTGAGTTTTGAGCCTTCCATTAAGACAAATGCCTCAACACAGCATACTCAAGAGTTTGAATACAGTGATCTTCATCTCAATAAGGGTGATGACTTTGGCTGTTTTGAGATGGGATCGACTATTGTTATTATTGGGGAGCCTGATATGTTTGATATTGAAACGTTTACGGGACAAAATGTTCGTTTTGGACAAAAAATAGCAACACTAAAATAAGGAAACTTTTTCACAATGGCCTATCAAAGTCCTCACGACAAAAAAGAGTTTATAACCTCACTTTTTAAGAGTATCACACTGTTTGAAAAAGAGGTGCTTGAAGTTGAGAGTGACTTTGACCGTTATGATGTGATGAAGTTTATGGGCAGACAACTTGTTACACAGGTGATGAAAGAGCAACTTAACTTCTCTTATCTCAAATCCTATAATGATATCAGTACCAAAAACATCAAAGCCAATATGGTTAAAATCTTTATTGATGAGTTTTTAGAGTACCTTCAAGAAGAACATCGCTACACCTTAACAATGGCTCAAGAGGTGGTGTTAAACCGACAATGTATCCACTTTTTACAAGCGATTGTGAGTAAGTACTATGATCGGTTTTCACATCTTATTTATGAGCAGAGTGTGGAAACTTTTTTTGAAAAAGTAGCGGCCTTGACAGAACCTTCAAAGGCAAATAGTCTTATCAATGAGTGTATTGAAGGGCATAATGGTCATGCTTCACTTATGGTATACAAATCAGGTGAACGTGCTGCGTACTCAACAGAACAAGTATGGACGCGAGTTCGTGATGCTTACTTAACACGTAAAAAAGCAGTGAAAAAACTTCAGATTGAACTCTCTGAAACATTAGAACAGATGGAGTCAACACAAAATGAGTATACTCTTGAAGAACAGACCGCACTTCAAGATCGCTACCTTCGAAAGCAGGGTGAAATCAAGTCCTTGCAACAACGTAGTTTAGACCAATACGATGCGAGTGTAAAACGGATGAAAGAAGCGATGATAGAGTCGCTTCAAGGGTTTAGTTCTTAGCGGTTTTGGACCTGAAGTTTTGCTAAGAGCTTTCCGGCTTCTTCATAAATCTCTATGTTGGTATCAATAGGAAATTTTTGTTCATTTAATACACCTTGAATAGAATGGAAAACATGAGCAAACTTTTGGAACATTGGTGCGATTATATACTCAATATGGTCACGTTTCACAACATCAGCTAAGGCATTAATGGCACAGTAATATACTGTTTTGTTGACGGCTCTTTGAATACGGTACTCTTTCATCATTGTAATGTTATTGATTAAAGCACCACGAGAATCTTCATCAATTATTTTGTTTTCACGAGCACGGGTAAGCTCATCTTCGACTTCTTCAAGCACAAGGGCTTTACGTTCCTCCATCAGTTCATCTACATTGGGACAATAAGCATGTATTTCGTTCATTAAGTCAATATCATTTATCCTATCACTGTTGGTGTCATAAACATACTTCTTATCATCAATGTATTCGTGATCAAGGGCTTTTAGAAGTTGTACTGCAATATTGATATAAACATGTTTATCTTCTTTGTTATTATCAAAGTCGATACCAGAAGCGGATATAAGAGGTTTAGGACCTACAAATTGTAATTTCATAACATATCCTTAACAGGGGGTCTTTGTACTTATAATATCGGAAAAAAGATTAAATTTTTAAGAAAATATTAAATAAGTACACAATACACGATATTAGGTAAAACATTATGGTTATTTATTTATGACTTCTTTGTGCTGTCGCATTAACTGAGGTAAGCTTGTTATAAACTCCACTAGAGCGCTAAATCCACCTATTAAAAGTGTTCTTATCGCTGTGTAAGGTGAAGGTTTTGTTATTTTATAAAAATCTTTTGTAACAATAGAATCATCATGCACTGTTTTTAAAACTTCTTTGAGCACATTAATATCTGTCCAGTTGGCTCTAAACTTGACAATACCATTAGCTCCAATGACATAGGTCATATTTGGCATACTTCCATAAAGTTTATGAGCATAACCATCAACACTATCCACTAAAATAGTACGTTTTTCGTGATAGAGTTGATGGCTTGAAGCGGCGTTGGACTGTTTTTGTTCCATCGTTGTTGTGGCAGTTGTTTTAGCACCAGGGTGGGCTTCACGAATGTATAGTAGTAAAAAATGTACATCAGGATATTGGTCTTGAAGTTTGTTCATAGCCTTGGTTGTATTGGCATACATAGGGCAGGTGATGCTCCCTGTCTCTAAGACAATAGGTTTATCTAAATACTTAGAGAGTTTTACTTTTTCACCTTCTAAGGTGGTAGCTTCAAAATCATAAAAAGGCATACCAGCTTTAGGCCCATCAAACTTCTTAAAGTTGTAGTCTTTAGGGTTAAAGTGTTGATAGTTATAGTGCTTTTGAGGCATAAGTAATCCTTGTTAGATGTAATACATTTATACTATCACGTTATCTATAAGGGATATCTTGTGTGGTAAGAGTGGCAGAAAGGAAATGAAAGGAACGTCCTGAAAGCTACTGCTTTAGGACTTTTAGATCGGTTAAAACTAAACGTTAAAACGAAAGTGCATTACATCGCCATCTTGAACAATGTACTCTTTACCTTCCAAACGCATTTTACCAGCATCCTTGGCACCGTTTTCTCCACCACACTCAATGAAGTCATCATAACCAATAACCTCAGCGCGAATAAAACCTTTTTCAAAATCATTGTGAATAACAGCTGCTGCTTTTGGCGCGGTAGAATTAAGACGCACTGTCCATGCACGAACTTCTTTAACACCGGCCGTAAAGTAGCTCATGAGACCGAGTTTGTAAAAACCTTTATGAATGATTTGCTCAAGTCCAGACTCTTCAACACCCATTTCAGATAAAAACTCAATAGCTTCATCATCATCCATACCCACTAAATCTTCTTCAAACTTAGCACAAAGTTTTACTACTTCTGAGTTGTTTGCTGCAGCATGAGCTTGAACGGATTTAACATAATCGTTATCTTCTGAAAGACCATCTTCATCAACATTAGCACCATACATGATCTCTTTAGCCGTTAAAAAGCGAAGTTCTTGATTTAACAGTTCAAAAAGTTCATCGTCTACTTCAGGAAAGTTGCGAGCCATCTTTCCTTCTTCGAGATGCTCAATAACCTTTTGTGTCATCTCGAGTAGTGCTTGTGCACTTTTATCAACACGTGCTTGTTTTTTAAGACGATCAGCGCGGTTCATTGCTGCTTCAAGGTCTGCTAGGATAAGTTCTGTTTCAATGATTTCAATATCACGAACGGGGTCAATACTTCCCTCAGTATGCACAATGTTTTCATCTTCAAAACAGCGTACAATATGTAAAATAACTTCTGTTTCGCGAATATTGGTAAGGAACTTATTTCCTAAACCCTCACCCTTACTGGCACCCTTAACAAGACCTGCAATATCAACAAAGTCTAATGTTGAGTGCTGAACACGTTCAGGATTAACAATTTTTGAGAGTGCATCAAGACGTTTGTCAGGAACAGGAACAATAGCTTTGTTGGGTTCAATGGTACAAAATGGATAGTTTGCTGCTTCGGCATTTTGTGCCTTTGTTAATGCATTAAAAGTAGTTGATTTTCCAACATTTGGTAGTCCGACAAGTCCAATAGCTACGCCCATAATAATTCCTAGTAGTAATATTTTTGAAATTATACTTTAAAAAGGCTTTGAAAGTTGTTACTTTCCTATTTGAACCATTTTACGTCGAAGATAGGCTATTTTAGATTGTAGAGGGAGATCTTTGGGACAAACATCTTCACATCCAAGTAGGGTCATACAGCCAAAAACACCATCTTCATTACCTACAAGATCATAATAATCTTCATCATCACGTTGATCTCGAGGGTCAAGTTGATAACGTGCAATTTTATTCAGACCAACGGCACCGACAAAGTCATCATTCATCTGCATAGTGCCACAACCTGCAACACAACAGCCACACTCAATACAGCGATCAAGTTCATAAATCTCTTCGGCTAAGATAGGCTCCATAGCTGCTTCTAAACGATCGTGTTGCACTTTCTCTTGGGTATGTATCCATGTTTCAAGACGTTCATTTAAACCACGCATCCAGTTACCTGTGTAGATAGATAGGTCACCAATAAGTTCAAAAGTAGGCAGTGGTGCTAGGGTGATTTTACTGCCTAGTTTTGAGGTAAGGGTACTGCATGCAAGTCCAGGACGACCATTGATTAACATAGCACAACTACCACAAATTCCTGCGCGGCAGACAAAATCAAACTTAAGGGAATTATCCATATGTTTACGAATATCATTAAGTGCAATATAGAGTGTCATTCCTGGTGCTTCTTCTAATGTAAAGGTCTCTAGGTGTGGTACATCATCTTTAACATGGGGATCAAAACGTAAGATGGTGATCTCTAAGTTGCGTGGATTACTCATTGTCAAACCTTTCTGAGAAGCGTTCATTACGCCCTTGATATTTTTTAGGGAGTTTATGACGAAAGGGCATTAGGGCCTCTTGTGTCTCAAAGCGTGATGTCTTTTTGTCTTTATGCTCTTTTTTGAGGGCATCTACGTGAGCTTGTCGTTGTTCACTTTTATCATTAACGATGTTAAGGTTTTTACCATAACCTCTAAATCCTGGAGGTAACTCCATGGTGTCAATGTTAATGGTTTCATAGCTAACATCAGGAAGTGTCTGTTCGGGTGTTTTCCATGAGGTGATAGTACGGTTTAACCACTCTTTATCATTACGTTCAGGATAATCTTCTCGTGCGTGAGCACCACGACTCTCGGTACGAAGTAGGGCACCATAAGCAACACTAAGGGCTACTTTAATCATCTTTTGAGTGCGATAGGCATTAACAAGTGCTGGGTTGGCTGCTAGGGATTGGGAACGATGTACTGTAATGTTACGAGAGCGTTTAAGTAGCACTTGAAGTTCATCAACAGCCTTTTGCAAGTCCTTGCCATTTCTAAAAATACCCACATCATCCATCATAATCTTTTCCATAGCTTCACGAAGTTCAAAAGAGTCTTCTCCACCATCTTTATGGATTAAAATCTCAAGTTTTTCTTGCTCATCTTTTAAAAACTTCTCTATGGTTGCAGTGGAAATATTAATATCACTATCTGCTGTTTCGCAAAAGTCAGCGATATATTCAGCTACTAACATTCCTGAAACGACAGTTTCACTTACGGAGTTACCACCGAGTCGGTTAAAGCCATGAAGGTCCCAACAAGCTGCCTCTCCACAAGAGTATAGCCCTTTGAGTGTTTGTGATTCACCTTTGTAATTGGTACGAATTCCACCCATAGAGTAGTGCTGCGTAGGACGAACGGGAATCCACTCTTCAGCAGGGTCAATACCTAAGAAATTTTCGCAGATATCTTTAACCTCACGAAGATTTTTTTCAATATGCTCACGTCCTAAGATGGTGATATCTAACCAAAGATGATCGCCATAACGAGATTTTACGCCATACCCTTTACGCATATGTTCTGTCATACGGCGTGAAACAACATCACGCGAGGCAAGCTCTTTTTTATCAGGTTCATAGTCTGGCATAAAGCGGTACCCATCTTTATCTAAAAGTAGACCCCCATCACCACGACACCCTTCTGTTGTTAAAATACCAACAGGAACAATAGCGGTAGGATGGAACTGTATTGCTTCCATATTTCCTAATGTGGCAATACCGGTTTCTAAGGCAAGTGCTTGACCAATACCTTGACAGATAGTGGCATTAGTGGTGACACTGTAAAGACGTCCATAACCACCTGTAGCAATAGTAGTTGCCTTGGCAATATAGGCGACGAGTTCTCCCGTCATAAGATTACGTGAGACTGCACCATAACAACGACCATTTTCATAGATAAGTGCCATCGCTTCTTGACGTTCACGAATCTCAATGTTATCTTCATGAGCTTTGTTATCCATCGCATACAACATAGAGTGACCGGTGCCATCAGAGGTATAACACGTTCGCCATTTTTTAGTGCCACCAAAATCTCTGGCGGTTATAAGCCCGTGTGCCTCATCTGATTCTGTAATGGTGACATGTTCGGCGTTGATAATAGCTTGTCGGTCACCTTTTTGAACGCGACTCCAAGGAACACCCCATGCGGCAAGTTCACGAATGGCTTTAGGTGCAGTGTTAACAAACATACGTGCCACCTCTTGATCGGCACCCCAGTCGCTTCCCTTAACGGTATCTTCAAAGTGAACATCTTCATTATCGCCTTCACCCATTTTTGAGTTAGCGAGACTTGCTTGCATACCACCTTGTGCTGCGGCAGAGTGTGAGCGTTTTGGAGGTACTAAGGTGAGTAAAATAGTGTCTAACCCGCGTTCTTTAACACCCGTCGCCGTCCGAAGACCTGCTAAACCCCCACCAATAATTAAAACATCTGTATAGGTGATTTTCATCGGCTAACCTCACTTGGATGGTAGTGTTCACCAACTTCAAAGTTATGTTCATATCCGATGTCCATGTACTTTAAAAGTGAGGCAAGACCTACTACAAGATAAAAAGTGATTACAAAGTACATAATAGTACGTAAAAGTGCCCGTCGTTGTTTCATAAACTTCTGTTGAGACGCTTCAAAAAGTCCCCATTTTAAAATAAGACGATAAACACCTACACCGGCATGGATGATCACTGCAAATAGTAAAAAGAGATACAGTGGCCACATCATCCCATCAACTACACGTTCTGAAGAGAGGTAAGGACCAATATCTGAGGGTGTACTTATCATAGTGTAGAGGTGAACCGAAGCGAGAAAAAACATTGCAAAACCAGTGACAATTTGTATCGCCCATAAAGAAGTGTCATGATGATTCATACGCAGAGTATGCTCTTTCATAATACGGTACTGTTTATAGTTGGTAGGAAACTTACGTAGAGCAATCGCTGCATGAACTACAATGATTAAAAAAATACTAATAGCAAGAATAGAGATGATACTAGGGTAGTTCTTTCCAAAAAAGTAGTAGCCCTCAAAGAACTGTGTCATGGTGTACATGGCATCATGAGAGATTAAGATTGAGGCTTCAAAGAGGATATGTCCTGAGATGAAAAGGGCTAAAATCACACCCGTAGCACTCTGAAGAAAGTCAAGACGTGCAGGGGTTTTGTTGATGTTTTTCATGGTTGACCTAGTCGGTTATTTTGTTTCACTTAATGATTGAATAAACTTAACACTCATACGCACACCTGCGCCTGTTCCACCGTGTGGATTACAGTCCCATGCACTCTCTGTATAAGCAGGACCAGCAATATCAAAATGTAGCCATTTTGCTTTCATATCTTCGTTAATAAAGTTATCTAAAAAGAGGGCTGCTGTAATCGCACCACCATAAGGTTTTGACCCAATGTTAGAGATATCTGCAACGTCACTTTTGATAAGCTTTTTAAGATGCTCATTAAAAGGAAGTCCCCCCGTTAGCTCACCTGCATGTGCAGTAGCTTTTGAAAACTGATGTTTTAAGTGAGAAGAGTGTCCCATAATACCAGTAGTGTAGGGCCCAAGAGCCACCATACACGCACCCGTAAGTGTTGCGTAGTCAAAAAGAAAGTCGGCATCTATGGTATCTTGTGCATAAGAGAGGACATCGGCAAGAACTAAACGCCCTTCAGCATCCGTGTTACGCACTTCAATAGTTACGCCATTACGAGCGGTTAACACATCATCAGGCTTATAAGCAGACCCATCAACCATATTTTCAGCTGCCCCAATAAAGGCATGAACTTCAACATTTACTTTAAGTTCACTCACCGCTTTCATCATTCCAAGAACCGCGCAAGCTCCTGCTTTGTCCATCTTCATTGTCACCATAGAGGTGGCAGGCTTAAGACTTAAGCCACCACTATCATAAGTAAGCCCCTTACCTACAAGAGAGACCTTTTTAGTAGCATTGGCAGGTTTGTATGCAAGGTGAATGAGACGTGGTTTATGGATAGAAGCACGACCAACGGCTAAGATAGCATTCATATTCTCTTTTTCAAGGGCATGTTCGTCTAATATACAACACTCTAAACCATTTTCATTTGCAATATATTGCGCCATAACGGCTAAATCATTAGGGTTCATATCTTGTGGTGTTGTGTTGACTAAATCACGGGTGAAGTTAGTAGCATTTGCCGTGATGACAGCTTCTTCAAAAGTTGTTTGAAGCGTATCAAAGTCAAGTGTATCACCATGAATGTTGTCTGATGAAAAGTTGATAACTGCAAGTGTTGGTGTTGTTGGTTTTGACTTATAAGCTTGGTGTGTGTAAGCACCTAAAATAAAGCCTTCAACTAAGGCTTGTGTGTTTTTAAGATGATATTGCATTACTTTAGCACTGTTGTACTCATAAGAGCATAAGGCTTTAACAACACTAGCTGCCGCACTACGAAGTGCTGTTGAACCATGGTTTTCAATACCACAAACAATGAGAGCACTCTCATGAAATGTTGCTACTTGATCTTGAGAGGCTTTAAAACCTGTCTGTTTTAAAAGCGTAAACTTTGGATGTTTCTCTAAATCTTCTTTTAAAATAAAATCGATTTGGATATCAGCTTGAATATCAGAAAGAGGTCTGTTTTGTAAAATAGTTTGCATTATAGAATTCCTTTTAAAATGTGTTAGTCAAAATGTAAAATGTCTTTTGCTTGAATCATATCTTTGTCCCCACGACCTGAAATATTAATGATAATAAGCTTACCTTTAATATCTGGCATCTTTTTAAGATAGGCTACCGCATGAGAACTTTCAAATGCAGGAATAATCCCCTCTTTTTGTGAGAGCCATACAAAGGCATCTAGTGCTTGATCATCGGTGATATGATCATAGCTAATAGAAAGATTGTCTTTATGAAAAGCGTGTTCGGGTCCAATTCCGGGATAGTCTAATCCCGCCGAAATAGAGTGTGCTTCTAAAATCTGTCCATCTTCATCTTGAAGCAGGTAAGACATCTGACCGTGTAGCACGCCTGGACGTCCTTTGTCTAACGAACAACCATGTTTGTCAGTGTCAATACCTAAACCACCCGCTTCAATACCAATACACTCCACCTCTTTATCTTCTAAAAAGTGTTGAAACATTCCAATGGCATTAGATCCACCACCAATACACGCAACAACGGTATCAGGTAAGCGTCCCTCTTTTTCTAAGATTTGAGCACGTGCTTCTTGACCAATAATAGCTTGGAAGTCACGTACCATCATAGGGTAGGGATGTGGTCCTGCAACGGTACCAATGATATAAAAGGTATCACGTGCATTAGTAACCCAGTGACGAATAGCATCATTCATAGCATCTTTAAGCGTACGTGAACCACTCTCAACAGAATGTACTTTAGCACCAAGAAGTTTCATGCGAAAAACATTTAACTCTTGACGTGCAACATCCTTAGCACCCATAAAGATTTCACACTCTAAGCCAAGTAGGGCACAGATAGTAGCGGTTGCAACGCCATGTTGACCTGCACCGGTTTCTGCTATGACTTTTTTCTTCCCTAGGCGTTTTGCCATAAGTCCTTGAGCAATAACGTTGTTGACCTTATGGGCACCGGTATGGTTTAAGTCTTCACGTTTAAGATAGATCTTCGCTCCGAGTTCATCAGAGATATTTTGTGCGAAGTACAGTGGCGAAGGGCGACCTACATAATCGGTAAGATAGTAGTCGACTTCTTTCCAAAACTCTTTATCAAAACGAATCTTTTTGTACTCTTCGTTGAGTTCAAGAAGGGTTGGCATAAGCGTTTCAGGAACATAACGTCCACCAAAAAGTCCGAAGTGACCGTTTTCATCAGGATCAAATTTAGAGGGAGAGGGGATGTACATTAATCAAGTCCTACAATAGTATATACGTTAGTTGTTTTTTCAAGTTTTTCAATGCCGTCTAAGAAGGTAAGTCCTAAGATAAAACAGGCTTCAACACACTCAGCACCGACTTTTGAGATAAGACTCGCAGCAGCGTTAGCAGTTCCACCAGTAGCAATCAAGTCATCAATAAGAAGTACTCTTGCCTTTTCTTTACCCTTAAAAGCATCGATATGAATCTCAACTTCATCCACGCCGTACTCTAAGGCATATTTTTCTGCTACGGTGGTATAAGGGAGTTTTCCTTTTTTGCGTATAGGAACAAAACCAATACCCAAGTCACGAGCAAGAGCGGCACCAAATATAAAACCACGAGCATCAATACCTGCAATGTAGTCAAGGTTATAGCTAGTGTAACGTGTTTTCAAGTGGTCCATAAGTACCTTGAAGGCTTCGGCATCATTTAAGAGGGTAGTGATATCTTTAAAAACAATTCCGGGTTTTGGAAAATCGGGAATATCTCTAATAGCATCATTAATAATTTTGAGTTCGGCTTGGTTCATTGTCATTGTCTGTTTCCTGTTATAAAAGAGCTTCGATACGGCTCTCAAGTTCTCTAATTTTTGAGTTTAGTCGGTCCGTTTCAACACGGTGTTTTGAGTTACGTGATTTTAAGATTTTGAGTTCATTACGAAGCTTATTTAGCTCATCACTTAAAATATCGACATTTCCTAAGGCACGTTGGAGCTGTATTTGATATTTTCGGATTAAGATTTCTGCTTCACGTAATGTGAGCTTCATCATCTCATTGGAGCGCTGTTCTTTAACGGTAATACTTTTAAAGTAAAACATTTTAACAAAGAGAAAAATCGCGATTAGCGAGGTAATTGTCAGTAGTGACCACTCCATAAACATCCTAGCTCCTTACTTGTTAATAGCTTCTATTTTATCCACACGACCGCAGTGTCGCCCACCATCAAATGATGAAGCAATCCAAGAGTCTAAAATTGACTCTGCCACACCTTTACCAACGATACGTTCGCCAAAACATAAGATGTTAGCATCATTGTGCCCTCGTGCTACCATTGCAGTATAAGCATCATGACAGAGTGCTGCACGGATACCGGTGTAACGGTTAGCTGCCATACTCATGCCAATGCCTGAACCACAGATAAGGATACCTTGGGTTCCCTCTTCAGCTAAAACAGCCTCAGATACTTTCATAGCGTAGTCAGGGTAATCAACACGGTCTTTTGAAAAAGGTCCTAAGTCAGTAACCTCGTGCCCTTTAGTTTTTAGTAATTCAACGGTGTAGTTTTTAAGTTCAATACCCGCATGGTCTGTTGCAACATAAAATTTCATTTTTCTTCCTTAAAGTAGTAGTTGGCTCATAAGCCAGTTTAGAGGTTCAAAGATAAGTATTTTTTGTAGTGGACCTACTAAAAATATGGCTAAAACAATGAACATGCCATAGGGTGCAAGGCGAATATAAATTTCACCGATTTTATTTAGACCCAATTGAAATGAGAGATATGTCACAAATTGTGCACCATCAAAGGCAGGTATTGGTAAGAGATTAAAAACTGCTAGTAGCAGGTTCATAATCAAAGAGATACCAATAAAATAGAGCAGGGGTTCTGTGCTACTAAGTTCCGTAATAATATAGTGCACTACACCTAAGGTAGATGCTGTTGGGTTGGTTGTTAAAATCTGTGTTAACTGTTCGGTTGGAAAGTAACTTAAAAAAGCAACAGAGGCAATAAGTGCTAAGGTGAAATTATAAAAGACACCTGCTAATGACACTGCCATAGCCGCTTTGTACCCACCATTTTGTATGACTACTTGCATATTGACAGGAACGGGCTTTGCCCAACCAAAGATAAAACCGGCATTGGTGAAATACAGAAGTGCTGGCACAACAATCGTTCCAATTGGATCAATATGAGAGATAGGATTAATACTGAGTCGTCCCATACTTTTAGCGGTAATATCACCATACTTATAAGCCACATAGCCATGCATGATTTCATGACCGATAATGGCCACCATCAGTGCTAAAACCGTTAAGCCTATTTGTATAAAATCAATAGAGTTCACGATCACCTGCATCAACGCGTTTACGCTCTTCAATGGCTTTGTCCAAGTGCTCTTTCTCTTCTAAGTCTGCGGCAGTTTTACCCATTCTATCCCAACGAATATTATAGTCATCATCAATAGAAAAGTAGACAAACCAAGGCGTTCCCTCTAAGTTAGCATAAGGAACTGCGCCCCAAAAACGGCTGTCGTTGGAGTGGTCACGGTTATCACCCATCATAAAGTATTCACCATCAGGAACGCGAATTGGTGCCATGTTGAAAACTTGTGGTGGGTAGTGTCCATCATTTATAATTTTCGCATCATGATGAATTCCTGGATGTAGTTTACTGTAAGGGTTTTTAACCCAAGATTTTCCACCAAAGATAACCACTTCACGGTTAGGAAAAAGTGCTTCAATCTTTGCATCACCTTCGTGTGGGTGCAGATAGAGTTCTTTACGAAGTAAAAAAATCTCATCGCCAGGCAGACCAACACAACGTTTAACATAGTGAAGTTTTACGTTGTTTGGATAGCGAAAGATAACAATATCACCACGTTCAGGTGCATCACCATCAACAAGATGAAGATCATCACTCCATGGCATGATTGAAACCTCTAAAAAAGGAAGATGCGGCATTGGAATACCGTAAGCAAACTTCTTAGCAAAAAGATGGTCTCCTATTAAAAGGGAGTCTTTCATTGATCCACTTGGAATTCTAAAGGCTTGAGCAACAAAGAAAATGACAAAAAGAACAATGATAATTGTTCCTGTCCAAGAGTTTGAAAATTTATAGGCTCTTTTGGCGAGATTAATACTTTTATCTTTCATTAAGACTCTCTTGTGTGTGCTTGTGCAGCTTTGAGTGTGTTGCTTAAAAGCATGGCGATTGTCATCGGACCCACACCACCGGGAACAGGAGTGATATATGAACACTTTTGAGCAACATTTTCAAAATCAACATCACCAACAAGTTTGCCACTCTCAGCGCGGTTAATTCCAATATCAATGATAATGGCATCTTCTTTAACCATATCCTCTTTAATGAGATTGATAACACCTGCACCTACTAAAATAATATCTGCATTAAGGGTATGACGTTTCAAGTCATCCGTAAAGATATGACACACTTCAACTGTGGCATTAGCATTTAAAAGTAGGGCTGCCATGGGCTTCCCTACAATGTTACTAGCGCCAACAACTACCGCGTTTTTACCTTGAACATCAATATTATACTCTGCTAAAAGTTCCATAACACCGAGGGGTGTACACGGAACAAAACCATCAAGCCCTGTAGCTAAACGCCCTACATTATATGGATGAAAACCATCAACATCTTTAGATGGTGCTACGAGCTCTAGCAGTTTTGTGGTGTCAATCTGTTGCGGAAGTGGGAGTTGAATTAAAATCCCATCAATTCCTGGGTTTTCGTTCATCATCTCAATCGTTTTTTCAATAGTCTCTTGAGAGATATCTTGTGGCATCTCATGGGTAACAGAGTAGAAACCTGCACGATCACAAGCTTTTTTCTTCATACCAACATAGGCATGACTCGCAGGGTCACCGCCAACAAGGATAACTGCTAGACCCGGAACACGTCCCGTATCTTGTTTTAATGCTGTCGCTTCTAAAGTGACACGCTCTTCAATTTTTTTAGAAAGTAATTTACCGTCAAGTATTTGCAATTTAAAACCTAGTGATTGAGTACAAAATAAGCACTCAAGTATATTTTTGATAATATACTGTTATTATCATAAAAGGTCGCTTTGGATGAAGTTTCTACTCTCTTTATTTATACTAAATTCGCTTTTAGGCGCGAAAGAATTTTTTATCACTCCTGAGGAGTATGCCGAGCAGTTATATCACAATCCAAGAGGGATAGGTTGTCATTTGTGTCATGGTGACCAAGGTGAAGGAAAAATTATTGCTCATTTTAAAGAGCATAATGAAGCACGAAGTTTTGTGGGGCCTGCTATTAATATTGTATCATATGAAGAATTTTCAAAAGCAGTTAATGGCCGTAAAAAAGGGATGCCACGCTACTTTTTGACACATAAAGAGATTGAAGCTTTATACTCTTACTTACACTATAAAGATGAAGAAGAATAGTATGAATAGTGATAAAATAAAAGCGATTACGGAAGCTTATGAGCAAAAAAATCTAACACTTTTAGACGCAATAGCTATTCCCAAACATCGTGAAATTAATAGAAAAAATAGCTTCAAATCAGCACTTATGCTCTCTGCCAATAACATTAAACACCTTCTTAAAATAACAAGCTTAGATGCAGAATGTATTATGATTAATTTAGAAGATGGTGTGTCGCAAGAAGAGAAACCTTTTGCCTTAGCTTTAGCCGCTATCTTTTTATCAGAACATCAAAGTTGCACTCAAAAACTCGTGGTGCGTGTGAATGCTTTGGATGAAGGAGGTTTTGATGAAATTGCGTATCTCAACCAGTTTCTTCCCGATGCGATACGGGTTCCAAAAATTCATAATGCAAGCGAAGTTAAGCAGGTTTTAGACCTCTTAGATGAGAAAATTGACTTACATCTCTCTATAGAGACTAAAGAGGCTTGGAATGCTCTTAACAGCTTATGTATTGACCCGCGTATTACCACTTTTTATCTGGGTATCTTAGATCTCTTTGCAGACCTTCGCCTACCACAGAGCTTAATAACACCACATAACCCAACCCTCAGTTATATGCTTTCGCATTTTTTAGTAACAACAAAGGCAATGGGTGTCAAACCGGTCTCTTTTGTTTTTCAAGATTTTAAAAATATGGAACTTTTTGAAGCATGGTTAGTTTTAGAGAAGTCTATGGGCTATACGGCTAAAGGGTGTCTCTCACCCTCTCAAGTGAGTATGGTGAATACGATGCTCACTGATGATGTTGCTCAACGTGAACGTGCACATGTTATCATAAAACTTTTTGAGATGAATCGTGATATGGGGATAACAGGTTTTGTAGATGAAGAATTTGGTTTTATAGATGAACCCATCTACAAAGGTGCCTTAGCCTTGTTATCGAGTGATACTTAGTTAAAGCTTTTTGACCATCGCTTCTATTTTTAAGGCTTTTTCAAAATGGTCAAGTTTGTGTGTCTCAATCCACCAGATAGCCGCTTCCATTAAAAGTTTTGGATTGTCATTTTTGTTGGCAAAAAATGCATAAAATGAGAGACCTACATTATCACCTTTTGTAGCAATTTTATGAGCACATACTTGCATAATTTTTTCTTTTAGAAGTGGTGTCATATGGCGGCTTTAGTGTTTTTGAATACAAGGTTTTTAAGAGAACGTTCACTATCAGCACTTGGAAAGCTCTCTAAATTATCAAGACGTTTTACAAAACTAAAACTGGGTGCTTCAAGAGCAAAAAGGTCTTTAATGAACTGCGTGTTAAGAGCAGGGCTATTAAGGGCTGAAAGTACGGTACATTCACTGCTTGCAAGCTCATCTAACCGACGAATAATCTTTTGATAGTCTTTGGTTGCAGCAAAGCTCCCCTTTTGAAAACTTGGAGGATCGATAATTATTAGGTCATAAGGTCCTGCTTTTTTGATACGAGACCATGACTTTAAGATGTTGTAGGGCATATACTGTACGGTACCTTTTATCCCAAGACCATTAAAACGATGATTGTTTCGACCGGTCTCTAAAACCCGTTTGGACATATCAACATTAACAACACTTAAGGCGCCTCCTTTTAAGGCAGCAACAGAAAAAGCACAGGTATAAGAGAAAAGGTTTAATACTTTTTTATTGTTAGCGTGTTCTCTAACAAAGGCACGCCCCAATGCCATATCAGCAAAAAAGCCACTGTTTTGGTTGTTTAAAATATTGAGCTTATAGTACAACCCTTTTTCAAGGGCATAAAGTGTATCAGGAACAGTTCCAAACACAACTTCACTTGGTGCACCGCTAAGATAACGTCGTTGTAAAACGATGGCCTCATAGTAGGCTGTGGTATTGATATCTGCAAAGAGTGTTTGTAAGGCGTGTTCTTTTTCAGTAGAAATCTCTGAGTAGTAGGCAATACTAAGTACCTTATCAATAGAGTCAATGGTAAGAAACTCCCACCCTTCAAAACAGTCCCCGCGACCATGAAAAAGCCGTTGGAAGTCTTCAGTTTTATGGGTGATTTTTTCTAAAATATCGGTTTGGAGTTGGTCAAATGAATACATGATGCTATTTTACAAAAACTTTATAAAAGTTCAGGGTGTTGAAGGATTTTTAGAGGTGGTTTTGCACCAACACAGACTTAAGTATCTGTGTTTGAAAAATGTTCTCTTAAACGTTCTGCAAGTACAAAAAGCACCGGCGTAAAAAAGAGAGTTAAAACAGTAGAGGCAACCATACCCCAAAAAACACCCGTACCAATAGAGTTACGTGCTGCTGCACCTGCACCTGTTGCTAAAACAAGTGGTAAAACACCTAATAAAAAGGCGAAGATAGTCATTAAAATAGGGCGTAAACGAATAACAGTCGCATCAATAGCTGCTTGGACAATACTGTGCCCACTCTCTCTGAGCTCTTTGGCAAACTCTACCACTAAGATAGCATTTTTAGCAGACATTCCCACTAGGAGAACCATACCTATCTGCACATAAGTGTTGTTAATAAGGTGTGCGGACATTGTACCAAGTAGTGAACCTAACATCACAACGGGAATAGGGATTAAAATAACAAAAGACATAATCCAACTCTCGTAATTAGCTGCTAAAAATAAAAATGCAAAGAGTACCGAGAGTAAAAAGATATAAAGTGCAGCATTACCTGCGCTAATCTCTTGTTGTGACATCCCTGACCACTCATAACCATACTCACCCTTAGGTAAGACACGATCTGCTATCTCCTGCATCGCTTCCATAGCTTGAGAAGAGCTGTACCCCTCGCGAATATTATGGACACCACGTATAGTGATAGAGCGGTACATATTGTAGTGCGTGAGGGCACTTGGCCCTGCGGTACGTTTTATTTTGGCTACGGTAGATAGCGGCACCATGTCGCCTTTTTTATTACGAACAAAAATTTTAGTGATATCATTTTCTTGGGCACGATTATTACTTTCGGCTTGAACAAAAACGCGATAAACCTTACCAAACTTTTGAAAGTCATTGACATATACAGAACCCAAATAAATTTGTAAAGAGGAGAACACATCATTAATATCTAAGTCTAAAGTCTTTATCTTATCTCGGTCTAGATCGATATAGAGTTGTGGGTACTCGGCTTTAAAGGTAGTTGAAGCATACATGATTCTAGGATCTTTCATTGCTTCAGCAACGATGGTGTCTGCATACTCTTGGAACTTAGCCACACTACCTGAAGTGTAGTTTTGTAGTTGCATTTCAAAACCGCCAACAGGACTCATACCGGGGATAGCTGGCATGTTAAAGACGTTGATATTAGCATTATCAAATGAGGCAACATTATGTTTAATAGCTTTAATAATACTTACAGCATCTTGACCTTTAGGATAACGCACGTCCCAATCTTCTAAGATAACAAAAAATGAACTAGCACTCGAATCAAGAGCACCTGTAAGGATATTTAAACCACCAATGGTAATAACATTTTCAACACCATGGGTATTCATAATGACCTCAGTTACTTCATCAGAAAGTACTTCATTAAGGTGTAATGCTGATCCTGGACGCATATCTAAAGAGACAAATAGTTTTCCTTGGTCTTCATTAGGGATAAAACCTGTTGGTAGTTTACTAAAGAGAAAGTAGGTAGCACCTAAACCAATAAAAAAGAGCACTAAAGGAACATACCAATGTTTTATTGTGGCTCTAAGTGCAATCTCAAAGTAGTGTTTAAAAGCATCAAAGCCTCTGTTGAAAAGTCTGAATGGAAGTGCTTTTTCATTATTTACAATTTCCTCTTTGCGTAACATCATGTTGGCAAGAACTGGTGAGAGTGTCAAAGCATTAATAGCAGAGATAATCACTGAGATGACAATGGTAATAGCAAACTGCTGATACATGGTGCCTGAGATACCAGGAATAAAACTAACAGGGATAAAGACTGCCATTAAAACAAGTGTTGTCGCGACAATAGGTGAAGTAAGCTCTTTCATCGCTTTAATAGAAGCGTCTTTAAGTGGCGCATCAGGGTTTTCAATCACATTACGTTCGACATTTTCTACAACAATAATAGAGTCATCCACCACAATACCAATAGCTAAAATTAGTCCAAAAAGGGTCAAAAAGTTAATACTAAAGCCAATAGCTAGTAAAACACCAAAGGTCCCAATTAAAGAGACAGGAATGGCAATAGCAGGAATAATAGTCGCGCGCCACGACTGTAAAAATATAAACACAACAAAAATAACTAGTAATATAGCTTCTATTAAGGTTTTGACAACATCATCTATAGTGACGCGAACAAATTCAGTGGTATCATAGGTCGTTTCGACTTTGATGTCATCAGGAAAACGTTTTGAGAGCTCTTTTAGTTTGGCTTTGACATCATCTGCAATCTGAATGGCATTTGCCGTTGGAAGTTGATAAATTCCGATGTTTGAGGTATTGATATTATTTCGTTTGGTAAAAGAGGCATAGTTTTCAGCACCAAGTTCCACACGTGCTACATCTTTTAAACGGACAATAGTACCATCACTTGATGCGAGAACAATAATGTTTTTAAACTGATTTACCTCAGAAAATTGGGTGAGGGCAGTTAAGGTGTATTCTGTTGTAACATCTTGTTGTGCAGGGGATTTTCCAATATTTCCTAAGGCTACTTGAATGTTTTGCTTTTTTATTGCATCTGAAATATCCATTGGGGTGAGGTTAAGGGAAGCAAGTTTTTCAGCGTTAAGCCAAACACGAATAGCATACTTTAGCTCTCCAAAGATCTGAACACTGCCAACACCCTCAATACGTTTTAACTCATCAACAACATTTAAAGCAGCAAAGTTACTTAAGAAGAGTGAAGATCGACTATCATCACTAGAGGTAACAGAGACCACTTCAACCATTTGTGGCGACTTCTTAACCGTACTAACACCCATGTTTTTAACTTCAACGGGAAGTTGTGCTAAGGCAATGTTAACACTGTTTTGTACATCAACGGAAGCAATGTCGAGATCATATCCTGACTCAAAGTAGACATTAATAGTACTCGAACCATCACTTGCACTTGTCGAGGTCATATAGAGCATGCCCTTAACCCCGTTAATCTGGTTTTCAAGAGGACGTGTTACTGAGTTCTCTACTACTTCAGCACTACCTCCTGTGTAGGTTGAGAGGACACTAACCATAGGTGGTGTCATCTCAGGGTATTGTGCAATAGGAAGGAACTTAAGACCTATTAAGCCTACAATGACAATAAAGATAGAGAGCACTTTTGCAAATACGGGACGGTTGATAAAGTAGAGTGAAAACATTAAGGCTGGCTCACATTAGCATCATTTGATGGTTTTTTAACAGTCACTTTCATGTTTTTTCGAAGACGTTGTGTTCCTGATGTGATGAGTAAATCACCTTCACTCAGACCTGATTTAACAATAGCGTAGGTATTGGTTTGCAAGGTGATATTGACATAGTTTTTGGCTACTTTTCCCTCTTTAACAATAAAAACATAGGTGCCACCTTGATCTTGGCGAAGGTGCTTAGGATCAATTTGAATTACAGGAATTTTATCTGTTACAAAAACAGAGAGAGTCACGTGCATTCCCCCTTGTAACGTGTAGTCATCATTGTTAATCTTTGCGCGTACGGTAACCGTTCCGGTACTAGGGTTAGTTCTAGGGTCTATATAGTTGATGATACCCATATAACTTTTGTCTGAACCAAAGGTTCCTTTATCTGTAGATGCTTTTACAACAATTGGATTGGTAGAAGCATAGTGCTGAATTTTATTCATTTTTTCCGTACTTGGGTGGATATAAACATAGAGTGGGTTACGGTTAACAATAACGGCAAGTATTGTATTTTCTTCGCTTTTACCAACAATATTACCAACATCAACCATGCGATTACTAATAACACCATCGATAGAGGCCGTGACGCTACAGTAGCTAAGGTTGAGCGCTGCTTGCTTTACCTCGGCTTCAGAGATACGTACTGCGGCCTGAGCCTCTTGTTGTTGTGCTTGTAAATCGTCTAACTTCTCTTTAGGTGCTAAGTCATCTTTTACTAGAGGTTTGTAGCGTTTAACACTGAGTTTAGCAAGGGCTAAAGTAGCTTTATTGCTTTGCAGTTGCCCTTGTGCTTTTTCGAGAGTTGCTTCATATTCAGTTTTTTCTATTTCGAAAAGAAGATCCCCTTTTTTGACCTGTTGACCTGCTTCAAAATAGATTTTTTCAAGACGACCCTGTACCCGTGCAATAACAGAAATAGTTTCATGTGCTTCAGATTTACCTACAAAGTCTATCCAAATAGGAAAGGCCTTTTTAGTTATAACCTCTGTTGTAACAGTGGGTGCTTTTATCTCTTTTTGAATGGTTTTATCTTGCTTATTATCACTACAAGCTGTAAAAAAGATGGTGCTTATTAAAAGCAGTGGGAGGAGGGTCTGTTTGGTCATAAAAATCCTTCAGTGAATTGAAATGGAATTATAGATAAAAATAGTGTCAAAATAGCGTGAAGCTATTTTGATTTAGGTTATTTTCCAATGACACGATCTAAGTTGGCCAGAGCCGTATAGTAGTCATAAAAGTTTTCTACTAAAATAGAGAGTGAGTTGATATAGTCTTGACGTGCTTCTTGCAGCTCAATATAGTCAGAAAGACCATGCTCATAGCGTTGTTGTGCCTGAGTAAACTTCTCTTTTGCAGCACTTGCAAGACTCTCTGAAAGTTTGACATTATCTTTAGCTTTTAAAACGTAGATATTGGCATTTTCTGTCTCTTGGCGTACGGTCAACTTTGCAGCATCATATAGAGACATGTTTTGAAGTACCGCAATTTCAGCTTGTTGTGTTTGTGCTGTTGTTCGTGAACCTTCATAGAGGTTCCATCTCAAATCAACAGTCGCTTGCCATTGACGTTCTGGTGTAAAAGTTGCTGTTGAAAAACTGTCATCAAGCTTTGTGTATTGGTAGTTACCGTTGGCATAAATACCAGGATAGTAGTTACCACTTGCACTTCTGACACGGTTTTGAGCACTAATAATAGTTTGCTCTTTAGATAATAGTTCTTGACGGTGTGAAAAAGCAAAGCTTTTCAGTTCATCTATTGTGGTGTTTTGTTCTGGTAGTTCTTTATAAAGGTTAGGCAAATCCAGTCGAGGCATATAGACCTTATTTTCTGTTGTCTCAGTAATAGAACCGATAACATTATCAAGATTAACATAGGCAGTACGCAGATCATACAAGACGTTTTGTAAGTCAAGTTTGGCTTGAATAAGTTTAACATTAGCATCACTAACATCAATTTTTGTACGAATACCTGCTTCAAAATAACGCTCTGAACGAGTGAGTTGTTTTTGATTGAGGGCAAGGTTCTCTTCTTGAACATGAATTAAACTCTGCTGTGTTAGTACTTTATAATAGGCCTCTTTAACAGCATAAATCTTATCAGAAATAGACTGTTGATAGAGGGCATTACTAGCATTTGCATCGGCTGCAAAAGCATCCATGTTCCCACCTGTTTTACCAAAGTCATAAATGAGTTGAGATGCGGTAAGATTGGCACTGATAATACTACCTGTCTCATCAGTAGGCGATACACCACTTCCTGAAGTTCCTATAAGACCAGCTGATCCTAAAAAGTCAACAGTAGGCAAGTAAGCAGCGTCTGCTTCATTAGTTTGCTGTGTTGCAATGTCAAATGATGCTTTTGTGATATTTAAATCAGGGCTATTTATGATAGCCTTTTGTATTAAATCATCAAGCGTTAGGCTCCCGTTGGCAAGTAAAACAGTACCACTTAAAATAGCGGTAAAAATTATTTTTTTCATTAAATTGATTCCCTTCTAGCAATTTCTTCTTCTACGCTTACAAATTTCTCACGCATGGTTTCAAGCAGTACATAAAGTACGGGTACAAGTAAGGTACTAACGATAGTTGCAGCTATCATACCACCAAGCAGTCCTACACCAATAGACTTTTGTGTTACTGCACCAGCACCTGTTGCAAAAGCAAGAGGCATCGTCCCAAATACAAAAGATAAAATTGTCATCATAATGGCACGAAAACGAAGCTTACCAGCTTGGATACCTGAGTCGATAATACTGGCTCCCCCTTCACGTAACTCCTTAGCAAATTCCACAATTAAGATGGCATTTTTAGAGGCGAGGGCAATGAGCAAGACGAGTCCGACTTGAGCATAAACGTTTAGAGGCAGACCTGCCATTTTTAAAGCACCCATTGCACCAATCATTACAACCGGAACAGAGAGTAAAATCATCAGTGGTAAAATCCACGACTCATACTGTGCAGAGAGTACCAAAAAGACCACTAATGCAACAAAGAAAAAGACCAATACTTGACCATTACCTGCAAGTTTTTCTTGAAATGACATTCCTGACCAGTCATAACCATAACTACTAGGAAGGACATTTTGAGCAATCTCTTCCATAGCTGCCATTGCTTCACCTGATGAGTGACCCGGAGCAGCAGCTCCATTGATTTGGATAGAGCGATAGAGATTATAGTGGGTGATGTTTTGAGGTCCAAGTTCTTCTTCAACACTAATGAGTGCTGATATAGGTACCATTTTTCCTGATTTGTTTTTAACATAAAGTTTATTGATATCTTGTTTTGAACTACGAAACTCTTTATCAGCTTGAACAAATACTTTAAATACTTTACCAAACTTAGTAAAGTCATTAATATAATAAGAACCTAAATAGGTCTGCATCGTTCCAAAAAGCGTTGCAATGTCAACACCAAGTGCATTGGCTTTTTTACGGTCTACTTCAATAGAGTACATTGGATAAGCAGGATTATAGGTTGTAAAAGCACGACCAATACGAGGATCTGCGTTGGCTTGTTTGATAATCTCACGCGTATAAGACATAAACATATCCATACTTCCTGAGAGATAATCTTGAACTCTAAAGTCAAAACCACCAACACTACCAAGACCTGAAATTCCCGGCATGTTAAAGGCAGCAACATTAGCATCAGAAATACCTGCTGTGAGTACAAATACCTTTTTGATAATACTCTCTACATCCATACCATCACCCGTACGTAAGTCCCAATGATCCAAGGTAACAAACATCATTCCCGCAGATCCATCAAGTGTAGAAGTGATAATGTTATAACCATCAATAGCCACAATATCACTTACACCTGGAATCTTAGCAATAATCTTCTCAACATCTTTACGTACATCAACAGTACGTTCAATAGAACTACCTGGCTTAAGATTGATAGCAACCATAAAGGTTCCCTTATCTTCCGAAGGTACAAATCCTGTAGGCGTACTAGCAAACATATAGTAGATAACACCAATAAGCCCAATAAATACTACAAGTACGCCATAACGTACTTTAATTAGATAGGTTATCAATGCGGTATATTTATCAGTTAGCCAGTTGAAAAAACGTTCAAACAGCTCAAATCCTATAAACTTCTTCTCATCCACACCGCGACGTTTAATGATAATAGCGGCAATGGCTGGTGAGAGTGTTAAGGCATTAAGTGATGAAACAACAACTGCAAACGAAATAGTAAGCGCGAACTGTTGATAGAGTGAGCCTGTAATTCCCGGCATCATAGAGACAGGAATAAACACCGCAACCAGTACTAAGGTAGTCGAGATAATTGGCCCTATAAGCTCTATCATCGACTCTTTAACAACTTGAGGCATGGTGAGTTCAGGTTTTTTGTACATAATAACTTCAACATTTTCAACCACTAAGATAACATCATCCACAACAATACCAATGGCAAGTATCAGACCAAAGAGGGTTAAGAAGTTAATAGAGAAACCAGGAGCAGCATACATCGCAGCAAAGGCACCAATCAAAGAGACTGGGATTGCAACTGCTGCAATAACGGTAGGTCTCCACGACTGTAAAAAGATATAAATAATTACAATTACTAGTAAAATAGCAATAAATAGATTACTCACAACGTTGTCAATAGCAACTTCAACATATTTTGTAGTGTCATAAGGCACTGAGTAGGTGATACCATCAGGGAAACGCGAAGAGACTCTTTGCATCACCTCTTCAACTTGTGCACGAATGTCAAGTGCATTAGATCCTGCTAGTTGGTAGATTCCAATTAGCCCTGTTGGACGCTCATTTAAAATTGCGTTCCAGTCATACTTTTCAGCACCAAGTTCAACTCGGGCAACATCACGAAGATAGACAAGAGATCCATCTTCTTTATACTTAATAACAATGTCTTCAAACTCTTCAACTTGAGAGAGACGACCCTCTGCGGTTAAAACATACTCTATCTGTTGGTCTTTATACGTTGGTGCTGAACCAATTTTACCAACAGCAGCTTGTTTATTTTGAGACTTGATGGCATCAATAATATTTTGAGGGGTTAAATCAAGCGCTAAGATACGGTCAGGGTTTAGCCAGATACGCATAGAGTATTTTTTCTCACCCATATTCTCTGCTTTACCAACACCGGGAATACGTTTAAGTTCATCTAAAACATTGATATTAATGAAGTTTGAAAGAAAGGCATCATTATAACGCTCATCACCGTTAATGGTAACGGCACATACCATACTAGGACTCTGTTTATCAACAATCACACCACTCTGTTTTACTTCTGAGGGGAGCGATGGTGTTGCCATAGAAACTTTATTTTGTACATCAACTGCGGCAATATCCAGGTTATAACCGGGTTCAAAATAGACAGTAATGTTAGACTGGCCCGTAGAAGTACTTGAAGATTCAATATAGATAGAGCCTTGGACTCCATTAAGTTTATCTTCTAAAGGACGTGTAACTGACTCTTCAACAGCGTAAGCATTAGCACCAGTATAGGTTGCAGTGACTTTAACGGTAGGAGGAACAACATCAGGAAATTCCTGAATAGGGAGAACAACCATAGAAACTAAACCTGCAACAATAATCATCAATGAGATCACCATTGCAAGAATAGGACGTTTTATAAAGGTTACAGAAAACATCTATTTTACCATTTCGGGGATAAGGTTGTTGTCTTTCATCACCTGCATAATACCTTTGGTTGCCGTCATATCTTCAGGTTCGATTTTACTACCTTGACGTACTTTCATAAGACCTGTAATAATCACTTTATCACCATCTTTTAAACCACTTTCAATACCAGTATAGTAACGTGATCCTAAGTTAGTAACAACACCCGTTCGTTGTGCTGTATTGTTAGCATCAAGTGTATAAACAAACTTACCAAGTTGATCTTCGAAGATACTTTGAGGTGGTACCATAATAAATGAGTAACTATCACTTAAAAAGATGTTGACATATATAAAGGTACCTGCATAAACAGAGTTGTCTCTGTTGTCAATGGTCGCACGCATAGAGATAGTAGATGTTAAAGGATCTACGGTATTGTTTTTAAAGTCAACATAACCTTCAAGTCGTTTACGTTTTAAAACATCTTCACCTTGTCCATGCACTTCTATAAAAGCAGGAAGCTTTTTAACACTACGGAACTTATAAATCTTTTGAACATCTGCTTCACTTGGTGAAAAATAAGCATAGATTTTATCAGTTTGAACAATAGTTGTTAAAAGTGTTGACTCTCCATAACCTACTAAGTTACCTACATCAACATGACGTGCACTTACTTGACCTGTTACAGGTGCTTTAATAAGGGTATAGCTTAATTCCAGTTCTGCATTTGCTATATTGGCATCATCGGAAGCAATAGCAGCAACCATTTCACCATATTTTGCTTCATACTGCTCAAGGGTAGCGCGTGGGGCAAGACCATCTCTAACAAGAGGCTTATAGCGTTCAACATCAGCTTTAGCAAGTTTTAGTGAGGCAATATCTTGTCGTTTTTTTGCCTTGGCGGAAGCAAGGTTACTCTTGTATTGAGCTTGTTCGATTAAAAATAGTTTATCGCCTTCTTTAACATAAGCACCATCTTTGAAGTAAACCTTTTGTAGACGTCCTGAAACACGGGCACGTACTTCTTGGTCACTTGACGCCTTTGTCATACCGGTATATTGTAACCAAATAGGGAAGTTCTCTTTTTTGACAGTAATCGTTTGTGCTTTGAGCGGTGGCGGTGCCATAGGCGTTTTTTGCTGTTTTTTATCGCATCCGGAAAAGCTTAATGCCAGTAAAATTGTTGCTGATAGGGCTAAGGTTTTGGAAAGAGTGAATGTCATAAAATTCCTTAAGAGATTAGTTTAAATTATAGTAGCTTAAAAGGGCTAAATATGTGCCATTGTAGAGTAATCAAGTTAATGAGATATAACGGCACGAAAAGAGCCTCTAGTAACCTCTAAGGAAGTATCCTACTTGGTAGCGAATTTTAGTTTTTTGAGCAGGTCTAGGGTATTTCCAATAGACGGCTTCTATGGTATCTCTTGTAACATCATCAAGCAGGTAAAACTGTGACTTTTTAATAAACTTGATATCCGTTATATCGCCATTTGGGTGCAGATAAAATTCAATGATATTTTTGTCGTTTACTCTAAAGTTATTAGGAATATCGGTACGCCCTGTTGCGTTGAGTTGCTGTTGTGTAAGACGTCGCATCACCTCTTGGTTATCTATAAGGTACTTCTGCTCACCTGCTGAGAGATCTCCCCATTCTGAACCATAAAGTTTTTTAACATCACTAGCAATACGACTCTCACGTTTCACAGCTTGGCGTTTTTCTTGGGGGGTTTGTTCGATCTTTGTCTCTTTAGATAAAAAGTCATAAAGTTTACTCTTTTTCTCTTGTGGTTTTTTAACCACAGTGTTATTTTTATCTTCTATCTTTACATAAGGCTTTTTTGAAGGTATCGATGAAACTTTTGGTTTGGAGGGTTTAATAGGCTTTGGTTTTGGTTTTTGTGGGGGTTTTGTATTGGTCTTAGGTTGGTGCTTTGGCTTATAAGGAATAGGTTTTTTCTTGGTTATTTTTTGGAGTTGTTCGCCTTTAGGTAAGGGCTTATCTACTCTTTTTGGTTTCTGCTTGTTTTTAACAACGGCATCTTTTTTAGCCTTAGGATTCTGTTTTAAAGAGACCTTCATACGGTGCTCTTTTTGAGCTACTTTTTTATCTATTTTTGGAGCGACCATTGCCAATATCCAAAATCCCATTGCAATAATAAGGTGAAACATAATAGCAATAAGTAAGGCGGCAGTTGATCGTTTCAATAATATCCATTTGTATTTAATTCGCCCATTATAGCAAAAGAGATATAATCTCAAAAAATAATGAGACTTTCTTTCAAAGAACGTGTCAAATAGGAACATTTATGTCAACTAAAAACTCACAAAATGCTTTTAGCGAAGCCCAAACTTTAATTCCTGGTGGGGTAAACTCTCCCGTACGTGCTTTTAAAGGTGTGGGAACCGATCCTCTATTTATTGCAGAAGGTGAGGGCGCGTACTTAAGTGACATTGATGGAAACAAATATGTTGACTATGTTCAGTCGTGGGGACCACTAATTTTTGGACATCGTGATGAGAGTATTGAAGCGGCAGTTATTGAAGCGGTAAAACATGGTCTTAGTTTTGGTGCACCTACGTTGGCCGAAACCGAGTTAGCCAAAGAGGTTGTCTCTTTATACCGTTCAATGGACAAAGTGCGTTTTGTCAGTTCAGGAACGGAAGCGGTGATGAGTGCGATTCGTTTAGCACGTGGTTTTACAGGTCGTGATGATATTGTGAAGTTTGTTGGCTGTTACCATGGTCACTCTGACGCACTTTTAGTAGAAGCGGGTTCAGGTCTTGCAACTTTTGGAACACCAAGTTCACCAGGCGTTCCTGCAGACTTTACAAAACATACCCTTTTAGCGACTTACAATGATATGGAGAGTGTGAAAGCTTGTTTTGAAAAGAGCAGTGACATTGCTTGTATTATCATTGAGCCAATTGCAGGTAACATGGGCCTTGTTCCTGCCAATAAAGAGTTTTTAGCAGAGTTACGTAAGCTTTGTGATGCCAATGGTGCACTTTTGATTTTTGATGAAGTGATGAGTGGTTTTAGAGCAACACTTCATGGTGCTGAGTCGATTACGGGAACCAACCCCGACATGGTAACGCTTGGTAAGGTTATTGGTGGTGGTATGCCTGTAGGTGCCTTTGGTGCACGTGCTGAAATTATGGCAATGTTATCACCTGAGGGACCTGTTTATCAAGCCGGAACGTTAAGTGGAAATCCTGTGGCAATGGCAGCAGGTTTAGCTGCACTTAAAAAACTCAAACAAAATCAAAAGATCTTTGGTGTTTTAGAAGATCGTGCACGTACACTAGTAACGGGTATGCAAAAAGCAGCTGCAACACATGGTATTGCGATGCAAGTAGATGTTCGTGGTAGTATGTTTGGCTTTTTCTTCTCTGAGACACCCGTACGTAACTTTGAAGACGCCACTAAAGCAGACCATGATATGTTTGCTGCCTTTCATGGTGCGATGATTGCTAAAGGCTTTTACTTTGCATGTTCGGGGTATGAGACAGGTTTTATCTCAACGGCAGTAACGGAAGCGATGGTGGAAGATACTATTGCAGCCGCTTTGGAAGTTTTTGGAGCTATTAAATGAGTGACAAAAACGAAGAACAACCAAAACAACGTATAAAACCTATTATTGAAGGAGCTGAGTCTCTTTCGCTTGGTATTTCTATTGTAGTTGCGGTGCTAATCGGTGTCGGGATTGGTTTAGGTCTGCGTGCTATTTTTGAAATTAACTGGCTTTTATGGGTGGGTGTTGCTATCGGTATTGCTGCAGCATTTTTAAATGTGTTTAAGGCATATTCAAAACAGTATAAAGAGTTTGAAAAACTGGCGCAAGAGCCACGCTACAACCATAAAAAGTATCTTGAAGATGCTGATGAAGACGATGATGACGGTTATGGTACTGAAAAAAACTATTAGCCTTATCGCACTGCTTCAAATGAGCGTGCTTCTTTTATCATTTTACTCAGTAGATTTTTTTATCAACTTTGAAGTGGCATTAATCTCTTCGGTGTTAATTATGTTTGGTTCGATGTATTCGTACTCTAAGCTGGTTCAAAAGCGCTTAGACAGTGGTATGTATGACATGAGTGATAGTGATGACATTGACAAGCTTGATGACCCTTATGATCTTTATAGTGAGGCGGTTGAAGATGAGACACCACCTGAAGACGTTAAGAGCATGATCAAAGAGGAAAAAGCACGTCTTAAAGTCAATACTGTCAAAAACTTTAAAACTGCGTCACCGGCATTGATATCAGTTTTTAGACTACTACCCTATCTTTTTTTAGTGATGGGCTTTATGGCTCTTAATAATAATGAGATGTTATTGCTAGTACCTTACTTGACAGGCTTAGGCTTTGGTGTTGTAGTAGGGCTGTTTATCGGGAAGTTGTTTTTTATCCCGAAATCAGAGGAATGTTAATCGTTACTTTTTGAGCTGATATCTCACCAAAAAGCGACAACTCTTCAAGATACGCTTCAATCTCAGAGCGTTTCTTAGCATCAACTTCATCTCCTGATATTTCAATTGAGAAGAGGGAATATTTCTTATTTTCATATTTGATATACTCACCCACACGAAAGTACAAACGGGTTTTAATAAGGCTTTGACTTATAACACTTTTATAAGTTTTATTAAGCAGTTTGATAAACTTATCAGTGTCTAAACGCACGTCGGGCAAACTAGGGTCTAAATCTTTAGTAAACTTACAAGTAGAAGCGATAGAGTTTGTACTTATACATAAGTCAATCAAAGTGTAGATGTTGACAAGCTCTCCTGTGGCCTTAGGTTTGTTAAATTTAAAACCAGGTACTTGGTAAAGGCGAATTCCAATCTCATCTTCGTTTTCATAACCTATGGTAATTCCAAAGAATTTAAAACGTCCAAACTCAAGATCTAAAAAAGTTGTTTTAAATCCAAAGGAGGGACTAGCATAGTTTTGTGCAAGTTCAAAGATACTGTGAGGGGTGGTGTTACCTAAAAGGTATTGTGCCTCTGAGTTGAGAGAGAGGACTTTTGCATTGGCATTAAAAAGTATAAAAGGATTGTAATCGTACTCAATCCACTGCTGCTCAAAGGTCATAAAAGCTTATGCCTCGATATAGTTTTTAAGTTTACGACCAACCTTAGGGTGTTTGAGTTTTTTGATAGCAGACGACTCAATTTGACGTACACGTTCACGTGTGACATTAAGCTCTTTACCAATCTCTTCAAGGGTTCTATCACTCTCATCATCCATAATTCCAAAACGCATTTTAATAACGGCTTGTTCACGCTCATTGAGTTGGTCAAGAACCCCTTCAATTTGGTGTTTTAAGTCATCTTTTAAAATAGCGTCTGAAGGTGAAAGAGAAGCTTTGTCTTCAATAAAGTCTCCAAAACGTCCATCATCTTCATTACCAATAGGCGCTTCAAGAGAGATAGGCTCTTTTGTAATCTTAATAACGTTTTTAACTTTTTCAGTAGTGAGACCCACTTCTTTTGCAATGGTCTCTACATCGGGCTCTTTACCATGTTCTTGAAGATATTTACGCATAATTTTGTTAATACGGTTAATCGTTTCAATCATATGAATTGGAATACGAATAGTACGTGCTTGGTCAGCAATCGCACGAGAGATTGCTTGACGAATCCACCAAGTAGCATAAGTAGAGAACTTATACCCTTTTTTGTATTCAAACTTATCAACCGCTTTCATAAGACCAATGTTACCCTCTTGAATAAGATCAAGGAATGGCAACCCACGGTTTGTATAACGTTTTGCAATCGAAACAACAAGACGTAAGTTTGACTTCGCCATACGTGTTTTAGAAATTTCAGAAATGGCTTTACCACGTTTGATCTGCTCTAAAATAAAAGCAAGTTTATCAGGCGCCATATCAAAGCCATCTTTTGATGCCTCTTTCGTCTGAATTAACTTCTTAATTTCGATATAAGTACTTACCATTGTTGCTTCAGGAACCATACCTGAGATATCTTCTTTAGTCAGGTTGCAGATATCTTCAACAATTTTGTTGTGATTTTCACGTAACTGATCGTTGAACAGTGGTAACTTATACTCAAGACGTTTAAGCTCTTTATCAAAACCATCATCAGAGTGTAAAGCAGTTTCCATAGACTTCACAAGTTCATTAATAAGTTTCGATGTTGGTCCAAGGTCTAATAAACGCTCTTTTAAGATACGTTTTTTGAAAGAGGCTGTTAAGAAGAACATAACAGTATCTTCTGTTAATTTGATCTCCTCTTCATCATAACCTTTTTCAGTAACTTTCATCCAATCTTTTTTGGCTTTTTCTAGTGCCTTAAAGCTTGTAACTACTTTTTCAACACGTTTTTTATCTTTAGCTGTTAATGTTTTCGCTTCTGCATCAGGATCAACTTCTTTAGGCTCTGCACCTTCAGTTGTCTCTTCTTTTTCATCATCAAAGCTTTTAAACAGCTCTTTAACACGACGTTCACGGTTAATAAGAGGCTCTTTATAATCAAGGATAAAGTTAATTAAGTAAGGAACGGAACAGATAGCATCAATAATGATGCCTTCACCGCCCTCAATCTTTTTAGAGATTTCAATCTCCTCTTCTTTGGTTAGGAGAGGAATTTGCCCCATCTCACGAAGGTACATACGAACAGGTGAGTCAGAACGTGACCACTCTAGGAGTTCATGCTCTTTTAAGATGTCAAATTGCTCACCATCAGAGTCAGCAATAAGTTTACGTGCTGCTGCACGGCGTGCTTCAGCCTCTTTTTCATTCATGCGTTTCGCATATTCAGATGAAGTAATAAGACATACTTTGTTTTTCTCAGCAAGTTTAAGAATGTTTTTGGCTTGTGCCGAAGTAGGTTGTTTTTCAAAAACTTCTACGACACCTTCATAGGTTAGACATTCATCTTTGCCTTTTTGGTCAGAAAATTGAGTCTCAATGTGTTTGTTTAGCTCTTTTGCAGTCATGCGCAGTAGGCTCCCGTAGCAAAATTTATATGGATTTAAATAAGAGGTGGATTATACCGAAATATTATTTATAGATTCCTGATGCCAAGTTTTTATAAGGCCAAACAAGTGATTTTGTTAGAAAGTTTCAAAAGTGGAACACCCTTTGCTAGTTTTGAGTTATAACTTCCTAAGGAATATAAATGCAGACTGGATATTACGCAGCAGCAGGTGGAATGGTGACACAATTCAACCGTCTTGATAACATTGCAAATAATTTAGCCAACGTTAATACAACAGGCTTTAAAAAAGATAGTCTTATAACAGGTGATTTTATGCGTATGTACCAAGAAGCTCGAGACAACCTCCCTAATGTTAACCAGACTAAAGAGGGTGCACAGTTTATCAACCGTACGATGACACGTGTCCCTCAGATTGTAGAACAGTATACCGATCACACACTTGGTGGTCTTCAAAAAACTGACAACACCTTTGACTTTGCACTCTCAAAAGAGGGGCTTTTCTTTGCAGTGAAGACACCTCAGGGAATCCGCTTAACACGTGATGGTTCATTTACATTAAATGAAGAGGGAAAACTTCTTACTAAACAGGGGTTTGAAGTACTACCTGCTGATTATGAGAGTACTAAAAAAGGTATTGCTTTTAATGTAGCTGACACAGCTATCGAAACTGATAAAAATGGACGCTTTTATACCAATATCATTGGCAGCATAAAGTTAGTACAAAATAAAAAGCTTATGATTATTGCGCCGGATGAGATGAAACTGTTAACTAAAGAAGGTAGCTCTCTTTACAAGATGGATGAGAGTCAAAATTTTACACCGATAAAAGAGAGTGGGGCGGTGATGCAAGGCTTTGTTGAAAAGAGTAATGTCAATCCTGTCCAAGAGATGGTTGCGATGATCGAGGCAAATCGTCTGGTGGGTATGTACCAAAAAGCGATGGATTCACAGATGACAGATATGAATAAAGAAGCAATTGATAAAATTGCCACAGTAAGAGGATAATACAATGATGCAATCACTATACACCAGTTCCACTGGTATGCTGGGTATGCAAACCCAAATTGATACTACCGCGAATAACATCGCCAATGTAAATACTATCGGCTTTAAAAAATCACGTGCAGAATTTGCGGACTTGATGTACCGTACTATGGAGTACGCAGGTACATCCACATCAGATACCACAAAGTCTCCTACGGGGATTGAAGTTGGTATGGGGGTGCGTTCTACAGCTATCAATAAAATCTTTTCGGAGGGGAGTCTTAAACAGACAGACAATAAACTCGATATGGCGATTACCGGTCAAGGTTTTTTTAAGATGGAACTTCCTGATGGAACTGAAGTTTACAGCCGTAATGGTGCTTTTAAATTAGATGAAAATGGTGCTGTAGTAAACAGTGACGGATACCAACTTATCCCTCAAATAGTTGTGCCTGAAGATGCTACAGACATTACAATTGGTACAGATGGTACGGTAACTGTTGTGCAACCTGGTCAGCCTCAAGCGACGCAAATTGGTAATATTTTATTAACAAACTTTATCAATCCTGCAGGTCTTCATGCCTTAGGTGATAACTTATACATTGAAACAGACTCTTCAGGTCAACCAACGGATGATACTCCGGGGCTTAATGGTCTTGGTGTTATCCGCCAAGGTTTTGTGGAACTTTCAAATGTGCAACTTGTAGTTGAGTTAACGGATTTGATTACAGGACAACGTGCTTATGATGCCAATTCTAAGGTAATTACTACCAGTGATGAGATGCTTCAAACTACAAACAACTTAAAACGATAAACCCCTAAAAGATGAATGATACTAAATAATATCATTCATTTTGCTAACACTTCTTCTACCCCTTTATACACATCAAATAGACATTTAGCTATAATCGCATTTTAAAATAAGCTTTAGAGTCTACTTTAGGCTCAAACAATAGGATAATATATGCAAAATATTGAAGGTAAAGTCTGGACATTTGGTAAAGACATTGACACTGATTTAATTATCGCTGCACGTTACTTAAACACTTCGGTTGCTGAAGAGTTAGCGAAACACGTTATGGAAGATGCTGACCCTGAGTTTGTAAACAAAATGACTCCAGGTGACATCATTGTTGCAGACGAAAACTTTGGTTGTGGTTCATCTCGTGAACATGCACCAATTGCACTTAAAGCAGCAGGTGTTGCTGCTGTTATTGCACCAACATTTGCACGTATTTTTTATCGTAATGCTTTTAATATGGGTCTACCTATCTTCGAACTTCCTGAGAGTTTAGAAATTAATTTAGGAGACGTGGTAAGCGTTAATATGGACGAAGGTACTATCACTAACAAAACACAAAACAAAACATATAAATTCAAGGCAATCCCTGAGTTTATGCAAGAGTTAATTGATGCGGGTGGTTTAATGAACTACGCAGCTAATGAAGTAAAAGGAAACTAATGTCTACATATAAAATTGCACTTATTAAAGGTGATGGAATTGGTCCTGAAATTATTGATGAAGCGGTTAAAGTTCTTGACGCAGTAGCATCGACTTCAGGTTTTGATCTTCGTTATGATGAAGCACTTATGGGTGGTATTGCTTATGATATTACTGGAGATCCTCTTCCTCAAGAGACTATTAATAAGTCTTTAGCTTCTGATGCGGTTCTTTTTGGTGCTATTGGTGGTGAAAAATGGGATGGTCTTCCTCGTGAAAAACGTCCTGAATCAGGACTTCTACGTTTTCGTAGTGAGTTAGGTGTTTATGCAAACTTACGTCCAACACTTGTGTATGATGAGTTAATTAATGCGAGTACTTTAAAGCCTGAAGTTATCGAGGGTGTTGACTTAATGGTAGTGCGTGAGCTTATTGGCGGTATCTACTTTGGTGAGCCTAAGGGTCGTGATGAAAACCGTGGTTGGAATACTATGGTTTATACACGTGATGAGATTGTTCGTATTTCACACCATGCTTTTAAAATTGCAATGACACGTGATAAACGTGTTTGTTCAATTGATAAAGCCAATGTACTTGATGTTTCTCAACTGTGGCGTGATGTGGTAACAGAAGTTTCTGCAGAGTATCCTGAAGTAACCTTAACTCATATGTATGTTGATAATGCAGCAATGCAGTTAGTACGTGATCCTAAACAGTTTGATGTAATGTTAACGGGAAATATCTTTGGAGATATCTTAAGTGATGAGGCAAGTATGCTTTCTGGTTCAATTGGACTACTTCCATCTGCTTCTGTTGGAAATAAAATTGGTGTTTATGAGCCAATTCACGGTTCAGCTCCTGATATTGCGGGTCAAGGCATTGCCAACCCTATTGCTACGATTGCAAGTGCGGCAATGATGTTACGTTATGCTTTAGGTGAAAACGAAGCAGCTGATAAAATTGATATGGCAATTAAACAAGCACTTGCAGAGGGCTATCGTACCAAAGATTTAGCACAGTATGATGCTAAAGAGGTATGTTCTACAAGTGAAATGGGTTCAATTATCGCTAATTATGCGGCTAAATGCAAACGCTAACCCTCGCCAATATTTATGAACTTCAAGGCCTTAAAGATGAGGCACTTGAAATTTATAAAGAGATCTTAAAAAAAGATTCTAAAAACAGTGATGCTAAGATAGCAATACGCAGACTCTCGGGTATGCGTCGTAAGTTTTTAGGAGTTAACACTCAGATGAAAGAGTTTTTTGTTCAGATGGATGATAGTGTTGAGTACAACGAATTTGAAAGGTGGCTGAGTAAAACATGGAATTAAAAGACGTTATTTTATCAACAATTGCTGAGATGGATGATAGTGCTAATGCAATATCAAGCAGTTCAGAGAAATCATTTGATATCAGTGAAGATAGACCCGTAGAGCGTTCTCCTTTTGCGCAGATGACAGCTGTTTCTAAAGAGATTCAAAGTTCACAAAGTAGTGAAGGTGAGTTGAAGTTTTTAGAAAATGTTAGAGAACGTCTTTTAGTTTTATTTGAAGGATTTCAGTCCCCAAATAATGCCAATATAGAGGCAAAAGTAGACCTAACTCTAAACTTCTTAGAATATTTACTAGCAACAATAGAAACGCGCGTAGACACCTTAAAAAGCGAGAAATAGTGGACAAACAGTACCGTATTTTAATTGACGCACCCGATGAAAAAGGTTTGGTCTATCAAGTATCCAATGTTTTATATAAACGTGATCTCAATATCCTCTCTAACAACGAGTTTGTAGATAAGGTTAATAATAAGTTCTTCATGCGTTCTGTGGTGAGTGGCGCTATTGATCCTCAAGACCTTGAAGATGAGCTGCGTAGTGTTTTAAGTGAACGTACTCGCGTTGAAGTGATTGCACCGGCTAAAAAGAACATAGTGCTTATGGCAACCAAAGAGTCTCATGCCCTAGGTGATATCTTGATTCGTTATGAAGCGGGTGAACTTGATGCTAATATCTTAGCAGTTGTCTCTAACTATGACACCCTGGAGCCCTTAGTTTCTAAGTTTGATATTCCTTATATCCATGTTTCTCATGTTGATTTAGAGCGTGCCGATCATGAAGCTAAAGTACTTAAAGTACTTGCACAATTTGAAAACATTGACTATATTGTACTGGCGAAATACATGCGTATCTTAACACCAGGTTTTGTTGAAACCTATGAAGATAAAATTATTAACATTCATCACTCATTTTTACCAGCTTTTATCGGTGCAAACCCTTACAAACAAGCGTATGACCGTGGTGTTAAAATCATTGGTGCTACGGCACACTTTGTTAATAACAACTTGGATGAAGGTCCCATTATTGCACAAGAGATTATCCATGTTGATCATGCTTATGGTTGGAGAGATATGCAGCGTAGTGGACGTGATGTTGAAAAAATTGTACTCTCTAAAGCCTTGAAGCTTGCACTTGAAGATCGTATCTTTGTACATGCTAACAAAACGGTGATCTTTTAATGATAAACATTGTTTTAGTTAACCCTCAAATTCCAAATAATACTGGTGCGATTGGTCGTCTATGTGTCAATACAGGTTCTGCTTTGCATATCATTAAGCCTATTGGTTTTGATATGGATGAGAAAGCTGTACGTCGTGCTGGTTTAGACTATTGGGATAAACTTGATTTACATGTATATGAGTCTTTAGAAGCGTTTATGAAACAAAACGAACTTGAAGGGAAAATGCATCTTGCTACAACAAAGCGTGAAACTCCTTATTTTGAGGCAACTTTTAATGAGGGTGACTTTATCTTTTTTGGTAGTGAAACTTCAGGACTTCCTGAAAGCTTTATCGAAAAGTTTGAAGCAGCTTCCATAACCATTCCTATGACAAAAGAGGGTAGAAGTTTAAACCTTGCCATTAGTACGGGAATTATCCTTTATGAAGCTATTAAGCAGAACTTTACAAGTTACAAAGAGCTGATGTGAGGAAATTATGTTAGATAACATTGTAGTAGGGCTTTTTATTCTCTTTTTTGTGGTTATTTTCTCAGGTTATCATCGCCAAAAACGAGAACAAGATGAACGAGATATGGAAGATAAGAAGAAGTAGTTAGATACTATTGATGCACGGTATCACGGATATTTTAGAGAGAGTATTATTTACCAGTATTAGCACTAAGTGTATCTCTTGTCATTACATAAAACGTTTATAAAATTTTATCTGCCCAGTACTCAAGTGAGTTTTCAAATCTTTCAAATAGTGTTTCAGCTTTTTTAATCATCAGTGCCATAACAGCTCCTTTTTTCTTTTGTGAAGCTAGTTTAGAAAAATATGACAACTTATCCTAAAAATATTGCATTTTGACATATTTATATAATATAATATGTCAAAATTATAGAATATAGCTATAAAAATATAGGAGAGTGTCATGAAAGACTTCGCAAGTATTACAGAAGAGATTAAAGATATTGTCTCTATCGACTTCCCTGGTAAAAAAGTATTTGACAAAGATGTCGCCATGCTTTTAGATATTACACAGATGAACTTTGCCACTATGAAAAAACGTGACAAAATTCCATATGAAGAGTTATTGGACTTTTGTGCACAACGTTCTATCTCTATAAACTGGCTTTTGTACGGTCAATCACCTGAGAGTTTAGTTGAAGCAACGAACAAGGTCTATATGGTACGTTACTTTTCAGAAGTGAGTGCTTCTGCAGGGGGAGGCTCTTTTAACGAAGAAGAGCGTTATGAGTCACTAAGCCTAGAAGCAAACTTTGTTTCTATGTTAGGTGGCGAAAAAGAGCTTAAAAATATAGAAGCTATTAACGTGAGTGGTGACTCTATGGAACCTCTTTTCTCTTATGGAGATATTGTTTTTATCAATCGTACTAAAAATGATATAGGAAGAGGGGGCGTTTTTACCATAAATACTGAAAGTGGTCTCTTTATTAAGCGAATCAATAAACGAATTGATGGTAAAATAGATATAATATCAGATAACAAAGAGTACCCGATTATGACAGTAATGCCACAAGAAATTGATGTAGTAGGTCGTGTTGTAGGCCGTTTTGGTAGTTTGGATTAAGAGGGCTCTAAAAGGATTGTAGATGCGATATCTGCTTTTAGCTTCATATATAGTTTTTTTAATGGGTTGTGCTCAAAAAAATGTTATTGTTCCGCAAGAGAACAATAGCTCACTTATAGTTTTAGAAGTGAACGAGAGCTTGCCGATTATGGATTTGGAGTACTACTCCCAAGATACAAGTACTTATGCGTCTAACATTCATGACACAAAAAAGCTCCTTAGTATACAGTTAGAGTATGAACGACACTATTTTGCGCCATGGCACTATAAACAAGCTCCTGAAAAACTAGAAAATGTTATGTGGCCCTATGTGAGTTATAAGCCCGATAATGCTTATGGAGAGAACTTACAGCCTCTTAATCAAGAGTGGTTTGATGGGATGCTAGAACTCTCAAATTTTAACTACTATGACACACTAAAGCAGTATGCTATTGCAACGCAATATCTCTCTTTAAGAAACTTTCCAACCCATAAACCTCTTTTTAAAGATCCTCGTGAAGCAGGAGAGGGCTTTCCCTTTGACTATCTTCAAAACAGTGGTGTTCATGCAAACGAACCCCTCTATCTTTCACATTACTCCAAGGATAAGGCTTGGGTCTATGTCTTTAGTGCTTATGCTACAGGCTGGGTTGATGTTAAAGATATAGCCTTTGTAAGTAAAAGTGTAATTAATAAGTATGAAAAAGCTAAAACACTCCATCTTACAGTAGATAATCGTCCTATCTATGATATTAAAGGTCGTTTTGTATTTATGAGTAGGGTAGGTATGCGTTTGCCTTTGATTAAAATAGAAAAAGATTTTTATACCGCTTTGGCCATTACAAAAGGGGCGTACTTTCAGCCCACCTACACTGTTGTTAAAATACCTATATCCCAAGGTCAAGACTCACTGTTAACCCTCTCTAAAGAGAACCTTCAAGAGATGACAAACATTATGATGCATAACAATTATGGTTGGGGTGGGCTTTATGGAGAACGTGATTGTTCATCTACCTTGCGTGATCTGTTTGCACCTTTTGGGATATGGCTTCCACGAAACTCCGCTCAACAAGCAAGAGTAGGAAAAAAAGTAGATCTCTCTTTACTGGACAATACCAAAAAACTCGAGACTATTAAAGCACAAGGGGTACCATTTGAAACGCTTATCTACCGAAAAGGGCATATTCTACTTTATTTAGGAACTTATGAAGATGATGTCATTGTAATGCATACGATGTGGGGTATTAAAACAGATGATGGTGTATCAAGTGGACGTGTTGTTATTGGAAAGACTGTGATTAGCACTCTTAACTTGGGGTATAAACAAAAAGATTTTGATGTTGAAAATTCGCTTTTAAACAAAGCAAGTAGTATGAATATCTTAACACGTTAAATGTCTTAATGTTGGTTTTAAAGAAATAGCCTACTAGTACACTAAGGCTATCTCTTAAACCTTAATGTCCAAAAGCGTCCCAAAAAGTTCATCTTGTGTCTTAATAGCAGCAACATTAGCTCCCTGCACATTTTCAATGGTGATTTGATCGGGTAGCTCTTTGGCCAAATCGGTTTGACTTTTTAGCGATCCATTATCGGTCGCAAGAGTGCTATTAGCCTTAACACTATCCCCTGAGCCTTCACTAATAGTTGTTGTAGTTGGCACAAAACCATCACTGTTGACATTGGCAATATTGTGAGCGTTGTTGTTTGCAAAGGTTTGGTTTGCTTGTAAGGACGAAACATTACTTGATATGTTCATTTGAAAATCCTTCATACTGAACGAGCAGTTTATTATTTTCTATTATAAAACAACTATTCTAATAGTTAAATAAGTAAAGTTAATTAATGTGAATTAAGATTTTTTCTATGCTATTTTATTTGGTAACAAAAATGTATTCAATGAGGAGAAGATACTAGAAGTGTCTGAAAAAGCTCAAAATAGACTTTGTAATGTTGTTTGGTGGATTGACTTGATAGTTGTTTTAGTGTAGAAGAGAGATTAAAGTACCTCATATAAGAGATACTTTAAAAGTTTTAGTGGAGATCAGCGTTAAGAACGATTTCACGTGTCGAACGACTTGCTGTGATCTCACCGGTCATAGAGTTTTGACGGAAGTGAAGACCATTTAGTCCTGCTAGGTCTTTACCTTTAAATACTTCGCCTTGCATTTTTAGACCACTATTAGCTTCTTGGATTTTAACAAGTTGTTCAGGGTAGATACCTACTTTGGTACCTTCTAAGATAGCAATACCTGCATCAATAATACAAGCATCACCTAGAGGGATACCACAAACACTATTGGCTCCTAGAAGTGAGTTTTTACCCACAGAGATAGGATTACCATCGGTACCACTAAGAACACCAAGGATAGAAGCACCACCACCAACATCAGAACCATCACCAACAATTGCAGAACTGGAGATACGACCCTCTACCATGCTTACGCCTGTTGTTCCTGCATTAAAGTTAATGTAAGAAGCTCCTGGCATTACGGTTGTTCCTGCATGAAGTTGCGCACCAAAACGTACTTTTGAAGTCTCTAAGATACGTGTGTTATCTGCTGGAATGATATGTTGTAAGAAACGTGGGAACTTATCTACAAAATCAACATGAGGATAGCTGTTAGAGAGTTTTAATTCAATTTCATACTCACGTAACCAATCTAGTTCGATAGGCTGTCCTTGTGACCAAGCAACGTTAGGAAGTGCACCAAAGGCACCGTTTAAGTTTACTGATCGTAGTGCAACTTTAGCAAGAGAGAGTGCATAGAGTTTTAAGTAAGCACCTTCGATACTCTCACAAGCAACATCATCAAACAAGAAAACAACACGGAATTCACCCTCACGAGCGCCATTTTGTTTCATCTGGTTGTAAAGTTCAGCAATTACTTGAATGTTTTTATGAGCATCGCCATAGGCTTCACCAGAATAAGGTGTAAAAGCATTAAGACATGACTCTAAAAATGCTAAGTTGATGTTGCAAACAGCTTCGTTAGCACTAAAGTCAACACTAATACCTTGCTCACGTAGTGCTTCAATGAAGATTGCAGCAGAACCAAAGTTCTCGTTCCAGTTGATAATAGGGTAGGTTGCTTGAAGCACTTTATCTGTGTTTAGTTGTCCAAAGTCAACACGACAGATACCAAAGGCAATAGGGTCTTTGTAAGAAGGGGTTTTTTTGATAGTTTCGATTAATGATTTAAATTCATCAGTAGTTTGAATAGCGTCCATAAACTCTCTTTTATTATGATTTTTGGAATTTTACCATAAAAACTATTTGCACGATTCAATTTTAAAAAACTTAAATTATTTTTAATCTTTATTTCATCATTTTAGAAAACTATTTCTCATGATATACTCTGTTTAAAATTTGGATTAGAACACTCTTATAAGCCTATTGGCTATAAAGAAGATCTATCATAGGATACTTTATGGATACGTGGATAAAACATTTTAAAAATAATGACTTTATAGCAATTAAGAAGATGATTAAAAATGGTGAGGACATGAGTGTTGAAAATGAGAGTGAAGAGTCTTTACTCTGTTGTGCTCTGCGTGAAAAGTGTGATGATGAAATTATCATGCTCTTGATTGAAAATGGTGCTGATACTGAGGCTATGGACTGTGAAGGGGTGAGTGTGTTTGATACTGCTATCACTTACAACAATATGCCACTTATCAAGTACATGTTAGCACAAGGGCATAACCTTAACAAAACATTTCGTAGAAGTGGGTTTACAGCTTTAATGGGTGCGGTCTGTTATAGTCGCACGGAGATGGTAAAGCTTTTTATAGCGGAGGGTGTGGATACAAATGCACAAGATACAAAAGGTTTTAAAGCCTATGACTTTGCGCGTAAAATGCATAAAAAAGTAATGATGGAGCTTCTTGAAGAGAAGTAATCCTGTATATACAACCTAATTTAATATAAATATTACTGTGACCTTTTTAAGGGCACTTGTTACTTGTGTAGTGTTAAAAAAAGCTTCCTTGGTTTTCATTATCTAAAGGTTTGCGTTTTTCTTTAGCCAACCAGTCTTGTAGTAACTTTTCAACTACCTTCGAACAGCTCATTTTATACCGTTTACGCGAGTACAACATCGCATCATCCCATGTTTTTCTATCTACAATTAGTGAGCGGGTCACTTCGTCTTTTGGTTTCAATTATCATTCCCATTATATATAATAAACTATATAGTAATATAAAGTCACTTTGAGAGAGCTAAGAGGCTGTTATGTAAGGAGATATTTACAAGAAAGCCCACGATATTCGACAAAATAGTGGTAAAGCTTGAGGACTTCCTTACTAAAGAGATTAGTACAAAAAAGTGTGGAATTAATGTCTTTATATGATATAAAGTTATAATATACTTATAACTATGATACTAACATCCAAATAGTGGTGTTGAAGTAATAGAACTTTATTCCCTTTAAGAAGATTAAATATGGAAAATGTATATTTAGCACGACAACCAATTATTGATAGCAGTAGTAAAATCTTTGCTTATGATCTGTTATACAGAGATGCAAACCAAGAAAGTCGTATTGAAAATGATCGATTTGCGAGTGCTAATGTTGTTAGTAATGTACTCAATAAATTTGGAACACGCTCGTTTTTAGGAAACTATCGTGCTTTTGTGAAGATTGATGAAAAGTTTCTGCTTCATGATATGATTTTTTCGATACCAAAAGAGTTTTTTGTCTTTGCCCTTTTAGAACATGTTCCTATGAATGAACGGGTTGTAGAGCGAATTCAACAACTACATGAAAAAGGCTATCTCCTAGCACTTAATGATATCACGCTTACCAAAGATAGCATTGAAAAGTACAAAATGGTTCTAGCAGAGTTAGCGTATGTCAAACTCAATTTTGATAAAGATATTATGAGTGATGTTGAAAATCAAATTGCACTGTTTAAAAGAGGCAAGATTAAGGTTATTGCTACAAAAATTGAAGATAACTCGCATTATGAGTTAGCAAAAAGTTTAGGATGTGACTTTTATCAAGGTTACTTTTTTGCCAAACCTAATATCGTAGAAAATGCGAAGTACGAACCTGATCAATTTAATGTCATTAAGTTATGTAATTTGTTGATGCAAGATACTAACATTGATGATATTACGATTGAGTTTGAAAATAACCATGCTATTACCATTCAGTTGCTTCAGTTTATAAATTCAGGAGCCTTTCACTTTAAAGCGAAGATATCATCTATTCATCATGTCTTAACCTTAATGGGACGACGTCCTTTGGGGCAGTGGTTGATGTTGATGATCTACTCTAAGTCTGTTTCAAAAGGCACTGACACCTCTCCATTGATGCTTTTAGTTAAAAGTAGAACAGAGCTTATGATTAATATTCTCAAAGCAATCGAACCCAAAGCGAGCAGTAATGAGATAGGAGAAGCCTATTTTGTAGGAGTGCTCTCGTTGGTAGATACGCTCTTTGGTGTACCGCTCCCTAAAATTTTAGAAGATATGAACATTTCACAAGATGTTAAAAGTGCACTACTTGAGAAAGAGGGCACTTTAGGTGATATCTATAATGTTATAGGGTGCATGGAGCATTTTGATGTTGAATCCATCGCGGCTTTTAATGTTAAGTACAATCTTGCAACGGATGAGATAGAACATATTATGATAAAAAGTATTGAAAATGTTAATAGTTTTGAAGATGCCTTAGGTTCAAAGGTCGGTTAAGCTTACTTGACCAGTGCAAGTAGCTCTTTAAAACGTTGTACTATCTCTTCATTTTTTTGATTAAGAAGGTAAAACTCTATTGCCTTGCGTCCCAACCTTGGAATCTCATTTTTAACAGCCCAAGAACTCACCGTGCCTTCTGGTATCTCCAATATCTGAGCTAAACGTTTTTGGGTGATATTTAGCTCTTTACAGACATTTCTAACCACATTGTTTTTAACCTTTGTTTTTTTAGGTTCTTTATTGGGTTGGGGTGCTTTGGCATTAACCCAATCTAAGACATCGTAAGCCTCTAAAATCCAGTCACGTCCTCTCAGCTGACTTACTACTTCTTTTGAAAACTCTGTTTTATACTGTTTGGCAAAATCAACATCTGCAATTTCGGACAATATAGCAAAAGCAAGTTGCAATGGTGCTGAGCCCATATAGCCCCAATCGAAACCATCACGAGAGTGGTTAAAATCATCCGTGCGGGGGTTTAACTCCACTTCGCCATAGGTAACATAACGACTTCCTAGAAGTGTCTTGTGCCCTTTAAATACATGGTTGTTCAAAATTGCCATTGAAATTCTTTTTGATGAGATTTAAGTGTAAACAGTCTATTAAATTTTAAAAGTGTAGTGCTGATCACTTTTTTTAGTATTAAGGTCTGTTTTAGTGGAGGAGATATAAACACGGTATACACCATAAGCCATGATAATAAAACCGAGTGTTCCAAGTAGTAAATAGATAAGCACAAGGACTCCTTCATGGGTTACATACTAGTTAATGTTACGCAGTTTTATAAGAAAATCTCATTTTGATACGTAAGGTCATATACTCTATATCGTCTCGTATTAAAATAATTGTAACATAAAAACAGTGTTTCACCAAAAATAGTTAAATAAAGTTTGATAATATAGGTTTTTTTAACGCTTTTCTTCCAAAATCTTATAAGAAAAGTGCTGTAAATTAATAAAGATAAGTAACGCTTCAATCGAATTATCTAAGATCTTTTGGTCATAACTTTGCAAGGTCAATTCTGCTTGAGGCTTACCTTCAACCATCATTGGTAGACATGAGAGCTCAACATCCTTTGAAAGTTCTTGCATAAAAGGAATAAGTTTATCCTCACTAGTGTAGACCATCATCGAGTATTTGGACTGTTTTTGAGCGATTGGAAAAAAGTTTTCTAAGGCATATTTCACCATAGGATGTGCCATTTCGGGGAATCCTGGTACAAAAAAATATTGTTGATTGAGATGAAAGCCTGACATATTATTGATAGGGTTTGGTAAAAGGTGACTCCCTTCTGGGATATCTGACATACAAATTCTAAAAGGAAAGGAGGCATCACCAAAACGTGTAACAATATCTTTTGCAAATTGAGGATGCCGTTGTACCGGTACTTCTGTAAAAACTTCTGCAGCAATAGCACGTGTTAAGTCGTCAGGTGTCGAACCGATTCCACCAAAGGAGAAAAGTACTGCTTTAGGATCTTCTTTAATGTTTTGAAAGGTTTTCCGAATTAAATCGGGATCATCTTTAATAATACTCAAACTAAATAGCTCATAATGACGGGTAAGTAACACGTCACGTAAAAAGGAGAAATGGGCGTCCTCACGTCTATTCTGAAGTATTTCACTCCCAATAACAACACCATAAAAATGTTTATCATTTAACATTACAATAATATCCTCAGTTATATTTTATTATAAAATGGTGACAATGTATTGAAGTTAGTATTAGAAAAACAAATATGTGGAGTCATATTATGTTACCCTTTACCAACCTTTCTCACCTCTTAAGCAGTTGTAAAGACCAAGATAACAGAGAGGACTTTTTACACAACCTTAACGACGATGATACTTGGAATACTATTTCATCACACCTATTTTATCAAGATGTTCTCACTTTAGCCGCATTTTTTCACCTAAAAGGGGTACAAAAGGGTACAACTGTTGGAATTGTTTCCAATTCGTCACCTTTTTGGCTTATTGTTGATATGGCATGTCATTACTTGGGAGCTATCAGTGTTCCTATCTTTGCTAACATCGCTTCATACAACTTAAAGTATGAGATAGAAGATGCTTCCATAGAGTATATCTATATCGCTTCACAAGAGAAATATGACCAAATTGCATCGCAACTTAATGCTTTTAAGCTTGTCTTAACACATCAAATAGTGGCTAATAAAGAGCATCATTTTGAGTTGGAAAAGGTTCTGAAGTTAGCACTTGTACCGGTAATTCAAGCTAATATACAGGAGAATGATATAGCAACCCTCATCTATACTAGCGGATCAACGGGAAAACCTAAGGGCGTGGCGCTTAGTCATAAAAACTTAGTAACTCAAGTGAAAGATACTGCATCTTTTTTTCAGCTAAACCAAGAAGATATTATCTTAAGTTTCTTACCTTTGGCCCATATTTTTGAGCGTATGGTGATGTACTTTTATATTTATAGTGGTGTGAAAATCTATTTTGCAGATGATGTCAAGCAGGTCGGGGAACTGATGAAACGTCTTCACCCTAATGTTATTACAGTTGTACCCCGTCTTTTAGAAAAAATCTACTCTAAAATGGATCAAAAACTTCTTGAAACCCCATGGCCGAAAAAAGTGATTACTTTACTAGCACGATGGCGACTTGTTCGAAAACTTCCAAACAAAAAAAATAGTTTTATAGATAAGGTACTCGAGAAACTGGTATATAAAAAACTCTTAGAGGCCTTTGGCGGCAAGTTACACCTTGTGATTTGCGGTGGTGCACCACTCTCATATGAGATGTATCGTTTCTTTTTAAACATGGGATTACCCCTTTATCAAGGTTATGGACTGACCGAAGCTTCACCTGTGGTTGCTGCAAACTATCCTAATCACTCTAAATGCGGTAGTTGTGGGCTTCCTTTCAATCATGTCGAAATAAAAATCAATGAGGACAAAGAACTTTTAGTACGTGGTGATAGTGTGATGCTTGGTTATCATAATCAAGAATTGAAAACACAAGCAACTATTAAAGAGGGTTGGTTACATACAGGAGATATGGCAGAAGTAGATGGCGATGGTTACCTCACTATTACCGGTAGAAAAAAAGAGCTTTATAAAACCTCAACAGGTAAATATGTGGCTTCCGTAGCCATTGAGCAGAAAATAGTGGCATCTCGATGGATAGACCATGTGGTAGTTGTGGCTGATAATCGTCCTTTTGTAACCGCACTCATCTACCCTGAAAAAGAGAACATGGGACTTTATGCAGAAAAAAAAGGAATTATTTTTGATGATAAAGAGATGTTTATCACTAACAAAAAACTTACTCGTCTTATTTACCGACATATTAGACGTGTCAACACAACCCTAAATCAATGGGAACGCATACGAGACTTTAGAATTATTGCACAAACGCCTACGATAGAAGAGGGTGTTCTTACCCCTTCAATGAAGGTGGCACGTGGTTTTGTACTAGAGAAATATGCACAAGAAATCAACCAAATATACGGAGGCCTCTCATGAAAGAACGTATCGCCATTATAGATGGAGTTCGAACTCCTATTGCCAAAGCTGGTGGCAAGTTAGCCAATATAGAAGCAGAATATCTAGGTGCTCATGTAATGCAAGAGATGGTGCATCGCTCGGGCTTTGAGTATGACGATTTTTCTGAAATCATTGTCGGAAATGTTTCGCAACCTGGACATGCGGCTAATGTAGCACGTGTTATTGCTCTTCTTGCAGGTTTCGATGAAAAAAGTGTTGCCTATACTGTCCATCGAAACTGCGCCTCAGGTATGGAGTCCATCACCACAGCAGCTGCAAAGCTTTTAAGTGGTGAAGGTGAACTCTATATGTGTGCTGGGGTTGAGTCGATGAGTAATATTCCTTTACTCTATTCTAAAAAGATGACAGCACTTTTTGGTGCCATGTTTAAAGCACGCTCTTTAACTGATAAGTTAGCAGTACTTTCTCATTTTAAAATGGGATATATGAAACCTGTTATTGGTTTAATGCAGGGGCTAACGGATCCTATTACGGGGATGATGATGGGTTCAACAGCAGAAATCTTGGCACAAGACTTTGGTTTTTCAAGAAGTGCCCAAGACAAGTATGCACTACAAAGTCATCTTAAAGCAGCAGTAGCAAGAGAAAAAGGTTTTTTTAAAGAGGAGATAGCACCTATTGTTTATAACCTTAACGCAGGTCATATTATGTTAGATGATGATGGTATTCGCCCCGAACAAACACTAGAAGCCTTGGGAAAACTACGACCCTTCTTTGATCCTAAAAACGGTACGGTAACGGCAGGTAATTCATCTCAGGTATCGGATGCGGCAGCGGCAGTTGTTGTGATGAAAGAGTCACGTGCTAAAGCTTTAGGTATTGAACCTTTAGGTTATTTGAGTGCTTACACTTATGCCGGTCTTGATCCTAAACGTATGGGACTAGGTCCTGTATATGCTACAGCAAAACTTTTTAAAGATACGGGTTTGAGCATGGCAGATATTGATCTTATAGAGATGAATGAAGCCTTTAGTGTTCAAGTTATGGCGAATATAACAGCCTTTGAGTCTAAAGTTTATGCCCAGAAGTATTTTAACAGTAGTACTCCAATTGGTAAGATTGATGAAACACTATTAAATGTTAATGGTGGCGCAGTAGCCTTAGGGCATCCTGTTGGTATGACAGGCACACGTTTAGTGATTCATACCCTAAAAGAGTTGCGTCGTCGTAAAAAAGAGCGCGGTCTTGCTACCTTATGTATCGGTGGTGGGCAGGGTGCATCACTTATATTGGAGGTGTCATAATGGATACGGTACTTACATTAGACCTAGATGATAATCATATAGCAACCTTGAACATTAACAACATGGCAGGTGGTCTCAATATCTTAAGTTTTGAGGTTTTAGAAGCCTTAGAAGAGATTATAGAGACCCTACATCAACAACGTGACCTTGCGTTACTTATTATCAAAAGTAGCACCCCAAACTGTTTTATAGCGGGTGCAGATATTAATGAGATTAAGATGATTGATAGTGAAGAAGAAGCGTATGAAAAGGTGCGACAAGGACAACATATCTTCTCTAAACTTGAAGCCTTGCCTTATCCTACACTTGCTGTTATTGATGGGGCATGTTTAGGTGGGGGTTTTGAACTTGCCTTAGCCTGTCAGTTTAGGCTTACTACAGAAAATCCTAAAACCCTAATAGGACTTCCTGAAGTCAATCTTGGTGTTTTACCTGGTTTTGGTGGTACGCAACGGCTTAAGTGCCTTATCGGAGTTCAAAAGGCCTTAGAGTTAATACTGGGATCAAAATTACTAAAAGGACCTAAGGCTCTAAAGTTAGGCCTTGTTGATGCTTGTGTACCTCAAGGATATCTTGATTTTAAAATTGCGGCAATGACACAAGAGATACTAGAGCATAAAGGAGCTATGTATTTAAAAAAACGTCATAAAAAGAGCCTTGTCGAACGTTTTATACCACAGATTATATTTCATTATGGACGTCAAAATGTATTGAAGTTAACAAAGGGAAACTATCCTGCTCCACTAGAGGTCTTAGATCTGTTTGAAGCAACACAAAAACTATCTTTGTCTGAAGGTTTAGAGTTAGAAGCACGTGCTTTTTCACGTCTAGCTATTAGTGATGTAAGTAAGTATCTTATAGGACTCTTTTTTACCTCTGAACTTCTCAAAAAGTCTCATTTTAAGACAAGTGAGATGATATCAATAGATAAAATAGGTGTGATTGGTGGCGGGGTTATGGGTTCAGGGATTGTGTGGCTTTTTAGCAATATGAACCGTAGGGTACGCGCACTTATCCGGAGAGAACAACAAATTGCTAAAATGATACAGCACGTTCATAGTATCTACAAGCGTATTCAAAAACGTAAACGCCTAACGCAACGCGAAGTCTCACAAAAAATAGCGCATATCTCTTATACTACGCAGTTAATTGGATTCAATCGTTTTAACCTAATACTCGAAGCTATTGCTGAAAATGTTCCAATAAAACAGGAGATGTATGCTGCTATTGAAGCCCAGGTATCACCTGAAGCAATTATTGCTACCAATACCTCTTCGCTCTCTATCAATCTTTTGAGTTCACAAATGAAACATCCCGAACGTTTTATAGGAATGCACTTTTTTAATCCTGTGAATAAAATGCCTTTAGTTGAGGTGATTGCCAGTGAAAAAAGTTCTCAAGCCACTATCAATACTGTAGTGAAGTTAGCACAAGATGCAGGAAAAATACCAGTTGTGGTTGCTGATTGTGCTGGTTTCTTAGTGAATCGTATTTTATTAACCTATATGAATGAATCGCTACGAATGTTTGAAGAGGGCGGTGATGTAATATATATTGACCGTATTGTAAGTGACTTTGGTATGCCTATGGGACCGTTTACCCTTGCCGATGAAGTTGGGTTGGATGTTGGTTATAAAGTAGCTAAGGTCCTTGAGACAGCTTATGGAGAACGCGCCAAAGTCAGTACCATTTTTGAAACTATTAGTGTCAAGATGAAGCTTTTAGGTAAAAAAGATAAAAAAGGTTTTTATATCCATACCGCTCAAACTAAAACGCTTAATCCTGATGTTAGTGCACTTCAAGGCACTCTAACGGACTTTGACACAAAAGAGATTATAGAGAGAACGATGTTGGTTATGATTAATGAAGCAGCACTGTGTCTTAAAGAAGGTGTTGTTAAAAGTGCTGCTGAATTAGATATTGCTATGATAATGGGTACAGGTTTTCCACCATTTCGTGGGGGTTTACTCCACTATGCTGATACCTTAGGTATTCATAATATTGTAGTAACCTTAAACCGATTAAAAGGTCTTTATGGTGATCGGTTTGAACCGGCACCTCTGCTTATAGAGATGGATCAATCAAATCAGAGATTTTACGAGGAGTAAACAATGTATTTATACCTATCAATTCTATTGGCCTTAGTTTTAGTGTGGAGCGCCTTTAGAGGTACTTCTGCTTGGATTTGGATGCCCCTATTACTTATCAATATCTTTATATGGATACAACCTAGCTTTTTTATAATGGTAATAGTGAGTGTATTAGCACTGCTATTAATTACGCCGGCTTTCAGAGCACCTTTTATATCTCGGCATATAATGAGTGCCATAAAAACGTTTCATCTACTACCAAAAATTTCTGATACTGAGAAACTAGCCCTTAGAGCAGGGGATGTTTGGTTAGACGGCGAGTTTTTTAGTGGTAAACCTGACTTCGGTTTTATCTATAAAAATGATTATAAAAAACTGAGTAAACAAGAAGCCTTATTTTTAAAAACAAAGGTTGAAACTGTTTGTAAAATGACGGATGATTATAAGGTCTTTGCAAAGCGAGATTTGTCGGAAGAGGTATGGGAATATCTTAAAAAAGAGCATTTTTTTGGAATGATAATCCCTGTGGAGTATGGTGGTTTAGGTTTTAGTGCTTTAGGACACTCAAGTGTTATTCAAAAAATGGCGACACGCTCACAAGTACTCGCCATTACTACAATGGTTCCCAACTCACTGGGACCTGCAGAATTAATACTGCATTATGGAACGAAAAAACAGAAAGACCACTATCTACCGCGACTTGCTGATGGTCGAGATATCCCTTGTTTTGCATTAACAGAGCCTTTAGCCGGAAGTGATGCAACCTCAATTCAGTCTAGTGGTGTTGTTTTCAAAGATAAAAAAGGTACTATTAAAATTCGCCTTAATTTTGAAAAACGTTACATCACCTTAGGGGCTATTGCCTCACTTATTGGATTGGCCTTTGTTTTACGTGATCCTGAACATATTTTAGGCGATGAAGAGGAACTTGGTATTACCTGTGCCCTAGTAGATGCCTCTTTAAAAGGGGTGATACAAGGTCGTCGTCATGACCCTTTAGGGGTTCCCTTTATTAACTCACCTCTTAATGGAAAAGATGTTGTTATTGGCATTGATGATGTTATTGGTGCCCAAGAGGGCATTGGTGAGGGATGGAAAATGCTAATGGAGTCTTTGGCTGTTGGACGTGGTATTTCCCTTCCATCAACGAGCTGTGGCGGTGTGAAACTTAGTGCTGATGTTGCTGGCAAATATGCTCTCATTCGAGAACAGTTTGGTCTTAGTATCGGACGATTTGAGGGAATAGGGGATGTGTTGGCCCGTTTAGCAGCAACAACGTATGCCTTAGATGCTGCACGTATCTTTACTATTGGTGCAATTGATGCAGGGAAAAAACCTGCAGTCATCAATGCTGTGATGAAGTATCATGCTACGGAGATGTTTCGTGACGCGGTCAATGATGGTATGGATATTGTTGGTGGTGCGGGTATCTCCCTTGGAGAACGCAACTTCCTAGGTCATGCCTATATGGGTGCGCCTATTGCTATTACGGTAGAGGGTGCCAATATCATGACCCGTACATTAATACAGTTTGGACAGGGACTAATACGATGTCACCCCTATGTTTATAGTGAAATAGAAGCCTTTGAAGCTAATGATGTTATGGCTTTTGATAAAAACTTCTTTAATCATGTAGGCTTTACCCTGCGCAATGGTGTACGAGCCTTACTTTTAAGTCTAACTCGGGGTTATCTATACCTGCCTGTTGGTTCTGGAATTGTTGGAAAATATGAGCGAAGATTGGTCTGGAGTAGTGCGATGTTTGCCTTTTTATCAGATATTATGATGGCCTATTATGGAGGTGAACTTAAGCGTAAAGAGCAGATAACAGCGCGTTTTGGAGATATTCTTTCTTATATGTATCTGCTAACTGCTACTTTGAGACGCTATAAAGAGGAAGGATATCATAGTGACACAATTTTGGTGGAGTACAATGCTCAGTTGATGTTAAGTAAAATTCAAGAAGCCTATGAAGCACTTTTTAGCAACATTGGGCGCTCTTTTGTAAGTCGCTTTTTCTTTGGTACTTTTTTACGGTTTTTTATACGTCTCAATCGATTTTCTGCACCACCATCGGATCACTTGGCTTTGGCCCTTGCAGATAGACTACTTGAAACATCTGAAGCAAGAGATCGCTTGTGTGAAGGTGTTTATGCAGGGGAAACTGGTGATGCCATTGTAAATTTAAATAAGGTGTTTATGCAGGTACATGAAACACTTCCTCTTTTTAGTCGCATTAAAACCGCTATTAAAGATAAAAAACTCTCAAAAAATAGCCCAAGTGGTGTTTACTATGATGCACTTGAAAAAGGTGTGATTACAAAAGAGGAGTATGCTCAAATTATGGATGTTAAACAAGCACGAACGGAGTGTGTTCAAGTTGATAGTTATGAGGTAGATGCGTATATAAATAGAGGTGTATAATGGACAATATGTGGTATCAGTCAACACATTATGTGTTTAAACTGATTGAGTCAATTTTAAAAACTAATATCCATCTGCATGGGCTAGAGAATATCAACCAAGAGTTACCAACACTTTTTTTACCCAATCACTTTACGCGTTTTGAAACCATGCTACTTCCCTATTTGATACATCAACAAGGTGACATCAAAGTACGTTCTCTTGCTGATAAGGCACTTTTTAGCGGTGTTTTAGGTGAGTATTTACAACGAGTTGGAACACTCTCTACCGCAGATGAAAACCGTAATGAAATTATTATAGGGGATCTGATGTGTGCTAAAAATTCTTGGGTCATCTATCCTGAAGGACATATGGTTAAAAACAAAAAGATAGATCTTAGAGGGGACGAGTTCCATCTGAATCTACCCGATAAAAAAGGGGCAATCTATACAGGTTCAGCGGTTATTGCAATGGCTTCTATTATACAAAAAGAAGCGTTCAAACGTGCACAGCTCAGGGGCGATGTAGTAGCGATACAAACGTTTCGTGAAACTTATAAACTTCAAAATAGTGATAATCCAAGTTATTTTCATACCCATATTGTTCCTGTTAATATCACTTATACTCCCATACGTGGTGGTGATAATATGTTACTTAAAATGGCCGATACCCTCTTGGAAACAAAAGAAGAAAGTGCCTTAGAGGAGTTGGAAATAGAGGGTAATCTACTGTTGAATTCTGAAATCCATATACGATTCATGGAGCCCATCAATATCTATAAGTTTTTGCATGATACCAACACCTTTGAAAACAGTGATAATGTTATTGAAAAAAACAGACATCAATTAACTACTTTAGTGATGGAAAAAGTATATCAAAACACACTCATAACACTGGAGCATCTCTTCGCTGTGATACTGTTTCATACACAAAAAGAGGTGATTGAAAAAGGTTGGATTGAAGCGGTGTTATACCTCTGTATTCATGAGTTACAAAATCTCAAAATCTTTAAACTACACAAGCCGATGTTAGTCCATGTTTTAGAGTTACTTGTTAATGAAGATGAAACAGCTTTAGATAGAGTGCTTGCCCTAGTATTAAAACAGAATATTCTTGAGCCTATAGGTCATATGTGTTATCGTATCAACACAAAAGTACTTCATAACGAACATACTTTTGACACCCTACGTATCAAAAACACCTTACTTGTGATTTATAATGAAGTTGGTCTTTTATCACCTCTTATTAAAATGGTATCTGATATTGTCACTTTAGATGAAAAAGAGTTGTTAGTGAAAACAATGTGGGAAATTTACAGACGTGATGTTCGTCTTTTCCTCAAAGATTATAAATCTTACTATTCTGTGGTGCACTCTAAAAGTGAAGCGGTAGGGAAACCTTTTTTACTTTACAAAGAGCAAAACCATATTGGTGTTGTATTGGTGCATGGATATAAAGCAGCTCCTTTAGAGATGTTGCGTTTGGGAACCTATCTACATCAGCATGGTATCAATGTTTATGGTGTGCGTTTAAAAGGGCATGGTACCCTTCCTGAAGATTTACGAGAACACTCTTTTGAGGCATGGTATGAGAGTTTAAATAGGGGTTATTGTGCACTCAGACAAACCTCTGAAAAAGTCTTTATCTTAGGCTTTTCAACAGGAGGTCTTCTTGCCCTCTTAGCCGCCTCTAGAAAACAAAATCGCTTTGATGGTGTCATCTGTATTAATTCTGCATTAAAACTTCGTGACGTCCGTGTAAACTATCTTGTACCAACGCTTCATGCACTACGTGACTTTCTTTCACTTTTTAATGCTAAGATAGATATAGTTGAAAATAGAGCGGAAGACCCAACTATTAACTACACCAAACACTATATTGCTTCCATAGCACAACTTGGAAAGTTAATGGAAGAGACCTATCATCATCTTGCAAACCTTACGTTGCCGATATTAATTGTTCAAGGAGATAAAGACCCCGTTGTTAATCCTGAGGGTGCTACGGTGATTTATAACAAGGTCAAATCAGAAGATAAAAGTCTGGATATTATTGATGCTGATTACCATGTAGTAATTAATAAAGAAAATTCTGAAAATTTATATCAAAAAATTGTAAAGTTTATAGAAGAAAGAGCCTCTAAAAAAGAGGCTTAATGATAAAAACATCATGTTAATAAGATTAGATTTTAGAAAGAATAAAAGTTTGCATCTCAGCAACAATAGCCTCGATACTACGCTCACCATTGATTTCAACTAAGATGTTGGTTTTGTTATAAAAGTTTTGAATGTCTAAAAGAGGTTCTGTGTAAACTTTCATACGGTTATCAAAAACAGCATTGTTATCATCAGCACCACGAGCACGGCCTAAAACACGCTCACGAGCAATACCTTCACTGACATGGACTTCAATGACATTTTCAAGATGAATACCAGCCTCTTTTGTTAGATAGTTGTCAAGCGCCATCATCTGCTCAACAGATCGAGGATAGCCATCAATGATAACAACATCAGTTTGAGCACTTCTAATGGCATCTAAAATTGTTTCAATAGCAACGTCAACCGGAACAAGGTTTCCTTTTGAAATAAAGCTGTTGATAAGGAGTCCTCGTTCACTACCTGAAGCAACCTCTTCACGTAACATATCGCCCGTAGAAAAGTGGGTAATACTATCAGGGTTTTGTGCTGCAATTAACTCTGCATCTGTTGTTTTACCTGAACCTGGCGCACCAATGATTAAAAAAAGTTTTTTCATGAAGTTGTCCTAAAAAAGTGTTGTCTATCGGACATTAAAAATGCCGGATAGAAAAGTAGTGTTAAAGCGGTTGCGGGTAGCTTATTTGCTTGTCTCACGAAGACGGATATGAAGATCACGTAATTGTGTATTATCCACGCCACTTGGTGCTTTTGTAAGGATACAAGAAGCTTTTTGAGTTTTAGGGAAGGCGATAACGTCACGAATACTATCATTACCTGTAAGTAGCATAATCAAACGGTCAAAGCCAAGTGCAAAACCACCATGTGGAGGCGCACCAAATTTAAGAGCATCAAGTAAGAAACCAAATTTCTCTTGCGCCTCTTCTTCTTCGATACCAAGAAGTTTAAATACCTCTTCTTGAATGGCTTCTTTATGGATACGAATTGATCCACCACCAAGTTCAACACCGTTTAAAACGATATCGTAAGCGATAGATTCAATCTCTTCAACGTCACCATCGTGTTCTAGTGTTTTAGGCATTGTAAATGGGTGGTGTAGTGCTTTTACACGACCATCTTCCACTTCAAACATCGGGAAGTCAACTACCCATAAAAATTCAAACTTATCTTTGTCGATAAGATTCATTTTTTCATGTTCGGCAATAAAGATTCTAAAACGACCCATATAATCCCAAACTGTTTTCTTATCACCAGCACCAAAGAATACAACATCGCCCACTTCAAGTTGTGTACGTTCAATTAAAAGTGCAATATCTTCTTCACTAAAGAACTTAATAAGAGGTCCTTTTAGACCATCCTCTTTCATTTGGAAGTAACCTAAACCACCGGCGCCAAATTGACGTACAAAGTCTTCAAAGCTTTTCATCTCACGTTTTGAGAAGATAAGATCAGCACCGGGTACTTTTAGCGCTTTGATACGATTCTTTTTAGCATCTTTTGCAATACTAGAAAAAATTTCATTATCACAACGTTCAAAAATATCGATAACATCAACCATCTTAAGGTCATAACGCATGTCAGGTTTGTCTGAACCATAGTTTTCCATCGCTTCAGAGTAAGGCATACGATTAAATGGTGTTGTAACATCATGTCCTGCTGCTTTAAACATATCAACAATTAAGGTCTCAGCAACACCAATAACATCTTCTTGGTTACAAAAACTCATCTCAACATCAATTTGTGTGAATTCAGGTTGACGATCAGCACGAAGATCTTCATCACGGAAACAACGTGCAATTTGGAAGTAACGGTCAAAACCACCTACCATAAGAAGTTGCTTGAAGAGTTGTGGCGACTGTGGAAGTGCATAAAACTCACCATCATGAACACGTGAAGGAACAAGATAATCACGAGCACCTTCTGGGGTTGACTTCGTTAGGATTGGTGTTTCCATCTCTAAGAAACCAAGCTTATCAAGAGAGTTACGTGCAGCAATAGCTGCTTTTGAACGTAAACGGAAGGTCTCATAAGATTTTGTTGAACGTAGGTCTAAATAGCGATACTTTAACTTCGTCTCTTCACCTACTTTTTCATCACCAATAACAAATGGCATTGGAGCAGAACGGTTTTCAATAATAAGATCTGTTACAACCACTTCAATAGCACCCGTTTGAAGACGAGGATTTGTAAGTCCTTCGCCACGAGCACGAACTTTACCTTTAGCAATAAGAACAAACTCATCACGTACTTCATTTGCTGTTTTGTGTGATGCTTCACTATCTGCTGGATCACATACAAGCTGGATTAAACCACTTTTATCACGGATATCAATAAAGATGATTCCACCATGATCTCTATGGTTGTTAGCCCAACCACATAAAACTACATCGTCTCCAATGTTTTTTTCACTTAAATCTGTACTGTAATGACTTCTCAAACGCCTGTCCTTAAATACACACTACCTTCGATGAGATAGGTGTTAATAGTATATTAATTTCGCGATTATATCAAAGTGATGCTTTTTATTTCATAATAGGGTTAATAAGAGACATTATTTACTGAAAATATTTCAATATGTCATATAATTAACGATTCTATGCCTAAATTGAGCTATAATCAAGTTATAAAAATACGATATATAACGGATAATGAACTTGCTATTAAATAATATTAAAAGAGTCGGTATTAGCCTTAGACCCTCATCTCCTGAACTTAAAGAGATGTTTTTTCAGGTAAAAGCACTGTTTGAAAAACATGATATTGAAGTTGTTATTGACTCACGAAGTGGTGCGATGATTGATGTACTTGGTCAAGAGTTCAAAAGATTGTGTGAACACTGTGACATCTTAGTAACCTTAGGTGGCGATGGTACACTTATCTCTGCTGTGAGACGCTCTTATGGTTACAATTTACCAATACTTGGGATTCATGCCGGAAAGTTAGGTTTTTTAGCTGATATTGCTCCTGATGAGATAGAGTCCTTTGTAGAAAAACTTGTGTGTGGAAACTATCGTATCGATAAACGTGCGCTTTTAGAAGCACGTATTAAAACAAAGAAGGGTGAGACAAAGGTTATTGCCTTCAATGATATGGTTTTTACCCGTCAATCAATCTCTAAAATGATTCATTTAGATACCTTTGTAGATGGTCAATCTTTTAATACCTATTATGGAGATGGTCTTATTATCTCAACACCAACAGGCTCAACAGCTTATAACCTATCTGCAGGGGGTCCAGTTCTTTTTCCACTAACACAAGTGTTTGCCTTGACACCTATCTGTCCACACTCTTTAACGCAACGTCCTGTTGTGCTACCCGGACAGTTTGAAATCGAAATTAAAACACCTGATGTGAGTGCACTTGCTATTGTAGATGGACAAGATATGTATGAATTTGGAGCAGGGGATAAAATCATTATCTCTTTAGCCCCTGAGTCTGCACAATTGATTCACCGTAAAGAGTTTAACTATTTTGATGTTCTCAAAGAGAAGTTAAGTTGGGGTGAATAGATGATAGAGCGGTTTTATGTTAAAAATCATCTCTCCTTTAAAGAAGCTCAAATGGAGTTTGATAAGGGTTTAGTTGTCTTTACGGGAGCTTCTGGTAGTGGTAAGTCTATTTTGATGAATGCTATTTTAACCTCTTTGGGCTTAGGTGATGCGGACGCTTCTTTATGTGAATCTACGGTAGCTTGGCCCCTTGATGAAGAGGCATATGGGATTGAAAATGAAGAGTGCAATGTATTTCGTCATGTCAAAAAAGAGAAAGTCCGTTTTTTTGTAAATAACCAAAGTATTTCAAAAAAATCGATTAAATCGCTTAGTGGTGAGTACCTAAGACATTTAAGTCTCAAAGATTATAGTGATTTTGATAATGAAAAATTACTTGATTTGATTGACTATGCTGTTGTTGCTAAGAAAAAAAGTTTTGCTAAAACATTAAACACTTACAGTGAAACTTTTATACAATACGACACTGCTCTTAAAGAGCTACAAAAACTCAATGATGAACAACAACGCATTGTAGAGTTAAAAGAGTTTGTACGGTTTGAAATCGCAAAGATAGAGGAGATAAACCCTCAAATAGATGAGGATGAGACCCTATTAGAAATTAAAAAAGAGCTTTCACGTAAAGAAAAAGCACAAGAGAAAATTCAAGCAGCACAAGTGATCTTTGATACAGAACATGCCGTCACCATGGCGCTAGATGCCTTAGATATTGACTGTGCTTTTTTTGATGACACGATGAATGTACTTCGTAATGAACTTGACACTGCACAAGCAAGACTCGAAGAACTTGATGACGTTAATGTTGAAGAGGTGCTTGATCGTATTGAAGCGCTTAGCTCTCTAAAACATCGTTATGGCTCTTTAGATGAGGCACTTTTGTACAAAGAGAGTAAGAAAAAAGAGCTTGCTGCTTATGAAAACATCGAAATACGTAAAGATGATGTTGAAAAAGAGGTGAAGCAACTTAAAACAGAGATTATTACTTTATCTCAGAGTATATCTCAGGAGCGTCACGCCATTACACCGTTTTTACAAAAAGCACTTAACAGCTATTTGAAGCAACTTTATATGAATGATGCGAGTATCAACCTTGAAACCATTGATTACACTTCAAGAGGACAAGAACGTATTAGTGTTGCTATTAGTGGCACACCTTTAGATAAAATTAGTTCGGGAGAGTTTAATCGTTTACGACTGGCTCTTTTAGCCTTAAAGTCTGAGTATATGCCACATGAAGATGGTGTGTTAATGCTTGATGAAATTGATGCTAACTTAAGTGGTGAAGAGTCGATGAGTGTTGCAAAAGTGCTACGTCATCTCTCAAAAAACTTCCAGATTTTTGTTATTTCACATCAGCCACAGTTGACTTCTATGGGCGAACAGCACTTTTTAGTTTATAAAGACAAAGAGAGCAAGGTACGGGTTCTGACTCATAGCGAACGTATTGATGAAATTGCACGTATGATTAGTGGTGACAAAGTCTCTGTTGAAGCTAAAAGCTTTGCAAAAGAGTTAATGGAGAGTGCTCAATGTGTTTCGTAGTTGCAATTATTGCGGGTATATTTGCTTTTAACGCTTTTATGAATGGCGCTATTATGATGGGTGTGGGAGCTACTATTACCTCACTGTTTTTTATACTTTTAATGGGAAGAAATATTCTTAGAGTTAAAGCCTTACGTTCAAACAAAAAAGAGGATAAAACTGATGATAATTGATACCCATATCCATCTTGATGATGAGCGATATGACGAAGATTTTGATGCCGTTATTCAAAGAGCTCAAGCATCAGGTGTGACAAAGTTCATTATTCCAGGTGCCGATGCTTCAACGCTTGAAAAAGCAGTACAAATTGCTGAAAAATATGCTGACATCTATTTTTCGGTTGGGATTCATCCTTATGACTTGGATGGTTTTAACGAAGAAAATTTTAAAAAGTACGCAAACCACCCCAAGTGTGTGGCTATTGGAGAGTGTGGTCTTGACTACTTTCGTTTAGAAGGTAGCGATAGTGAAAAAGAGGCTGTAAAAGCGCATCAAGCCGAAGTTTTTCGTGCACAGATTCGTTTGGCGAAGCAGTATCAAAAGCCGATGATAATTCATATTAGAGATGCCTCTCATGACTCTAGAATGATACTTCTTGAAGAGGGTGCTAACGAAGTGGGAGGTGTTTTACATTGTTATAACGCAGATGAAGAGCTTCTCTCTTTGGCCAATGAAAACTTCTATTTTGGTATTGGAGGTGTTGTTACTTTTAAAAATGCCAAAAAACTAGTTAATGTATTACCTAAAATACCAAAAGAAAAACTGCTTATTGAAACAGATGGTCCCTATTTAACACCGCATCCTTATCGTGGTGAGCGCAATGAACCACTCTATACTATCTTAGTGGCAGAAAAAATGAGTGATTTATTAGAAATACCCTCACATGAAATCGAAGCGTTAACAACACAAAACGCAAAGAAACTTTTTAAACTAAATTAGCACATTTTGAGATGAAAACATCTTGTCGTAAGTCTCAAATTGTTACATCCCAAATTGGAATAGTTTATAATTAACCGCGGTATTAGGCAGATTTTGTTACTCTAAAAACTCAAACATTTATCTAGGGTTTTTATGAAGCGAATTTTAATCTTACTGCTATTGCCATTTATTGCGTACGCAACACTTACTTTTGAGTCAAACTACAAAAAAGAGCTTGAAGTACTTCACAGTTTTGATATCGATGCTTCTTTTTTACATGACCCTGTTATGAATCAGATGAAAGAAGCTAAACGTAGTAAATACCAACACAAACATTTTTTTCAAGCTATGGATGAAGCCTACCTTTTTATACCGATGATAAAAAGTATCATGGCAGACAAAGGCCTGCCTGCGGAGTTTCTCTTTTTAGCAATGGCGGAGTCAAACTTTTCAACACGTGCTTACTCTAAGAAAAAAGCAGCAGGACTTTGGCAGTTTATGCCTTATACGGGTAAGCTATATGGTCTTAAAATTAATGATTATGTAGATGAACGTCGGGACCTTATTAAGTCAACAAAAGCTGCCACAAAATACCTCTCGTATCTTCATAAGCGTTTTGGAAAATGGTATCTTGCAGCTATTGCCTACAACTGTGGTGGTGGACGTCTCTCTAAAGGAATTAAAAGAGCAGGTACAGATGACTTAACCGTACTTCTTGACCCTGATAAAAAGTACATTCCCAGAGAATCGCGTCTCTACATTCGTAAAATTGTTGCTTTAGCACTTCTAGGAAGTGACGAGTCATTTTTAATTGAACAAGAGTATGGTTTTCTTTTAAATCGTGCCAATGCTTACTCTATATCAACGGTTAAAGTACCTCGTGGTGAGCAGTTGAGTCGTGTTGCAAAGATATTGCATATGCCTAAAAAAGATTTGGTAAAACTCAATCGTCATCTTAAATATGACTTTGTACCACCACATGATAGCTATTATGATATCCACATCCCCTATATTAAACTCTCAGAATTTAAACAAAACTATAAACCTCGTAAAATGGAACAGATATATATCGTACATACAGTGACAGCAGGTGATAATCTTTCTTATATTGGTAAAAAATATGGTATCCGTTATCGCGCTATTAAAGATTTTAACAATCTTAAAAGCGATCGTCTTTCTTTAAAACAGAAGCTCATTATCCCTATTGTTAAGCCCTCTAAAAATGACAACAAAGCCTATGTTGTTAAGCAAGGAGACACTCTTGAATCCATTGCAAACCTCTATAAACTTTCAGTAAAAGAGCTTAAAAATAAAAATGGTTTAACCTCGAGCTTGATTCGTATTGGAGCGAAATTAACAATCTATGACTAGAAATATATTAATAACATTGTGCATCGCCTTTCTTGTTAGTGCTTGTAGTACACGTATGACACGATCTCATCATAGTGGTACGACAAAAAGTAGTTATCAAGGTGAAACACACACTGCTTCTCAACCTTCTAAAAACAATCATAAACATCCTACTATGCGTCCTTATACTGTCTTTGGTAAACGTTACTATCCTACTGTTGTTCATGTAGGTGAAACCTTTGAAGGAGTGGCTTCTTGGTATGGACCTAACTTTAATGGAAAGTTGACATCTAATGGTGAGACCTATGATATGTATGCTAAAACTGCGGCACATAAAACCCTTCCTATGAATACAATTGTTCGCGTGACACACCTTAAAAATGGGAAACAGACTATTGTCAGAATTAATGACAGAGGGCCTTTTGTAAACTCTAGGATTATTGATTTGTCTAACACAGCAGCCCATGAAATCGATATGGTTGGTACCGGAACGGCTCCTGTACGACTTGAAATTCTTGGTTTCCAACAAAAAGGTAAAAAGATAATTCCAACAGTAGCCCAGATGAAAAAAGGACCTAGTGAACAAGTTGTGGGCTCTTTTGCAATTCAAATTGCCTCATTCTCAAAAATAGAGGGTGCTGTAAAAACACAAGAAAAATATGATAAAACGTCGGGTTACACCACAATTATCAAAGATACAGAGTATAATAACGTTAGATTATTCCGTGTATGGCTTACAGGCTTTAAAAGTGAAGCAGAAGCAAGAGATTATATCCATAACGGACCCTTTAAAAATTCATTTATTGTAACAGAGTAGGAAGTAACCATGATAATAAAACAGCGTAAAACTAAAGAGACAGATATCACCTTGTCATTAAACCTTTATGGTGAGGGGAAAAGCAAAATCAACAGCGGTGTAGGTTTTTTAGACCATATGCTTGAGAGTTTTGCAAAACATGCCCTTATTGACTTAGAAGTAACTTGTAAGGGTGATACTCACATTGATGATCATCATAGTGTCGAAGATATTGGTATTGTTCTAGGCCAAGCACTTGCAGAAGCAATTTACCCTATTGAAAAAGTTGAACGTTTTGGAAATGCTGCTATTGTTATGGATGAGGCGTGTGTAAGTTGTGATTTAGACCTCTCTAATCGTCCTTTCTTAGTGTATGAAGTCACATGTGAAGGTAAGGTAGGACAATTTGATATCGAGTTGGTGGAAGAGTTTTTTCGCGCATTAATTTTCAATGCCCGTATCACCGCCCATATTGTAATGCTACGTGGTAAAAACAAACACCATATTATTGAAGCATCATTCAAAGCTTTTGCTGTGGCACTCCGTCGTGGTGTAGAGTTTAATGAACGTGTGGGTGTTCCGAGCACTAAAGGTGTTCTGTGATTGAACTCATAGTTTTAGATGTTGATGGCTGTTTAACCGATGGCAAAATTATCTATACAGGTTTACATGAAGAGACAAAAGCTTTTAATGTAAAAGATGGTTTGGCCATTCGTACGTGGATTCGTATGGGAAAACAAGTAGCGATTATAACAGGTCGAACATCTGATGTTGTTGCTCGTCGTGCTAAAGAGCTTGGTGTGCAACATCTTCATCAAGGTATAAAAGATAAGTTAACGCTACTCAAAGAGATTTGTGACACGGAGAAAATTCCTATGACAAATGTTGCTGCACTAGGTGATGACTTGAACGACTATAAAATGTTGAAGATGGTGGGTGACTCCTATACGCCAAGTAATGGGGCAAAACCTATTAGAGCTATGGTAAGTACTGTTTTAGTCTCTGGAGGCGGTGAGGGTGCTGCTAGAGAGATGATAGAAAGTATTGTTGAAGCCAATGGTGAAACGGATGCCTTTATGGCCTTTTGGATATGAACGCAAACACCTTTTTTATAGCTGTTGGCCTACTTTTAGGTACGATATTTGTCTTTTTTAAGCCTTTGGAAATTTCAAAAGATAATCCCAATGAGGTGGCACAGCTTGAACTTGAAAACTTTACCGTTTTTGAGCTCACAAGAGAGGGATTAAAAAGTATTACTAAAGGTACAAAAGGTAAACGTTTTGAAAATAGAAACGAAGCTGATGATATTAACTTTACAGATAACGCTAACGAATTTGCGCAAAATATGCAAGCAGATTTTGGACGGCAACAAAATGGTATTGTTGATTTAGAGGGTAATGTTCGTTACAAAAGAGAGGACGGTCTACGTTTTAAGTCTGAAGAGGCACGTTATGATCAAAACAGCACCATAGCAACTACACAAGGTGCGTTTAACATGAGCTATGGTCAAAACTGGGTAGATGGCACAAAACTTTATTATGATGCCACATCGCGCCACTCTCGAGCTGAGGGTGTTAGCGGTGTTTATAAAATTTCAAAGGAGAAGTAATGGGAAAAAAACTTTTAATATTTATTGCTACAAGCGCACTATTACTACAGGCACAACAGCTAAAAATCACAGCTGAACATTTTGAAGGTGATGAAGCAAAGGGTATCTCTGTTTTTACAGGTAATGTCAAGATAAAAAAAGGGAGTGATGAGCTCAATGCCTCAAAGGTGAGTATCTTCATCAATGCCAATAAAAAACCTTCAAAGTATGTTGCTGAAGGTAATGTCTCATTTTTTATTAAAACTGAGAGTAATGCAACGTATCGTGGTACGTCACAAAAAGCAATCTTTTTACCTCTTAAAAAAGAGTATCAGTTTTTCACTGATGTACATCTTTTTCAGATTAACGAACATAAAGAGATTGATGGTGATCAAGTGACTGTAAATACCGCACTAGGACAAGCAAAAGCTGTCGGTGGTGCAAAAAAACCTGTTACAATGGTCTTTGACCTTAGTGACAATAATGAGAGTAAATAATGCAAGAAATCGTTAATTCATCTTTTAATATCTCCGCTCCCAATGTCAAGCTTTCTCCTGTAAATGAGTTTCAAAACGAAGTTGTTTTTATGGCACGTTCTAATGTGGGTAAAAGTTCCTTACTCAATGCACTTACTAAACGTAAAAGCCTTGCAAAAGTCTCTTCTACACCCGGTAAAACAAAGCTTATAAACTTTTTTGATGTGGATTTTATCAACCGTGATACGACGGCTAAATCACATGCTGTTTTTGTGGATTTACCAGGATTTGGTTACGCAAAAGTTTCTAAGTCTATTCATGCAGAGTGGGGTAGAACCCTTACCGATTTCATTGAAAAACGTAAAAATATTCGTCTCTTTGTTCACCTCATTGATTCACGCCATCCTGAGCTTGATATCGACACCTCCGTATCGGACTTTTTAGATGAAATATGTGCTGAAAATCAAGTGATTTTACGTGTTTACACTAAGATAGACAAACTTAACCAAAAAGAGCGTGGTGCCTTGTTAAAGCTCTCTCCTGGAGCACTAATGATTTCAAATACCAAGCAAAAAGGTATTGATAAACTGACACAACATATTGCTTCAATCCTTTTTGATGATGAGACGGTTGATGATTCAATTTAAAAAAGCGCGTCTCAACGATATCCCTATTATGCAAACTCTGGTGCAACCAGAAATTGATACTGGCATTATCTTAACGCGTAGTGATGATGAAGTGGCAACCAATATTCGTTCATATACCTTGGTTTTAGATGAAGAAAAAATTATTGGGTTTGCTGCACTTCATATCCATGCCCCTGATCTTGCTGAAATTCGTTCGCTTATTATTGATGATGCTTATCGTGGTCAAAAAGTGGGTTCACGTCTTGTTGAAGCCTGTGTCGAGGAGGCGCATAGCTTAGGTCTTAAACGTATTTTAGTATTAACTTACATGCAAGCGTTTTTTGAACGCCTTGATTTTGTCGAAATTCCAAAAGAGTCCCTTCCCGAACATAAAATTTGGGCTGATTGTATTAAATGTAAACACTTTCCTATATGCAACGAAGTCTCACTTATCAAAACACTCTAGAGCTATTAGCTCTAGGTGGCATCTATATCTTATATGTCAGTTTAAGTAGTATCTACCTTCTGTTGCCACCACTTTTTGGTGTTTTGTTTTATCTTTTTATGCGTTCTATTGATAAAGACAACAATCTTCAACTTCTCGTTATTGTAATGATGCTGTTGATGTTTGAGTCTGACAAGGGCTACCTACTTTTTAGTTCGTTAATATACTTTGTACTAATTTATAGATTTATTGTTCCGCTGATGAAGCAGTATATACAGTGTCATAGCTGTCTTAAGTTTTTATATATCTTCTTAACCTACGTCGGTTTTTATTTTTATACCTACTTGCTGGCACAAGTATTTTGGCTTGATGCTCCTAGTTTAGACTGGCATGTTATCTACTATATTATACTTGAGTTTATGATAGTGAGTATCTTATGAGATATACTATTCTTATTGTCTTTTTTGCACTGATTTGGCTTTCGCTACTGGTCCGTGTTTTTTATCTTTCCATACAATCAAATGACTATTATGACCGTCTTTCGAGTCAAAATACTATTAAAATAGAACATATTGCTCCCGTTCGTGGAGAAATTATTGATAGAAATGAAAAGCCTATTGCAATTAATAAACTTGGTTTTCGTATTCAGTTTGAGCCTCATCTCAAACATAAAACACAAGAGGATGTTTTTTATAAAGAGATTGATGTTCTTATGGGGCTTCTGCCAAATCTAAATCGCGAGAAGTTGATTAAAAACTATCTTAAAAAAGACTCCTACTATAACCACAATCCTATTAATGTTGTAGATTTTATATCGTATGAAGCAATTATGCCTGTGTACTCTATCTTAAACCTTAGAGAGAATATCGATATTATGCCTGCACCAAAACGTTTTTATCCTAACAATAATGTAGGTGCCCATGTTATCGGTTATGTTGCAAAAGCAAATCAAAGAGATATCAACAAAGATACTTCACTAAAGCTTATTGGTTCGGTAGGTAAAAGTGGTATTGAAAAGTATTATAATAGCTATTTACAAGGGATAGCAGGCAAACGTGAGATTAAAGTCAGTGCGCATAATGAAGAGATTGCTGAACTCTCTCATAGTGATGCTATTGAACATCGTAATATACAGCTTACTCTTGATATTGAGTTACAAAAGTATATAGGTGAACTTTTTAAGGGAAAAACTGGAGCTATTGTAGTTATGAATACCGATGGTGCAATTTACGCTGCTGGTTCATATCCTGATTATAATTTAAATACCTTTGTTTCAGGTATCTCGACTAAAAAATGGAAAGCACTTATTAGTAGTATTGATGCCCCTTTTACTAATAAAATTATAAATGGATTGTACCCGCCTGGTTCTACCATTAAGACAGGTTTAGGCCTTATTTATATTACAAGTGGTGTTTGGAGTCCATGGCGGTCGGTTGTATGTACCGGATCAATGTTGCTTGGTAAACGTAATTTTCGTTGCTGGAAGAGTAGAGGACATAAAAAAACAGGAATTCGTAAGGCAATACGTGAATCATGTGATGACTATTTTTACAAAGGATCTTTAAAAGTAGGTATTGCAAAAATGAGTCAAGAGCTTAAAAAGTTCGGCTTGGGACAAAAAACGGGGGTTGATTTACCCAATGAATTTATTGGCACGGTACCAAGTCGTGCTTGGAAACGGGAGCGCTATAACAGACCGTGGTACATAGGTGAGACCGTAAACACCTCTATTGGTCAAGGTGATTTTCTGACAACACCCCTGCAAATTGCACAATTTACAGCGCTTATGGCAACTGGTAAACTGCCACAACCTCACTTTGCTAAAGTTATTGGAGAGGATATCTTTGTACCAAAGTTTAAAGATGTTTTGTCTGACGAACAGAAAAAACGTTTGCCTATGATCCAACAAGCAATGATTGATGTGTGTAATCATCCAAAAGGCACGGCCACACATTACTTAAGTTCAAAAGTCCGTATGGCGGGGAAAACTGGTACCGCACAAGTTATTGGAATCTCGCAAGAGACAAAAAAACGCCTGAAAGAACACGAAATGGCATATTATACGCGTTCACACGCATGGTTAACAACTTATGCCCCAACACGTCATCCAACATTTGTTGTAACAGTATTAGTAGAGCATGGAGGACATGGTGGAGCGGCAGCAGGTAAGGTTGTTTCAAAAATATATGACTGGTTATATGATAAAGGTTATATGAAAAAACGTTAAAGGAAGATTATTATGGCATTTATAGAAGTTAATAAACTCAATTTTGAAGTGCATTTGGATCAAGAATTAGATAAGGGACAAGCGGTAGTGTTGAAGTTTGGTTCAGAGTTTTGTACCTCATGTTTTGCATTAGAGACTGAGCTCGAAGAGCTTGAAGCGGAAAATGCAACTGTCTCTGTTTTGATTATTGACTGTGATGAGTCGACAGATATCGCTTCTAATTATGAGATATTTGAGTTACCTACGATGGTTATTTACACCTATAAAGATACTATAATTTATCGTGGCGAGGGGGTTATTTTAGCAGATGATATTGCTAAGATAATCGGCTTATAAACCAACTAAAGCATTTTGAACAAAAAGTGCTAAAATAGTGAGAAGAAAAATGGCACCAACTTTATTGTAAAGCTTGTTTCCTAAAATAAGGAAGAGTGCTATGGAAGCAGCTGCCATAATATACAAGTCAAAGTTGTTTTCTACTGATACCAGCAGAGGTGAGAGAAGTGATGCTCCACCTAAAACCATAGAAAAGTTTGCTACGTTTGAACCAATAATATTTCCAATACTTAAATCAGCATTTCCTTTTTTAATAGCAACTAAAGAGACTACAAGTTCAGGAAGAGATGTTCCTAAAGAGATTAAGAAAAGACCGATAATCCATTCAGAAATACCAAACTCACGAGCAATAGCGCTACCACTCTCTACAACAAAATGTGCGCCACCTATGGTTAAGGCAAAGCCAACACTTAAAAGTACCACCGTTTTAGCCCAGTTAAATTTCTCTTTATCTAAGGCTTCATCAATCTCTAAATCCTCTTTAGAACTGCTAAATAAAAATACTAAGTAAGCAACCATCATCAATAAAAAGATACCCCCATCAACACGACTAATCACACCATCTTGAATCATTAAAAAGAAAACAACAACCGGCATAAGCACCCAAGCACTGTCTTTTGTGAAGAGGTCACGTTGTGGATTCATAGATTTTGCAATTAAAAAGACAATACCTAAGACAAGTGTAATGTTAAAAGTAACACTGCCAACTACATTAGCAACAGCCATATCGCTTTTGCCTTGAGCACTCGCCATCATTGATGCTGCCATCTCAGGGAGAGACGTTCCAAAAGCAACAAGGGTCGCGCCAATAACAAAATGTGAAATATTAAAGTGTAAGGCAATACGCTCTGACTCTTTAATAATAAAATCTGCTCCAAAAACCAAAGCAGCCATTGCTACTAAAAATACACCAAAATCCATTATAATTCCTCTGTTCTAACTATTAAACTTTTAGGTAAACCAAACTGGTTGATAAGTGCCTCTTCTTTTTCTCGCATTTCACCGTTATCACACTCATGATCAAATCCAAGTATGTGCAACATTCCATGTATAAAGAGTAAAGCACGTTCGTCATCATCGCTATGATTTAAGCCAGAAGCAACTGATGTCACAATGTCTTCACAGATAACAATGCTTCCTAATGGTGCCATTGGCATCGCTTCATAAGGAAAACTTAACACATCTGTTGCCTTGTCAATATTACGCGTATCAGCATTAATATCTTGTATCGTATCTGCATCACAAACCATTAACTCAATCTCTTTAGATGTGAGGCTTTTAGCTATGGTTTCTAGTAGTGTAATGTCTATTGTTTTATCGGTTTGGTTATCAAAGTCAATCATGAGGCGTATTGTATCAAATATCACGCTGATATTAACTCAAACTTGTTAGAATATGTCCATGATGAAACGACGAGATTTTTTACAAATAAGCAGCGTCGCCGTGGGCGCAACAATTTTTGGATATGCAGCTTCACAGTATGCTTCAACAGCTAACGTATCGAGCACTACCTTTAAAAACATTGCCTTAGTACATGCTGATCTTTTTGATGTTAAGGCAGGTTTTCCAAGCGTCAGTGAGCTCAACAGTGTTGGCTACTTAAAAGGGGTGCTTCAAGACCCTAAAATACCTATTGATAAAAAAGAGTTAATTATTAATGGCGCGGTATGGTTAGATGAAACGGCTCAAGAGACATATTCAAAAGAGTATCTTCAACTCGCAAGTGACGAACGCCAAAAACTCTTAAAAGAGATATCAATGTTACGTTGGGGTGATAATTGGATATGGACCTTAATGTCTTTTCAATTTGAAGCGATGTTTGCCGACCCTATTTATGGCAGTAATTTAAATCAATCAGGATGGAAATGGCTTGCTTACGAGCCAGGATTTCCACGGCCTAATGAGGTGGCAATTTGAAAACCGTAGATATCTGTATTATTGGTAGTGGAGCAGGGGGTTCTCCTATTGCTTATACTTTGGCAAAAGCCGGATTTAGTGTTGTTGTTTTAGAAAAAGGTCCCTCATATGATGAGAGTGACTTTAAAAAAGATGAGATAGCAGTCGGACGACGTTCTTTGTATACACCTGAGCTTAAAGATGAGTACCATATTATTGAGACGTACAACGACGAGGGTGATATCGTACGTGAAAATGGCAAAGAGGTTGGCTGGAGTTTTTGGAATGGTTCCATGGTGGGAGGCTCTTCAAACTTAATGAGTGGTTATTTTCATCGAATGAAGCCTAATGACTTTAAACTGCGTACGGTTTTTGGTGATATTGAAGGTGCAAATGTTGTTGACTGGCCAATAGACTATGAGACTTTAGAGCCTTACTATGCTAAAGTAGAGTCTTTAGTGGGTGTATCGGGGAAAATGGTAGATCATCCTTATCGTGAGCCACGATCTACACCTGATTATCCCTTCTCACCTACGTGGGAGCATCCTATTGCATCTTGGTTTGATGAGAGTTGTAAAGCGCTAGGTTTTTATGCCATGCCAACACCTCGCGCTGTTTTACCTTATGATGCTCTCAACCGTCGAGGTTGCTCTTATTCCAATTTATGCGGTTCGTATGGATGTGCTACAGGCGCTAAGGGTAATGCTAAAGCCGCCCTTTTGGATGCGGCTGTTCAAACTGGTAACTGTTCTATTATAAGTGAAGCATTTGTTTATAAAATAGAGAGTGCCTCTAAAAACAGTGTTTCACATATTTCTTACTATGATATCAAAAAACAATCTCATCATGTTAAAGCCACTATTTATATATTAGCTGCTCAAGCTATTGAATCTTCTCGTTTACTACTCAATTCAAAAAGTGATTTTTTTCCTAATGGACTGGCAAACAACAGTGGTCTTGTGGGTAAAAACTTGATATTTTCTGCTGGTGGAAGTGGCGAAGGGCGTATTAACTTTGAAGACATTTCAAAACAACGCCAAGAAAACCTACTTCTAAGAGGTGCATTTGTAAACCGATCTTTACAAGATTGGTATGAATACGATATCAAAGGAGTCTCTTATAAGGGTGGTACTATTGACTTCTTGTTCGAACATGCCAATGCCGTTCCTCGTGCCTTAGCCGAAGTATATGATGATAATGGTGACTTAGTGTGGGGTAAAGTACTTGCCTCAAAACTTCATCATGCTTTTGAAAAGTCACGTGTCTTTACCTTTGAAGTATTTAATGACTGGTTGCCTACGGATAAGTGTTATGTTAGTGTTGATGGTGATGATGTAGACAAATGGGGTGAAGATGTGGCTACCATTCACCTTTATGGTCATCCTCAAGACTTGATAGTGGGACAACACTTAGCAGATAAGGCAGTTGCTGTTTTAACAGACTTGGGTGCTAAAGATATCAGTGTTGGTATCTCAGATTCACCACCACCAAATTTAGTAGCAGGGGGGTGCCGTTTTGGAAATGATCCTAAAACCTCTGTTCTTGATGCAAACTGTTGTGCTCACGAAGTACATAACCTTTATGTAAGTGATGCAAGCTTTATGCCAACAGGAGGGAGTGTTCCTTATACTTGGACAATATATGCCAATGCCTTTCGAGTGGCTGATGCCATTTTACAACGTTTGAGAAGTCAAAATGTTTGATAAACTATATAGTAAATTAAACACTTTAGCCACTGAAACAAAAGCAGCTTTTTATGAGGGACTAGAAGATTTGAGCCCCGAAGTTTTGATTGCTTTTAAACAGCTATCACTAGATAGTAGTAGTGATTTTGATGCTGTCAAAAAAAAGTACCGGCATCTTAGTAAGTTATATCATCCCGACAGTGGACTTGAAAAAAATAGCTTAAAATTTATCGTTATAAAAGATGCCTACGATGTGTTAAAATACCATTTCAAAAAAGGGACGGTATGAAAAAAGCATTATGTATCATGAGTGGTGGAATGGATTCCACTCTAAGCGCCTATATGATGAAAGAAAAAGGGTATGAAATTATTGCCTTACATTTCAACTATGGACAACGCACACAAACTAAAGAACTTTCATGTTTTAATGCCATTGCTGATGCTCTTGAGGTGAAAAATCCTTACGTTATTGATATGGACTTCTTCTCACAGATTGGTGCGTCTGCCTTAACCGATAAAAGCATTGAGGTACCAACAGGTGGTGTAGAAGAGGGGATTCCCATTACTTATGTTCCTTTTAGAAATGGTATTTTTCTCTCTATTGCAGGTGCTATTGCTGAAAAAGAGGGGTGTGAAATCCTTAGTATCGGTGTTGTTGAAGAGGATAGTAGCGGTTATCCTGATTGTAGAGAGCGTTTTATTGAAGCCATTGAAAAAGCAATAAACTTAGGCACAAAAGATGAAACTGTTTTAAAGATAGCAATGCCTCTTGTGCGCCTTAAAAAGTCTCAAATAGTTCAAAAAGCATTACAACTGGGCGTTCCTCTTTCCTTAACCTGGAGTTGTTATAAAGAAGAATCAGAAGCGTGTGGTGTTTGTGATAGCTGCCGTCTTCGTCTCAATGGTTTTGAAAAGGCAGGGTGTATTGATCCCATTTTGTACGCCAAAAACTAATTCTAAACAAAAAGTAGAAATTAGCAATATTTCACTACTTTTTATACATAATCCAAAACTTAAAAACAGTTATCTTAGTATTGATAGAGCAGGTGAAGTCATCTTGAAGTCACCTACTAAAAATATGATTTTTTTGACACACCTTGTTGCTCAAAAAACTCCTTGGATACATGCCAAACAAAAAGAAATATTACAAAACAAAAAGCCTTCTGAAATACTAGGTGAAAACATCTACTATTTTGGTGAATTAACACAAATAGCCTCTCTCATAAGCTTAGATACAAAAATAAAACTTCTCAAATTAAAGTCTAGTGAGACCTATGGACGCTGTTATGACACCTTTTTAAAAGAAGAAGCAAAAGCATATTTAAGTCAGCGTTTAAACTTTTTTGCACAGATCATGTCTCTTGAATATCGTGAATTACGTTTACGAAAGATGAAACGTCGTTGGGGGAGTTGTGATACTAGGAAAATTATTACATTAAACATTAATCTGATCAAACTTGATCCGAAGCTAATAGACTATGTGGTGGTACATGAGTTAGCACACTTAAAACATATGAACCATTCTAGAGCCTTTCATACTTTGGTAAATTCTTACCTTAGTGATGAAAAAGAGCGTCGAAAGCTACTTAAACACACCTCGATCATGTAGTTGGCAATGGTTGAAGTAATAGTGACCATAAGGTGATTTATTCAGTAAAGGCTTACAACTTTTCGCCTGTTTTTTTAGTGTTATTTTTTTAAACTTCTTTGGTACTACAATGACGGTATCAGTCACCTCTAAAAAGGGTTTATTTTCAATATAAGCATTGATGCCATAACGGCTCGAAGGATTCCAAACCAACCACCCATTTGTGTTTGCGTCATCACAAGCATTGATTTGATCACGGATAGCTTCTTTACGATAAAATTTATGTGAATGGGCATAGTCTTTAAAAGATTGTATCCATGGTCTCACACGTATTGGTGCAATTCTATCATGCATTCGCGTAACACTCTGATAGATAATGTCGTAATCATGTTGAGTAGGATCTTTAAAACCCATTGCTCCTTTTGGAAAACCCGATGGGTATAACATGGGTGCTAGGTAGTCAGCATATTTAGCCAAAGAGCTCACTGTCTGTCCAATACCGGTATCATCACTTGCCCAACAGATTTGACCATAGGTGTCAACTGAAATAAATACACCCTCTTTTTCAAGTAAAGTTTGTGCATGCAATAAAAAATCTTCTATTGCTTTAGTACGATTTTTTTCATTATTCTTTTGGGTATGTTTGATCCCTCTATAAGCAGGAAAACGAATATAATCAAAGTTAATTTCATCAAAACCAAGTTTAGCAGCATCCATAGCAACCGCTAAGGCTATGTCATGACTTGTTGGATCAAAGGGGTTGATCCAAGCCAGTTTCTCACGATTACGCCAGATCGAACCATCATATTTTTTCAAGGCACGTTGAGGCCAAGCTGAAGCTTGTAAGTCATCTTTAAAAACAACAATACGAGCAATCACATAAATATCTTTTGCTTTCATTATTTTTATAAAAGCTTTAATATCTTTAATGGTTCTTTGATGAAAAGCACCCTTAGCGTTAATGGCACTAACACCCGTTTTATAAGAGGTTAATCCAAACTCATTTTTAACATCTACAATAACTGCATTAACTTCTGTATTATCAACAATATTCATCATACGTTTAAATGTTTTTGTTTTCGGACTAGCGCCCCAAAAGGAGAGGTAAAGGGCTTTGACTTTGATAGGACGAAGTAGGGCACTTGTATTGGTTTCAAAAGAGCCTTTATATGGTCGGTAACCATAAGCTTTGACATGATAATTAGTGGCATTAGTTTCAAAGGAATACGTTCCATTAATATCAGAATAGGTGTGTCCATCAGCAGTAATTATCTTCGCTGATGCAATAGGTTTTTGTGATAAATCATCATAAATAACACCACTTAGGTTTGCAAATATACTAATTGGTATCAAAAATATAAAAAAAAGTCTCATTTTTCTCTGCTTTAATGCTATAATTGTTTATCTAATATTTGTCCAATATCCCAACAAAATATACTCTGTATAGAGATATTAGGTACATCCAAAATTAAAATGAAATTATAGCGAGTTTACAGTGAATAGAAGAGGCTTTTTAGCATTAGTTGGAACATCTACACTTGCATCAGCAACACGACTCCACCTCCCTTTTGAACCACTAGAACATAATGTTTATAAAACACATCAACAGTTTCAAAAAGAGCGTCCCGAAATTATCTTACGTGGCGATGACTATAAACAGCTCAAAACACTTGCTCAAAAAATCCACAATACTAAACAAACCGTAGGTTTTGGGAACTTTAATTTAATTGGTTTTGATGAGATGTTAAAGGTGGGTAAAAACTACTCAAAAGTTGGTGCCTTTACCCAACAAGAACTGGCACTCTTTGAGTCTATTTTCTACCGAAAAGCAGATGATTATGGCTTTTATGGCGAAAAAGTACTGACGTCAATGACCGATACTATTGCTAAAAAAGAGACTCTTAAAATCCCAAGAACGGGACACTACCTTTATAAAGGTGAAGCCATTAATATGTACCAAAAAATACAAAAAGATTTAGGTGGTGATGTTGTTTTAACTTCAGGTGTACGTTCTATTGTCAAGCAGATGGATCTATTTTTACGCAAAGTCATACGTTCACGTGGAAATATCTCTGTAGCTACCTATTCACTAGCCCCTGCGGGTTATTCATTTCATGGTGTAGGTGATTTTGATGTGGGGAAAGTTGGTTTTGGTTATCGTAACTTTACCGATGCTTTTGCAAAAACTGATGAGTTTAAACGCTTAATTGATTCAGGTTATATTAATATTCGCTATGGAAAAAACAATCCCTTTGGTGTACGTTATGAGCCATGGCACATTAAAGTTGTGTAACTAACGTATATTTAAAAAGTTTTGTAAGTTAACCTTATCAAACTCTTTTGAGAGTCTCAGATGTTCAGCAACACTTTTATAAACACGTGCGAAGTCTTCGTTTTTAGCACCAAGTTCTGTAGTCACCTCTACTAAGGCTATTTTAGCCGCGTCAACAACCTCTTTCGGATAATCATTTAGTATCACCCCAAGCCCTTTTAACTTCTGCAAGGCATGAATGTTAGCCGCATGAAATTCATAGGTCATATTAGCATTCATTTCACTTGAAGCCATCTCTATAATAGCTTGATGTTCAGTAGCGAGCTTAGAAAAAGATTGTTTATTAAAGGTGAGTTCTAAGATAGAACCCGGTTCATGCCATCCTGAGTAGTAGTAAGGTGCTACCTTATAAAATCCCATATTAATATCAAGTGCCGGTCCAACCCACTCTGTAGCATCAATAACACCACGTTCAAGTGAGGTATATATCTCGCCTGCAGGTAAAAGTATTGGATTTACCCCCATCTTAGAAAAGACTTCGCCACCAAGACCTGGTATCCGCATCTTAAGACCTTGCATATCTTCTAAGGAATTAATAGGCTTACGGTACCATCCACCCATCTGTATGTTAGTATTTCCACCTAAAAAAGGATGTAAATTATACCGTCCATACATTTCACGCCATAAGCTCAAACCATCACCATAAAGCATCCACGAGTTTATCTCTTCAGCAGTGAGACCAAAGGGCATTCCTGAAAAAAGGGAAAAAGCTGAGTTTTTACCTTTCCAGTAGTAAGGACCTGAGTGAAAGGCATCTATCTCGCCACGAGAAGTAGCATCAAACACAGCAAGTGCAGGGACTAAGACATTTTTAGGATAGAGTTTAAACTCCAAACTACCGCCACTAGCTATTTTGACACGCTCTACAAAATTCTCTACACCTGTACCCATGATAGGAAAATTTGCTGGCCATGACGTGGCAAGTTTAAGGACGACTTTTTTATTGCGATTGATATTAAAGTGTTTCTTATCATCACTACGCTTTTGCGGATGTTTAGAGTAGTCGATGGCGTGATGGTTTGAGTCATTACAAGCGGTTAAAAGGGCAGAACCTCCTACAAGGGCAGAAGAGGTCAAAAAAGTACGTCGGTTCATAGTTTCTCTTTAAAAGTCTAGGGTTAATTGTTGATGGCTTTGCGATACACTCAACAACTCAAGCAGTGATTTGTCTTGTTCTGCTATAAGCGCAAAATGAAAATCACTGTTTTTCAAGAGCTCTATTATATCTTGAGGATGGGCATATGTAAAGATATTCTCAGCATTGTTAAGAAGCTGCTTTTTTTGCCAGGGGACAACATAGATAATTTTTGCCCATGAAGCTTGACGTTTCAAAAAATCAATCTGTTGGGTAATAAGCTCAAAGTCAGGTTCAAAGATTAGAACTCTATCACTTGCTCCAAAGTCTTGAACATCAAAACGTGCATTGGTGAAAACTGCTTCAAAGTGAGCAATAGGCGTAAACTGCTTCAGACGATATTCAAGTTTAATAATTTTAAAAAGATGTAATAAACGTTCTAAATAGGGAATAAAAAATGGCGAAAGCAATTGACGTTCATAAAACTTATTTGCATAGATAAATGAGGTCTCAAAAAGAGTCTGCTCAATAATGTTTATAGACTCATAACCTGTTGTTGGAATACTCTGAGCACTGGTAAATATCTCATTACCAATGAGTGTAGGTGCAAAGAGTACCGTACTTTTGGAGTCAATATCAAAGAGTTGATGGGCAACATTATAGAGTGAACCATGAACAACTACAAAAGTGTTTGGTGTCATAACTTGAAGGGCTAGTTTAAGAGTAATAGGATCACATTCGTAAACTCTTAGATCTTTTTCAATAAGATGAAATCGTAAAACACGTTTAAGTGCGAGCTCTGCATCATCAACTTTAATCCATGCAATTTCGCTATCTAATATTTGGGTAGGTTTATCAAAAACAACAGCATAAGCACCGTTAAGCACTGCTTCATTAATATCTTTGGGGTCAAGTGCGATAAAGAGGTTACCGCGTTTTACTTTTTTAGCATCAAAGCAGATACCATCAGTTGCAGTAATAGCAGGGGTGCTTTTTAAAGAACCCTGCGTAAGTGCTAAGAGATTTTCAAGTCTCATCCAATGCTAACACCGGCCTTTTTAGGTTTTTCAGGACGAATAAGACAGAGCCCATCATCATCTTTGGCAGCAAGAAGCATCCCCTCAGAAAGGTGTCCCATTAGTTTCGCAGGTTTTAAGTTTGCTACAACACACACTTGGGTGTCTAGTAGTGATTCAGCAGAGTAGAATTCTTTAATACCTGCAACAATTTGACGTGGAGAAGCTTCACCTACATCAACTTGTAGTAGTAATAGCTTTTTACTTTTAGGTACTTCTTCTGCTTGTATAACGGTACCGATTTTAAGAGAAACATCAAAAAACTTATCAATAGTAATTAAATTATCTTCACTTACCTCTACGGTTGATTCTGTCTTTTTAGCAGCCTTAGGTTTTTCAACCACAGGAGCTAATGCTTCAGGAGCTTCTTGCATAAGTGGCGCATCTACACGTGGG
>Ga0256826_1000011_pt1 | contig 85036 bp, 91 predicted proteins | sample CV79metaG_FD_185975 | JGI IMG/M metagenome (GOLD analysis project Ga0256826, IMG submission 185975) | Hydrothermal vent microbial communities from East Pacific Rise, Pacific Ocean - CV79 | ecosystem: Environmental > Aquatic > Marine > Hydrothermal vents | place: Pacific Ocean: East Pacific Rise...
GATTATTATTTTAGCTATCATGCAACTTCAACGCAAACCTAACTATTGGAAAGAGAGAAAGATATAACAAGTTCTAGGAGATAAATAAGTAGCCTTGCGGCGACTTATTTCTCAAGACAGTCGTTATATCCAAGCAACCTGACAAGAAATGTCAAAAGGGAATTTGAATATGCCTATTTATAAAAGTAAATTGGTAAATTTAATTTTTGGAGATTTCTTTATGAAGAAATTAATTTTAAGTTTTAGTGTGTTTTTAGTAACAATTATAATGAGTAGTTGTAATAAAACACCTAATGTAGTAGAAAAGCCAGTTGTATTAAACAAACCTCAAATTATTGGTACAGTAGCTGTATTAAGCGATATAACCAAAAGTATCCCGTATAATATTTACAAATCAACAAACTTTCATGTAATTGGTATTTACCATGAGAATAATGAGACATTAGTTAAAATTGACAATTTACTAGCACAAGTAAAAAAACATTACGGAAATAAAAATGATGCTAAAAAAATAAAAAGTTCTTATAGAGATAAATATAAAACAACAAGAGAGGACACAGCATTTGGCTATGCTTATGATTATTGTATTAGACGAGTTGAACTTGGATATTTTGGATACTTTAGAAATGTCAACGAGAAACATGAGCTAACTGTAACCTGTGCACAAAGAGAGTTAAATGAAAAAGTTAAAATTTATACTGGGTCATCATTTTATGCAGAAATCATTCCTTCATCAAAATTTAGAAATATATTAAAATTAAATATTCAAAGAGGTAAAGGTACTGTTATAGAGAAAGAAAACTATACAATAATTGTAAAAAGAAGTAATAGTAAAATATATTTGTATGCAACTTTTCCAAAAATCATTGTTAATCATGGTAGTTTTGATTATGCTGTAACATATATTAAAAAATTACTCAAAAAAGAGAAATTGAAATCAATTGTTAAGAAGATAGAAATAACTGCAGACTTCTTTTAAACTTAAAACAAAGCTAAAGTAGCCTTTACTTTAGCTTTGCTATAATGATACTAATTAAATAAAAGGAGTTGACAATGCAAACTTTAACACTTAATATACAAGATGGATTTGTGCAAGATTTTTTAACTATTATCAATCACTATAAAGATAAAGTACAACTTCAAAAAGATAAAAACTTAGAATACGACCCCTACTTTTATGAAAGACAAAGAGAACTCCAACAAGATATTGATGACATTGATAATGGTAAAATTGAAATGCTATCACAAGAACAATATGATGAAGAGATGAATGACTTTTTCATAGATTTAAAAACTAAATATGAAAATTAAACGCTCACCACGATACAACAACAATCTCTTTAAAATTTTAGACTACATCGCACGAGATAAAGTAAGTGCAAGTGAAAACTTTTTAAATGAGCTTGATAAACTCATAAATAATCTGCCAAACTTTCCTTTTAAATATAGACAATCAGTTTACTTTGATAATGAAAATATTAGAGATTTGATTTACAAAGGTTATACAATAATTTACAGAGTGAATGAATCTAAAAATATTATTGATATTGTTCGTATCTTTCATAAAAATCAGCCACCGTTAAAAAAGTAAAAGATATAACAAGTACGAGGAGACCAATAATTTACCCTAGCGGGAAAATCATCGCTCACGACTGCCGTTATCCTGATTGAAATATTTTGGAGAGAGGTTTAATATCTAATCTTACAACTTCTCCAACTCTTTTTCAAACCAAGCGATAAGTGTCTCTTTGTCCTCTTTTGTCATTCTTGCTTCTTCATGAAATGCTAGATAGTTTGAAACTGGCATCCTTCCATTATTTATAGTTTTGATTGCTCTCTCCAGTCTTGCTGTTTTTATCTCTGAATCTATGTTGTTATAGTTTGAGAAGTTAAGAGCTTTTCTTCCGTCTGTAACATGAGAAACTACACCAAAAGATAGAGGGGCTATGTCTGAATAGACAGACCACTTTGTTTCATAAGAGTGACAATCATAACAACTTTTTTTGAGAATAGTAAGTACTTTTTCATCTGTTTTAAGGGTTATATTCTCATCTACTTTAGGGTTTGTTTTTTCTAGTGGAATAAACTGAATAGCGATAAGTGTCACAGCAAGAAATATAATAGTTTTTTTTAACATCTGTTTTCCTCATTGTAAAATGATTTTATTTTAATGACATTATACATTGCTATAATTGAGATAATATAAATTTTAAAAGTACTAAGGTTTGAAACATTATGTTCAAGAAAAAACTAGAGATATTTTTCATACTTACTATAGTCATCGCCCTACTCTATCTAGTTAGTAACATCTATGCAAGTCAATCTTTCAAAAACAATGATATACCAGATAGCTATAAACAGCGAATCTCAGAAAAAGAGCAAGAAGTTCTCACTCTTATGCAAAAAAACTTCACTCAATCTCTACAAATACCACTAATAGTTACAGACAAATTTAGAGGAAGACTCTATGGACTTACCAGTTATGACAAGGGAGAGATAAAAATATACCTCAACAAAAAGGTGATGCAAGAGAGTATGGACTATATACTTGACTCAGTTATAGCACATGAATATGCCCATTCTCTCATGTTTGCACAAGGAAACTACCATTCAAAGGATGATGGACACTCTGAGCTTTGGAGACAGACTTGTGTAAAACTAGGTGGTAAAGATTGCAGACAGTATGTAGACACCCACGAAATCATTATGTCTAAAATGCCCTTTAATTAGTCCTATTCATCTTTCTGTATTGTAACTTAATCTTTATCAAGAAATAACTTAGCTATCTTTTATCTCTAACTACATAAGTTATACTTAATTTATGAATAGAATAATATGTGACATACACAATGCTCTACAAAATAGCAGAAAAACAGTTGAGTTTCTTACTCAAAATAGCTCCTATACTTGGAGAGAAAACTATCCTATATCAGTTGTTAATGAAATAACTAGAATCAAAGATGAGAAAAGTCTAAAACTATTAGAGAGTATAAACTTCTTTGATGAAAAAGGCTTTTCCAAGGATAGCTACACAAAAAAAGAACTAGAGTACTTAAGTGAAAATATTCCAAGTGCTATTAAAAATGCCTACTGTCTTTGTCTCAAAAAGAAACAAATAAATGAGTATAACTTTCTTCCTAAGTTTGAACATGACCGATGGAAAAAAATCCAAGATCAAGAGTACAATCTTGAAGCCTATGTTGAATCTTCAAAGTTTAATGACTCATTTAGTAGTAAACATATAGAGTATGAACTAAGAGACATCATGAGAAGTGCAAAAGAGATACCGGCTCTTAAAGCCATTGGTTTTGTTTGGATTGTTACGGTTCCAAACACTACTAAGGTAGAAGATATACTAGAACATTATTTTTTGGATAATCATGTATTTATAGAAATGGGAAGAAAAATCACATATATTGCATGGTCTGACTCACTTGCAAGTGTCAACATGAGACACTTCGTTAATACTCCCTAAATATACATTTTGATATAATCACTTTAATTAATAAACAAGATAGGAAATTTAGTGATTACATTAAAAGAAGCTCTCACATTAAGCAAAGAAGAACTCAACAAATTTAAAGAAGAACTCAAAATAAAAATAGAAGCTAATCCAGCACTCAATGCATACATAGATGTAAATAGTGTTGGTGATGGTGTTCCTATCGCTATAAAAGACAACATTCAAGTTAAAAGCTGGTCTGTTACATCTGGTTCTAACATCCTTCAAGGCTACATAGCACCTTATAATGCAACTGTAATCAACAAACTTATAGAGGCTGGTCTTTCACCTTTTGGTAGAGTAAATATGGATGAGTTTGCTATGGGTTCTACTACAGAGTCAAGCTTTTATGGAGCTACTCTTAACCCTATAAATCCTGAGCATGTACCGGGTGGGAGTTCAGGTGGATCTGCTGCTGCTGTTGGTGCTGGTCTTGCTATAGCCGCTCTTGGAAGTGATACAGGTGGAAGTATTCGCCAACCTGCTGCTTACTGTGGAATAGTTGGGATGAAACCTACTTATGGTCGTGTTTCTCGTTATGGTTTAGGAGCATATGCTTCAAGCCTTGACCAAATAGGACCAATGACTCAAAATGTAGAAGATGCAGCAATTCTTTATGACATCATTAGTGGTTCATGTGAAAAAGATTCTACAAATGCCGGTATGGATGACAAGGTTACTCCAAACCTAAATGCCGATAGAAAACTTACAATAGCTATCTTACCTGAGTATTTAAATAATGCACACCAAGACATCAAAGATGCTTATGCAAAAGCTATTGAAGCTCTTAAATCAGCTGGTCATACTATAGTAGAACATAAAATGATGGATGCTAAGTTTGACATTTCAGCTTACTACATCACTGCAACTGCTGAAGCTACTACAAACCTTGCTCGTTATGACGGTATTCGTTATGGTAATCGTGTTGAGGGTAAAAACCTAGAAGAGACTTTTATCAACACTCGTAGTAATGGTTTTGGTGATGAAGTTAAACGCCGTATCATGCTTGGAAACTTTGTACTCTCTAGTGGTTACTATGAAGCTTACTATGTAAAAGCACAGAAGACTCGTCACATCATTAAAGATAACTACAACAAAATCTTTGAAAGTGTTGATTTGATTCTCTCTCCCGTAGCACCTACCGTTGCTCCAAAAATTGGTGAGATGGAAAATCCGATGGACATGTACCTGAGTGATATTTATACTATAAGTGTAAATCTTGCAGGTCTTCCAGGTCTCTCTCTTCCTATTATGAAAAATGCTGATGGTATGCCAGTTGGTCTTCAACTTATTGCAAAGGCTTATGACGAACAGACACTTTTTGATGGTTCACTTAGCCTTGAAAAAGCTATAAACTATACTAAGTAAGAACTGATGCTTTATACTCTTATACACACCATCCACATATTCTCCGTATTTGTTTACGGAGGTTTTCTTATGGTCGACATTCTGTTTTTATCTAAAATGAAGCAATCACTTAGTGAAGATGAACATGCAAAAGCTCGTGAAGCTATTATGATGCATGTTCGTAAAGTCGTTCCTTATGCTCTTATGGTTGCAGTAGCAACTGGCGTTTATATGTTTTTAAACGTATTTGGTGAAATAGGAGAAGATGGAATGAGCTCTTTTCAAATCATGCTAAGCATAAAAGCCTTTTTAGGTTTATGGCTTGGGTTTCGTGGAATCAATCAGAAATTATTTGGAATTCAGCCTTGGCTTTTTAAGTCTCATCTATTTCCATTTAGTTTGGTTGTTATAATAATCTTACTTTCTCAGTTTATGTACCTCTAACAGTAAACTATTAGTTTTGTTAATGTAAAATCACCTTAATTAAAAAAAGGTGATACATGAAAAGACTACTTTTACTTCTTACAATTTTAAGCACATTAATACTTAATGCTGAATCCTTAAGAATCTCAGCTAAAATACTCAACGAAAATATCAACAACTATAAAATTCTTGATACACGTGATAATGATACATACAAGGCCGGTCACATTAACACTGCCTTAAACTTTCCTATCTCTCAAACATACGCACATATGCAAGAAAATGGTAAATTAACAGATCCCTTTACTATGCAAGATATAGTTCAAAATCTTGGGCTTGATGCAAATGACTCGCTAGTTATATATGATAATGGTTCTTTTTTTGATGCAGCTAGACTTTTTTGGGCTCTTGAAGTATATGGTTTTAAAAATGTAAAACTTCTAAACGCCGGATATAAACAATGGATAAATAAAGGCTATAAAAGTTCTACTCAAACACCAACAATTACAAAAAGCAACTATATTACTATCATTGACAACAATAGACTAGCAACTAAATTTTCAACACAAGTTGCTACAAGAAATCCCAACCAAATCATCATCGATGCTCGTCCTAATAAAGCTTATGATGGTGAAGTCTCTTCAGCAAAGAGATATGGTCATATTCCCAAAGCGCTTAGTATTCCAGCAAGTCATAATATCGATACTTCTTTAGAAATGACTAGACTTAAAGATTCTAATCAATTAGCAGAAATTTATAAAGATATAGATAAGAATAAAAAGGTTATTATATACTGTGCTATTGGTAAGATTTCTGCAACAAACTACTTCGCACTTCGTGAATTAGGCTATAATGTTTCTAACTATGATGCATCTTGGAAAGAGTGGGGAAACTCAACACTTCCTATCATTCAACCAACGAAACACTAATATAAAGGTAAGCTATGTGGAACAAACTGAGTATAAAATGGCAACTTATCCTCTTTATGACACTAGTAGTTACCCTTGTTGAGATAAGTACACTACTGATAATTCTCAACTTTCAACATAAAGACTCTCGAGAAAATGCCACGCAGGAAGTTACAACTATAACTAACTCACTCAAAAAAGATTTTTTAGATGTTATTTTCTCTTCTAGTACAGATAAACTTGCAGATATACAACACAGACTTCGTGCATTTAATAAAGTAAATGGGGTGATTCTATATGACGATGCAAACAAAGCAATATATCAATATGGCAAAATTTCTGAAATTGAAAAACATAAAACCAATATCCTAAATAACAAGTCAATTTTCACAGATATAAGTCTCTTTGTAAAAGAAGATTTAGATTTAGATAGTTATACCTATGGTTACATACTTATAGACATCGATTTAGTGAAGTACAAAGAGAAACAAGCCTTAATTACATGGTCACTTTTAAGTATGCTCCCACTTGCTCTTTTACTTGGATTTATCATAAGTTTATATCTTAGTAAAAGCTATACTAGACCTTTTACAGAGCTTTTAAATGCCATGAAAAAAAGTAATCCTACTAAGGGTAATATTTTACAGGTACATACATCATCTAACAATGAAATAAAAGAACTTTTTGATGGATACAATGATCTAATGCAACAGATTTCAGACTCTTCAAAAGAACTTCTTTTTCAAGCCCAGCATGATCAACTCACAGGTATAAAGAACCGTTTTTACATTGAAAATGTACTTCAAAATGCACTCAAAAATGAAGACGGGTTAAAATTTAGCTTATTCTATATTAACATAGATCAGTTTAAACTTATTAATGATTCGGCAGGACACCAGGCTGGAGATGAACTACTTAAGATGATCGCAAGTGCATATAAAAAAACTCTTCCGGACAATGCTCTCTTTGCTAGATATGATGGTGATGGGTTTATGGTTTTACTCCAAAACTCAAGTAAAGATGAGGGTAAAAAACTTTTAGAAGAGAGTAGAAATACTCTAAGTGATTTTAGATTTACATCTGATTCTCAATCTTATAGTGTCTCAGCAAGTATGGGACTTGTACACTTTAAAGCTTATGAATACACTTTTAAAGAACTTATAAAAGCGATAAATTCAGCACTCTATACAGCAAAATCTTTAGGACATAATAAGTCGTTTATATTTAATCCTGATGACACGATATCTCAACGTTTTAACAAAGAGTTAGAGACTGCAGGGTTTATAAAAGAGGCCCTACTTGATGGTCCTTCAAGGTTTGAACTTTTTGCACAAGCGATAGTTCCACTACAGTACGAAACAGAACAAGTAAGTTATGAAATTCTAATCAGAATGTGGGATAAAGATAATAATTTCATTCCACCAGATAGTTTTCTTCCAACTGCACAGAGATATCAAAGAATGCATGAAATTGACATGTGGGTACTTTGGACATATCTTGATACTGTTACTAAATATCCCGAACACTTAAAAAATCTTCATTCGGCTCATATAAACTTAGCTGGTTCTTCCCTAACAAATCCTGACTTTCAAGCAAAAGTAAAAGAAGCAGTTATGCACTTTAACTTTCCATGGTCTAAGCTAGAACTAGAAGTAACAGAGACTTCAGCAGTTGGAAACTTCGCCAAGGCAAATGAATTTATAGTCTGGCTTAAAAATGTCGGTATTGGTCTTGCACTTGATGATTTTGGAACTGGTATGGCATCGTTTGAGTACTTAAAAAGTATGCCTTTTGATGTTGTTAAGATAGATGGTAGTTTTGTAAAAGATATGCATACGGACCTCACAGATAGAGCGGTTATTAAATACATACATGAGATAGCAGAACTCAATAACCAAGAGACAGTTGCAGAGTATGTTGAGACACAAGAAGATGTAGATGAACTTACTAAAATAGGAATCACCTATGGACAAGGTTACTTTCTTGGAAAACCTAAACCACTAAGTGAGTGGATATAAATACTAATATGGACAATTAATATGACAACTCAATCTTTCAAATTCCACTAAATAAGTAATTTTACCTCTTTTTAACAAGTAAGTAGATATAATCGCGAAATTATTACATATTCCCATATGTAAGATACCACTTTCAAAAGGAACCCCATGAGAATTCGCAAACGTGCATTGACATTTGAAGATGTTTTATTAGTCCCACAATATTCTGAAGTATTACCAAAAGAGGTATCATTAGAGAGTAAACTTACTCGTAACATTAAACTTAAAATCCCAATGGTTTCAGCAGCTATGGATACAGTAACTGAACACCGTGCAGCTATCGCTATGGCTAGACTTGGTGGTATCGGTATCATTCATAAAAATATGGATATAGAGACTCAAGCTAAACAAGTAACTAAGGTTAAGAAATCAGAAAGTGGAATTATCATTGATCCAATTTTTGTTCATCCTGATGCTACTTTAGCAGATGCTGAAGCACTTATGAGTGAGTATAAAATTTCAGGTGTTCCTGTTGTTGATGGTCACAATAAACTTCTTGGTATTTTAACAAACCGTGATATGCGTTTTGAAAAAGACATGAGAAAACTCGCAGTTGATGCTATGACTCATATGCCACTTATCACAGCATCAAAAGGAATTTCTCTAGATGAAGCTGGTGATATCATGCATAAAAACAAGATTGAAAAATTACCTATTATTGATGAAGATGGATTTTTAAAAGGTCTTATTACTATCAAAGATATCAAAAAGCGTATTGAGTATCCAAACTCAAACAAAGATGCATTTGGTCGTCTTGTAGTTGGTGCTGCTATTGGTGTTGGTCAGTATGATAGAGCTAAAGCTCTTGTTGATGCTGGTGTTGATGTTTTAGTTCTTGACTCTGCTCATGGACATTCAAAGGGTATTCTCGACACTGTTAAGAAAATCAAAGAGACAATGGAAGTAGATATCATCGCTGGAAATATTGCTACTGCAGAAGCTACACTTGCTCTTATCGAAGCTGGTGCAGACGCTGTTAAAGTAGGAATCGGACCAGGTTCAATCTGTACTACTCGAATAGTAGCTGGTGTTGGTGTGCCTCAAATATCTGCTATTGATGAATGTGCTGAGGCAGCTCGTCCTCATGGCGTTCCTGTTATCGCTGATGGTGGTATTAAATACTCTGGAGACATCTCTAAAGCTCTTGCTGTCGGTGCTTCATGTATCATGGCTGGAAGTCTTCTTGCCGGTACAGAAGAGGCTCCTGGTGAGACTATCATGTTCCAAGGTCGTCAGTACAAATCATACCGTGGTATGGGTTCTATCGGTGCTATGCAAAAAGGTTCAACTGACCGTTATTTCCAAGAAGGAACTGCATCCGATAAGCTTGTTCCAGAAGGAATCGAGGGTCGTGTACCATTTCGTGGTTCAATCGCTGGAATAGTTCACCAAATGATGGGTGGTCTTCGTGCATCTATGGGTTACTGTGGAAGTGAAAATATCGAGATGTACTGGGAAAAAGCTGAGTTTGTAGAGATTACATCTGCTGGACTTAAAGAGTCTCATGTTCATGATGTTATCATCACACAAGAAGCTCCAAACTACCACGTATAAATCTCTATCTTTCTATAGAGTTTGTGTAAATCACAAACTCTATCCTACTCTTTTTAAATACTGTTTTCTCCAACTCACCCCAAGTCCTACAACTAAAAGATACATCGTTGATACACTAAAGGAATAAAGAGTTCCTAGTGCAATTCCATAAACTTCATAAAACTCTCCAACAGAAATACTATATATCATTATTCCAATATATCCAATTGGCAAATGCTTTATGATAACATGGATAAACTCTCTACCTTGTGAATAGTGTAAAACTATTAATAGAGGAATTAAAGTAGATGGGAAAGCTGATAATACACCAGAAAATGAGTCTGAAAAATAATTTGGTGCATAACTCACTAATACAACAAAAAAAGTTGCCATCAATCCTCTTATCAATATTTTCACTAAACTTGATTTACTTTTCTTTGGGCTTTGAATCTCTTCAATTGAACTAAATAGATATATACTTAGAGCGATTAGTATAAGAAGGATAGCTCCGGGAATAAGAGGAGTTGATACTACGATATGACTTAAGATATAAGCTACTATAAAAAAACCACTAAACCCATATACTAAACCAGATAAAATAGAGTACCTATCTGATACTTTTGTCCCTATATAATAAGAAACTGCAAAAGAGAGTGAACCACTTAGACCTAATATGTTATAAGGCACTGCATTTGTTGCATATTCACTACCAAACTCTAAACCATAAAAGAGTAAAACAAAGCCCGAACCAATAGGTAACCCAGCTAATATCGAAGCTAATCTAGGTGTAGACCTTTCAGCAATTTCAGCTAGTAATATAACAAGTGTAGCAGCGATTATAATTTTATATATTAACATTTTTTTCTCCATCAACCCCCATAATAGTAATATTATATGTGGAAATAATGATATAATTTCTCAAATAAACAAAGGCTATTAATGCAAGACAAAAATATCACTTATGCCGGATTTTGGATTCGTTTTTTTGCTTCCTTTTTAGATACTCTATTTTTAGCTCTCCCCGTTGGTATTATCATTTATTTTCTCAGTGATGGTCACTGGTTTGACATCTCACAATATCAACAAAATATTCAAATGGCGATGAGTGGAAATTCTCATGCACTTGATACACAACCACAAACATCTTTAAAGTGGGAACTCTTTTTTGAGCTTGCTGTTCTTGTAGTTACTATGCTTTTTTGGAAACGGTGGAGAGGTGCTACACCTGGGAAAAAATTTGTTCATATTAAAATTGTGGATTCAAAAACATTTAAAGATATTACAAACACTCAGGCAATCACTCGCTCTTTTGGTTATATAGCTTCTACATTTGCATTTTTGATTGGTTTTATAATGGTAGCGTTTAGAAAGGACAAGAGAGGTCTGCATGACCTACTTGCTGGAACAGTTGTTATCTACGAAGAGGAGTCTTTATCTTCTTGAGTTTCTTCTAACTTCTCTTCCTCTTTTTCAGTCATAAAAAAGCTATCAATACTTATATTTTTAAATGCTGCATTTAAAGATGTAAAAAGTTGTGGAAAATCTTGTTCCATCTTGTTTAACATTATCTTCATATTTGCTCTTGCATGCGGCATTTTAACATCAAATCTCATAGCAGGACAAGCTTCATCACCAATAGCTTCAATGCCATTATCTTGTACAAATGCCGAGAGTTGGCGTTCTCTCATCTGGATAAGAGGACGAATAACAACTAAACCATTCGTAGCTGTGTATATAGGAGCTAAAGAGCGCATCTGACCATTATATATGAAGTTCATGAAAAAACTCTCTGCAGCATCATCTAAATGATGACCAAGGGCCACCTTATTACAACCTAACTCTAATGCTACACTATAGAGATAGCCTCTTCTCATACGAGAGAAAAAACTACAAAAAGAGGAGTTTTTACGAATTTTTTCTTTTGCTAGCTCATAAGTTTTTGTATCTCTTATTACATGCTTGATACCATTAGCTTCACAATGTGCAACTAACTTATCAAAGTTTTCACCCATTCCATAACCAATAGTTACAGCGATGAACTCAAACTTAAATGGAGCACGACGTTGTTGTTCTCTCATCGCATGTATCATAGTTAAAGAATCTTTTCCTCCACTAAGACCGACAAGAATCTTATCACCCTCTTCTATAAGCTTAAACTCGGCATTTGTTTTGCCAAGTTTTGACATAATTTTTTTAGATGGGATTATGAACTTTTGTTTACTCAACTATTTTGTCTACCATTTTCATAACGAACTCTGCGGAGATGATTGCACTTGATTCCATAAACTCATCAAATGAAAAACTAGCATCAGTATCAGCAGTATCACTAATTGCTCGAAGGATGAAAAAAGGAACTTCTAAAGCCTCACAAACAACAGCAACTGAAGCCCCTTCCATTTCTAAAGCATCTGCATTAAAGTTTGCAACTATAGCTTCTTTAATCTTTACATTATGCACAAACTGATCACCAGTCGCAATGATACCTTCTTGAACTGTTTTCCCAAGTTCTTCTGCCACTACCTTAGAAAGAGCTATTAACTCTCTATCAGCTTCAACAAATACAGACCCACCGGGCACAAATCCCATAGGATGTCCAAATGCTGTAATATCTAAATCATGTTGCGAAAGTTTACTAGCAACAATTAAATCACCAATTTTAAGAGCTGGATTGATTCCACCAGCTACACCAGAAAAAAGAAGTTTACTACATCCAAAATGTTGAATCATAGAAGATGCAGTAAGTGTTGAGAATACTTTACCAATCTTAGAGTGTGCAATAACTAATTGAGCACCGTTGTAAGTTGCTTCATAATATACATTACCAGCATACTCTGTAGTTTTATACTCACCTACAATTTTTAATATTGGTTCTATCTCTTCTGGCATTGCACCCATAATTGCTATTTTTTTCATACTATTTTTCCTCTATTTCAAATGTTTTTGTAACTACTTCATAATGAGGTAATTGATGTACTATCTTGGCGTTTGAGTCAACAATACAGCTACCACCCCAAAACCCAAGCCCATCTTCAAAGCCTACACGGTTTACAAAGATTAGAGTTGACTTACACTCTTTTGCAACACTTTTAACAATCTCCAACCACTTATCTTCTATCTCTAAACCATCATCCTTAAATCCACGAGCCGGAGATGATACTAGCGCTATAATCATATCTGGATTTTGTTCTATTAAATCATGGTGAACATTTTTGTGCCAGAGATCTTCACAAACAACCATGGAAACTCGTTTGTCTTCTACCAAAAAACTTTCAAAAATATTACCAGCTTCAAAGTATCTAGCCTCTTCAAACATACCGTAGTTTGGAAGATGTACTTTATGATGTTTACTAAGAAGTTCACCCTTGCTAAAATAAAGAGCACTATTTCTAAAGTTACTCTCTTCTTTTAGTGCTAACCCAACTACAATGTCAATATCTTTACTTAACTCTCTAAGTTCATCAAGCTCATCTAAATCCCAAGCATCCTCTGTGAGTTTATCTTGAAGCATATATCCACTTAATGAGAGTTCAGGAAAAACAATGATGTCGCTACTATTTTTAACACCATTGATAGTGCTAATAATCTCTCCTAAATTTGAACGATTCAATTTAGGAGATGTTTGTGCTAGAGTTATACGCATATTATGAACAGATTTCTTCTTTTACTTTTTCTAAAGAAGCCATATCTGAGATATTAAGAGTTTTAAGTTCTTTTGCAATTCTACGATTAAGACCTTTAAGTGTGATACCATTACCAAACTCAATAGCCATATCAATGTCACCAGCAATTGCTAAAATAGACTGCTTATATTTTACTGGTTTAACAAGTTGTTCTTTTAAAAGTGCAACTGCATCAGCTTTCGTACTATAAGAAGTTGTAGTCACATTTGACACGATAGGTGCAGAGAAGTTATCTGAGACCATTTTCTCCATTAACTCAGCAAGTGGTGCTTGAGCTGGTGCTAAAATCTCACAATGAGAAGCAACTGACATATCTAGTAAAATTGCACGTTTTGCTCCAGCATCTTTAAAAGTCTGCTCTAATGAAACTAGGTCTGATTTCATACCAGCTACAACTAACTGACCATCTTGGTTATAATTAGCAGGCCATACTTTTTTACCCTCGCCTTGAGCATCAGCACAAACTTTCTCAACACTCACATCATCAAGACCAACTAAGACCATCATACCGGCTTCAACAGAGTCACAAGCTGACTGCATAAATGCTCCACGGTTGTGAACCAACTCAACAGCATCAACATAATCAATAGCTCCACTTGCACATAGAGCAGAAAACTCACCAAGAGAGTGACCTAAGAAAAGCTCAGCTTTAATATCAGGACAAGCATCAGTAAAAAGTTTGTAAGCAATCATCTGAACTAATAAAATAGCAGGTTGAGTGAAAGCAGTCTGACCTAGTTTCTCATTTTCTTCAAATATCAACTCTTTAAAGTCAACACCTATTCTCTCACCAGCTTTTGCAAACATTTCACGTGCCACTTCACTGTTATCATAAAAATCTTTCCCCATTCCTACTGCCTGAGAGCCTTGCCCTGCAAATATCATCGCTATTTTACTCATTCTCTTTTCCTTTTTTATAAATATTCTTTATTATCAGCTATTTTTTTACGTAATGTATTACGGTTTAACCCTAGCCTATCTGACAATTGTAACTGTGACTTGAATTTTTTTAATCCAGACTTTATTAAAGGTACTTCATAAAGATATAAAAAATTTCTATAGTCACTATTTGAACCAAGTTTATCCTCTAAATAGTTTTCAATTATTCCCATTAATTCATTATCTTTAATATCTTGAAGTAGATAATTAATCATAACTTGGCGTTTAAGGGATTTAGCATTTTGAGTTAAATCTGCTTTAAAATTTTTTCTATTTAAAGTCTGTTCTCCACCAAATAATACAGAGGCTTCTTTTTCAAACATCTCAATAAGAAGATTTACATCTTCATTTCTATCAACAAGGGATGGAATGTCAAATTTCACACTGAACATCTCATCAATAAACTCATTTGAAAATGATTGTTTTGAAGTAGCAATGACTCTAACATTGTTATCTTTAATAGCTTGAATTAGGCGTTTAATATTTGGGGAGTTTTCGATATTTGTAATAATGATTTCACTGCAACTCTCAAGAGTAACAAGCAGTTCATCAAAGTTAGATGCATCTTCGATAGATGCATCTGGAAGTATAAAAGATGCTAAACACTTTTTACCCACTCCAACCTCACCCATAATAAGGGCATTAACAGTTAAAGTCTTTAAAAGTGTAGCAGTTTTAAAAGCTTGAGAGGAAGCCTCAGAAGCTGTTATGAAATTAGTGACAACCACAACCTGTACCACAGCTTTCGCCTTCAGCTGGTTTATTTTCAGCCGGTACACCTGTCATAGCTTCTTCAGCAGAAGCATCTCTAACATTGTTAATTGTAACACTAAACATTAAGTTCTTACCAGCTAACGGATGGTTAAAATCGATAACTATATTTTCACCACCAATCTCTTTAACAGTTACTTGTGTAGTACCGCCATCTTCAGCCTGACCATAAAGAGTCATACCTAGTTCTAAGTCAATTCCAGCGAACTGATCAGCTGGAACTTCTTGAGTCGCTTCATCATTGTACTCACCATAAGCATCAGCAGGTGCAACTGAAACCTCACCTTTTTCACCAATAGCCATGTTAACTATTCCATTTTCTAAACCAGGAATAATTTGACCTTTACCAAACATAAAAACTAGTGGAGCTCCACCAACATTACTATCTACTACTTTGTCACCATCACGTACTTCATACTCGATTGATACAATTTGATTTGCTTCTATTGCCATTATTATTTCCTTGTTAATTTAATTTTGCGATTTTATCATAATATTCTATATTACTGCTGAATATATTCTCTTGCTTTCTCAGCCTCAGCCGAAGATGGATACTTTGAAACCACTGCCTTAAAAAAAGCTTTAGCATGTGCTTCATCACCTGTTTTACTCATACTAATTGCAGTATGTAACATTAATGTTGGCATATACGATGCCTTAGAGTAAAGAGATGAACTCTTTTTATAGTAAGAAATTGCATTTGAATAATTTTTACGTTTAAAATTCATATCACCAATCATATAGTGGGCATATGCTGGTTTATAACTCTTTTTGATTAAATACTCATAACTTTCGATCGCTTTGGTATAGTACTTCTTTTTATAAAATGATTTTGCTTCAGTAGCTATAGTTGCTGAACTTTTAGATGTAAATTTAGAAGTAGGTACTTTTTTATTTCGTTCCTTTAACTCTTTTGCAATCAACTCCTTAAAATCATTAACATCATTTACAAGAGTGTTGAACTCTTCTTTTGAAACATACTGAGCATTTATAACATCTATAAGTTTAGACATCTCATTCATAACAATTTTTTGTTGTTCAATACTGAGTTCATTAGCCTTAACAATTTCACTTAAACGGTTCTCATACTCACTACTATTTTGAGTATTTTTTTCATTCTCTTGTGCTTGTCTACTTAGATTAATTTTATTATTGTGGGCTTTTCTACTAAGACTTTCTATAATACTCTGTAAACCATCAATTCTTTCTCTTAATGAATCTAGTTGATTACCTTGGTTGTTACTCTTAACAGAAACTTTACGAAGCCTATTTTTTGTATCTAAAATAACTTTTTCATTTGATGTTAATCCATAAGGGTTTGGACTAGTGAGGTCACCTGCACCAAACGCTGAAGGTTCGGCACTAAGTAAAAGAATTGGGAATACAGCAGATAGAAGTAAAAATATCTTACTGTTTTTCATATTGGGTAACTACTTTTAAACTATGGTAAAAGTTTAAAATCTACACGGCGATTTTTAGCCCAGCAGTCTTGAGTTTTATCAGAACATACAGGATTTGATTCACCATAACTTACCATAGAGATACGAGAAGCATCAACACCTTGAGCAACGATTGCTTTTTTTACTGCATCAGCACGTTTAAGACCAAGTGCGAAGTTATACTCATCACTACCCCACTCATCACAGTTACCTTCAAGTTTCACATTGTAATCAACTGCACCAGTTTTACCTAACTCAGATGCAGATTCAATCTTAGCTTGCATCTCAGAATCTACACTAAACTGGTCAAAACCAAAATAAATTGAAGATAGTTGAGACTCAACATCTGCCATACTTAAGTTACTGTTTGACGAAGAGTTTGAAGACGATGAATCTACTGCACTATCTTCACTTGCAACTGTTTCAGTTTCAACTGCTTTAACTTCTTGAGCTGCTGGTTTTTCTGTTTCATTTGCTTTTGTGTCGACAGCAGGATCTTTTGTACTACATCCGCTAAAAAGTAAAAGTGTTGCTACAACACCTGAAAGTACTATATTTTTCATATTTTGATTTCCTCAATTTTTAATTTGTATTATTATACCTTAAATATAATAACAACCATATATAACTACTCGTTTTACCAATCCATTGATTGTACTTTTCCATACTTAAGTGGGAAAAGATAGTTTTTATTATGATTCAATCTTATTATTCCTATACTACTTTGATTCTTATAATTCTTGATAAATAGTATTGCATCACCATCTTTTGAAAAACGTGGAAACTCATTTATACCCGTGGCAGTTAAACGACGAATAAAGTCAGTTTTCATTGAAATAAGATGAAGATTAAATGTATTTTTAGCAAATGCATTTGAAGTTTCTCTTGCCTTATAAACAATATATTCTCCATTGGAACTACATGCAGAATTACTTTTACCATAATAGACTAATTGTTCGATTTCATTTGAATTTAATTTTTTAGAAAAAACATTTGGATATCCCAAACGTGAAGAGATAAATATTATTTTATCTTTACCCATAAACTGAGCATTTACATCAATTCCACCATATACAGTTTCTCTTTTATATTTTTTTGTGTCTACATTATAAGTATAGATATCGGGCTGACCATCTTTAGCCATAGTTAATAGAAGTATCTTCCCATCACGACTAACATCAGAACAGACCATCATTCCATCAGATGATATTATGTTAGAAACTTTAAGACTTTTAATATCAACGTGTTTAAGAGTGGGTTTAAAGCCATCTAAAGATGTATAGTAAAAAGCATCTTGTGCTTTATTAGCCCACTTAGGAAAAACATTGAATCCACCTTTCAAGACTACATGTTGGTATGTTAAAGAATAATCAGAGATAACAATTTCACTTTTCTTTGGACCAACAATTCTGGAGAAAATAACTTTTCTTTTCATCCACTCAACAGATGACTCACCCATGAATTCATTAATATCATAAGCCATTGCATGCGTTACAAACATATAAATATTTTGTCTACTAACTCTATAACTTTTAGCAAAAACATCTTCATCATTTTGAATAATTTTCATGTCTACATGCAGCCCACTATTATCATCTTCGTAAACCTTATAACGAAGAACATAGTTCATATCTTTGTTTTCAACCATTACACTTGTATCGTTAAAGTGTGTTACACGGTGAAATCTGTCTACATTAAATATTGATATAACATTTAAATCAGCAACTATTGATTTAAAAAACTGCAGTTTAAAAGTATCGTCATAACTTATAGATGAGTCTTCAATAGCAATAGATGGAAGTGCATCCACTTTTTTAACAACTTCGATTGTTGCGTCACCTGCGAATGATAATCCGAATATAAATAATAGAGAAAGTATTAACTTCAATTTGACTCCTTAGATACTAAAATTACAATAGTTCTACTTGATTTGTTTTGTGGATTTTTTGGAAAGATTATATACTTTAATCTTTCACGAATTCTATCTGCTTCACTATTTAAAGCTTCATTAGCAGAGTAAGTTAAGATTCGGAAATCAATCACTTTACCTAAAGAATTTAGTTCAATAACTGTCTTAACACTATTACCTTCAGAATTTGAAGGAACATGGAAATGTTCATAGACTATTGCTTGAATTTTAGCTAAATATTCATTAACTTGGTCTGCAGTGGAGCTATTCGCATTCTCACTATTTGTTTTTACATTATCAAGGTTATTGACTTTTTGAGACATAGATTTCACTTCATTCTTTTTTGTAGTTTTAATCTTTTTTTGAATTTCAGAGAGTCGTTTAGAATTTACTTCTTTTTTTGGCTCTTTCTTATGAACTATTTTCTTCGTCCAAACATCACTAAATAGATTATTAACATCAATGTTTTCATTTGGTACTTCTACACTCTCTTGTATAACTGCAGCTTTTTCTTGCTTTTTTACACTTTTAGTTTGTACTTTTGGAATTTCAAGAGAGATAGAGATAAAGTTGTCTTTTTTCAGAGCAAAAGTGTCTATTTTAGAAGGTTTAAACATCATTATTATAAACGAGAATAAAATTAATGCAAAGAATGAAAGTGATATTAAACCACTAAGGTAAAAATTTCTACTATTATCAGCCATTTGTAGCTAAAGAAACCTCTGTAAAACCAGCCTGTTTCACAGCTGCTAAAACAGACATAACTATTCCGTAGTCCAAAGTTTTATCTGCACTTATAAGTACAGTTGCTTTTTTATCTAGGTTTGTTGAGTAGAGTAAAAAGTTATCCATAAATGCATTAAGAAGATAAGAGTCTTTATTTATCTTTACATTTTTGTCTTTATCTATACTAATATGAACAGGAGGTATTTTTGAAAGTTGTTGAGATGTTGAGCCTTGAGGAAGCTTAATATTTTCTTCATATATAATATTTGGAGCGATAACCATCAAAATAGCTAACAACACCAGCATAACATCTACAAGAGGTGTAATATTTAGTTCTGGTTTATCATCCCAATCATATAACATTACTTATACCTTACGAGCTAAAATCGCATCACTTTGCATTTGAATGTATGAAATAAGTTCAAAAGATTTTCTTTTTAAGACCTGATGATAAGTATAAGCAAAAATTGCTACAAAGATACCAGCTGCCGTTGCGATGAGTGCATCTGAAACACCACTAGCTATAACTGACATACTACCGCTTGTTTGACCGATATGAGTAAATGTATCAAGTATTGAAACAACAGTACCAAAAAGACCAATAAACGGTGTTGTAGATGCGAAAATAGATAGGATTGAGAGTCCTTTTGTCGCCTCTTTCGTTGCAGCCATCATACCAAGAGCTAAAACTTCTTTTGAAATATTATTACTTGTCTTAATAAAATTATTTAAAAAAGAGTTTTCATTAACTGTAGAGCCACCCATTAAAAGTGAGTCTAAAGAGTTTCGTTCTGTTTCAAGCCAACTATTAATAGAAAAAAATCTATAAAAGAACACCCAATTTAACACAATGAAGTAAATTGACAATAGAGCCAATACTCCAATAGTAACTGGATGACTTTTAAGATAGAAATCTATTAAATTGTTAAGCATGTATTATATTAACTTCTGAGCAGCTGACTCTATCTTTGCAGATACAGATGCTATAGCTGAACTAGAGTCCGCTACATCAGCAATAAGTTTCTTAGCGTCTTCTAGAGCTTGAGCAATTTCAGATTCATTTGCACCACGAATAGCGGCAGCACCTTCAACTAAAATAATTACTTTCTCTTCGTCTACTTGAACAACACCCCAGTTGATAACAATTGCTTCAACTGATTTGTCTTCTTTTTCAACATCAACTACACCACTTGTTAAAAGTGTTGTCATTGAAGCATGACGAGCTAATACTCCGAACTCTCCCTCTTCACCAGGGAGAACTACACTAATAACTTCACCATTAAAGATTTCACCATTAGGAGTTAAAATTTCAAGTTTAAACATATCCATTATAGTCCTTTATAAGCATAACGCTTATTTGTTTTTCGCATCTTTAGCGATTGCTTCTTCCATACTTCCAACCATGTAGAATGAGTTTTCAGACATATGGTCAAATTCACCGTTTAGGATACCTTTGAAACCAGCGATAGTATCTTCAAGTTTAACATATTTACCAGGAGCCCCAGTAAATACTTCAGCAACAAAGAAAGGTTGAGAAAGGAATTTCTCAATTTTACGAGCACGTTCAACAACATTTTTGTCATCTTCAGAAAGCTCATCCATACCAAGAATTGCGATGATATCTTGAAGGTCTTTGTATTTTTGAAGTGTAGTTTGTACACCACGTGCTACTGCATAATGCTCTTCACCAACAATTTGTGGATCAAGTAATCTTGAAGTTGAATCAAGAGGATCAACTGCAGGATAAATACCTTTTTCAGCAATTTTACGGTTAAGAACTGTAGTTGCATCTAAGTGAGCAAAAACAGAAGCTGGAGCCGGATCAGTTAAATCATCTGCAGGTACGTATACCGCTTGAACAGAAGTAATTGAACCATTTTTAGTTGATGTAATTCTATCTTGTAATGCACCCATTTCACGAGCAAGAGTTGGTTGGTAACCAACAGCTGATGGAATACGACCAAGAAGTGCTGACATTTCAGAACCTGATTGAGCAAAACGGAAGATATTGTCAATGAACATAAGAACATCAAGACCTTTCTCATCACGGAAATACTCTGCCATAGTAATACCAGTAAGTGCGATACGGTTACGTGCACCTGGAGGCTCAGACATTTGACCGTAGCACAGTGCAACTTTGTCAAGTACATTTGAATCTTTCATCTCGTAGTAAAGGTCATTTCCTTCACGAGTTCTCTCACCAACACCAGCGAAAACTGATAAACCATCATGACCATGAGCAACATTATGAATAAGTTCCATGATAATAACTGTTTTACCAACACCAGCACCACCGAATAATCCAACTTTACCACCCTTAGAGTAAGGAGCAAGTAAATCAACAACTTTGATACCTGTTTCAAACATCTCAGTAGTAGTTGACTGATCAACTAATGGTGGAGGAGCACGGTGAATTGACCAAGTATCAGAATCTGTAACTTGCTCACCACCATCGATAGTTTCACCAATTACATTAAAAATTCTACCAAGAACTTTATCTCCAACTGGAACTTTGATAGGTGCACCTGTAGCAGTTGCATCCATACCACGAACTAAACCTTCACTCATATCCATTGCAATCGTTCTAACACGACCATCACCTAAGTGAGCTGCAACTTCTAATACTAGACGGTGTTCACCACCTTCTAGTTTAACTTTAACTTCAATTGCTTCGTTGATTACTGGAAGGTATCCATCAAAATCAACATCAACAACTGGGCCCATAACTTGGCTAATTTTTCCAATCATATTATTATTCTCCATTATTTCATAGACTCCACACCACTGATAATTTCTATCAGTTCTGTAGTAATAGCAGCTTGACGTGCTTTATTAAACTTCACATTAAGTGACTTAACCATATCTTTAGCATTATTAGTTGCTGTATCCATAGCTTGCATACGAGCTGAATGCTCTGCAGCTACAGAATCAAGAAGTGCATAGTACATATTAAAATCAACATATCTATTCACTAAAGAGTCAAGCATATCTTCTTCATTTTGTGCTTCAATTTCTAACAATGAACTATGAGACTCTTCACACTCAAAACCATCAGTATTAATAGGTAGTACTTTGTTAACATGTAGTTCTTGAACTAACATATTTTTATACCCATTATATACTATATGAAGAGCATCAATTTTGCCATCTTTATAGTCCATTATAGAAGTTCTGATAAATTCATCAGATCTAGCTTTATCAGGTTTTGAACTTAAATCAATAACAGAATCAAATAATTCAACTTCATTATATTTAAAAAATTCTACACCTTTTTTACCGATTCCACGTAAACGCACTTTAACATTTTGCTCTTTATACTCTTTTAAAAGTTGTTTAACAGCTTTAATAGTTCGAATATTAAAACCCCCACATAAACCTTTATCAGCAGTAACAAAAACAATGTCAACCATTTTTGGATTAGGAATTTCGTTGAAACAACGATTTTCGATTCCTCCAATTTTAGAACAGTTAATACGTCCAGCTATTTCGGCAATCACCTGATTCATTTTTTGAGCATAAAGACGTGAGCGACGTGCTAGCTCTTCTGCGCGGCGAAGCTTTGCAGTAGATACTAGTTTCATCGCACGAGTCGTCTTTTGAGTGTTAGAAACACTCTTAATCTGTCTTTGAATATCTTTCAAGTTTGCCATTGAGTAATCCTTACTTAGCTACGAAGCTAGCTTTGAATTCTTCAAGTGCTTTTATTAGTAATGCTTTTGTATCATCATCAACTTTTGAATTACTTCTTATGTTCTCAAAAATTTGAGGATAAGATGCTTCAATAAATGGATACATTTCGGCTTCAAAACGAACAACATTAGATGCATCCATATCGTCTAAGAAACCTTCGTTTCCTGCGAATATGATTGCAACTTGTTTCTCAGCAGAAAGAGGAGAGAAAGGACCTTGCTTAAGAACCTCTACCATTCTTTGACCACGTTCTAGTTGGTTACGAGAAACTTCATCAAGATCAGATGCGAACTGAGCAAATGCTTGAAGTTCACGATACTGAGCAAGGTCAAGTCTTAAAGTACCAGCAACTTGCTTAGTAGCTTTAATCTGAGCTGCACCACCAACACGAGAAACTGAAAGACCAACATTAATTGCTGGACGAACACCCGAGTTAAATAGATCTGTTTCTAAGAAGATTTGACCATCAGTAATTGAGATAACATTAGTTGGAATATATGCCGCAACATCACCAGCTTGAGTCTCAATAATTGGAAGAGCAGTAAGTGAACCAGCACCTTTCTCATCAGACATTTTTGCAGCACGCTCTAGTAAACGAGAGTGAACATAGAAAACATCACCAGGATATGCTTCACGACCTGGAGGACGACGAAGAATAAGTGACATTTCACGGTATGCAACTGCATGTTTTGATAAATCATCATATACGATTAGACCATGTCTAGCATTATCACGGAAGTATTCACCCATAGTAACACCAGTATATGGAGCTAAAAATTGAAGTGCAGCAGCTTCAGCAGCAGTTGCAGATACAATAATTGTATATTCCATAGCACCATGCTCTTCTAAACGACGAACAATTTGTGCTACAGTTGATTCTTTTTGACCGATTGCTACGTATACACAAGATACACCATTACCTTTTTGGTTAATGATTGCATCAATTGCAACTGTAGTTTTACCAGTCTGTCTATCACCAATGATAAGCTCACGTTGACCACGACCAATTGGAACTAGAGCATCAATTGCTTTAATACCAGTTGCTAAAGGCTCATGAACTGATTTTCTATCCATGATTCCAGGTGCTTTTTCTTCTACGAAACGAGTTTCAGTAGCTTCAATTGGACCTTTACCATCAATAGGCTCACCAAGAGCATTAACAACACGACCAAGAAGTGCATCACCAACAGGAACTTTAAGAAGTTTTCCTAAACGCTTAACACTCATACCTTCACGAAGTTCAGTACCTGCACCAAGTATAACAACACCTACTGCACTCTCTTCAAGGTTCATTACTAAACCTTGTGTACCACTTTCGAACTCTACCATTTCACCAGCCATAACATTGCTTAGTCCGTAAACCTGTGCAACACCATCAGCATAAGAAACGATCTTACCTGTTTCGTTAATATCAACACTTAGTTCAAAGTTGTCAATACGTTCTTTAATTATTGAGCTGATTTCATCAGCTTGAATTTTTGCTACCACTATTGTTCTCCTCTTATGAAGTTAAATTGCTTTAATTATATGTTCTATAATTTGATTATTGATTCTATCTTTAGAAAAGTTGATCTCGATTCCAAGACCTTCTACTTCTACTTTAATACCATTGAAATCATTCTTGATAAATGACAATGTTATAGTAGAATCAAATTTCTTACTTAAACCATTACTCAGTTCTGTTATCACACTAGCACCAATTTCACTATCGCTATAGATAATACCATTGTAAGTTTTAGTAGAAATAGCCATATCTTTTTGTAATTCTACTGCAATTGCAGGAATTATATTGATACGTTTATTTTCCACTAAAAGTTTAATTAAATTGTTCACACCATCTGATTCTACAGACTTAACTGCATCTAAAAGAATACTTGCTTTGTCTTTCACACTTACATGTGGATTACTAACAATACTAACAAATTTTTCGTTATCAAAAGCATCTGCTAATACAGAAAAAACTTCTGTAATATTCTTCATAGATTCTAAATCAGAACCTTGTTTTAAAGCTTTGATATATTTTTTTGCAATTAGTTCTTCCATATTAAGCAACCTTTTTCAAAATAATATTTGTCATAGCTTCTTTATCAAGATCAGCAGAACTTTGAGAAAGAGTTTCACCAAGAACATCTTCAACAACATCACGAACCATTTTTCTTTGAGCATAGTCTCTAGTAGAGGCACCCTGCTTAGTCAATGTTCCTAGATCTAGCTCACATTGAGCCATAATGTTATCGTTAATAATCTTGTTCTCTTTTTTAGATGTCACTACTAACTCTTCTGCAAATTTCTCTGCATCAGATATTTTTGCTTCAGCTTTTTTCTTTTGTTCGATTGATTCATTTAATCTATCTTGAACTTTTTTCAGCTCATCAGCTATTGACTGACTTCTTGAAGCAAAATAGTTCTTTGCTGGTTCTCCAACAAGATACCAAACAAGCCCAGCGAAAAGTAAGAAGTTTACTGTACGTTGTACAATGTCAGTCTCACTGTGCCCTGCTTCAGATGCCAATGCATAAGTTGATATCATTAGCATTAGTACTAAAATTCTACTCACATTACACCCTTATATTTGATTAAATTTAGCTTTAACAGCTTCTTTAAATACTGGAACTTGAGACATTAAGTCAGAAGTCAACTCATCTTTAGCGTTTGTAAGCGACTGCTCAAACTCTAAATATTCACTAGCAAGTTCAGCACGTTTTGCATCTAACTTACTCTCAGCTAATTCCTTAGCATCCGCAATAACTTTTTCTCTTAGGGCCGCAGCTTCTAGTTTGGCTGTTGCCATTATTGAACTAGCTTTTTCATGAAGAGCATTGATTTCGTCATCATTTGAGCCTAAAATATCTAGGTCTCTCTTGAGGTCGGCATCACGTCTGTCCATAAAGCTAAATAATGGATTATACAACCAACTATTTAGAACGGCTATAAGCGAAACAAATACAACAAATGTAACCAAAAGCAGTATTGGGTTTATATCTAACATAGCACCTCCTAAAAGTTGCGAAATTATACTATTATTAAATTGAAAGGATAGTTAAAGAGGAACTAAATTTATAAATTTATAAATTTAGTTGTTGAGATGTGACATAAAGGATTCAATATCTTCTTGAGAATTAAACTCTAATGTTAATGTTTTTTTACTTGATTTTACTTTTATACCAAAATTATCTAATCGATTTTTGACTGAATTAAAGTCAAAAGAGACAGTTTCAACTTTTACTGGAGTCTGTTTTGGACTATTTTTCATATTTTTGATTATAGATTCAACTTCTCTAACACTAAGTTTTTGACCTACAATGGAGTTAACAATAACTTGCTGTTCTTTGTCACTTAGTCCTACTAATATTTTTGCATGACCAGCTGTTATTTTTTTCTCTAAAAGTGCTTTTTGTGTTTTAGTAGAAAGTTGCAGCAAGCGTAGAGTATTTGTAATATGTGTCCTACTTTTATGGATAGTAATTGCCAATTCTTCATGAGTAATATCATGAAGTTTGAGGAGTTCTGAGTAAGCCTCCGCAAGTTCAATAGCATTTAATTCTTCACGTTGAATATTTTCTATAAGTGCAAACTGACGCATCTTCTGCTCATCAGAGTTTAAAACAATCGCACGAATTTCTTTGAGTTTAGCTAACTTACTAGCACGTAATCGTCTTTCTCCTGCAATAAGTACATAACCATCAATATCTTCAGTCACTACAATTGGTTGAATCAGACCATCTTTTTTAATAGATTCTGCAAGTTCTGTTAGGGATGCTTCATCAAAGATCTTTCTTGGTTGAAAAGGATTTGGACGGATCTCTCTTAGATTTATCTCTAAAATTTCATCTCGTTGGGAACCCTCATTTTCATAAGCATCATCCATCTCTCCAAGTAAGGCATCTAATCCTCTTCCTAATTTTTGAGTTTTCATTATTTTATAATCGCTTGTGCAAGATTTTGATATGCAATAGAACCACTTGATTTTACATCGTAAAGTATTGCAGGTTTTCCAAAAGATGGAGACTCCGCTAGTTTTACATTTCTTGGTACAACAATATATCTATCTTTTTCATCTTTAAAAAGTTTCCCTTTAAAGTGTTGTTTTAAATCTGCAAAAACTTGCTTTGAAAGATTATTTTGAGAACTAAACATAGTAGGTAAAAAACCTTTTATAGTAAGTTTAGTATTTATAGACTTTCTTACTAATTTCACTGTGTTTAAAAGTTGTGCAAGTCCTTCAAGTGCAAAAAATTCACACTGAATCGGGATAATAACAGAGTTGGACGCAGAAAGAGCATTGATAGTCATTGGTCCGAGTGCTGGAGGCGAATCAATAATAATATAATCATAATCTTTTTTTACATTTGCAATGGCATTTTTAAGAACTAACTCACGTCCTTTTGCTTTATCTGCATCATAATACTCTTTTTCTATTCCTACTAAACCTATGTTAGATGGAGCAAGGTGAAGTGTTGGCAAATCTGATTTTAAGATAATATCTTTAAGTTTTTTTGTACCTATAAGAACATGATAAATATTGAACTCATAATCATTACGGTGAAAGCCTAATGATGTAGTGGCGTTTGCCTGAGGATCAGAATCTATTAATAATACTTTTTTTTCTGCCACAGCGAGTGAAGCAGCTAAATTTACCGCTGTAGTTGTCTTACCAACCCCACCCTTTTGATTTGCAATTACGATTACTTCACTCATCTTAAGCTATATATCCTTTCACCATTAATATTTAAACTTCCATCATTTTGTAGCACTGCTTCACTTAGTGAAACTTTTTTGCCTTTTATGTGTGTAAAGAAGTTTTTGTTAGTCTGGAAGTTTAACTCATATTTGCTAAAAACTTGCTTCCATAAAGTTTTTTTTTCAATATTTATAAAGTACTGTTTTATTAAGTTCTTTTTATCAATTTCTACATCTAATGATGCGAACTCTAAATCAGAACTTTTAAGGTTAACTCCAACACCACAAACAAGATAATCACCAATAATATTTGTAATCATTCCTGCAACTTTTTTATCCTCTAAATAGAGATCGTTTGGCCATTTCAGCATAATTTTTGATCCAAAGTCACTAAGTGTTTCTTTCAATATATAGGAGAAATATATAGATGCTGATGCTAGTTTAAGGTCACTAGGCAGGGATTCTAACTTAACTGCAAAAGATAAAAAAAGATTCCCTTTTCGGGAGTTCCATGAGTTATCACGACTACCAATACCATCTGTTTGCATATCAGCGATAATAGCTAAAGAGTTATCAATTTTATTTTCTTTTATAAGTTCTTTTAAATAGAGTTGAGTTGAAGGAAGAGTATCAAAGTAAAGTGTCTGCAATACCTAATCTTTTTCCATTAATATAAGAGAGGACATCCATCTCTTTTTTAGATTGTGGCTGCACACTAAAAATTCTAAGTGAACCACTTTGACAAGAGACAACAATACTATTAGAATCAATTGCAGTTATTTTACCAATACTATTCGTAGATATTTTATCCTCTAAAAGTATTTTTTTTAGTTTTAGTCCACTGTTTAAATAAATCCCTGGCCAAGGTGTAAAAGCACGGTATTTATTGTAAACATCATTAGCATCTGTAAACGCCACTTCACCATCCGCCTTTGTAATTTTTTTACAATGAGTAGACTCTTCATCATTTTGTTTTCTAGCATTATATGAAGAGAAGTTTTTTAATACATCAACTGTTAGACTTACAGCTGTTTGAGTTAATACATCAAAGAGGGTTTCAACCATCATATCTTTATCGACATTAACAGTTTCGATTTTCAATATATCACCAGTATCAAGTCCCTCTTCCATAAGCATAGCTGTTACACCAGTTTTATTATCAGCATTTAGAAGAGTTTGCTGGATAGGACTTGCTCCACGATATTGGGGAAGTATAGATGCATGAAGATTTATACATGGTGCATGGTCCAATATTGCACGAGGAAGTATCTGTCCATAAGCTGCAACAACTATGTAGTCACACTCTATTTTTAAAAGCTCACTTACAGTATCATCATCACGAAGTCTAGTTGGTTGATAAACATCAATACTACTCTTTTGTGCTAATACTTTAACCTCAGGAGATGTCATAATTTTTTTACGTCCAACTGGTTTATCAGGTTGTGTATAAACGCCAACGACATTAATATTTGACTCATCAATTAATCTTGCTAAAATTTTCTCTGCATAATCAGGTGTACCCATAAAAATAACATTTATCATTGTTTATGCCTTGGTAAAAAGTGTACCACCTAAGTGAGTGGCATTTAATGTGTATGATTTCACATCTGTCAAATCAAATCCACTGGCTAAAAACATATCTATATCAGACTCTAAAAGAAATGCGGCTGCCTTTAGTTTTGTAACTATGCCACCTGTTGCAAACACATCATTTGGTGTTGCTTCTCTACTCAACTCATCTTCATCAATACTATGGACAAGCTTAAGTACTTTTGCCTCTTTATCCGCGCGAGGATCAGCATCATAATAAGCATCAATATCAGAGAGTATGATGAGCATATCGGCATTTATATTTTTTGCTATATATGCTGAGAGTTGGTCGTTGTCCCCAACTTCAAGTTCATCTGTAGATGTGGCATCATTCTCATTTATAATTGGTAAAACGTCATTCACAAGTAAAGTATCTATACTATTTCTCACTCTTTGTATATCATCTTTTTTTGTAAAGTTTACAGCGGTTACAAGGACTTGAGCAATAGTAACAGAATATTCTCTGAATTTTTTTGCATATTTTTTCATTAGAATTGGCTGACCAATAGAGGCAAGAGCTTGTTTATTTGAGAGGATAGTTCTATCGAGTTTAAGTTCAGTATACCCTGCTGAAACTGCACCAGATGAAACTAAAAGAACTTCATTTTCTTTTTTAAGTTCACTTAAAAAATCCACTAAAGATTGCATACGTTCTAGTGCAACAGCACCATCTTGAGTTAAAACTGCACTACCAACTTTAACTACGATTCGCATACTATGTTCTGTCCACTTGAACTAAGTTAAATAGTGAATGCTTTAGTGCATCTATATTTTTATGAGTTGCAGAAGATATTGGAGCGATAAGGTATGGTAATGTTCTATCAAAGCCTAACTCATCTGATGCACTATTTTGAATGTAAAAAGGTAGTGTATTATCAAACTCAAACTCATTGTTATATGTAGCTTTAAGACCTAACATCTCTATAAAACCATTTACTAGTTCTGGAAGTTCATCTGGGGGGATAACATCCGAACGAGTAAGGGCGATAGCGAATTTACTCTCTCCTAAGATATCAGAGAAAGATGAAATTTCATCTTTAAGAACTTCTATCTGTTCTTTAAGGTCTCTATAGTTTCCTAAGTCAACCATATAAAGAAGAATCTTTGTACGTTCAATATGACGCAAGAACTGAATACCAAGTCCTTTACCTTCATGTGCTCCACCTATAATTCCAGGTATGTCAGCCATTACAAATGACTCATAATCACCAATGTTTACTTGACCTAGTTTTGGAGTAAGTGTAGTAAACTCATAGTTGGCTATTTCAGGTCTAGCGTTTGATACAGTAGAGATAAGTGTAGACTTTCCAACATTTGGAAAACCAACAAGTCCAACATCGGCAATAAGTTTCAAGTCAAGCTTAATCGCTCTTGTTTCACCTTTTTCACCTGGTTGTGCATAAGTTGGTCTCTGGTTTGTTGGTGACTTAAAGTGAGTATTTCCAAGTCCACCTTTTCCACCTTGAAGAAACTTCGCTTCTTGACCATGAGTTGTCATGTCAAAAAGTACATCTCCTGTTTCCATATCAACTATCTGTGTTCCAGGAGGAACTATTACCACTGTTTTGCTACCAGATTTACCAGTACAGTTTGATCCCTCACCCTGTTTTCCACCGTCAGCTCTAATATGCATCTTTCTTTGAAAGTGTGAAAGTGTATGTGTATTATTATCACATTTAAAATGGATATCTCCACCTTTTCCACCATCGCCACCATTAGGACCACCGTTTAGAACAAACTTCTCACGACGAAACGCCACACAACCTTGTCCACCTTTTCCTGAACTTACTGTTAACTCGACACTGTCTGTGAACATTTTATTTCCTTGATGTTAAATACTTAAAAAGCGACTATCTATAAAAAGAGTGAATTATTAAATATTTTGTTGTTTTATTTGGAATGACTAAATTCCGAAGAGTAGAAAATAGATGGGCAAAAGCCCAAATATTTGTAGAGTTATGCAGCAGGTACTACAGAAACTTGTTGACGTTTTTTGTCTTTACGTTCAAAAGTAACTACACCTTCAATTAGTGCATATATAGTATGGTCTTTTCCCATTCCTACATTGTTACCTGGGTGAATTTTAGTTCCACGTTGACGAATGATGATATTACCAGGAATAACAACTTCTCCACCATATTTCTTTACACCAAGTCTTCTACCGGCTGAGTCACGATTATTCTGTGTACTACCCTGTCCTTTCTTATGTGCCATACTATGCTCCTTGAGTTATTTTAGCTTATGCAGCTATTTTCGTGATTCTAACACGAGTGAAGTCTCTTCTGAAACCACGTTTAACTTTACTGTCTTTACGACGACGTTTCTTAAAAGTAATAACTTTTCTATCACGCCCTTCATTCATAACTACTGCAGTAACGATAGCACCTTCAACGAAAGGAGCTCCAAATTTAAGCTCACCAGCGTTAACTGCTAAAACTTCTTTAATCTCTATAACAGTACCAGCGTCAAGTGACATTTTATCAAGTGATAATTCATCACCCTCTGTAACTTTATACTGCTTACCACCATTTTTAATAATTGCGTACATTTATGGTCCTTAAAAATAAATATGTATTTCTACAAAAAGTTCGCAATTATACCTCAATAAGCTTTAAGTTTTATTTAATGCTTACTTATTTCTAAATTTATTTAGAAATATCGCTATTGTTTTTGTAAAAAACCTCAAAATATATATGAAAATATATACAAGTAGTGTATATATAAAGGGATGGAAAAAGTTTTCTCTCTCAAGCATTATATCCAATCTATTCGAAAAATTCTCAAATAGATCCGGATGCATTAGAATCATGAGGATGATAAAAACAACTCCATATATAATAAGTTCTTTTATTAATCCTCTTTTCATACTACTACATTAAACCTCTCATCATTAGATACCAGTACATTGGTTTTAACATGTAAAGATCAAATGCCCACCATACCCAGCGCTCTTCACCAACTGCAATAGGGAAAGATGGTGCTTCACCCTTGTAGTCAAACTCAGCCATGATAATCTTACCATATCTAGTTTTTAAAGGACAAACTGTATAACCATCAAACTTCTCTTTTAACTCTTTATTCTCCATCTGTGCCACAAGGTTTGAAACCATAATTGGAGCATGATGACGAGCAGATCCGCCTGTTTTACCTTTAGGAACACCACAAATATCACCAATTCCAAATACATTTTTGTAACGTCTGTGCTGTAGCGTCTCTTTATCTACTTCTAACCAACCCTTAGCCGATCCTTTCTGCCAACCTAGTTTAGAGTTTACCACAGCATCAGGAGCACTCATAGGAGGAACAATATGAATAAAGTCATACTCCATCTCTACCATATCACTTTTTTTGATTACATCATACTCTTCTAAATCTTCATCATACTCACCTTGAACCTCATACTTATGCTCAAATGTAGCAAGCTTTTTTTCAACATCAATCGCAACAAGATTATGCTTAAACTTGTTTGTTATATTTCCATAAAATGGTTGAACAACTTCTACAAGAGTTTTATTTACAGATGGTACACCAAAAAGTTTTCCACCATTTGTAGCAAATGTAAAGTCAGCACTTAAACCATCGCGTTTAAGATAATCATTACTCAGATAAAGAATCTTTTGAGGTGCTCCTCCACATTTTATAGGTGTATTTGGTTGTGTACAGATAACTTTTGGATTTTTTCCAGCTTTTGAAGCATCATGAAGATCATTAAACCATCTATTTGTGATAGTACCACCCTTTGCAGTACCCTCTTCTGGATTGTTTAAATAAACACTAGAAATTCCATTTGTACCTACATCAGATACACTTAAACCTTTAATCCACTCATAATGGTATTGAAGTCCCGTTGCTACTACAAGATAATCATAAGATATCTCTTTACCTTCACGAGTTGTAAGTTTATTATTATCAGGATCAAAAAATTTCACTTCATCTTTTATCCAAGTAATATCATCAGGAATTAAATCTTTGTTATCTTTGTATAGCTCTTCATCCTTCATCTCACCAGCAGCTACAAAAACTTGACCAGGTTGATAAATATGTGTCTCATTTGGAGCGATAATAGTAATGTCAGGATTTGAGAGTGCACGGTTAAGTCTTACCGCGGCCATAACACCACCAGCACCACCACCAACGATAACAACTTTTCCTTTAGCAGAACTTGCTTCTGCTTTAGTTATAGATCCACTTGCTCCATTAGCTATAACAGCTGCAGCAACAGGTGAAATCCCCATAAATTTCAAAGCATCACGACGACTCATTCCCTCTTTATTGATTACTTCATCCATAAAGTCTATTTCATTATCTATTTTCATCTTATCCCTTTTAATTTAGTATGTATAACGGACATAAACTCTTACATCCTGTGCACTTTTTGCATCTTGATCTTGTAACTCAGGTGCAGCCCAAAACTCTTCTATATTTGATTTATACTTGTAATCCATATATGTGTATCTAATCTGTGTAGAGAAGTGCCCTTTTTCTAAAGGTAAATTCCAGTAAGCCTCATATGCACTCCCACGAGTTGCAATTTTTGAACTACTCATAGTATCTTCAGCCCATGTCATTGGTGCCCAGTATTTACTACCATAGTTGTACTCTAAACCAATCCTTCCGTTATCACTCATCATATCTGGAAATATATATCCAGCCCAAAAGCTATATCCTTTCTGCCGAGTTGAACTACCAAGCATTTTATAACCACTCTTAGGATCAGTTAAAGTCGCAGCTACAGAAGCAAAAAGAGTAGAGTTATCTAAGAAATCTATATCTTCATTTAAACTATCTACTTGTAAAGAGAGTGCAGCCATATGTTTCAGACCAGCACCTGTAGTAGCACCATTTGGATTTTGAACTGATACAAGATCTTGATTTGTTCCCATAAAGTCAAAGATTGCAGTATATTGTGCCATCAAGTTATATTGACCATCATTGTATATGGCCATTGGCACAACAAAAAAGTTAACATTTTCATCAGTTGCACCTATATCTGTATAAGGTGTACCACTATATGACGGCTGATTGATATTTGTGTATGAACGTCCAGCTACAAACTTTATATAAGAACCACTTAGTCCAAATGCATTTCCTATTCTGATCATCGCTCCATCTACTTCCATATTCGTAATATGTGCTAGTGGAGAACCAGGCTTTTTATTTCCTTCTCGATGGTTTGCTAAGAAACCATCAGTAGCCGCACGACGACCAGCACTAAAACTAATAGGAAAGTCACCATGAGTTAGTTTGTATACAAAGTAGGCTTGTCTTAGTTTGAGTGAAATATCATCCGCTTTTGAACTTGCTCTCCAATTTACATTTTGAAATGAGTCATTTGCTGGTAGATTATTTCCACCCCATGTACTGTAAACAGCTATTTGTCCCATAAATGTTAAGTCAGCTGTTGCTTCAGCACCCATGCCTAACCAAAGACGGTTGGTAAAGAGTGAAGGATTTGAGACAGAGTCTCCATTTTTAAGCTTATACTCTAAGCTGTCAAAAGCTGTTCTGAAGTCAATACTCCATTTAATATTATCATTTGCATCATGTTTTTTAACACGAGTAAGACTCTTGTTCGTTCTTTTTTGCTTCTTCTCAAGAGTTACTATTTTCTTAGTAAGCTCATCTATCTGTGCTTTCATATCAGTAATATCATCAGCATAGAGGTTGGAGAAAATAGCAGTTATTACGGCAAGCGATTGTAAGGTTCTCTTCATAGAATCTTTCCTTAAGTTATTTAATATTTTGAATATTTTTTATGGAAGGGGTTTTAAGTGCAAAGCACTTAAAACTTAACAAGAAGGGATATTACCACTATCACTTGCAAATTTATTTACAAAGTCATATAGATGAGAAGAGAATTTATTATTAAATTTATTACTATTGAAAAAAGTTTCACCTGCTGGACAAGCTTCGGTCATTACAGCACCAAGTTCACCATTGTCTTTTGCCTCTTCCCAAGTAGCTTGGTCATTTTTGGCAGCAAAGATTCCACCATTAAAACCACAAACTTCTTGAAGTTTTTTCTGATAAATTCTTTTACCCTTATCTGCATCAGCAGAGAGAGATGTACCTAGTAAACTTAGACCTAGTATTGCAGCAACTGTTACTCGTTTAAATGTATTCATTTTAATTCCTTATTTTTATAATAAGTCAAAATGATACATCTATAATCTTTAAAATAAGTTTAACTTAACATAAAGATTAGTAACGGTTATATTATTTATTTTTTCGCTATTATTTGTATTAGTTATATATTACTCAACTAAGGCAAGTGCATCTATCTCTACAAGAGCATTTTTGGGAAGTGTTTTTACAGCAACAGTAGAACGAACTGGTTTATGTGATCCAAAGCTTTCAGCATATACTTCATTTACAAGAGCAAAGTCTCTCATATCTGCTAAAAATATTGTAGTTTTTACTACACTAGAAAGAGAGCTACCTGCTTCTTCTAAAACGGCTTCTAAGTTTTTCATAACTCTCACTGCTTGAACAACTACATCTTCACTTAAAAGTTCATCACTCCCCTCTGGAGTTAATGCTATCTGACCTGAAGTATATACCATTCCATTTACAACAACTGCTTGTGAGTATGGACCTATCGCCGATGGAGCTCTATCTGTTTGAACAAATTTCATTTTAAAATTCCTTTATTTTATTTACTAGTTTTAAGTTTATCTTCTGCATTATCCATAAATGCATCAAAACAGTCGACACCACGGTGACCTAAAGAATTATAGAGTATATTCCCATTGGCATCAGTAAAATAATGACGTGGAACGGGTGCTGTTTCAAATTTTTTAGGTATTTTGTCTCTATCACGAGAGAGGTGAATCGTAATAAATTCACTATAAAGTCTCTTTTTAATTCCCGCATCTTGAAGTGTTGTTTTTTCAAACTTTCTACACCACTTACAAGAGTCCGATGTTATAAAAATATAAACAAGTTTATTCTCTTTTTTAGCATCTACTAAACCCTGTTTATAATCATTTGACCAATCTAAGTTAGCACCAAAAAGTGACACACTTAAAAATATAATACTAAATAAGTATCTCATTATGACTCCCATATCTCTATCAGATTTTTAAAAACTTTATGCAGATCTTCTACTTCTTTACGAGATGTTCTCTCATTTATAGAGTGTATAGAGTAGTTACGAACACCAAATTCTATCACTGTAACACCAAGAGGAGCTATAAATCTTGCATCACTTGTTCCACCTGCTGTAGAGTGTTTAGTTTTCACCCCTGTAATGTTCTCTATGGCCTTATCTATCTTTTTTACTATCTTAGTATCTGTGTCAGTTTTAAATGGGTAAGAGCCCTGTGTTAAACGAAGTTCATAATCTAAACCAGCAAAATGTTTAGCAACAAATTCTGTCACTTCTTTTTGAGTTGTTTTAGTATTGTTTCGTACATTAAACATCATTTTAAGTTCATTTGGTGTTACATTTGTCACTTCCATACCTGAACGGATATCGGTTACTACAAACTTACTAGGAGCAAAAGTATCATCACCATTATCTAAATCAATACCAGCTATATTTTCTAAAACTCTTGAGATGTTATGAATAGGATTGATGGCTTTTTCAGGATATGCTGCATGACCCTGCTTACCTTTAAGTGTTAGGTAACCATTTATAGAACCTCTTCGTCCTACTTTTATGGCATCTCCGAACTTCTCTTCACAAGTAGGTTCAGCTACAACAACTGCATCAGGAAGTAAGTCATTGTTCTCTAAAAACTCTAGTATCTTTACAGTTCCATTAATAGCATCACCCTCTTCATCAGAAGTGAGCATTAAGGAGAGTGTTCCTTTGAACTCTTTTGTCTCTTTAATAGCCTGTGTAAATGCTGCAACACCAGACTTCATATCTTGTGTACCACGACCATAGATAAAGCCATCTTTTTCAACTGCTTCGTAAGGGTTTGTATCCCATCCACTACCAGCAGGGACTACATCTACATGACCAGCAAAGCAGAGGTGTTCACCTTCACTAAATTTTTTATATATAAAAAGGTTTGTCACATCTTCGACATCTATTCTAACAGCCTCAAAACCAACAAGATACTCTTCTATAAAGTCAAGAAGTCCACCATCATCTGGCGTTTCACTTTTTGTATTTACTAGATGTTTAAAAAGCTCTATGATATCCATGTTCTATTTTCCTGGATTGTCGTAAAAAATATAAGGAGTTGAGTAGTTACTTACTTCAAAATATAGTTTCTTTTCACCAGCATCTACTTTATAGTTTTGGTTTAAATCAAGATAGCCATATCCATATCTATAGTTTCTAGATGTAGTGCCATTTGTAGCAACAGCTGTAGAAAGTTTATCTATCTTAATGTAGCGTTGCACAAGATTTTCACCCATATACACATCTAAAACACCATCTGTTCCTGTCCAGTTCTGGATACTACGTCCAATCTTATTTTGCGTCTCTTGAGTACAGGCACTAAACATTAGTGTAAGTCCTACAAGTAGTACTAAAGTAAGTTTTTTCATCTATGCTTCACCATTCTTAAGAATTTTAAGTGCTTTTTCTTCATCATCCGTACGCATTAAAGACTCACCTACTAAGAAAGCATCTACCCCCGCTTTACTAAGGTCTTCAAGTTGACCATGCTCATAAATCCCACTCTCTGCAACGATAATTTTACCATTTGGAATTAATGGAATAAGTTCATAACATAGGTTCATATTCATTTCAAAAGTTTGGAGATTTCTATGGTTAATCCCTATGATGTCACTTCCTGCATAGATAGCTTTTGTTAAGTCTTTCTTATCATGAACCTCAACAAGTGCTTCCATACCTAAGTGACGAGTATATGCTAGTAAATCTTTTAACTCTGCTTTTGTAAGTGCTGCAGCAATAAGTAAAATAAAATCAGCACCATGAACAGTTGCTTCAAGGATTTGATACTTAGAGACAATAAAGTCTTTACGTAAAAGAGGTATGCCAACATAACGACGGATACCACCAAGATAATCTAAGCTTCCTTGAAAAAAATGTGGTTCAGTAAGAATAGAGATAGCACTAGCCCCACCTCTCTCATAAGCCTGAGCAATAGCTAAAGGATCAAAGTCTTCACGAATAACACCCTTAGAAGGTGATGCTTTTTTTACTTCTGTAATAATTCTATACGGATCTTCCTCTGTAGCCTTTAGGTAAGGGATAACATCACGAGGTACTCTTGCATTAAACGCCAGTGAACGACCTAACCAGTCAAGTGAAAACTCTTTCTCTCTTTTTACTAAATCTTCTTTTGTTCTTTTTATAATATCATCTAAAATCATTACTTTTTACTACCTTTATTTATTTTCTTTTTTAAGCACTGCTCTATCTTTTGAACATGTTCTTTTACTTCTTCATCAGTTCCACCCTCAAGCTTTACTACATGGTTCATAATTTCTTTAGCTTTATTACAATCTCCAAGTTTATAATAACCCCAAGCTTTTGAGTCTAAATAGTACCCTGAGTTTGGTTGAAGTTCTAAAACTTTATCTATATACTTCATACCTTTTTTAATATCAATACTATGGTCTATTAAGATATATCCTAAATAGTTGAGATAAACAGGTTGAGAATCAAGTGATACAACTTTTCTAAGTTTTTTCACTACACTTTGGAGAACCTTTTTATCACTGTTATCCTTAGCACCCTCATACTCAAAGATAGCACTCTGTCCAAGATAGTTAACATCAGCACTCTCTTTGTATAGCTTATCCGCTAGAGGTTGTGCTTTTACATAGTTCTTTGAAGATGAGTATAACTGTAAAAGAACTTCATCATCACTACCCGACTTTTCTAAAAAGTCCATAAGGTTAAGATAGTCTCTTTTATAAGAGTAGTATTGGATAATTTTAGCAGCAAGCTCAGGTGTTTTATCAAATTCATAAAGTCTCAAAGAAGTTGAGAGTAGTCCATCAATATTGTTTTCATTACTATATATTGCGATAAGTCTTAAACAGATTAGTCTTGAACAGCCTAACATTCTTGAGTGAGTTTCTAAATGTGCAATAGCCTCTTTTTTACGTGAAAGGTTTACATAAAGGATAATAGACATCTTATCTAGTATCTTTTCATTATGATCAACTGCATAAGCTGATTCAAGGTACTTAACAGCTAAGTCAAACTCTTGGCGTTTGATATAAACATCACTAGTTAAAAGGTAGTCTTGATCTTTTTTTGTTTTTGCGGCAAGTTCTACACCAAGGTCTCTGGCTTCGTCAAGTCTCTCTAGGTCTATAAGTGCTATAATTTTCAATCTTATAAGCTGAGCATCATAAACACCATCTTCTAGCTCTGTATCTACTCTTGTTATGAGAAGGTCACTCTGCTTTGAAACTAAATCATTTTCTAAAGAACGATAAAGATATTCTCTTTTGTCAGATTTTATATATAGTTGCTCAAAGAGTGCAGAAGCAGCTTTATAATCTTTAATTTGTTCTGCTCGTAGAGCAAAAAGTATGTAGGTATCTTCCTCAGCAAACACTTTAGCGTTTGGATCATTAACTTCAGGTTCACTCAAAGAACATGATGTTGTAAAGATAACAAGTAGTGCTAATAAAATTATTTTATACATCAACTATTCCTGGACACTCTTCTTTTAACTCATCAATATGTGTTTTAAAATACTCCCAAAATGGGAATGTAATACACTGTGATGGTCGAGCTTCATATATTTTACAACCATTTGATTCTCTATCGTAAAAAGCACACTCATACGAGTCATTGTATTTTACTTCTTTAATAGAATATTTATAGCCATTTTTATAGAGATATTTTACTCCAAAATCATTAACACTTAGATTTAAAAGATCGGCTATTGCATAGATTTCTGTTTTAGAAACATAGATATAACCACTCTCTCCTGTACAGCATCTACCTTCACAACTCGAACAAGCATCTGGGTTAAAAGCATAAGGATAACCCTCTTTATTTATAACTGGCACTTTACACTCTCTGTATTGGATTTATCATATATTTTTTGTGTCTCTAGCGAAATTTCATTACCCTCAAATGTAAAAAGTGGTGGTAATATTTTCATCATAGACTTTGAACCATTCCTTGCATGTATCATCACAAGTGAAGCAGTTTTACTCGTTTTTGAGTGTACAAAACGTACATCTACTGCTCTCATTTTAACTCTATCTAAAGCGATACAAATATCGCCAAATACTACAGGGTCATAACAAAATACAAAATGAGAATGAGGTTTAAGTAGACGAGACACTTTTCTAAAAAAGTCATCTAGGGGCAAGTTACTACTATACCTAGCATTTATCAAAATTTTATCTTCACTTTTTTTTGTACCCTCTGGATAATATGGAGGATTTGAAATGATATAGTCATACTTGACATCTTCATTCAGCTCCATAAAATCACTCTCATGGAGTTTGTACTCTATCTCATTATTTAGTGCATTTTTCTTTGCATAAGGGATAAACACTTCTTGTTTCTCAACAGCTTCAAGTTTTACCTTTACATTATCACGTGCTACTAAAAGCCCAACTATTCCACAACCAGCACCCACATCAAGAACTCTTCCCTTTGGATGAAAACTATTAATAAAATCATGAAGAAAAAGAGAATCAGAATTATATGAGTATCCCGTTTGAGGTTGATAGAGTATCATGAAGAGAAAAGTACCTTATGTTTAGATATAATTTTGTAATTATAACTTAAAGGCATTAAATGATTATTATTCCTGCACGTTTAGCATCAACACGTTTTCCTCAAAAGGTCATAGTAGACATTGGTGGACTTCCAATGGTTGTACGTACTGCCAAAAGAGTAGCACACCTAGATAGAGTTGTTGTAGCTGCAGACGATGAGAAAATCATAGAGATATGTAAAGCACACGGTGTAGAGGCAATGCTTACTTCAACAACCCATAAGAGTGGTACAGATAGAATCCACGAATGTGCTACTATCTTAGACCTAGAAGATGATGAGCTTATTATCAATGTTCAAGCTGACGAGCCTTTTATTGAGCCAGATGTAGTTGAGTCACTAATGACGAAGCTTAAAAGTCTACAAAGAGATAATGAACCTTTTATTATGGGAAGTTGTTACAATGCCATTAATGCCGACTCAGCACAAGACCCCAACCTTGTAAAAGTTGTTTTAGATGATGCCGATAATGCTATCTATTTTTCACGTTCAGCTATTCCTTACAATCAAGGTGGAGGAGCGAAGTACTTCGGACATATCGGAATTTATGGCTTTTCTAAAAAGAGTTTAAAAGAGTTCTGTTCACTTAAAGATGCTCCAATAGAAGATATTGAAAAGCTTGAACAACTTCGTGCTATTTATCATCAAAAAAAGATTACTATGGTAAAAGTTGCATCAACTGGCTTTGGTATCGATACTGAGGAAGATTTAAAAAGAGCCATAGAGATTTTTCTCTAGACTTATCGAACTTATGAACGAGGCTTAATATAGATAGTATAGCTTCCGAACTGTTCTGTCATAGAAAATTCATGTTTTTGACAGAAGTTTGACTTCATTATACCCATTAGATATTCAGCTTCTATTTTTGCCTCTTCTTTTGTGTCAAAATCTTGAACATCTGCAAAACCATTTTTCACAAAACAGCTACATGGATTCATTACATTTACTTTATACATTTCTTTCCTTTATATTTTATTCAAACACTTAAAAGTCAAAAATATCATCAAAAGAGTCATCATTCGCTGGAGCTTCATCCATTTTTAACATATTTCCTATTGTTTGACAATTGACCGCAATAGTATCATTCATAAAGTCTATACTTGGTGCACCTGTATGAAATGACATCTCTATCCAGTTAGTCATATCTTTACTAAATGCTGCACACATTGGTCCAAGTGCTTCTGAGTTCTTTATAAACTCTGGAATATGTGTTGACATATCCGCTGCAAGAGTTGCCAGTGCTTTTGCTATAGAGTATATCTCAGAATATGTAGAAAGAATAACACCGATTTTTTCTATATATGTATATATTTCGATAGCTTCTTCTTCACTTACATCCCCACTACCAACGATAAGCATCAAAGAACTTAAACGCCCCGAGTATTCCTCTAAGTCTGCCATATCTTCATTTTCTAAATAGTCAAAGACTTCAAGTGCCAAAGAAGCTTGTATCTCAATAGGAGAATATTCTTCTTCAACTACTGCTACAACTGGCGTTTGAGTTAGAAGGAGTTCCTCTTGAACATCATCATCATCAATTAATACTTTAGGTAATTTAAATGTCACCTTATTTTCGCCTACCTTATACTCACATAGAATTTCATTTTTCTTGATTAAGAGTTCTAAAATCTTAGGAGGAAGGTCATCTATATTTATGATAGTAAAGTACTTAAACTCTTCACTATCCTCAACAAATAGACTACTCTTGATATTGAGTTTTATCTGTATTTCTCCTATAGAAAAAATAGTACGGACAACATCACTAAGGCTCTCACACTTATACTGAGTATCAAGAAGATAGTATTCCCAAAGTTCAGATAGGGCATCATCACTTGAGAGTAAAAAACGAGTATAACGACTGTATATCTCTTTTGTAAAAATGTTTACCCCATTTTCATTTTCAGTAGTACTCTCTTTAGTGGTTGTTCTTGAGTGTACAAGGTTAACATAGTTAGATATTCTTCTATTAAAGATATCAGAGTTTACTGGTTTTGAAACATAATCTTCTGCACCACTACTAAGGATTAGACTTTGTCTCTCGTTATCATCAACAGCTGAAACCGCGATTATCAAGAGTTTTTTATGTTTTTGACGGATAAGTTTAGTTGCTTCGATCCCATCCATATTGGGCATCATAATGTCCATGAAAACAAGTTCATACTCTTTTTCATCACACATACGTACTGCTTCTAATCCGTCAATTGCCTCATCCATCTTAAACTCAACACCAGAGTGTTCATCCATATAGTCCTCTAGCAAGAGGCTTAGTATCATTCTATTATTTTTATTATCATCAACTATAAGTACATTCATTTTATCTTATATCCCTTTTACCTTGAACTAGGACTCTTGCTCCGCCTAACTCTTTTGAGCTTAATAACTTTATACTGTAACCCATTCTATCACAAAGTTGTTTAACAATAAATAGTCCAGTACCAACACCTTCACTCTCTCTAGTCATGCTATTAGAGTCTGCTTGCTCAAAGAGGTTAAAAACATTACGAACATCCCTAAAACCTGCACCATCATCTTCTATTTCAATTATAAACATTTCATCATCTTCTCTTATCGAAACTTCTATTTTTTGAACTGCATTTTTCACTGCATTTGAAAGTAAATTTTCAATTATTTGTACAATTCGTAACTCATCTGTAAATACCATAATTTCCGTATCAAATTTATTCACTATCTCTTTTTGAGTATATTGTACAAACTTTGATTGTATTAGACTATTAGTACTAGCATTTAAATCCATTTCAATTATCTCTAATATGATCTTAGTAGATTTTAATTTCATTGCTTCTATAAGATTTGTAATCATATGGAGCATATAATACCCACTATGATTAATCTCTTTCACTTGGGAAACTAATCTATCTTTTTTTTCAAAAGTTTCTTTCTCTAAGTGCTTAGCAATATATTGCGAGAAATTAATTATAGAGTTTAATGGAGTTTTGAGTTCATGAGTAAATATAGTTAAAAATGAATCCTTTATTTTATGAAGCTCTTTGATATGGTTAATTTTTGTCAGGCGCTTATCTATTTCTTGATTTTTAGCTTTTCGTGTAGCATTTATAATTTTTGTTACATCATCCGTAAATACTAGATACTCATATACAGTGTCACTCTCATCAACAAGAGCGACAGCTGTTACATCTATTATTCGCTCACTGTTGTCTTGAAATTTAAAAACTTGTCTATCCCTATAAATAAGATCAGTATTTAAAGCATCCCACACTAGATTCATATCTTCATTATCATTATGGAGAGGGTTAAGAATTCCTTTCATAGCATCAACATGGCGAAGTCCTGTTGAAATACAAAATAAATCATTTACATAGATAATATTACCCTCTTTATCATGTCTTGAAACACTAAATGAGAGATCTATTGCATCTTTATAATCTTGTAAAACTCTTTTTTGAGTTCTAAACTCTTGATGCCATAACTTCTCTTTAGCCAAATCTTCTACTATGTGAAACAGTTGGGTTGCTTCTACAGGTTTATTTAAGTATTTATCTACTTGTAAATCAATTGCTCTTTTAAAAATTGTATCATCTTCACTAAGCATCATAACGACAGCTTGGTTTGGAACAATCTTTTTAACTTCTTCAACAAGTTCAACACCACCCATATTTTTCAAATCTTGGGATGTAATTAATATATTTGGTAACTCTACTTTAAAAAGTTCCAAAGCATTTATTCCATCAGTTGTAGCATTTACATCTTCACCCATCGCTTCTATCCAAGTAACCAAACGAGACAATACTCTCTGGTTTGGTTCACAAAGTAAAATCTTAAGATTAGGAGTCTCTTTCATCTCAGAGTCTTTTTAAAAGTGTCTCTACACAGTTTTGATAATCTTTCATACCCTTTGAACGTTTTTCATCTAGTATAATGGGAGAACCAGATTCAAACTGCTTGGCTAGCTTAATATCTACCCCTATAGGTGAAAGAAGTTTTTCTGCTCCAAAAGAAGTTTTTACTTTCTCAAGAGACTCTTTATGTTCATTAATATGAGGATTAAACATCACGGGCAAGATGGACACATCCGCTATTTCTCTCTCTTGTGCCTTTGCACTTTGATAAAGTGCTCGTAACATCTGGCCAACTGCAACTACACCTAAATGATGCGGAACAAAAGGTATGACTACACTATCTGCTACTTCAAGAGAATTTTTCAATAATGCATCAAAAGTAGGAGGAGTATCAATGACACAGTAGTCAAAGAAGTCGGCTATATTTTCACGTTTAAATCGGTTTTTCAAAATTCCTCTAAGGTCGGAATATTCATAAACATCAAAAGTTACCAATGCAGGAGAAAGAGTTAAATTTTTATGTACTGTTGGAATAAATGTTTCGCTAAGAGTCGCTCCCTCAAAAATCGAATGCACACCTAGTTTTTCATCTGGTTCACACCCTACTCCAATAGAAGCATGTCCTTGTGTATCAAGGTCAAGAAGAAGAACCGAACCATATTTTGCAAGACCACTTGCTATATTTACAGCGGTTGTTGTTTTAGCTGAGCCACCTTTACGGTTACTAATTACAATGGTTTTCACTAGAGTGGAATCCTTCTAAAACTGTTTGAAAAAGTCTCTTTTTTGGACCAAATTCATAACTACAATTATAGTTCTTTTTATATGCCATTATAAGCTGAAGAATAGCAAGATGCACATCTTCACACTCTTTAAAGTTAAAAGCTAGTTCTTCACCCGCTTTTTCTTGTAAAAAGTCTCTAAACGCCACAACTTCATCTTCATATATTACAGATGTAAAGTTCGCTTCATTTTTTTCGTATGTTATTGACATGCTCTTTCCTTTACTTTGGTAATGATACCGTTTTAACTACATTTATTAAAACACCTTCTAGGTCTAAAACACCCTCTAACTCTAAGAACTCATTTACATCATGCTCATCATTTGCATTTATAAACTCACTCTCTTCTACATGGGCTATATCATTTATTGCATCTACTTTTATAGCAAAAACTGCTCCATTATTATCATAAATAAGAAGTTTTTGTAAAGAATCAGCTACAACATCTAACTCTTTTATAAAAAGCTCTAACGAACCCATAGTATGCTGATATATATTTGTTAACTCCACATTTAACATGTGAAGTGCTTTTTCTTTATCATTCAAACGAATCTCATAAGCTACACCACCTAAGGTATGTAATTGTTTATGATACTCAACTAACTTTTTTAAAACTTCTACAACATGGTCATCATAGGCTGTAAAAGAGTCTATCCACTTTCCAAGACCACATGCATGAGGATCAAATGTTTTTGTAAAGTTACTCCCTGTTTCTATAGAAACACGAAGATCATCCATCCATGCAGAATGTGTTTTAGTAAGAGATGCAAAAAGTGAACCTAATTCTGAAGCATAAGTTTTCATTTCTATAAGTTTTCTAAAACTTAACACTTTTATGACCTTATCTTCATAAGACATCATTCCATCTATATAAGCATGAGCATTTGGTATGTTTGTTAAGGTTTCTACTTGAATAATACGTTGAACATTCTCAATGTTCATCGCATATTTATTTCCCCCAACACTAAATACTATTAAATCTATCATAATTATTACTCCCTTATGCTACTTGAATATCTTCTTTTAGTTTCTGAGATATACCCAGTAACCCTAATGGATCCATTGCCATTATAATTTGTCCGTTTCCGAGTAGTGCTGTTCCACTAAAAAGTGGATGTCCTTCCATTATACCAACAAGTGGTTTTTGTACTACATCAAGTTGACCTAAAAAGTCATTTACGACTACTGCTAGTAAATTGTCTTTTATATTTAAAACAACTATAGAGAGTATTTTCCCAACCATATCTTCTTCATTTAACATCGATTTAATGAAAAGAAGAGGTATTACATCTCCACGTATATAAACGAATGGCTCGTTGTGAAGATACTCAACTTCTGAGTGTTCTATCTTCACAGTTTCACTTACACTATCCATTGGAATACCATAGTGAATAGAGTTCATTTCAATATGTAAAAGAGATGTAACAGCTAATGACATAGGGATAGCAAGTGTAATTACTGTTCCCTCATTTGCCTTAGTAGTGATTCCGATACTTCCACCAAAACTCTCAATAGATTTTTTTACAACATCCATACCAACACCACGACCACTGAATTCTGTAATAGTTTCAGCAGTTGAAAGACCTGGAAGTAGTACTAACTCCGCCATCTCTTTTTCATTAAGTGCATCTATCTGTTCCGGAGTCATAAGTCCTTTTTCAAGAACCTTACTTGCAACTCTTTCTACATTTATACCAGCACCATCATCTACAATTTCAATAATTATTCTGTCAGACTGAGCATAAGCGTTTAGAGTTACTAGACCCATTCCTCCCTTACCTTTAGCTTCACGAACATCTGGCATTTCAATACCATGGTCAAGTGAATTTCTCATAATATGAATCATCGGATCTGCTAACATTTCAATCATGTTTTTATCAAGCTTAGTATCGCCACCCTGCATTTCAAGTTTAACTTTTTTACCAAGAGTTTTTGCAATATCACGAACAAGTTTCGGATATCTATCGAAAACATAAGATATAGGTAACATACGCATACCCATGATTAAGTCTTGAAGCTGTTCAGATAAACGGTTGATAAAGATATATTTATCCATAATCTCACGTTTAATCTGCTCATGTGTCATACTAACTACATTATCAGCAAGATATGGAAGAGAATTTTTAGCAACAAGAAGTTCACCAACTACATTCATTAATGAGTCGATTGATTCTTGTTCAACTTTTACAGTTTTACCAACTACTGCTTTATGTTTCTCTTCTTTTGGCTCTTTTTTGATTACTTTTTTAGCTTGAGGTGCTTTACCTTTAACCACTTCTACTTTTATAACCTCTGTAATTTTTTTCTCTTCAACTTTTTTTTCAACTTCAACTACTGTTGTAGGTGCTATTTTCTCTGCAGAAGTAATTCCAAGTTGTGTACCTAAAAAGGCTTTTACATCACCTAATGAGCTTAATTCTGGCATATCGGGAATGTATTTTCGAGCCTTTTCAAGAGTTACTACAATTCTTAAAAGGTCATCATTACTATCAATATACTCGATAGCTTTTAACTGTTGCTCAAAAATACTTTTTAATGTTTCAATAACATGTTCACTAGCTTCTTCTTGTGTTGATTCAAAAGAGATTTCTTCTTTTTTGGCTTCAACTTCTTCTACTAGTTCTTCAGATAAAACTTCTTGTGTAGTTTCAGATGAAATACTATAAGTATCTCCAACATACAGTGTTTGAAAAAAGTCATTTAACTTACTTGTATCTTCATCTCTAATGAGCCCACATATATCTAAAAAGCGCTCTAACTTAGCATACTGTAAAGTATCTACACCAACAAGTTCCATCGATGCTTTTACTTCTTCTTTTATTGCAGAGAGTTCTAAATCTTCAGCAATACTTGCAAGCTCTTTAAGTGAGTCAATATTATGTCCAGTATCACCTACACTAAGAGATAAAAGAGTATTTACATCTAAAGGTAATAACTCCAACTCATCAATAAAGTTAAAGAGAGAATCTTCTATCTCTTCGTAACTTGCATGAATAAATGCCACTAATGATGTTTTTAACAAAAGACCTTCTTCGTCTTCTGTTCCACTTAAAACGCCTTTCGCATTTTCATCACTCATACAAGAGAATACACCAAGAACTTTATCTTCTAAAAGACTTAATGTATAGATTGGATCATTTCCATAAACCATACATGAGTCATCAATATCAAAAACTACAGCATAAAGATTTGAACTAGAACAAAACTCTTCATCTAACTCGGGGTTTGTAAAGTGTATCTTTGCGGAACTTACATCTCTCAATGTTTGTAAAGGTAAGTTAATTACACTCTCTTTGTCTGCAAAATTAAATGGTAGTTGCCATGAAACTTCACCTTCAACTTCTTTGCCCATCTGCTCACTTAGGTTAGCAACAATAGTTGCTACCGTCTCTTCATCTGCTTCTACAATATCACCTGTCTCTTCAGCAGCTTCAATAAGATTAACAACTTCATCAAATGCGTCATAAAGAACTTCAACCATTGAATCTTTAAACTCCAACTTTCCGGCACGAAGCATATCAAGTAAATCTTCTGCATGATGAGTGATATTTTTTACAGCTTCAAAACCGACAATCCCACTTCCACCTTTTAATGTATGTGCAGCGCGAAAAACTGAGTTTAATAGTTCTGGATCATCACCACCAATTTCACCGATATTTTGATCTATAAAAGCTAAATTTTCTCTAGCTTCACTTAAGAACTGTTCTAATAACTGATCCATGATATCCCCTTATTTCTTAACTAATATATCTATATAAGCTTGAAGTTGATCTGGCTTAATAGGCTTGGTTTCAAAAAGATTTGCACCTACCTTATAAGCATTTATCTTGTCTTCTTCTTTTGCTTGAGTTGTAACCATTATTACGGGTACATCTTTATTATTCTCTTGTTTACGTAAATCTTTTATAAAAGAATATCCATCCATAATAGGCATATTTACATCCACAAGATACAAATCTATCTCGGCACCTAAACTTTTTTCTAGTGCTTCCATCCCATTTTCAGCTTCAACTATTTCCATACCCATTGTTTTAAGTATAGCACTGTGGTAGTTTCTTACTGTCTTTGAATCATCTACGACCATTATTGTTGACATCATATTCTCCTAAAAAAATTCTATTTCATCATCAGCATGTTCTGTGGCATGCTTACCAGAAAATCTACTTTTCTTATCTTTTGCATCTTGAAGTGTTGCATTAAGTTTATCTTTCAACTTAACAATACTCTCATTAGCTAAACCTTCATCACTTTTATATGCATGAGAAAAAATATCTATACTTTTTTTCATACTATTAATAGCCTCATTGGTGGCTGTGAGTTGTTGAGTGATTATGTCCTGATACTGAAGAGCAGTTGATATATCTTCATCAATTTCAAGATTGTTCTTTTCCATAAAACTACTCATTTTCATTAAAGATTCGTTTGAAAGTTCCATAACATCCACTTGGACTTCTTTAATGTGTTCTAGTAGTTCATCTATTGAATCAAGCATCATCATCTTAGACTCCTATGCTGGTAAACGAAGAACTCTGGTTATAGCTTGTTTTAACTGTGCTGGATTAAATGGTTTTACTATCCATCCAGTAAGACCTAAAGCTTTACCTTGTTGTTTCAACTCTGGTTTTGTTTCAGTTGTAAGCATCAGAGTTGGTGTTCTTTTTGTTGCAGGAACAGCTCTTAACTCTTTTAAAAACTCAAAACCATTCATTACTGGCATATTAAGGTCAGTAATGATTAAGTCTGGAACCATTCCAGCTTTGATTTCAGCTAAAGCAACTTGAGCTTCAGTATATTGTTTTACCTCTATTGGCATCGAGTTTGTAACCATCCTCGTTGAAGCTAACGCTGTCTCACTATCATCTACAAATATTACTAATGGCATAATTTATTCCTTTTTTTATTTAATTATTTTTGATATATTAAAGTATTGTCAACTTTTTTGGCATTAAATACCGAAACAATTCGACTCATATATTCAGCATGTCCTAAAAGAACATACCCCCCAGGATTCAGCATGTCATAAAATGTCATTGCAACTTCTTTTCTAGATGCATCATCAAAGTAGATAAGCATATTTCGAGAAAAAATCACATCAAACTTTCCAAGTTTACGCATCTGTGCTTTATCAAATATATTTGCTACTTGAAAGTCAACACTACCTTGTAAATCTTCCCCTAACTCATAGCCTAAAGCCCGTTTATTAAACCACTTTGCTAAGATACCTTTTGGAATCGCATGAATAGAACGGTCACTATACTTAGCAATTTGAGCTTTTCTAATAACAGTAGAGTCAATGTCAATACCTACAACTTCAATATCTCTTTCTTCAACAACTGTCCCCTCTTCTACGATATGTAAAATCATAGAGTATGGTTCTTCCCCTGTAGAACAAGGAGAAGATAAAATTCTAAGTGGTTTTGAACTTGGCATTCGCTCATGTAATTCTGGTAAAATTTTATTTACTAAAACTTCAAACTGATCTTTTTCTCTAAAAAAATATGTTTCATTAACAGTGATAGCATTCATCAGTTCTTGAAATTCTAAACCATCTTTATCATCAAAACGCAGTTTAAAAAAATACTTTCTAAAATTATCTAAACCCAACTCTTTTGAACGAGAATCTATGTACTTTGCAAGTTTGTCATAATGCTTATCCGTTTCTAAATGAATACCACTTTTACGATAAATAAATTCACCGATTTTAGTAAAGTTCTCTTTTGATAATAAATATGCCATCTTGTTAGCCTTTTATCATTGTGATAGCGCCATTAACAGCAAATTCAACATAAACTTCACCATTAAAACGTTTTTTAAGAGACTCTAAAAGTTCAATATCTTTAAGTTCACCTATTTCACCCATATAATCAACTGCCGTCATAGCTACATTTATATCTTCTTCACTCTCTAAGAGTTCTACAAGCATATCTCTTGATTCTGAAAAATCTACATCACCTAAAACATTAATAGCAAAGATTCTAAGATCTCTATCATCACCTATTAAAAATTTCACGATATAGTACTTAATAGAATCTCCAAAATCTCTTAACATTGAGATACCTAGATTTCGTATATAAGCATTTTCAAGTTTAAGAAGATCCATTATCATTTCAATAGGTGCTTCATCAGGATCCATACTTGAAATAACAGATGCTATTTTTGTTGCAACATTTCTGTGAGCTTCATCGTTGTGAATATACTCTATTAAAAAATCTCCACCACCATCAAACTTAATAATTTGATCAATTATGTAATCTTTTTCTGAGTCATCATCTGTGTCATTAAAAGCTTCTGTAGCATCTTCTAAGGAAGAGTATATTTCTAACTCTTGGACTTCTTGTTCTACATGTTTTTTAACTAGTGCCATTTTCGCTCCTCTATCTTAAAGTTACGATTTTTCTTAAAATCGCAGGAAAATCTAACTGCTCAGATACTCCACCTCTATCGTATGCTTCTTTAGGCATACCATAAACTGTAGCACTGTTTTCACTTTCACCTAATGTATATGCACCATCTGTTTTCAATGTAACCATAGAGTCTGCACCATCATCCCCTATTCCTGTTAAAATAACACCTACAAGGCTTTTCCCATCAAATATACTAGAAGCACTCTTCATCATTTCATTAATACTTGGTTGAAAAAAGTTTTTACCTTTCTCTTTATCTTCACGCAGAACTATTTTTCCAGACACCTTTTGTGCAAAGTTCATATGAACTCCACCACGAGCGACATAAATATGACCAGGTAGTAACTCCATATTTTGTTTACTTTCTAAAACTGGTAAAATACTCGCTCTATCTAAACGCTGTGCAAATGCTGCAGTAAACTGTGCAGGCATATGTTGAACTATACATACAGCATGTTTATAGTTAGCTGGAAGAGAAGCACAAATCTGTTCTATCAAACCAGGACCACCAGTTGAAGAACCAATGAGTACAACCTTCTCAATATCTTTAGAACTCAAGTTTGAAACAACCTCTTTTTGAGTAGTAGTAGTCGTTGTAGCACGATGACGTTCACGCTGAACTGGACGTGCAAGTTTTCTTTTAAGACGTCTTGGAGATATACGACTTAAAGAAGTCACTTTTTCTAAAATCTCTTCACGGTTTTCGGACTTTCCTACATTCATTGTTCCTGGTTTAGCTATGTAATCAACTGCACCTAAGTCAAGTGCATCCATAGTTATACTAGCATCAGCCGTAGTTAAAGAGCTCACCATCAAAATCGGTGTTGGTTGTGCTTGCATGATTTGACGAACAGCTTCTATCCCATCCATTACTGGCATATTAATATCCATAGTAATGATGTCATACTGAAATGAAGTAGCCTTAGCAACAGCCTCTTTTCCATTTTTAGCAGTCTCTATATCAAACCCGAGTGTATCAATTATTTCTGTTAACTGTTTTCTAACTAAAGCAGAATCATCAACTATCAGTACCGTTTTAGCCATCCATATCTTCCTTGTTCACTATTTTGTCTATATCCATAGATAAGACTAATCTGTTTCCATCATCAAGATAAAGAATATTTTCAAAATATCCTTCTGCTTCTTCTCTAATATCTTCAGCTCTAATACTTAAAATATCACTCACACTATCAACAACAAAACCGATTCTATTGTCATTAATATTACAGATAATAATTTTTGAATCTTCGCTTACTAATGTTTGAATACTTAATTTTTTAAAGAGTGAAATAGTAGTTACTATTTGACCCCTAATATTTATGATTCCACTTATAGATTCATCTGTAAATGCCACTTCTGTTGATACTACATTATCAATAATTTCATCTACATTTTCAACATTAAAAGCATACTCTTTTCCAGCAAGTTTAAAAACTATAACTTCCATTGCATACTTAACACTAGCTTCTTCAATCGTAGCATCTTTAGAGTCAATAAAAGCTTCATTCTCTTGAAATATTTCATTTATTACATTATGATCAAAAAATGATATCAGAGACTTTTCATCATGAATAACACCAGCAATTTTATTATCTTCAAAGCTATCACCCATAAACTCTATATTTTTTTTATAAAAGTTTTTTATGTCTATTATAGAATCAATATATAAACCTACTTTTTTCCCATCATAAGAGATGACTAAAATTCTATTGTTATCATTCTTCTTCGCTTTGAAACCATAGTGTGTTCTTAAATCTATAACAATAAGAAGTTCTTCTCTAAGTGTTATAAGCCCTAAAACTTCTTCTGACGTTCCAGCTATATCTGTAAACTCAGTATCTGCTAAAATAATCTCTTGAAGATAGTCTATTTCAAGTGCATATTTCTCATTTGACATAGAAAAGATCAAAAATCTTGTACTATCTTCTTCTTTGGCAAGACTCTCTTTTACTTTTCCTGCGACAACTTCTTTAGCCTGAATATCAACCTTATTTATTCTAAGAAACAACTCTTCTAAAGAGAGTACTTGAATAAGTAAATCTTCATATTTGTAAATTGCAATCACTGGATCATCTTGATTATCAAGGTACTCTATGTTATCACTTCTAATTTCAACAGTATTGTACACATCACTTACTAGAAGTGTTTGAGATGATAGTTCGCTGTTTAAACTAATAATCCTACTTTTAGAGTCATCTAAATCGACTTCAGATATATCCAATAGTAAATTCATGTCAACCATTGAAACTACATTTCCACTGACAGAGCATAAACCTCTAACTCCAGATGGGCGAAGAGGTAATGGCATTAATGATGGGACTCTTGAAATCTGGCTTATATATTCCGTAGAAATACCATAACTTTCATGAGCATTTTTAATAATTAAAATCTCTTCAATTTGCATAGTTTGCACCTATTATTTAACCTTGTTGTAGCTCATCTGCCATAACTGCCAACTCTTCAACACCCTCACCAATATGAGTTACAGTGTCAATAATCAACTCACTCGCTTTACGTGATTCACTTGCATTACGAGCACTTAACTCAACTGCTTTTTGAATCTCACTAATACCAATCATAACTTGATTCATACCCTCTAAATTTTGATCATTAGAAGCTTTAAGTCCTGTATATTTATCAAGTAAATCAACTAGTAAATCTGTAATAGACATAATGTCATTTACAAGTGCATCAATACTTTTCTCTTCACTAGCTTGAGAATGAAGTAAATCACCCCAATCAGTTTTTACTGTATCTATCTCAGAGTTCATCGATTCTACGATATCATTGATTTTTTCAGTATTTGATTCAGAATCTTTTGCAAGATTTCTAATGTCTGCACTTACAACTGCAAAACCTTTACCAAAGTCTCCAGCACGAGCAGCTTCAATAGAACCGCTAATTGCAAGCATATTTAACTGAACGATAGAGTTTGAGATATTCCCAACTGTTTTATCAACACTTTTTGTCTCTTTCACTATTACATTTAACTCAGTAGCGGCACTGTTACCTTCTTTAATTGAATCAGAAAATGAAGATTTAATCTCAACAACAGAAGTTTTTACTTCATTAAAAGAGACTTTTAAAAGATCAAAGTTTCTTCTTGCAATCTCTATGAGTTTATCAATATCTTTTGCAGTAACAAGTCCAGCTTCTACTAACTCTTTGTTGTTTAATGCACTTTGATTTGTACTTTGTGAAGACTCTTCCATTTGATTAAGGGATGATGTAACATCACCAAGAGAGTTTTGAATCTCATCCATAGAAGCACTGATAGTATCTGCACTCATAGCTATATCTTCAGCAGACTTCATCGTATCTGTTGAGTATTTCAACTCTTCAGCTAAACCAGAAAGCTCTTTGATATCATCTTCTGTTTGAGAAAGTGCATCAGATTGAATTTCAATACTATTTAAAGTCTTTTCAACTGAAAGTGCAATCTCACTAGAAGCTTGGGCTATCTCTACCGAACCTGAATTTATTTTTTCAATGTAATCACCTAGTTGTCCCGTATATAGACCAATACTTCTAGATGCTTCAACAGAATAAACAGCGATTTTTGTAAGTTCTTCCATCTTTAGTGCAAGTTCATTACCCTTAGAACCGTTACCAGAGATAATGTTTGTAGTAGAACCGATACTTTTAATAATACCATCTATACTACCTTGAATTTTATTTACAAGCTCAGAGATAAACTCTGCATTTTTTTCACTCTCACCAGCTAAAGCACGTGTCTCATCAGCTACAACTGCGAAACCTTTACCATGTTCTTTTGCACGAGAAGCTTCAATAGCTGCATTTAATGCTAGTAGGTTTGTTTGATCTGCAATTTTCGCGATAAAGCCAACTGCATTTCCAATATTTTGAGAAGACTCTTTGAGCTCTTCACTTTTAGTAGAAGATTCTTTTGCAACAGTTACAGCTTCACCCATACGTTCAACTGAAACATTAATTTTACCAACTGCTGACATAATATTATCACCAGCAGAGAGTGTCGATGCTGTTACTGTGTTAATAGTTGTCGTCATTCTATTAATATTTGTATTAATGTTTTTAACATTTGAGAGTGCTTGTTCACTTGCACCACTATTTTCTTCAGCTGCTGTAGCAATCTGCTCCATAGAGGACTTAAGTTGCTCTATAGCACTTACACTCTCTTGCGCATTTTCTAAAATACTCATAGAAACACCAGCGATACTCTCACTGATCTGTTGCTGTTTTGCTAATGTTCTCTGCTTACGTTTGTCAACGCCACCAGAAGATACTACTGCAGAAGATGAACCTGAATTACCTTTTTTCATTAATGCCATTTTTCTTTCCTTTTTCTTAGTCTAGTGTTGCATAAAGCTCTACAGCTTTTTGTATATCTTCACGTGAAGGTTTAACTCTGATAGAAACATATTTAACGTGTCCACTTTTATCTACAGAACGAAGTACAGTTGCATAGACCCAGTAAAAACCACCACCCTTTCGTTGGTTCTTAACATAACCTGTCCAAAAACCTTTATCCTGAACATCATCCCAAAGAGACTTAAATGCTGCTCTTGGCATATCTTGATGTCTTACTACATTATGTGGTTGTCCTATTAAGTCGTTCTCTTTCATGTTCGCCACTTTGTAAAAAGAGTCACTTGCATAAGTTACAATACCCTTCTCATCTGTTTCAGATAAAAGATATAAATCATTATAGAGAACTTCTCCGTCTTCTAGGAAAGTAAGTCCTTCTGTGCTAATATCATTATTATTTTTTGACACAATAAACCTCCAATAAAATCAAATTACACAAATACTACTCTTTGTAAACTAAATTAAAATTGAATTATCAACAATTAGTGATTAGAATTGTGTAAATTGTTAAATATCCCTACGGTTGGTAAACTACGAGGACAAAGGAGATACATTTAGATGAAGAAAAATAAGAAAAAGTTATGTTATAAGAAAATGTGATAGATGAAAGAAAATATAAAGTCCCGAAGAACCCTATATTTTAAGAAAATGTGTAATAATTAGATATTATCACGGATCTCTAAAGCTTCTACAAGGTTAAGGTATGCAACTTTATTTGTACGTTTGAAGTATCTCATTAAACGACGACGTTGTCCAACTAATTTAAGTAGTCCTAAACGTGATGCATGGTCTTTTTTGAACACTTTAAGGTGCTCAGTAAGCTCTGCAATTCTTGTAGTTAATAATGCAATTTGAACTTCACTTGAACCAGTGTCGTTTTCATTACGTCCGTATTTTGTAACAATTTCTTGTTTTTTAGCCGAATCTAAAGCCATATTGGCCTCCTGATGGGTATATTAATCTAACATTTACACATGATGTATAAAGTTGAAGTGAAATTATATCGAAATTTTAGCTATAATAAAAGTTCTAAATAATTATAAAGTATAAAATATGTTAATTACCCGTGCAAGTGAGTATGCAATACTCTCTTTAATTTTACTTTCATCAGCAACCCAACCTATGGATAGTGAAACTCTCTCTCGTGAATTATCTATTCCCAAGAGTTTTCTTGCAAAAATCTTGCAATCTTTAGCAAAAGTAAAAATCTTAAAATCTTATAAAGGTGTCAATGGTGGCTTTATGCTCAACCGTAATCCTAAAGAGATTAGTATGCTTGAAGTCATGTCTTGTGTTGAGGGAAAAGCTCCAGCAGTATTTGAGTGTGCACCATCAGAAAGTAACTGTCCTTCAGATAAAGCAGACATCTGTTCTATCTGGCCTTTTTTAAATAAACTCCAAGGGAAAATAGACTCATTTTTAAGTGAACTAACTCTCTTTGATATCATTGACGACGAAGAATAATTTTGGCAAAAAAGTTTACCCTTAAACAACAAGTTGGTATTGCACTAAACTTTTTAATTGGTCAACGTGATCTAAGTGTTGTGATTTTTGTTATGGCTATTCTTGCAATAATCATAGTACCACTTCCATCTGCAATGTTAGATGTACTGCTGACTATTTCAATGGCAATGGCAGTTCTGATTCTACTAATATCATTGTATGTTCCAAAACCTACAGATTTAACAACTTTTCCTACTATTATACTAATCCTTACCCTTTTTAGGCTCTCTTTAAATATTGCTACTACTAGAATGATTTTAAGTCATGGACATGAAGGTCCAGAAAACATGAGTGATATTATTACTAGTTTTGGTGATTTTGTTGTTGGTGGGAACTTTGTTATTGGTATCATAGTTTTCTCCATTCTAGTTCTTATTAACTTTATGGTTATTACAAAAGGTTCCACTAGGGTTGCAGAGGTTGCAGCTCGTTTTGTTCTTGATTCTATGCCTGGTAAACAGATGGCAGTTGATGCGGACTTAAATGCCGGCCTAATTGATGATGCAGAGGCTAAACAACGCCGTGCTGAAATTCTTCAAGATGCCAACTTTTATGGTGCGATGGATGGATCTAGTAAGTTTGTAAAAGGTGATGCAGTTGCTGGTATTATCATTACACTCATCAACATTATTGGTGGATTTCTAATCGGTGTTTTTCAACATGATATGACCGTTGGTGCTGCAGCTTCAACTTTTACACTTTTAACTATTGGTGATGGTCTTGTAGGTCAAATTCCTGCTCTTATTATTTCTACTGCAACTGGTATTATGATTACTCGTTCTTCTAGTGATGGAGATAACTTTGCTGAGGGAACCATCAACCAGATGGCTGGAAATGCCAAAATTATGATGATAGTTGGTTTTATCATGATCCTTTTTGCTCTTGTTCCGGGTCTACCTACTGCTTCAATGGGCTTTGTTGGTCTTATGTTTGGTGGACTGGGTTGGGCAATTTACAAGTTTGACAAAGGAGAGCTTAGTATCCTTGATGTTGATAACTTAGTAGGCGAGAAATCTCAAGCACAACTAGCACAAGAACGTGAAAAAGTTAATCCTAAAAAAACTAATGAAGAGATAGCCAAAGAAGAAGAAGCTGCACTTGAAGATATCTTAAAAGTTGAGATGCTAGAACTTACTCTTGGCTATCAGCTCATTAAACTTGCAGATAATAGTCAAGGTGGTGACTTGCTTGAACGTATACGCTCAATGCGACGTAAAATTGCTAGTGACTTTGGTTTTTTAATGCCTCAAGTTCGTATTCGTGATAACTTACATCTTCAGCCTCAACAGTATCAAATACTGCTTAAGGGGATTAGCATCGGCGAAGGTGAGATTCAACCTGATAAGTTTTTAGCTATGGATAGTGGTATGGCCACAGGTGAGATAAGTGGTGAAAAGACCAAAGAACCTGCGTTTGGACTTGATGCACTCTGGATTTATCCTACTGAGAAAGAAGATGCTATTATTAATGGATATACAGTTGTTGATCCGGCTACTGTTATCTCAACACATATGAGTGAACTTGTCAAACGAAACGCAGAAGACCTTCTTACTCGTCAAGAGGTTCAAACTCTCATTGACAAGATTAAAGACTCTTTTCCTGTTATCGTTGATGATGTTCTAAAAGTAGCTTCTATTGGTCTTGTTCAACGAGTTTTAAAAGCTCTATTACATGAGAAAATCCCTCTTAAAGATATGCTAACTATCTTAGAAACAATAGCAGATATAGCAGAGTTTACTAAAAATGTCGAACTTATTACAGAACAAGTCCGTGCAAAACTCTCTCGTGTTATCACTCAGATGTACTCAAGTGAAGATGGAGTTATAAGACTTCTTACTTTTGATACAAATACAGAACAGCTACTACTTCAAAAATCACAAGAACAAGATGGAGTTAGAAACTTGATGCTAAATGTCGGTGAAATAAATGGACTTATACAAGCGACAAGTACTAAGGCAGCAGATATTCTTCAAAAAGGAATCTCTCCTGTTATCATCATAGTAGACCCACAACTTCGTCGTGGAGTAGCAGAAATATTTGAGCGTTTTTCACTTGATGTAGTGACACTCTCCCATGCCGAAATAGACTCAAGTGCTACATTTGAAGTTCTCGGCTCAATCGCAATAAAAACAGACTAATTAAACAAAAGGTAATTTATGAAAAATAGAATAATATATCATCTCTCTCACATCGACTTAGACGGTTATAGCTGTCAACTAGTTATGAATGCTACTCCTTACACTAAGCATAACTTTAATGCTAACTATGGTCCAGAAGTAAAATCAAAACTGACTATCATGCTTGATGGCATCAAAAAAGAGAAAGAGCCCACACTTCTTTTAGTAACTGACTTAAATCTTACAGCTGATGAATCAAGATGGTTAAGCCATGAAATCGAAAAAATCAACAAGAGTAACCTAGATGTTAAACTGCAACTTCTTGACCACCATGGAAGTGGAGCAGAGAGTGCTAAGAAACATGACTGGTACTATCTTGATGTAGATAGATGTGCTACTAAAATCATGTATGATTGGGCAAAAGAGAACCTTGACTTTGATGAACCAGAGTGGATGGAAAAATATGTAAATATTGTAAATGCTGTTGACTTATGGAAAAAAGATGAGCATGACAACTTTGAGTATGGGAAAGTTTGTATGCGTCTTGTAAATGAGACAAGAGAGCTTAACCGTGTTATGTTTGCAAATGAAGACAATGCTTATAAACTAGCTCTCCTAGAAGAGGCTGTTAAGTATATTAGCGAGGACAATGCTCCTATTGTTTTAGATGAAAAAATTCACCTAATCAAAAAAGAGTTTTTCAAAGATGAAAAGAATGATACTCTTGATAATCTAGCGACTGCTTATGTAGTAGAACTGCTAGGTGCTAAACGCCCAACTAACACTATCTACTACAAAGGATATAAAGGTTTTCTTTCTTATGCAGTTGGAAATACTTCTATCGTAGGAAATGGTTTCTTAGTAGCTTACCCTGAGTATGACTTTATCGTTGATGTAAGTTTTAAAGGTGCTATGAGCCTAAGAGCTGACTACAAAGTAAGTGTAGCTCAAATAGCTAAAGAGTGGGCAAATGGTGGTGGACATCCAAATGCAGCAGGTGGTAGAATTCCATACTTTAAAGAGCAATATGTTTATGCAAAAGTAAAATCACAAATAGAGATGCTTATTAGTGATAAAGAGAGTGTAGCTGGTGATTTAGAGTACAAAAAAGAGGACTAAATGCTACTTCTCTTTAGTATTTCCAAAATACTTAAAGAGATACTCTGTTGCTAATTTTTCATCTCTAGGGGAGATGGGTGCTTTGTAAATATCTCTCATTTTAATAACTACCCTATTCCAAAACTCTTTAGACTGTTTACCTTGATTTAAAATATATCCATAAGAGTGACACCATTGACAGTTTCTCTGCATCACAATAGTATTTTTATCACTAGGAATAGCAAAAGTTATACTTGTCATTTTTACTTTTTGAGTATAAACTGCTTGAAGATTTAATATTAGAAATAATATAATTAAAATACTTTTTTTCATCTTACCACCTAGTCTATATCAATACTAACAGTATCAATTCCATTATATCTATACCCACCATGATTCCATGCTATTTCATGTGCATATGGCTGTTCTTGACCCTTATTATTGATAGCTTTAGCCATAATAGTTAGTCTACCTCTGTTCATAAGCTTTAATTTGTAAGAAAATGTTCTAAAAGCATAAGTAGAGAGCTCTTCACCTAAAGAAGACTTAACCCAACTCTTACCCTTGTCAAGAGAGATTAATACCTCTTTGATACCATATCCTTCATCAAATGCCACACCTTTTATGGTTAGGTTTGACTTGTGTGTCAGTTTTGTTTTTGAGGTTGGATAACCTATGTAAGATTTTACATTCATCAACTCAAGTGGCTTTGTAGTTTTAGCAAGTTTATCTGGAGTTTCAGATGCAGTCACATTGTCAGGTACTCTATAAGCATGGTCCATGTAAAAGTACTCTTGGTACTCTTTTGTTACATAAATATCGCTCAACATTTTCACCCATGAGTCAGCATAAAAACCTGGAATAATAAGACGAACAGGATAACCATTTAAAAATGGCAACTCTTCTCCATTTTGTTCATAAGCGATAATAGTATCGTCACTTATCTCAGAAATTTTTAACTCGCGTTTAAAATGTGGCATCTTACTCATAACTGGTTTATCATCACCATTTAAAGAGATCCATACAGACTCATTAGTCAGGCCTGCTCGTTGTAAAACATCTTTGAGTCTTACACCTTTATACTTACTACAACCCATCGCTCCACTACCCCACTGTATTCCACTTGTAGTTGGAACAAATGCCGAACGAGAGTTTCCACCACACTGCATAACGACAGTTACTTCCACTTGCTCAAAATCTTTTTTAAGATTTTCAACTCTAAGGTAAAGCCTATCATTTACTTCTCCATGAACATGTATGTAGTAAGTATTCATATCTATATGAGTAGGAATATGAGGCATATGCCATCTTACAAAAAGCTCATTGTTTGGGGTAATAGCTGTAGTAAAAGCATCTCTTGGTGTTTCTAAAAGAGGTGGTCTATCCGAATAAGTAATCAGAGGTCTTTTTTCAATAAATGCTACATTTGAAACTTCTTGAGTATCTATAGGTTTTCTAGTTTTCACCTCTGTTGAAGATGCAGTTAAGAGTGTACTTGAAGCCACTAATGACAATTTAAAAAAATCTCTTCTTTGCATATTCTACCCTTTAGTTATTTAAAAAATATCTCTCTACACCATTTGCTAAACCCGTCGCCATAATTTTTTGATATTTTCTATTTACAAGTTTTTTGGCTTCTTTAGGATGTGAGATAAACCCAACTTCAACTAAAACAGCAGGCATTTGAGCACCCACTAAAACCCAAAATGGTCCTTGTCTTACACCAGCATCTTTAACACCTTTAAATGACTTCTTAAGAGCACCTAAAGCACCACGTTGTAGATCTATTGCAAGTTTATTCGCAGCTACAATATTATGTGAATTTAGTGTATTTAAGAAACTTGTTTTACCATAAAAACCCATATCTTTCAAATCAGCTTTATTCTCACTAGCAGCTACTCTTTTAGCCCGAGAGGAACGAGACTTATCAAGAAAATAACACTCTATACCATGTGCCCTATGCGCATTCTTTTTTCCAACTGCATTAGCATGAATACTGATAAAAAGATCTGCCTTTTTTTTGTTTGCAAATCTTGTTCGATTTCTAAGTCTTATAAATTTATCTGAATCTCTTGTCATATATACTTTATAACCACGATTACGAAGAATTTTTTTTAACTCTTTCGCTATCTGTAAGACTACTACTTTTTCTCTATATTTCTTATAACCTATAGCTCCTGGATCTTTCCCTCCATGACCAGCATCTATTACGATAATTTTGTTTCTATCTAGTCTCGAAGGTGCAGTTTTTCTTGGTGTTATCATTTTTGTATAGCTAGATTTTTTATTAGGAGTGATACTTATAACAAGCTTTGCACCCTCTTTTTTAAAATGGATAGAGACCTTACTACTATTTTGAATTACAAGTCTTAATGTATTAGTATTATACTGTGCTAGTTTTATCTTATCTATGCCACTTTTTCTTAGAGTTTGAGAACGAGTTAGCATAGAAGCATGGACATCAAAAACATATCTATATTTCTTCATTTTAGAGTCATAAAGAGTAAAATAGTTTATCTGATTATTGCGAAGCTTTTTATCAAAACTCATAACTAATTTTTCATCTTTCCAACGAATAGATTTAAGCCTATGTGTAGACTTAACCTTTAACTTTGAGTTTTTACTTTTAATACTTTTTGATTTCGGAGCTCTGTATGATGATTTTTGAATTAAAGAGAGTTCCTCTTCATACTGACTTATATCTATATGAAGTTTTTTACCACTTTTGACAATTCCTACTAATGCATTTTTTTTAAACTTAGCATCATTATTCATTAAAGCACGGAGGTAGAGGTTTTTATAATCATTGTAAGCACGAAACTGATTACTTTTAGTCGATGATTTTATGAAACCATCTGCACGTTTGAGAAGATCCTTGTTACTTAATGCATTAAGCGAAAGAATAAAGATGAGGAGGATAACAAGAGCGCGAATCATTTATGCTCTATTCACCCTCAGTAAGCTTAGTTATTAACTCTTTTACAGAGATAAGCTCTTTTAGTTTATACCCATTTGTTCCAGAGAAAAACAGTCCAGTCTCAAGGTTCCCTTCATAAGCATCTGAAAGTCTATCTGCTATACAGAACCCAACAGCCTTAGCTTCTTCACCACGATTACAAGGAGCTACACAGTTAGAGATACATTTAATAGCTGGACCTTCACGTTTAGCTACCATGTGAGTAAGGTTAGTTACTACACCTTGTGCTGGATAACCAACAGGGGAACTCATAAGTTGAATATCTTCTTCTTTGGCGTCAATAAGAACTTGTTTAAGGTTTTCATGTGCATCACACTCATGTGTACCAATAAAACGAGTACCCATCTGAACACCTCTTGCACCAAGTGCCATCATCTCTTGGATGTCAGATTTATCCCAAACACCACCCGCAGCAATAACAGGAATATCTCCCCATTTTGCAGCTTCTTCAACAACAGGAGCAACTATCATTTCTAGTTGATTTTCTGGCATTTTACACTGCTCGTAAGTAAAACCTTGGTGTCCACCAGATTTTGGTCCTTCAACTACAACTGCGTCAGGAAGACGGTTGTAACGTTTTTGCCAACGTTTACAGATAATTTTAAGTGCTTTTGCAGATGATACAATAGGAACAAGAGCAACATCAGGATAGCCCTCAGTAAACTCTGGCATATTTGTAGGAAGTCCAGCACCCGTGATAATGATGTCAACACCAAGTTCACAAGCATTACGTACTACATCGCCATAACCATTGATAGCATAAAGAATATTTGCTGCAAGTGGTTTATCTCCACAAATTTCACGGGCACTTTTAATGATAGCTTCAAAACCATCACGAGAGTAGAAGTTATCTTCACTAAGAGGTCTATCTGCAACTAATTTACCAGCGAATTTTTTATCAAGATAGTAACCAGTACCAACTGAAGATATAACTCCAAGACCACCCTCTTTAGAAACATTTCCAGCTAGAGAGTCCCAGCTAATTCCAACACCCATTCCACCTTGAACAATTGGTTTTTCTATAGTGTATTTTCCGATTTTTAAAGAGTTAAAGCTCATTAATTTACCTTTAGTTTTGCGAATTTTCTTTTTCCAACTTGAAGCAGGTACTCACCAGTTGTCAGTTGTAACTTATCATCAGTCACTTTTTCTTGGTTTATTTTAACACCACCTTGCTTAATATCTCTTCTAGCCTGAGAAGTTGAAGGCTCAATGTTACAATCTAGCAGTGCTTTAGCAATCCATATGTCACCTTCACAACTAAATTCGGGTATATCTGTTGGAATTTGGCTTTTTGAATGAACCTTATCAAATTCAACTTTAGCACTTTTAGCCTCTTCTTCTGAATGAAAACGAGCAGTTATCTCTAATGCAAGCTCTTCTTTTGCTAATTTTGGATGTTTTGAACCATCTTCTACAGCAACTTTTAAAGCAGCAATTTCATCAAGAGTTTTTGTACTAAGTAACTCGTAAAAACGCCACATCAATTCATCAGAAATACTTAAAATCTTTCCAAACATATCATTTGGAATGTCTGTAACACCAATATAATTTCCAAGAGATTTACTCATTTTTTGGACACCATCAAGACCTTCTAAAATAGGCATCATTAAAACAGCTTGTTGTTTCTTAATCTCATAAGCTTTTTGAAGTTGACGACCCATTAGAAGATTAAACTTCTGGTCTGTTCCACCTATTTCAATGTCAGACTTAAGATAAACACTATCATAACCTTGAAGAAGTGGGTACATAAACTCACTTACAGCTATTGGTGTTTGAGAAGCATAGCGTTTAGAGAAGTCGTCGCGTTCAAGCATACGTGCAACTGTTAAGTTTGAAGCTAGTTGAAGCATACCTACTGAACCTAAAGCATCTAACCACTCTTTGTTGTAAACAATATCTGTTTTACTCTCATCAAGTATCTTAAATGCTTGTGTTGTATAAGAGTCTATATTTTTAGTAATATCATCTTGTGTAAGTACTTTTCTTGTAGCACTTTTTCCTGTTGGATCACCAATAGCAGCTGTAAAGTTTCCTATAAGAAACTGAACACGACCACCATATTTTTGGAAAGTAGCTAGTTTTTGAAGAAGTACTGTATGACCTAGGTGTAAATCGGGTGCTGTAGGATCAAAACCAGCTTTTACTGTATATGTTTTGCCCTCTTCAAAATAAGCTTTTAAAAGTTTCTCTATTCTTTCAATATCAATTATTTCTGCACTACCTCTATTTATCTCTCGTAAAGCTTCTTCAATCATCTATTAGTTTCTCCAATCATTCTAATTTTTATATGCATCATCTTTTCTAGTTAGATGTATGACTTTTATTTTATTCTCTATTTTAGCACGTAAAGCATTAATATCACTTTCTTTAGATTCAAATCCAAGTTCACAAAATTTTGTATACTCTTCACTCTCTTTACCAAGTTCTATTGAACTAATGTCGATATTAAGTTTCACTAGGAAAGTTAAGAAATCTGCAAGAGCACCTTTTTCATTATGTAAAGAAGCTATCATATTGTAAGCAAATATTTTTTCATGTGCCCATTTTACAAAAACCATTTTTTCAAAATTATTAAGTTTTTTTGCAGCATTTGAGCACATTTTGTGGTGTACTGTCACCTTGTTTTTCTCTAAAAATCCAACAACTTGATCTCCTGTTTTTGGATGACAACAGTAATCAAATACAACATCATTAATACTTAATGTACTATATATATCCAAACCAGCTACTTGAGTGTACTTGAGCTTAAACATATGTTTTGAGATAAAACGCTTAAAACGATTATTTTTATTTATCTCAGAAAAATATCTATGGACTACATGTTTAAAGTGTTCAATATCAGTAACAATAGAGACTGTATTATCACAATGATTATCACTAAACCACTCATTTATTCTATGATTACTCAGACTCATTGCCGTTGCTAAGATACTTGCTGCAACTTTTGTATCAATATCTCTCACTTTAGCATTACAGTTTAGCTTCATATTTGTTTGAGCTTTACTTGTTTTAACAGCATCTATCCAAGAGCAGCGTGTAATCATTTTTTCATCAGTAATTATTTTAACTATATCACCATTATTTAACTCTGTTAAAAGAGAGGTTTTAGTTTTATTTACTAAGCATGAAATTGCTTTGTTACCGACTTCACTATGCACACTATAAGCAAAGTCTAAAACTACAGCTCCACGAGGAAGGGTAAATGCATCTCCCGTAGGAGAGAAAACACTAATATCTTCAGAGTATAAGTCATTTTTTATAAGTTCATAAAAATCTTCTACATTCTCCTCTTGATACTGTAAGTTATCAAGCCAGTCAAGTTTTATATTACTTGCACCACTTTTATATTTCCAGTGTGCCGCAACTCCAAGTTCTGCAGTTTTATGCATATCGTAAGTTCTAATTTGAACTTCAAAAATTGCAGTTTTATAAAATACACTTGTGTGAATAGTTTGATAACCATTATCTTTTGTAACTGCTATATAATCTTTAAAACGAGATGCTAACGGACGAAAATGCAGATGAATCAGACCTAAAATATTGTAACACTTTACAGGATCTTTAGTCAGTATACGAACAGCTAAGAGATCGAGAACCTCATCTATACTCACACCTTTTCTTTGCATTTTGAGATAGATAGAGTATCTGTGTTTTACACGTGAGAGTACTTCAAAATCATCTTCACAAAAACCATTTTGTACTAAAAGTTTTGAGATTGCTTCTTTAAACTCATTTAACTTTAATTCTATTGCATGGTAGTTTGTATCAAGATAGTTATCTATATGGTGTTTCTCTTCTTTGAAAAGATATGAAAAGCTTAAGTCTTCTAATATGTTTTTTAAAAAAGAGATACCTAGTCTATGTGCTATTGGTGCATATACAACAAGTGTCTCTTCTGCTATACGTAACTGCTTATGTTCTGCAAGGGCATCAAGTGTTAGCATATTATGAAGTCTGTCACATAGTTTGACAACTAAAACACGAACATCTTCAATACTTGCTAAAAGCATTTTTCTAAATGTTAGAGCAGATGCTATTAATCTATCATTTGAAACAGAGGGTATAAGCTCTTTATCTCTAATAACATCTATCTTTGTTAAGCCACCAACAAGATGGGCGACATCAATACCAAACAGCTCTTCAATATGTACTATAGTTGTATCTGTATCTTCAACGACATCATGAAGAAGTGCTGCTATTGCCATAGATTCATCATCTGTAATAGATGCGACTATAGATGCAACAAGTATAGGGTGGATTATGTAAGGTTCTCCACTTTTACGAAACTGCAATTTATGAGCTTCAAGGGAGAAAGTAAGTGCTCTTTCAAGCTTTTCACTTCGTGGCATATGGGAGTATAGATAAGCAATAGAGGAGTCAATATCATGTAAATGTTTAACTTTTTCTATTTCAACTTGACTTAGTCCCAAGAGGTACTACTTTTCTAAATCAATAAAGCCCTTAACTACAACAAGGCCTTCTGCGATTTCCATAAGTGCTAAGTCAGCAGATTTAATACTATGAGAAGTTACACTTAATTTACTTTGTGCACCATTTTCTAACTCATCACATCTAGCAGCGATTGCTAGTGCTAGTTGGTAACGGTCCATATTTGGATTGTCGATTAATATTTTTGCTGTTAATTCATTTGTTTTCATTCTAGAGTTCCTTTTGTTTTATTCTATTTTACTATTGAGCAGTTGTTCATATTACCATTTAAGATGTCTAAAATATTTCCTTTTTTAGACATATCACAGACGATAATTGGAAGTTTATTCTCTTTTGCTAAAGCAATTGAAGTGTCATCCATAACTTTAATATGATCGCTTAATGCTTGATCGTATGTAAGTTCTGGAAGTTTTACCGCGTCACTAAATTTTATTGGGTCTTTATCGTAAACACCATCTACTTTAGTAGCTTTAATGATTACTTCTGCACCAATTTCTACAGCTCTAAGAGTAGCTGCTGTATCTGTTGTAAAGAAAGGGTTACCTGTTCCTGCAGCAAATATTACTACACGACCTTTTTCTAAGTGACGGCAAGCTTTACGATTGATGTAAGGCTCAGCAATTTGCTCCATTTTGATAGCAGTTTGCATACGTACTTCAAGTCCCATATATTCACAAGCTTCTTGCATAGCTACACCGTTGATAACAGTAGCAAGCATTCCCATATAATCACCAGAAGTACGTTTGATAATTCCATCTTCAGCAGCAGTAACACCACGAATGATATTTCCACCACCAATAACTATACCAACTTCAATACCAGCATTTACAAGTGACTTTATCTCGTTAGCTATGTACTTTAAAATTTGTGTATCTATTCCATGACCTGCCTCACCTGCGAGGGCTTCACCTGAAAACTTAACTAAAACACGTTTATTTGCCATGAGTACACCTTTTTATAAAAATCCGTGTATTATAGCCAATAGTCTCTTTAAATCTGCTTTGAGTAAATTTTCTACTTAGTGTAAAGCATAATTAATGGCATTATTTCAGAGAAAACGACAGCACGTCTCTCCTCTTTTGAGTTTAAAATAGACTCTAACATCAGTGCAATATTTTCATCAATTTTAGGTACTAATTTTCTAGGGTCTTCTAGTTTCTCACTTTTTATGACATTTGTATAACGCTCATACGAAGTGTATGCTTCTTTTTTTGTAAGTTGGTAGTAAAGTTTACGTCCTAGTTCAAACACTTCAAACTCTTCGTTCTTACCACTCATAACCTTCGTTTCATATCCAAGGTCAACTTCAATATTTTTACTGCGAAGATAAGCTTGCAGCATCATTACAAAACCTACTTTGGCGTTTGTATAGTTCTTTAAAATACGGTCATAAAAGAGTTCAAATGACTCACCCTCTTTTCTAAGTTTTTTATACTCTAACATTAGAGACTCAACATAATACTTCGCATATTTTAGAGGAGCTGATTTTATAACAGTATGGCCTTCTTGGGACTCTCCACTAAGTTTTCCACCTAGTAAAATGTGAACGCCACTTCCATTCACCCCATCAACTTTTGCCTTACATCCCTCAAAACCAACATCGCCAAGACCGTGAATACCACAACCTTTAACACATGCCGACCAGTACATACGAACACGACCTTTGTCTAGTTCTACCTTATCACTTAAGTATTGAGCCATCTCTATCGCATCATTTTTATTTTCAATCACTCCAAATGGACAGTGTTCCGTTCCAGCACAAGCTATAAGGTGGTTAAAGTATGGTGTATTTATATTTTTATACTCTAAGAAAAATTCTTCTTTTAAGAGAGCAGGAACATCTTTTACACCCATGATGTAAAAGCTCTGTTCCATATCAAAACGCATTTCTGAACTTCCGTACTCCTCAGCTAAAACGCCAGCTTTACTCATAGCAGTTCCGCTAAATATACCAGAAGGAACAACTACATGAACACCAATAGTTCCATTACGAAGTTGGATTTTCCCATGGTCTGGTTCAATGTAGTCCATCTTCGTCATAGTCTCACCAGCTGATGCAAACTCTATTCCTGCATTTTCGCGGACTGCTTTTGCCATTTCACTCATACCGACTGCTTCTATTAAGAAGTGAAGTCTATTTTTATTACGGTTATCACGAAAACCGTAGCGCTTAAAGAGGTCCGTTATTGAACTAAATGCTGCAAGAACCTCATCCTCATCTTTTAAGAATATATCTGCACTTTTAGCGATAACACCAACACGACCACCAAGATACATGTTATAACCAAACATTCCATCTTTTTGAGCGAGAACAAAACAACAGTCATTTCCATAGACATTACATCTATTAGATAAATTTCCACTTATTGAAACATTAAATTTTCTAGGAAGTGTAGATATCCAATCAGCATTAAAAAGAAATTTCTCTTGCATTTTTAAAAGTGTGTTGTGAGATGGAAGTACATTATCAAAGGCTAAATCATCGAAGGGGTCAGCTACTATTCCACGGATGTTATCTACACCTGTTTGATAAGCTGATATACCAACTTTTTCTAATCTTTTAATGATGATAGGAAGAGACTCAATAGTTAAGTAACGAAGTTCACACTGCTGGCGAGTTGTAAGGTCGATGTAGTCCTGACCGAACTCTTTAGAACACTCACCGATTACCTTCGCTTGGTCTGCTCTCATAAAACCACCAGGGATACGAAGTTTAAGCATAAACTTCTCAGGTGTAGCAGATCTGTAATAAATTCCAAAACATTTTAAAAAGTAAGTTTTATCTTCTTCGGGAATAGAATCAAAACCATTTGCAGCATACTCTTCTAACTTATCATATGCTTCTTGTGGTGTTTTTAAATCTTTTACTTTTTCAATCTTGTTAATTTTTTTACTGCGTGCTTCGTATGCTTCTTGGAGTACATTCATAGTAGTTAATTCCATTGTGAGTTTTTAATTTATATATTTTATCGTTTTTTCATCAATAAATTATATTTTTTTGATTATTATTTACTCAACTTAGTAATTTATAGCCTACTCCATACTCTGTTTTTAAGAGTGTCGCCCTATTTCCATCATCATCTATTTTTTTTCTTATATTTTTAATATGATTATCTAAAGAACGATTTGAGCTCAAAGAGGAGAGAGTTTCCAATAAACGCTCTCTTCTCATAACTTGATTCTGGTTTTGAATTAATTGAGACAGTATATCAAATTCAATAGTTGTTAAATCTAAAAGTGATTGCTTGAAATAGATTTCATCACCTTTAATTTGAAATACTCTTTTTTCTTCATTTACCTGTATTTTACTATTTTTAGAAAGTTGCAGCCATATCCTCGCTTCTAACTCTTCTAAGTCTATAGGCTTTACCATATAGTCATTTGCCCCATATTTAAATGCCAAAAGCTTTGATCTTATATCACTATATGCACTTGTTATTATCACAGGGATAGTGACCTTCGTATTTACACTTTTGAGTACTTCATATCCATTAAAATCAGGTAAGTTGATATCAAGTAAGAGAATATCATAATCTCCATACTTAACACGAGAAACACAATCTGTAGCGGTAAATACACTAGTTACACTAAACTCTCTAGCTTCTAAAAATTCTGTTATCAGTTCTGCTGCTAACTCATCATCTTCAACAAGTAAAATTTTTGTTTTAATCATTTATCACCTTATTATCTTTATTTTAGTCTATTTTTACTTATAAAATAATTATAAAAAACAGATTATACAGATTTAAATGTAAATCTCAACAGATTTTAATTATATAATCTTTTTATAATTTATAAAAGGCTTTCTTATGAAGAGGTTAATTATTTCCTATTTTACACCTATTATATTTCTTGCCTTACTCTATTTTTGTGCAGCAAAGATTAGTATTGAATTTTTACATTCAGACAGTATTGTAAATATTGGAATATTTGCTTCAGAAGGAATTGCTTTAGCTTTTGTTCTCTTTTATGGAGTAAAAATTCTACCCGGTATTTTCATTGGTCAACTCTTTTTTGCACTTGACAGTGATGTTACAACTATTGCTTCTTTTGAGATTGCTTTTATAAATACTATGGAAGCTTTTATCGCTTTGGAACTTTTAAACAGACTCAAATTCAATATAAAACTTAGATCCTTCCGAGATATTTTTTTACTTCTACTAATAATTTTTTTCATCCTCCAACCATTTTCTGCTCTCCTTTCAAATATGGTACTTGTTTTTCATGGCATAATTACAAAAAGTTCCTTCCTAAACTCTAGTTTTTCATGGTGGTTTGGGAACACTATGGGACAGTTCTTATTTACACCTTTTTTACTCTTACTTTTTATTAACTACAAAAAGATAGACCTAATAAAGTACCTTAGTTATATGTTTATTTTTGGTGTTTATATATACATACTTGAAGTTTTATTAGAAGTCAAAAATCCTCTTCTTCTTTTAAGTTTGACTACACCAATTATAGTATTTATCATTTCACTTGAAGGATTTTCATTTGGAACTATGATGAGTGTTGTAGTTGCTGTTGTCTCTTCCTATACTGTTCATCTTGAGATAGGTCCTTTTTGCATAAAAAATGTTACTGATAATGTTATTAACTACAACCTTTTTGTTCTCGCACATATTGCCGTGGTATTAGTTACAGGAATTCTTTTTCAAGAGAGAAAAAAACATATAGATATACTAAAAGAGACAGTCCATCTTGAGGTAGAAAAAAATAGAGAACAGCAACTTCTTCTTCTTCAACAATCAAGATTAGCACAGATGGGAGAAATGATTGCTATGATAGCTCACCAATGGAGGCAGCCTCTTAATAATCTCTCTTTAGTGAATCAATTACTAATATCTAACTATAATAGAGAAAAACTCGATGACAATGTAATAGAAAACTTTAAGATAAATTCAAAAAAGCAGATAGATCAGATGTCTACAACTATTGATGACTTCAGAAATTTTTTTCAAGTTATCAAAAAAAAAGAGCCCTTCTCTCTTACTACTCTTGTAAAAGATATGCTAAATATCACAAAAAGTATTTATGCTACCCATGGTATACATATTAAGTTTCATTCTCTACATGATTACATTGTCTATGGATATTCAAATGAGCTGGGTCAAGCAATACTTAACATCATAAATAATGCTAAAGATGCTCTAATTGACTTAGATATAAAAGATAAACATATCATTATTACTATAGTACAAAAAGAGAACAACACTCTTTTATCGATCTCGGATAATGCAGGTGGGATTTCGCAAGATATAATAGAAAAGATGTATGATCCTTATTTCTCAACTAAAACACAAAAGAATGGTACAGGACTTGGTCTTTATATGGCAAAAATAATTATCGAAGATAAATTAAAAGGGAAAATAAAATTTCATAACACTGAAAATGGAGCTCAGTTTGACATCCTACTTCAAGGAGTAACAAATGCCACTTAGTACATATAAAATCCTCTTTGTTGAAGATGATGAAGATACACAAAAATATGTAAAGTTACTACTCGAAGATGATATCAGTGAGTTATACCAAGCTTATGATGGAATCATGGGTTTAGAACTCTTTAAAGAAAAAAAACCTGATATTATCATCACAGATATTAATATGCCCCGATTATCTGGACTTGAATTTGTACGAAATATTCGTCATTTAAACTCAAAAGTACCTATTATTATGATGTCAGCACATGATGATAAAGAGAATCTTTTCCATTCAATAAATCTTGGGGTGGATGGTTTTATAACAAAACCAATTGATATTAATATACTATACGAGAAACTTCATAAAATAGTAGAAAAAAATTATATTCAGAATAATCAAGACTCAATACAATTACAGAAAATAGAAGAACTTCATAAACTTGCATATTATGATACTCTTACTGGTGTTGCTAATCGATTTTTATTTGATAAAACACTCGATGAGTCTCTAAAAAATAAAACTGAGTTTGCCCTTTTCTTCATTGATTTAGATCATTTTAAAAGTATTAATGATACTTATGGACATGAAGCAGGTGATGTTGCTCTTCAATCTGTAGTAGAAAGTATAACTAACCTTATATCAGAAAAAGACTTTCTTGCACGACGAAGTGGAGATGAATTTCTACTTATAATTAACGATTATATCAGTACCCACTCACTACAAAACCTAGCAACAAGGGTACTTGAAAATATAAAAAAGCCTTTTACATATAAGAGCAATAAAATACAACTTACTGCAAGTATTGGAGTAAGTATATTCCCTCGTGATAGTAGGAAAAAAAGTGAGTTACTAAGACTTGCTGATGCAGCCATGTATTATTCCAAAAATTCAGGTAAGGCAAGGTTTAATTTTGCAAGTTCACTCTCTTCTAGAATGCAAAACAAGCAGGAAAAAAATAGAATTATCATAAATAAGAATTTTTATTGGGATGTGAAGCACTCATGTTTTATTTTGAGAGGAAAGGAAATTCTATTAACAAAGAATGAGATGAATTTACTATCTCTACTCTTTTCATCCCCATATTATAAAGCTGAGTATAATAAAATTTATACCCATATTTGGGGAATGAATTGTGATTCAAAAAATGAAAGCCTTAAAACTTTAGTCAAACAGACTAGAGCAAAACTTCCTGTTGATATCTTAAAAAATATCTTTGGAATTGGTTATAAAATAGAAGTTAATTAAACTTGAGAAACTACCTCTTTTTCTTTAAATGCCACAGAAGTTTTAATACCTTCCCAAGTAGTTTTAATGTGCTCAATCTCTCCGGCTATTTCTGGTTTTTCTAAAGTTAATCCCTCTGGAACCTCATCAGAATGCAGTTGAATTGCAGTCTGTTTAAAGTTTGGCTCTCCTGATTTTGGACAAAAACTCTCACTAGTTAATGCATTTACAAGTTCAGTGTTAAAGTGAAAAGGTACAAAAACTGTTCCCTCTCTTACACTTCCAGTTACTCTTACTATGACATCATCTACCCGTCCACGAGGAGATGAAAGACTCATTCTATCACCACTTTTTACTTTAAGTTTCAGTGCATCAGTAGGAGACACATCAACCCAAGCCTCAGGTGCTAAGTCATTGAGAATATCTATGCTTCTAGTTTTTGTACGAGTGTGCCACTGCTCAACTGTTCTCCCAGTGTTAAGTATGACTGGAAATTCTGGCGTTTGTGGTTCTGCCATAGGAAACCAATCAAGACACAATAGTTTCGCTTTTTGATCAGCCGTTCTAAACGCCATATCTGGAGTGTAAAGTCTTTTAGTTCCAAGAGGATTAGCTTCATTACAAGGCCACTGAATACCGCCCTCTTTTTCTAATAACTCGTAGTCGATTCCAGAGTAATCACAAAGCTGACCCTTACTGACTTTTCTCCACTCTTCAAAGGCATCACGAGGTTCACTCCAACCATTAAAAAGCATCTCATTTACACCCTCAAAATATTTTGAAAACTCTAAGACAATGTCAAAGTCACTCTTTGCATCACCTAATGGCTCAACTGCTTTATTAGCTTTGTTACATCGGCGTTCACTATTTGTATAAACACCCTCTTTCTCTCCCCAAGTAGCTGCTGCAAAAACGACATCAGCTATTTGAGCAGTATCACCAAGAAATGCATCTTGAACGACAAGAAGGTCAAGTTTGGCCAAAGTCTTGCGGAGTTTATCTTGGTTAACAAAAGATACAAGAGGATTTGTAGCAGTTATCCAAAGAGCTTTTATCTCCCCCCTATCTATCGCATCTATAATCTCTGCATATTTATACCCACGAGCAGTAGGGATAATGTTCTCAGGTACATTGACTATAGTTGCATACTCTTTTAGAGCCTTCTCATCACCAAAGTTTCTATACCCAGGAAGAGATGAAGTAAAACCTGTCTCCCGAGTACCCATCGCATTACACTGACCGGTAATACTAAATGGTCCAGCACCCTCACGACCGATATGACCAGTTAAAAGGTGTAGGTTGATAATAGAACTAACAGTATCCGTCCCCATAAAAGATTGATTCACACCCATAGTCCAAGCAGAAAGAACCGCATCGGTTGCAACAAACTGACGAGCCAACTCATACAGAGTCTTCACATCTATACCCGTTATATTTGCAACCTCTTGTGGTGGATAATCTTGCAGGTGTTTTTTGAGTTCTTTATAGCCATTTGTATTTGCTTGTATGTAACCCTCATCTTCCCAACCCTGTTCTATGATAATGTATGCAAGACCATTAAAAAGAGCTAAGTCTGTACGAGGTTTTACAGGAACATATATATCTGCCATTTGTGAAGTTTTACTAGCTCTTGGATCTATAACTATCACTTTTTTCTTAGGATTTTTGTTCTTGTTTATATGGAGTGTAAGTATGGGATGATTATCAGCGATATTTGCACCGATAAGAAAGATAGTATCCGCTTTTTCAAAATCTTCGTAACTTCCCACAGGTCCATCAGAACCTAAAGACTGCTTATAACCCATAACCGCTGAGGCCATACACAGAGTTGTATTTCCATCGAAATTGTTCGTTTTAAGACCTAGTTGTACAAACTTACCAAGTGTGTAGAACTCCTCTGTTAAAAGCTGCCCTGTCCCGATAACTGAAACTGCTTTTTCACCATGAGTCTTTGCGATTCGTTTGAACTCATCACTCACCTTAGTAAATGCTTCATCCCAAGTAGCTGGTTTTAGTTCACCTTGGCGTTTAATAAGTGGCGTCCCAATACGATGAGGAGAGTTTATCATTTGGTGTTCAGAGAGACCTTTAGGACAGAGTGTCCCTTGGTTTACAAAGTGTTTGGGATTACCCTTTGTGTAAACAGCCTTACCATCTTTAACACCGATGTAAAGACCACACCCTACTCCACAGTACCCACAAGTAGAAAAAACCCACTTGTCAGGTTTGTTAGCATCGCTAATCATTCCAAAAGTATCATCGTTAGAGAGTTTGTACTTCTCTGCTTTTATATCGAAACCTAAAAAATCTTTTATCTTGCTAATCATCATAAACTCTCTTTATTATATTAATTAAATAATAGCGTAAGTTTTACTCTAAACGCCAGGTTGATAGATTATAAATTAATCAGAGAGATTTTTAAGACTCCTTTATGATTTTAGATATAATAAAGACATTAATTCACAAGGACTCTCTTTATGCCCAAAAATGTGTCAGACACATGCTCATATAAGATTGCTATTATCGGTGCTGGTCCTGCCGGTCTAATGGCGGCACAGGTATTGTCTGATGCAGGTTATGCACCAACGGTATTTGATTCAAAGCTTTCTGCTGGACGTAAGTTTTTACAAGCAGGACGTGGGGGGTTGAACCTCACTCACTCTGAAGACTCTACCCTCTTTCAAAGTCGTTACTTTGAAGCTAAAACTTTTTTACAACCTGCATTAAAAACTTTCAATCCAAGTGATATGAGATACTGGGCTGAGAACCTTGGGTTTGAGACTTATATTGGCTCTTCAGGAAAAGTATATCCACTAGATAAAAAATCTGCTCCCCTTCTTCGTGCCTGGTTACAGAGACTAAAAGCAAACAAAACTCAGTTTAAAATGAAACATGAACTAGTAGCTTACTCAAAAAACATGTGGCAGTTCCAAACGCCAGATGGTCTTAAAGAATACTCTTTTGACGGAGTGATTTTAGCATTAGGTGGTGCTTCTTGGCCTCACTTAGGCTCGACTGGTTCTTGGGTGAAAATATTAGCAGAGAAAGGGCTGATTATTACTCCTCTTAAACCAGCGAATATGGGCTTTAATGTAAACTACTCAAAAATATTTAAAGAGAAGTTTTCAGGGACTCCTTTAAAAAATGTAGAACTAAGTTTTACAGATATAGATGGAAAACTTCACTCAAAACTAGGAGAACTTCTCATCAGTGAGTATGGAGTTCAAGGTAGTTTGATTTATAACTATTCTAAACTCCTTAGAGAAAAAATAGAACTGCAGACTCCATTGACAGTCAATCTAGACCTCTTTCCTCACCGTACACTCAGTAAACTCCAAGAACAACTTAGTGGCAAGAGAGGTAAACAAAGTTTAAGTGCTTTTTGGAAACGTTTAGGACTCAGTGGAGTTAAAGCTTCTTTACTAAGAGAGGTTTTAGCTAAGAACTCTCTCAATGAACCTTTAGTAGTTGCCCAAACTCTTAAAAAGTTCCCTTTTCAGCTTGAGTCCTTTCGACCGATTGAAGAGGCTATTAGTACTGCAGGAGGTTTAGCATTTGAAAATTTAGACAAAGATTTAATGCTTAAAAAATTTCCTGGAGTATTTTGTGTTGGTGAGATGTTGGACTGGGAAGCTCCTACTGGAGGTTACCTTTTAACGGGAGTTATGGCACAAGGTAAACAAGCAGCAGAGGCTCTTGTAAAAATGCTCCAAACAAAACATATGCTAAAGGGTAATCATAATGAGTAGCAATGAAAATGAGTCTAAACTACTCTTTGCATTTAATAAACCCAAAGGCTACTTAGTCACTCGATCTGATGATCTTGGACGAAAAACTGTTTATGACCTTCTCCCTGAGTGGGTTTTTGATGATGGATGGATGCCTATCGGACGTCTTGACTTAGATTCTAAAGGTCTTTTACTTTTTACAAAAGATGGTCATGTTGGGCATTTTTTGACCAAGCCTGGAAACTGTGTAAAGGTATATGAAATCTGGGTTAGAGGTCATGTAACAGATGAACACATAGCACAGGCCAAAAGAGGAATCAAAAGTAAGCAAGATCTGCTCAAAGCACTTGTAGTTGAAAAGATAGGTATGGGTGGAGCGAAAACAAAACTAAAAATTGTAATCGATGAGGGGAAGAATAGACATATCCGTAGACTCTTTGGGGCGATGAAAGACCCAAAATTTGCAACACCCTTAAAAGTTTTAGAACTAAAAAGAATCACGATTAGTAGTTTTAACTTAGATATCGAAAGTTCTAAGTGGCGTTTCCTTTCATCCAAAGAAGAAAAATCACTACTACAAAAAATGAAGTAACATCAAGGACAACTATACACCATGCAAGAAATAGACTTAATCGTAAAATCAGATTTTATAAGAAAATATAAAGATGGCTATCCCCTTATCTCCAAAGAATCCATAGTTAGTTGGGATAAGGTCAAAGAAGAAGGCTCACTCCTTAACCTACTTGATGAAAAGGGAAAGTTTATTCTCAAAGCTTATCATGGTATTCAAAACAAAGGCTATGGTTGGGCACTCTCTTTAAATAAAGATGAGAAAATAGACTCTGACTTTTTTAGTAAAAAAATCAAATCAGCCGTAGAGTATAGAAAAGATTTTTATAGTGATAAAAGTACTACTGCATTTAGAGTTTTAAATGGTGAGGGTGACGGACTTGGTGGGTTAACTATAGACTACTTTGATGGTTACTATCTTCTTACATGGTATAGTTTAGGTATTTATGAATTTAAAGCAGAGATACTTGAAGCTTTAAAGAAAAGTGTTGAGTACAAAGGTATATATCAAAAAAAGCGCTTTGATTCAAAAGGTAAGTACCTTAATGAAAAAGATGATTTTATCTGTGGAGACAAAGCAGACTCTCCCATAATAGTCAAAGAAAATGAAGTAAATTTTGCAATTTATTTAGATGATGGAGCGATGGTTGGTGTGTTTTTGGACCAAAGAGATGTTAGAAAAACCATTCGAGACAAATATACTAAAGAGAAAACTGTTTTAAATACTTTCTCTTATACGGGTGCATTTTCTGTTGCTGCTGCACTTGGAGGAGCTAGTAAGACTACAAGTGTTGACTTAGCAAAACGTAGTCTTAGAAAAACATCTGAGCAGTTTGAAGTTAACAACATTGATGTTAAACGCCAAGATATCATAGTCGAAGATGTATTTAACTATTTTAAGTATGCTGTTAAGAAAGGTCTCTCTTTTGATTTAGTTGTTTTAGATCCTCCTAGTTTTGCTAGATCTAAAAAACGAACCTTTAGTGCTTCAAAAGATTATGTGAATCTTTTAAAAGAAGCTATACAAATCACAAAAAAAGGCGGTATCATAGTAGCTTCTACGAACTCTGCCAACTTTAGTATGATGACGTTTAGTGACTTTATTGCTAAAGCTTTTAAAGAGTTAAAAGGAAGATATGAGGTAAAAGAGAGATACTCTCTACCAAAAGATTTTAGAGTAGCAGATACATTTAAAGAGGGTGACTACCTTAAAGTCGTATTTATCAAAAAACTCAAATAAGATAATATTTAAAGATTAAAAAAAAGGACTCCCTTATGATTATTAGTAAAAGCATCCCAATTAATTATATTGTTAGTTCAACATATAAAGATTTTATTATCCTACTACTCTTTACATCACTATCTTTTTCTATACATTTATATATTAATTTTTTCACTATTCCTATCGCTATCTCTGCATTTTTAGGTACGGCTATCTCTCTTATTCTCTCTTTTAATCTTGCTCAATCTTATGATAGATGGTGGGAGGGAAGACAGATTTGGGGTGAGATTGTCAATGATTCAAGAGCTTTGACTCTTCAACTCAAACGCTTCACTTCAAAAGAAGATGAAGATAAATGCAAAGAGGTAGTCAAACTCCAGATAGCTTGGAACTATGCAGTAGTCAGTATGCTTAGAAAAACAGATGATTACCAAGAATCACTTAAATACTTAGAAGAAAAAGATAAAAACTCTTTCTTAAACGCCACTCATAAACCTCTTTGGATATATAATGTAGTTCAAGAAAAGCTCAAACTTTTTACAAGTCTAAACAGCTATGAGCAGATTCAGATAGACTCTACACTCACAAGGCTAGTAGCACATTTAGGGAAATCTGAACGCATTAAAAATACTATTTTTCCTAGAGAATATCAGATGCTTTTACACCTCTCTATCTACTTTTTCTTAGGTTTTCTCTCTATCTCTTTAGCCAACTTAGGACATAGCTGGGAAATATTTTTACTCATACTTATCTCAGCACCATTTTTTCTTTTAGAGTCAACAGCTAGACATCTACAAAATCCCTTTGAGAACAAACCATCAGATGTTCCAATTCACTCCATCAGTAGAAATATAGAGATCAACTTACTAACTCTCATAGGTGAAGAGAAATTACCTCAGCCTATTAAAGATAATGGATTTTTTATAAACTAGTGTCTCTGTTTTCCAACAAAGAAACCACCTGCCATTCCAAGAGGAACCACAGTTGTATAGAATAAGAACCTATCACTTATCTCACTTGCAAAACTAAGAGCTAAAGAGAGAAAAAGTACGATAGAAGCAAATCCAAAAGAGCCACTTCCAGCAAAGACTAATGCTAAAAGAGGAAGTACTACACCTGAAAGAACTAAACTGATTAAACGCCAGTTCTTCACTTGTGAAAAATTCTCATTTAAGAGTCGTTTTGTACGTTGGAGCTGATACTCATTCTCTTTTATAGTGTCTAAACTTCTTGTATCTTCGTATGTAAAAAATAGCTGTGAAACAGCTCCAACCATACCAAATGCTATAAGAGGAATAACTACATCACTTAGACTAAGAAGTGAGCTGAAAAATGCAAGTAAGAAAACACCCACATAAGCCACACCAAAAAACTTTAAGTTTGTTGTAGGTCTGTTCCATGATGGACGAGCTTTTATACGGTAAATCATGGCCTGAGCATAGATACCAAAAATACCAACTCCCAACGTCAGAGCTTCAACTACTAAACGGATGATGGCGTTTACCTCAAAGAAGTACATAGCCACCACTCCACTCATAAGCCCTGTAAAGAGACCAAGGGCCGCTGCTTCACGACTTAACCAAGATGTTCTTATGTTCTTCATAGCAGTTAGAGCTAAAAAAGGACGACCTAAATGTAGCGCAGAGAGAGGAAGTCCTAGTGCTGCTGGAAGCATTACTAAAAGAGCCATTATCCAGTTTGTTGATTCAAAACCAAAAAGGCTCATAACATCACCTAAGAAAAGTGCCAAAAAACCACCTAAAGAGATCTGTGTAAGTACTGTCATAAAAACAAGAGGCAGTTCTTTATGTGCAGGTTTAAGTAAATGCTCATCCATCTCTTTCATCTGTTCTGGCAAATTATCTGGAAGTGTATAACGAGTAGTAGAATTTGTTATTCGAGCATCTGGAAGAAAAGGCATATTAGCCTGCTCATCAATATCTCTCTCTAACCACTCTTTTACATTTACAACTTCTATCTCGATGGCTCCAGAAGGACAAGACTGAACACAAGCTGGAGACTGTCCTACATCAAGGCGTTCATGACACATATGACATTTTGTTACGATGTTACGTTCTTCATGGAAAACTGGTACACCATAAGGGCAGTTCCAAGTACAGTACTGACACCCTATACAAGTATCATCATCATGCACAACTATTCCAGTTTCAGCTATTTTGATGTAAGACTCAGTTGGACAACCACGAAGACACTCAGGGTCTATACAGTGGTTACAAGACATGGAGTTAAGCATCTGGGTAAAAGCAGGGAACGAACCACCTTCCATCTCTCCAACTCTACGCCATTTTATATCTGCCGGATTATTATTTTGTTCATTACATGCCACTTCACAACATCTACAACCAACACAGGCAACTGCGTCAAAATGGAAACGATACTGTTCCCCTTCTTTAAGTGCTGGTATATCTATGCCGTAGTTTCCACACTGCATCCCTGTATCAGCCTTGTGGTCTATAAAACTTTCAAGTGGCGTTTGTTGCATTATAATCTCCCTATATTGAAGAAATTATACAGATATTTTGATTATTAAATAGTATAAATTTGTTTATATTTTAAGCATTTATAAAAAGTGTGTATAAAATTTGCATTATAGATATTTCATGATATAATCTTGTTAATGAGGATGAATATGAATTATAAAAACCTTAAAATTAAAAAAGTCGAATCTTTATATAATAATTTATTAAGCCCTCTCTTTGCAGTAGTCGTTCTCACTTTGATCGTCTACTACAGCTATCAAGGACTGATAGCTCAAGAGTATCTTACATTGTGGATGGTTTTAAATCTAAGTGTAATTTTTCTTCGTATTTTCTCCTATATGGTCTATAAAAAAGTACCACTAAATGCTAATAATCTTTCTAAATACTACATAACTTTTTTTCTTCTATCTTCTTTAACATCTTTAGTCTGGGGAACTAGTGCTTTTTATATGATTCCTGAGTCTTTAGAGTATAGAGCATTACTCATACTATTTTTACTAGGTATGATATCAGGGGCACTTGTAAGTCTAGCAACAAAACTTGAAATATTTTATGCCTATCTATACTCATCATTACTACCTTTTATATATGTATTTTATATGGATGAGGCTCAATCTTCAAATATATATGCTTTTAGTATTTTTCTCTATGTAGTAATTATTTCAGTAATTGCAAAAAAGAATTCTCAGACACTCAATGAAAATATTATTTTAGTCTATGAAAAAGAAGATTTAGTTCTTAAACTTGTAGAAAAAGTAGAAGAAGAGACAGTAGCTAGTAAGGCAAAGTCTGATTTTTTATCTGTTATGTCACATGAGATACGTACACCACTTAATGCCATCATAGGCTTTGTAAACATCCTTAAAAAAGATGAGCAAGATGAAACAAAATTTAAGTATCTCACTACTATTGAAAAATCTTCTAATATTCTAACAAATGTAATAAATGATATTTTAGATATTTCGAAGATAGAATCTGGAAAATTTACACTTGAGATGAGAGAGTTTAACCCTTATAAAGAGTTTGAGTCTCTTTACTTACTTTTTGAACAAAATGCACTTGAAAAAGGGATAGTCTTAGTAAATAACATATCGCAAGATTTACCGCATGTTCTCAAAAGCGATATATTTAGAATAAAACAGATAATCTCTAATATCCTCTCAAATGCTATTAAGTTTACTTCTCTTGGAAAGAGTATCTACCTTAATATTAAGTTCAATTCCGTAAACTCTAGCTTATTAGTGACTATTGAAGATGAAGGTATAGGAATCGCACCAAAAAATATTTCACTTATCACTCAAGCTTTTATACAAGCCGATAATTCGACTGCAAGACAGTATGGAGGAAGTGGCCTTGGATTATCTATAGTAACAAAACTACTCCATCTTCTAGGAAGTGAGCTAAACATACAGAGTCAACTACATAAAGGCAGTACTTTTAGTTTTAATATTCCTATGCAAAGTGTGCAGACTACTATAGAAGAGAGTCAAGAGGAGAGTGAGGTTCTATTCCCTACAAAAAAAATCTTAGTTGCAGAGGATAATAAAACAAATCAGATGCTTATATCTATACTACTTGATGACATGGAGATAGATGTGAGCATCGCAGATGATGGTCTTATAGCCGAGGATCTTTTTAAAAATACTGATTTTGATATGGTTCTTATGGATATTAATATGCCAAATAAAAATGGTATAGAAGCGATGAAAGCTATAAAACAGTTTGAAAAAGAGAATAAGAGAAAAAAAATACCCATCATTGCACTTACAGCAAATGCAGTAAGTGGAGATAGACAGAAGTACCTGAGTAATGGTTTTGATGAGTACATCTCAAAACCAATAGAGATGAAAGAGTTAGAAAAAGTGCTTAAACTATTTTTTAAGTAATCTACTCTTTAGCTAGCCATATCCTTACCATCCATAGTCTTTGCAACTACAACAATGCCTACTAAAAATATTATAATTATCCCTATGTATAAGTATGCCATTATATTTTCCCCTCTCT
>Ga0256826_1000012_pt1 | contig 84200 bp, 83 predicted proteins | sample CV79metaG_FD_185975 | JGI IMG/M metagenome (GOLD analysis project Ga0256826, IMG submission 185975) | Hydrothermal vent microbial communities from East Pacific Rise, Pacific Ocean - CV79 | ecosystem: Environmental > Aquatic > Marine > Hydrothermal vents | place: Pacific Ocean: East Pacific Rise...
ACGACCTCTTTTGTGCCATTTTTCATGAATTTCAAGCCACTGTTGTGAGTTGACTTTACCCTTACAGATATAGTCACGAACCTCTTCATCAAAAATCTCTGCACCCCCACCTGGAAGTGAATCAACACCATTTTCAATCATAATATCTAAAATTTCATCATAAGATTTATTATATTCTTCTGCCAAGAAATGAATTTCTGCCGCAGTTAGGGCTTTAATGTGAAGATGAGGATATTTTGCTTTTATCTTCGAAAAAACAGTAGTGTACCACTCTAATCCTGTTTCAGGATTATGTGCTGAAACAATATGTACTTCAGTAATACCTCTTTCAACAACCTCATCCACAATATCCATAATCTCTTCATGTTTCAGCGTATAGGGTTTAGGGTTTTTACGTGAGGCAGAGTAAGCACAAAATTTACAAATATCTTTACAGATATTAGTGGGGTTAATATGGCGGTTAATATTGAAGTAAGTTTTATTGCCATGTAGTTCTTCACGACGTGCTTTAGCTAAACTTCCTAACTCAAAAAGGTCCATCTCATAAAGGGCTACCGCTTCATCAAAATTGATACGCTCACCAGCTCTAATCTTTGCACTAATATCCATAAATCAACCTCACCTCTTTGTTTAATTCGCGAATTATAGCAGATAGAATATAAGTTGCATACTTACACAAATAATAAGAGATACATCTAAAGAAAATAAAAGTATAATGCCTCTATGAACAGAGCCCTTAACGAACAGATAGAAGACCTCATAGAAGCCAAGGCAAGTGACTTTGAAATATCAAAGGCATTTAAACACCATATTGGTGAATATCTAACCTCATTAGATGCTATTTTTGAACAAAATCAAGGTAAAGACTTTTTAGTCCGTCATACTAAGATGTACGATACTATTATTACCCTAATGTACAAAACCATTTTACGTCGCAGCTTTGGGAACTATCTTCCTATGCGTTCGGCTATTCCTATTGCCTTTATTGCTTTAGGCTCTTATGGACGCGAACAACTCTGTGTTCACTCTGATATTGACTTAATGATTGTGTTTGAGAAAATACCAGGCTATAACATTGACATGCTCATTGAAAAAGTACTCTATCTTGCTTGGGATGCTGGACTCAAACTAGGACACCGTGTTCATGAAACCAATGATATTGTTGCTTCTGCTCAAGAGGACATTACCATTCGTACAGCTATGATGGAAGCACGTTATATCTGTGGCTCTAGTTTTACATGGCATGAAACTTCCCGTCAAATAAATATTTTACGTCATATTGACCCTAAAAGTTACCTGCTTGCGAAGATAGACGAAGCCCATACTCGCCGTCACAAGTATCCCTATTCCATGCAACCAAATATCAAAGAGGGTGTTGGTGGCATGCGTGATGCTCAACTTCTTTTTTGGGTGGCAAAAACTATTTACGGTGTGGATACGCTTAAAGACTTAAGTGGTAATCTTTTTAGTGATGAGGAATATAGAGAATACCGTATCTCTATAGAACTACTGTATAGAGTACGTTCTGCCTTGCACCTTATTGCAGATAAGCAGCAAGACCAACTCCGCTTTGACAATATGCCTCAGGTAGCTAAAATGCTCGCCTTTAAAGATGAAAAACGATTGGTTACTAAAGTTTTAGCAGCTCTTTGGCGTATTAATAACTTTTCTCAGATATTTGTTAAAAAGATGTTACGACCTTATATCCAAGATGAAGTTTCTATCACCACCATTCGTCACTCACGAGTTTCTAAAAATATTTATGAAATTGATGGCAGACTCTATGCTAGCTATAATGTCCCCTCATCAAGTATCAATACCTTATTGGACACCCTCCTTTCGTTAGAAGACAAACCATGGCAATTTGACCCAAGTTTTTTACGGCTTTTTACCTATGCTCATGTCAAACATCCTTTAACAGCCAAGACACTCACCCAGCTACGAGCCCTCTTTTTACGTCACTACTGTTATGACTTTATAGAACTCTTTTATAATGCAGGAATCTTAAGTGAACTTTTTGTAATGTTCAAAAAAGTAGAGCATCTTCCACAGTTTGATGGTTATCATCACTATCCTGTTGACTTGCACTCTATTAAATGTGTAGCCGTATTAGAAAATATACAAGACCCTTTCATAAAAGATTTATACAACAACCTAAATGATGAAGATAAACTCATTTTACGAATTGTCACCTTTGTTCACGACAGCGGGAAAGGACGTAAACAAGATCACAGTGAAGTTGGTGTCAAAATTGTTACTCCTTTTGCTAAAAAACTAAAACTATCTGATAACGCAACACAAAGAGCAGCTATATTAGTTCGACATCATATTTTAATGAGTAATGTTGCTTTTAGAGAAGATATTTATGCTGAAAAAATCCTCTATAAGTTTATGGCAAATGTCAAGACAACTGAAAACCTAACATTACTTTACATCTTGACCTATGCAGATATTAATGGTGTAGGAGAGGGAACTTATACTTCATTTGGTGCTAAGCTTCTTTATAAACTGTATCAAAATGCACTTGAGGTTGCTGCACAAAGTAACCGTATTGATGATGCTAGTAAACGACTTGCTAAAGAAAAACGCCTAAAAAATTCACAAGCTTATCAAACGCTACCACGTCTTATTCAAAAGAAAGTTCTTAGTGTCGAATCAAACCTATTTTTCTTTAAACATGACCCTCAAGAGATTGTTAATATAGCTTCAAGGGCACGGAATGTTGCCGACTATAACTTTGCAATTGAAAATAATAAGACCCTTAGTATTGAAATTATTCGTCGTGTGCCTTTAAATTTAGGATACCTCTTAGGTAAACTCACTTATCTAGATGTTGCTTCTATGGATATTTTCACCCTTTATGATGATATCAAGTATTTCAAAATTGAGTTTACTCAGGCAGCCCAAGAAGATACCTTGGAACAGATTGAAATTATTATCGAAAACTCTTTTAATATGGAAAATAAAATAACATTAACCCTTCCTAATATCAAGCCTACTGAAATTGAACTTGATTGTGATCATTCTAAAACCTTTGCACAACTTAGTATTCACACTTCAAACCAAAGAGGTCTATTAGCCTATGTTGTCAGAATGTTTGATGAAAATAATATCAATATTGCCACGGCAAAAATACACACGACAAAAAAACGCGCTCGTGACCATTTTTTAATCGAAAAACAACATGGAATGTGTAATAATGCGCAAAATATTATTTCATTATTGACACAAGGATAAACATATATGTGCGGAATTGTTGGATACATCGGTCAAAAACCTATCAAAAATATATTAGTCGAAGGACTTCGAGAACTTGAGTACCGTGGATATGACTCTGCCGGTATCGCTGTTTTACAAAAAAACAACTTCACTTCATTTAAAGCCATTGGAAAACTTATCAACCTTGAAGAGAAAGCTAAAACCTTTGAAACTGATACTTTTTCGGTAGGTATTGGTCACACACGTTGGGCAACTCATGGAAAACCAACAGAGCTTAATGCCCATCCTCACTTAGGAGACTCCTCTTATGTTGTGCATAATGGGATTATCGAAAATTACCAAGAGTTAAAAAAAGAACTTCAAGCCGAAGGGGTTCAATTTTTAAGTCAGACAGATACGGAAGTTATTGTACATCTTTTTGAAAAGTATCTTAAAACAGCATCAACTGCATTTGATGCTTTTAAAGAGACATTGAAAGTACTTGAGGGTGCTTACGCTATTTTATTAGTGACCAAACAAGAAGATGAAACCATCTATTTTGCCAAACATGGTTCCCCTATGATCTTTGGTGTTAATAATGACAATGATAAGTTTTTTGCTTCTTCAGACTCACCTCTTATTGGTCTCGCTAAAGAAGTGGTTTACCTTCAAGATGGTGATTATGGTTATCTTTCAAAAGATGAAATTGCACTTTTTGACGTCAATAATACAAAACAAAAACCTCAGTATGCTGCCTTACCAGAAAATAAACTTTCCGCTCAAAAAGATGGATTTAGGTTTTTTATGGAAAAAGAGATTTATGAGCAATCTCAGGTTATTTCAGACACTTTAATTGGACGACTTCAAGATGATAGTGTTGTTTTTGAAGAGTTAGATGATACGCTGTTTAAAGGGATTAATGAAATTAAACTTTGTGCTTGTGGCACCTCATTTCACTCTGCCTTAGCGGCCTCATATCTTTTTGAACGTTTGGCTAAAGTACGTTGTTCTGTAGAAGTTGCTAGTGAGTTCCGTTACAGAGAACCTCTTATGAGTAGTGATACACTTTTTGTTGTTATCTCTCAAAGTGGTGAAACAGCTGATACACTTGAAACCCTGAAAATGGCTAAAAAAGCAGGTCTAAAAACCCTAGTTATCTGTAATGTTGATAACTCTTCAATGGTACGCTTAGCCGATGCTAGTATCTTAACCCGCGCCGGTGTTGAAAAAGGGGTTGCTTCAACTAAAGCTTTTGCAACACAGATGGCTGTTTTTTGGATGCTAAGTGTCTTTCTTGCCGGTAAACGTAACACATTAACTACAGATGAAATTGCTAAAGAGATTCAACTTCTACGTGAGATCCCTGGTGTGGTTAATGTAAAAGATGATATTCACGAAAAACTACGTCGACTTTCTAAACGCTATCTACATGGCCATGGTTTCTTTTTTATTGGTCGCGATGTTTTCTTTCCTCTCGCACTTGAGGGAGCACTTAAACTCAAAGAGATCTCTTATCTTCATGCCGAGGGGTATCCTTCTGGCGAAATGAAACACGGCCCCATTGCCCTCGCAGATCCGGAGCTCTTTACCATTGCATTAATGCCAAAAAACTTACTATATGATAAAACAAAAAGTAATGTAGAGGAGTTGAGTGCACGTGATAGTACTATTTGTGCTATTTCACCACTTGAGTTTGATAAAGCAGATGATTTTATTCAAATAGCAGATCATCAACACTATATGCATGAGTTTTTTGAGATGATGGTCGTTTTACAACTTTTATCTTTAGAGATATCCGTTCGTTTAGGTAATGATGTTGATATGCCTCGTAATCTTGCAAAAAGTGTCACAGTAGAGTAATAACTTTCATCACTTATATCATGTTACCACAAGGTGGTGTGATATTATCTTCAAAATTCATCCTTATTTATAACCATTTAATCTATATTTTGTTAATCTGAACTCATACTTTTATAACTTGGATGAATACTAACATGCAAACAAACAAAAAAATACTTCTTATTGTAGCTTTTATGCTGATTGCCTTAGCAGCTGCAACTATTATTAACGTAGCTCTTAATTTTCGCTCTTACTCTTACGAGAGTGCTATTGACAAATCGAAGATGACCGCAGTGATGGTGCGTGATGGATTAACCTCTCATATGGTTAATAAAATCATGGATAAACGAAGTTTCTTTTTACAAAACATCTCTAATTATGATGGTGTCGAAGCTTTGTGGGTAGTGCGTTCTGCTAAAGTAGATGCACAATTTGGTCCAGGTCACTCAAGTGAAAGACCTCGTGATACCATTGACAAAAAAGTCTTAGCCTCTGGAGTTATGGCAACAAAAGTTACAGAGAACTCTGACAAAGCAAAACTGAGAGTTTCTATCCCATATATTGCAGATAGCCTTGCCTCACCCGATTGTACTTCATGTCATAATGTACAAGATGGGGAGGTACTTGGTGTCGTAAGTATGGAGTTTGATATAAGCCATACTCGTAATGTTGGAATGATGACTATTTTAAAGATTTTTGGTATTAATCTTCTTTTTATTATTATCGCACTCTTTTTAACCAATCACTACTTTAAACCTTACATGCGTATTTTTACAGACTTGACAGAGATGATTCAACATGCTAATAATGGCGATTTTTCTCACCGTATTACACGTAAAATTTCAGGTGATGGTGCTGAAGTTGTTTCACAAATTAATACACTTTTTTCAAATATGCAAGGTACCTTCAGTGAATTAAAAGACAATTTAACAACCTTTGTATCTCGTGCTAATATTTCATGCTCGGACCCACTAGAAGAATCAAAAAATATTATTAGAGAACTGGCAGATGTCTATAAATTCAAACGAACAATAGAACTTGATGATACAAAAGATCGAATTTATGATCGAATCGCCTATGTTTTAGACAATAAGTTTCAAGTCCACCACTTTGCACTCTATGAAGTGAATAAAATATCAAAATTACGGACACTCGTTCATATTAGTAGTGGGGAGAGTTTCTGTTCAGGTATGTCAGAAACTGACGCGCAACAGTGTCGTGCACATCGCACAGGAAGTGACGTTATTTCAACAGAATTTCCACAACTGTGCAAAGAGTGTTGTAGAGATGATGTAGAATATATCTGTATTCCTTTTAGTATTAACAATGATATTGCCCTTGTTTTATCTATGTCAGCTAAAAGCAAAAAAGAGATGGACATAATTAATGCCAATGTCAGTAGTATTAAAAACTATTTCGAAGCAGCTAAACCTGTCATTGAAAGTCGTATTCTTATGGATATATTACGAGATACCTCCCTGCGTGATGGAATGACTGGTCTTTACAATCGTCGTTTTTTAGAAGAGTTTATTGACCAAGTTATGCATCAAGCCAACCGAAATAAAGAGACCTACTCCGTATTAATGCTTGATATTGACTTCTTCAAAATGGTCAATGATACTTATGGTCACGATATTGGTGACGTCGTTATTCAAGGACTTTCAAAAGTGATACTTGACAACATACGCGATGCTGATTTAGCTATTCGTTATGGTGGAGAAGAGTTTGTTGTTATGTTACACAACGCGCAACATGAAGGGGCTATAAACGTAGCACAAAAAATACATGATGCCTTTAACGCACTCAAGTTCAATGTTGGTAACGAAGTCTTACAAAAAACAATCAGTATTGGTGTAGCCCATTTTCCAGACCAAGGGGACTCAATTTGGAAAGTTATTAAGTTTGCTGATACTGCACTTTATAAAGCTAAAAACAGTGGTCGAGATCAGGTTATTGAGTTTACACCTGAGATGTTTGAGGGAGAAGAGTTTTAAAGTCTTTTAAAACTATTATTGAACTTTAGACTTAAACCTATATGTACTGCAATAGGCAGTACATGTCTATTATCCCTTTACAATTTAAATTTGTAAATATAAGGGACTAAATTCCCTCAGCAATCATCGCATCTGCAACACGCTTAAATCCTGCAATATTGGCACCATCAACATAATTACCTTCGACACCATACTCTTTTGCCGTATATGAGACTCTACGGCATAACTGCTGCATAGTCTCTTTAAGTTTATCATCTACCTTATCAAAACTCCATTTTTGCATCGAAGCATTTTGAGACATTTCAAATTCACTTACAGCAACACCACCTGCATTAGCTGCTTTTGCAGGAGCAAAAAGTATTTTTTTCTTTAAAAAGAGTTCAATTGCTTCCGGAGTTGAAGGCATGTTTGCCCCTTCTGTTATTGAGACAACTTTGTTTTTAATAAGGGCCTTAGCATCACGTAAAGTCAACTCATTTTGTGTTGCACAAGGGAAAGCAGCATAACAGGGAATATCCCAAACAGTATGTCCCTCTTCAGGGTACTCTACAACTTTTGTATAACAAGCATTTTCATGTGTACGAAGATATTCTTCAAGACTTTGACGCTTCTCTAACTTAATCTCTTTTAGTAACTCAACATCAATACCACGACTATCATATAAGGTACCTTTAGAGTCCGAACAGGAGACAGGAATAGCACCCAGCTGTGTCAGTTTTTCGATAGTGTGAATCGCAACATTACCCGCACCACTAACCGTACAAACTTTACCCACTAAGTCATCTCTATCTTCTAATTTTAACATCTCTTCTGTGAAGTAAACAGCACCATAACCTGTAGCTTCAGGACGCATTAACGATCCGCCAAACATAAAAGGTTTTCCTGTTAACACACCTTCATAAGTAGAGGTGATTTTTTTATATTCACCAAAAAGAAATCCAATTTCTCTCGCACCAACACCAATATCACCTGCAGGTACATCCATGCGCGGCCCAATATACTTATGAAGCTCTGTCATAAAAGCAGAGCAAAATTTCATAATTTCAAAATCACTTTTACCCTTAGGGTCAAAATCTGAGCCCCCTTTACCACCACCGATAGGTAGACCCGTTAATGAATTCTTAAAGATCTGCTCAAAGGCTAAAAACTTTAATATGCCACTATTTACTGTAGGATGAAAACGAAGTCCTCCTTTATAAGGTCCAAGAGCATTATTAAATTGAATACGGTAACCTGTATTAACCTTAATATTTTGGTTGTCATCCATCCAAACAACTTTAAATTTTATCTCTCTATCAGGATAAACGAGACGTTGTAAAATAGCATAATTTGCATACTTTGGATCCGATTCTAAAAGAGGTTGAATTGATTCAATAACCTCTTCTACCGCTTGATAAAAGGTATTGTCTGTTCCACAATTGCTCTTTTTCAACTCAGCTATTGCTTGTGTTGCTAAATCCATAAAAATATCCTTATAAAATGTTTATTATTTATCTAAATTGTAGCACTTTTGATAGAAGAATTGGTTAATGAATTGTAAGAAATTTTGGGAGTTTTTTATTGTATGATCTAAAATAGAAGGTTTGTAATTTCGGTAAACCGAAATTACAAAAGTGTGCTAGTGACAACCACACCCTGTACCACAACTTTCGTCGTTTGATGCAGGAGCTGGTTGTGCTGCAGCTGCTCCACCTGTTGAACAAGCAGATACGCCTGGAGGTGTTGTAGGTTGAACGCCTGCATTATCTACACCACCCTCAGCATTAATTTTTTCGATAGTAGCCCAGATTGACTCAGCTGCTTTCATAAAACGTTTTGCTGATTCAGATTCAGGAGCGCTATATGTTACAGGTTTCCCTTCATCTCCACCAACACGAACCGCTGGCTCAATTGGGATTTCAGCAATAATTTCAGTATCAAATTCATCTGCCATAGGCTGAGAAGTTCCTTTACCAAAGATATCATACTCAACACCCGTATCCGGAGCGATGAAACCCGACATATTTTCAATAATACCTGCCATTGGAATGTTCAATTTTTTAAACATGTCTAATGAACGGCGTGAATCATCTAAAGATACTGATTGTGGTGTGGTTACTGTAAGACCAGCAGTTACAGGAACTGACTGTGCAAGAGTAAGTTGTGCATCACCTGTACCTGGTGGCATATCAATTACTAAACAGTCTAACTCTGACCATAAGATATCACGTAAGAACTGCTCAATTGCCTTCATAATCATAGCACCACGCCAGATCAATGATTGTCCCTCCTCCATAAGAGAACCCATGGACATCATTTCGATACCATAAGCTTTCATTGGAAGCACTTTATTGCCTGTTATCTCAGGTTTAATACCAGCAACACCCATCATACGAGGGATATTTGGACCATAGATATCTGCATCTAAAAGTCCTACTTTCTTACCTTGCATAGCAAGTGCGATAGCGATATTCACAGAGGTAGTTGATTTACCAACCCCACCCTTACCTGAACTTACCATCAAGAAGTTTTTAACTTGTGGTGCAATATTTTTACCATGTGAAGAGCTTTCACGTGGCATTTGAGGTGCTTTCACGTTAACATTAACGTTAGTAGCGCCTTCAGCTTTTAAAGCTGCCGTTGCCTCATCTGTAATTTGTTGTGCTACTTCAGGTGCACTTGAAGTGATGTCAACATCAAAGCTAACATCTGAACCGTTAATAACGATGTTATTAACAAATCCAAAAGTCACGATATCTTTTGTAAAACCCGGGTAAGCTACCTTACCTAGAGCTGATTTTACTAATTCTTCAGTCATTGTTTATTCCTTTATAAATTTTACTATGCTTTATTAAGCGCTGTTTTTTAAATAGGACAAATCTTATCCTATTTAACTTAAAGTTTGATTATTGTGCTAACTTAAATTCTGCGGCTGCGTTTGCCGCAGCTTCATCAGCAATTTTTTGAATGGCTTCAGGGTTATCCATAATGTCTTGTGTGATCTTATATGAACAGAACTTAGGTCCACACATAGAACAAAATTCTGCCTCTTTAAATACATCTTGAGGAAGTGTTTCATCATGATACTCACGAGCACGTTCACCATCAAGCGCCAGTTCAAACTGTTTTTCCCAGTCAAAGGTATAACGAGCATCACTCATGGCATCATCAATATCGCGCGCACCGGTACGACCACGAGCAATATCAGCAGCATGTGCTGCAATTTTGTAAGCAATAATACCTTCACGAACATCATCAGCATTAGGGAGACCTAAGTGCTCTTTTGGTGTTACATAACATAACATTGAAGCACCATGCCAACCACCGATAGCCGCACCAATAGCAGAAGATATATGATCATAACCCGCTGCAATATCGGTAACTAATGGCCCTAGAATGTAAAATGGTGCCTCGTGACATAACTCACGTTGAATTTTCATATTACGTTCAATCTGATTTAAAGGTACGTGACCTGGACCCTCAACCATAACTTGAACATTTTTTTCCCAAGCACGAAGTGTCAAATCACCAAGTACTTTAAGTTCGCCTAGCTGTGCATCATCCGAAGCATCTGCTAAACAACCTGGGCGAAGGGAATCACCAAGAGAAAGTGATACATCATACTTTGCACAGATATCTAAAATCTCATCATATGCTGTATAAAATGGGTTTTCTCTATGATAGTGCATCATCCATGCTGCCATTAAAGAACCGCCACGAGATACAATTCCCATCTTACGTTTGGCTACTTTAGGCATCGTTTCAAGTAAAAATCCTGCATGAATCGTGAAGTATGAAACCCCTTGTTTTGCTTGACGTTCAAGAACTTCTAACATTTTTTCAATTGTAAGATCTTCAATACGATCATTACAATCTGCAATAATTTGATAGATAGGTACCGTTCCAATTGGAATTTTAGAGTTAGCAATAACATTACGACGAATTTCGTCTAAATCACCACCTGTTGATAAGTCCATGGCAGTATCTGCTTTGTAATGTTGGGATACTTGAATTTTTTCAATTTCACCTTCAACATCTGAAGCAATAGCTGATGAGCCAATGTTTGCATTAATTTTACAGCTTGATGCAATACCAATAGCCATAGGCTCTAAGTTAGCATGGTTAACGTTGGCTGGAATAATTAAACGTCCACGAGCAACCTCACTACGTACTAGCTCAGGATCAAGCTTTTCTAACTTTGCAACATATTCCATTTCACCTGTAATAATGCCTTCTTTGGCATAATACATCTGTGTACGGACTTTATCGTTTTCACGATCTTTAAGCCATGCTGTTCTCATAATAATTCCTCGTATCTTTATATATTCGTAATATAGTCTCTCAGACTAAATTTGTAGACCACTTCAAAAGTAATCTATTTTTTTTCAAGTTTATTTAAGCCCAATAAAGTGCTTATCTGTCTTACTTATTATTTGCGTAATAATATCTTATACATTATTAGTAAGAGGTATGGATTGCCTTTTACAAGTAGTGAATGTTACGAAACACAACACCTACAAGATTAACAAAAGCATTATGAGTGTATAATTTCGTAACACATTTAGAAAATAAGAGAGTTTGTTTGTTAGATACCACTTTAGTACTCCTTGCTGCAGGTAACTCTAGTCGCTTTAGACTACCTGTCAAAAAGCAATGGTTACGCATCGATCATGATCCACTGTGGCATTTTGTTACAGAAAAGCTATTTAGTAGTGAAAAGTTCGCAAAAGTTATTATCACTGCGCATGCAGATGAAGTTACTTTTATGCACAACTACACAAACCACCTTGTCATAGCAGGGGGTCAAACCCGCCAAGAGTCACTATCTAAAGCACTTGATCATGTCAACACTCCTTATGTGTTAATAAGTGACATTGCACGGGCTTGTGTTGATATGGAACTTTTAAACAACATCATTGAAAACCGCCATCAAGCAGACTGTATTGTGCCTTACCTAAGCGTAAGTGATACCGTTGTTTATAATAATGAGACCATCAATCGTGATAACATTAAACGTATTCAAACTCCCCAACTTTCAAAAGTAGCTGTCTTAAAAAAAGCACTTAGCTCAAACGAGACCTTTACAGATGAAAGCTCTGCTATTGTTGCTTCGGGTGGTTCACGCTACTTTGTAAAGGGTTCACAAGATGCAGATAAAATTACCCATATCAGTGATCTCAATAAACTCCCTTGTTTAGCAGCTCCAGCCTCAACTACTTTTGTAGGTAATGGCTTTGATGTTCATGCTTTTGAAGCGAATAGCGTGATGATGCTTGGCGGTATTGAGATTGATAGTGTTGATTATGGATTTAAAGCCCACAGCGATGGTGATGTTGCTATCCATGCTCTAATTGATGCACTTTTAGGTGCAGCTGGACTTGGTGATATTGGGATGTTATTTCCGGACAGTGATGCTAGCTTTCAAAATATTGATTCAAAAATATTATTGACAGCATGTGTCAAACAACTTCACCATTTAGGGTATGAAGTTATGAATGCAGACCTTACTATAGCAGCTGAGGCACCGCGTCTCTCTGCTTACAAAGATGCCATGCGTTCTACCTTAGCGCCCCTACTTCATATTCCAAAAGCGCGTATGAATATAAAAGCAACTACAACAGAAAAACTCGGCTTTATTGGCCGTAAAGAAGGCGTTGGTGTGATGGCTAGCGCAACCTTAAATTACTTTGATTGGACAAAATAAATGCGAATTTTAATTATAGAAAACGAAATCTACTTAGCACAGAGTATTGCCGCTAAACTTGGAGAGCTTGGTCATGTTTGTGACATGTGTAGTTCTATTAAAGATGCTTTAAAAGGCATTCCTTATGATGTAATCTTACTCTCTACCAATATTAATGGACAAGACTTCTATCCTGTTATTGATGCTTATAAAAAAGCTGTTGTTATTTTAATGGTTTCATATATCTCTAATGACACCGTTTCAAAACCTCTTGAAGCCGGCGCTAAAGATTATATTTTAAAACCTTTTATGATTGAAGAGCTGATTCGTAAAATTGATCACTTTCAAGAGTACAAACGTCTTAAACATCAAAATGAAACCTATGAGCGTTATATCGATCACACTTTTTCATCAATTAATATCGAACAAGATTTAGAAAGCATTGAGACACCCCTTTTTATCTCATCTAACTTTCAAAAATATATCGATGCCTTTGCTTTTAAATATGCAAAAATTAAAGACAAAAGTCTTCACTTCATCTCTTTAGCTGCACCCAAAGCGATTGCAGAGATTGGAATGATACCTCCAAGTGGTGTTATTTACATCAGTGACTTTCAAACACTTAAAAAAGGTGACCGTAAGCTTTTCTTAGATGCTATCGAAAAGAGAGAAGTAATTGTTTCAAGTACGGACTCTATTGATATCACAGAACATCCCGTAATTGAGATAAAAAGTGACAACAATGTCTTTGACCAGAACGATATCCTTCCAATCGAGGACTATGTCAAGTATATTGTGTTAAATTATCAACACAAATTCCCAGATACCGAGCTCTCTAAAAAACTAGGAATTTCTCGTAAAAGTCTGTGGGAAAAGAGAAAAAAATATGGCATCATCAAAAAGAAATAAACAACTACACATAGATAGAGAAGCAGTATCAGCGCTTGCTCTTGTCAAAGCAGGTCTTCTTCAGCCTGTTACTTCAATTATGAACAAGCAACAATCTATTGAAGTTTTAACAACTGGCCAAATTAATGGCAAAACCTTTCCTTTCCCTTTTATCTTAGCGCCCAGTGGACGTACCAATCACATCATATTAAATGAAGTACAAAAAGATGATGTACTTGACCTTATCTGTGAGGGTCAACAAGTTGGGGTATTGACTGTAGATGAAGTTTTTGAAATCAATCCCAAAGAGCGTCTACGTCAAATCTATGGTACCGACGACTTAGCACACCCTGGTGCAGCCGCTACCTTTGCACGTTTAGGTAAACTTGCAATATCAGGTGAGTATGATATTTCTACAAGCCATTATGATCAGCTAAGAACACGTATTCAAGAGGCTATTTCTCTTGTCAATGCAAAGCATACTACTGCTATTATGATGGCAGCAAATCCTCTTCACCGTGCTCACGAACGCCTTATTCGCCAAAGTCTTGATAAAACAGACCTTATTGTTATCTTTTTGTTAAAGCCTTATAATAAGGCTGACCTACATTATGATATACGTGAACACACACTAGAGTATTTTATAGAAAACTTCTTACCAACCAATCGCGTTGTTGTAGTACCTCTTGAAAACAGTTATATTTTTGCTGGCCATAATGAAGTTATTATTGATGCTATTGTGGCTAAAAATTTCAACTTTAACCGTTTGATGATTGGGCAAAATCATACTGGTATGGGTATGTATTATGATCGTAATGCCAATCACTCTGTTGTAGATCGATTGATCAATACTAATATCGAAGTAGAAATTGCATCTGAATATGTCTATTGTAATGAGTGTAAAACCTTAGTAAGTACTAAGACCTGTCCTCATGGACACCATCACCATATTTCGTATCATTCTGATTCGATTTTAGCATTAATGAAAACAGGAATCTTACCCCCAGCAGTACTGGTACGTAAAGAGATATCAGCTATTATTCTCACCAAACTTTATCCAGAGCGGTTTAAAAACCTTGAAAAACTCTATTATGATATTTTACCGATTACTGGACTGTTAGAAGAACATACTGAAAAAGATTTTTATATTGAGTTGATGAAACTGTATCAAACGACCTCATTAACCTAGTGGACAAAGCTTCCAAGCATTAAAAGCAGACTAAAAATAGAAAATAGCTAGTACTATCTGCACCGGTCACTATTTTTACGCGCTACTTATATACAAAGGATTTATTTAATATGAACTGGTTTTTTATCACCGTAGGCTACTCCGGCCTTGCACCCAAAGCACCTGGGACTATTGGAACCATTGTTTCCCTACCATTAGGCCTTCTGATTTTAAGTTATTTTGGATCTCAAACACTTTTTTCAGCAGCAATTTTAATCACACTAATCGCTGTCAAAGCAATCAATACATATGAAGAAAAAAGTGGTATACATGATGATAAACGTATTGTTATTGATGAGCTTGTAGGCATGTGGATAGCACTTGCCATTGCACCTGCTATCACTTTTGGATGGGGTGATTTTATGGACTTCAACAATGGTCTTTTACTCCAAGTTATATTAAGCTTTGTCTTTTTTAGAATCTATGACATTAAAAAGCCCTCTATTATAGGTCGTATTGACCGAGAGACTAAGGGTGGTCTTGGTGTGATGGGAGATGATGTTATTGCTGGATTTGCCGCAGGAATCAGTTCCGCTCTAGTGTGGCTTATCATTAGTAAATACTTACTATAATCTCAAAAAATACAAAAGTGATATTATGAGTAACCAGGTTAACGAATTTTCCTTTATAGAAGAGGTTTGGCATGCTATTACTCATGGACTTGGTTTAGTTCTTAGTATCATAGGTCTCACTGTCTTAGTAGCGTATGCTACCCTTGGAGGCTCACTACTAGCTGTTATTAGTGCTGCCATCTTTGGAACAACACTTATAATTATGTATGGATCATCAACACTTTACCATGCCATAACCCATACCCGAGTCAAACAAATTTTTCAACAGTTTGATCATGCTTCTATCTATATTTTAATTGCAGGAACTTACACTCCTATTACCCTCATTAGTCTTGGTGGGGTTTGGGGATGGAGTATTTTTAGTGTAGTTTGGGGTGCAGCAATCATTGGTATCTATCTTAAGTTTGCTTATCCAGGGCGTTTTGAAAAAGTCTCTTTAGTGCTCTATCTACTTATGGGATGGATGATTGTTATCGCACTGGATCCTCTAATGGAAACAATGCCAAGTGGCGGACTGTGGTTACTTTTGGCAGGGGGTCTCTCTTACACAGGAGGCGTTGTCTTTTATGTTGTGGATAGAATACCCTACAATCATGCGATTTGGCATCTCTTTGTACTTGGTGGTAGTATACTGCACTACTTTATGACACTACTATATATTATTTAGAGCGACACTTACTCTCTACAAGATAACGTTTTGAGACCCAACCTATTTTACCTTCATACTGTACCTGACACCAACCCGGATTTTTAGCATTTTCTTTATGGGCTTGAATAGGTGTCATGTTCATTAAGGTTTCAAAGTCAACACCACCTTCACACTTCATTGCTACAACAGACTTTTCATAAGGTGCAATGCTACCCACTTTTTCAGACTTCCATGTTTGTTTAGCACGCATATTTAATACGTCATCATCTTCAACACCAACAACCTCATAACACATCTGTGCACTTAGTAAAGAGATGCAACTAAAAGCAAGTATCAAAATCTTCATCTTAACCCTTTAAATATTTTGTAAAAAAACGATGGAGTTGGTTAGCAAATTCATGAGCATCTTTATCATTAAAAGGTTTCGGTCCTTTTGTTATCTCGCCACTCTCACGAATACTTTCCATCAAGTTACGCATAGCAAGATACTGTTTGATATTATCTACACTGAATAGCTCACCACGATGGTCAATAGCATGGGCATTACGACTTATAATGCGGTCCGCAAGTGGAATATCCGCTGTAATTACTAAGTCCCCCTCTTGTACCATTTCAACAATTTTATCATCTGCTTCATCGGCCCCTTGATCGACTATAAGATAGCTCACAAAAGTAGATGTACCAATGTTTATTTTTTTATTGGCAACCACAAAAGTTTCAAGTTTTAGACGTTCAATAGATCGTAATAAGATAGGCTTTAAAAGGTTAGGAAAGGCATCCCCATCAACATAGAGTTTCATCTAATTAGTCTAACCTAATCCTGCTTAGAGTTCTAATAGGTAGCTTGTAGGGGACGTGCATTAAAAAGTCCATGAACAATATCCATCTCATTTAAGTTTACTTCTTGGACTATCAAATCTTTATATTGTGCTTCCATACGTACAATATGTTCACGTTCAGCAATTTTACGACTCGCTATATAACCTACAATAGTATCCTTATCTATAATAGGCTGTATCGTTACATCAACCCAATAAAACTGTCCATCTTTACGTATATTTTTAACAAGACCATTCCATATTTCACCATTTTTTATAGTCTTCCACATCCCTTTAAAAGCAATTTTTGGCATATCACTATGACATACAAGGGAGTGTGGTGATCCTACTAATTCTTCATTACTATATCCAGTCATTTCTCTGAATTTACGATTAGCATAAGTAATTATTCCAGCAGTATCTGTCTCTGTTATCATAGAACCACCATCAAAAATAACTTCACTATCTACCGCTGTTGGGAGTTCAAAACACGCTCCTGTCAGTTTGTTTTTTACCATAAAAGACACCTCTGTATAACGCTATATTTAAATAGATTATAACAGAATTTATCACAATTATTATATTTAAAATAAAATATTTATTCACATCACTACTTATAGTAACATCCTTTAAATTTTCATACCCCTAAAAAACGTTATAACATTAGGACATCTCTGATTTAATAACCATTATCTTACCTCTAGATAACAAGAAGATTATAAATCTCGTAAAATCTCTTTTTTTATCTTTTTAAAATCACTTTTATCTTGTTGTAAATAAGCAATCCCTTCTAACCGGTCAATATATCCTTGCATGGAGACAATATTATAAAAACGTGTCATAATAAGGAGAAGACCTTTAGCATCAGAAGATGCTTTGATATCTTGAAACTTTTTCTCTCTTTTAGACCATTTAAATGTCACAATTTCACTTAACTTTGCAGTAACAAAACCGGCAATAAAAAGCACAATACCTATCAAAGTATTGATCATTAACCTCGTATTAAATTGCTTTGCTTCAGGTGATTCTTTGTCATCAAGTAGTGTATTTGGGTCTATCTTAGTCACTGTAATTGGGTAACTATTAGCCTTTAAGGTATAAAAACTCTTTGTTCTAGGTGAATATGCTTTAATTTCAACTTTTCTAATATTAAAATTATCATCACCACTTAAAGCATAAAGATACTCACGTTCAAGGATTTCTCCATTTTTTGTACTACGAAATACAGCATCATGAGTATCTTCAAATACCGTAACATTCGCAATCTTTTGGAGTGGTGAAAAATCTTTGTTGACGTATCCAACCCCATGTAATCTATACGATATTTGTGCGGTTGAAAACTGATCAATAGTACTACTTTTAAGTACTGTTTTAAGTTTAAAATCACCTACAAGTTCAATATCTTTGTCGAGTGGTTTTATATTTAATATGATCGATTGTGTTGGCATGATAGTATCAACGGTCTCAATCCACTTAACATTATCACGACTACCAATATACACCTGAGCAACAGCATCATCACTTGCCGTTTTAATGGTATAGTCAAAATCAACTTTTAAACTGCCTGCCTTTAGAGGAAAGAGTAGGTACGTAAAGGTCGTTATATAATTATGGTAACCTACTTTTTGAGTTGCTTTATTTAAAAGAGTGATTTTATAATCATCCGATAATTTTGGTTCTAGAAAAAAGAACATAACATCTTCATGATCTTTTTGTACTGCTTTAAAGGTTATCTCTACAGCTTCTTTCACATAAGCACTTTTTTTATTGATACTCAAGGTATGTGTCGCTAACGGCGCATTTGCAAAAAGGGCTAAAGGTAACAGTAATAGTAGTAAAATTTTACCAAGGTTCTTTTTCATCAGTATATCCTTTGTTAATCAATTCATAGAGTTTGTATCCGACCTTATACTTTGCTTTGGATTTTTCATTTTGGCTCATATTTTTTGCCTTTTGAGTATTCCCTTTTTTTGAACTTCCTGAACCGGCACTACTCTCATTAGAATTTTGTTTATTTTTTGAATTTGAACTACCCTCTTTTTTAGTGTCATTTGTGTTGTCAAGCTTTTTGGAGCTATTTTTTTTAGTTTGAGGGTCTTTCTGCGGTAACATATCCGTAACATTCACCTTATTTCTGATATGAAGTTTTTGCATTAGTTGTAAGTTATATCGGGCATCTTCATCCTCACCAAGAGTAAGTGCCTGACGATAATAAAGCATTGCCCGATCATAACGTTCGAGCCGTACAGCACAATTACCCATATTGTAAAAAAGCTTCTGTTTTAACACGCTATTCTTCGTTTGTATCATCCCAAAGTAATGCATAGCATCTTTATATTTATGTGCCTTATAATTTGCTACACCTATATTATAATAGCTTTTTGGACTTGGCCTCACTCTACTAAAATTTTTTGCAGCACTATTATAGGCTTTAGCTTCAAATTGTTGATTAGCGTTGTCAATATAGTAAAAATCAAACATTGAAGCACGAACACTCTGAGGGACAAAGATCAGTGCAACCAGTAGTAAAAGTGTACGTTGATGCAGATTTGTCACTGAAAATACAAAGAGTATAATAGCTATCCCCAAGGGTAGATAATAGAGGTCTCTATAACTTGCAACACTCACTGTAGCTTCCTCTTTTATTTTAGTACTAAGATCATCCGAGAGTTGATTAATAATAGAGAGATCGCTACTATCAAGTTCATAATATTTTCCACCACTCTCTTGCGCTAGTTCTTTTAATATTGGGTTAATACGCGATATCACTAAAGAAGAATATTGATCTTTAATTAGCTTACCATCTTTACGTAGAGAAGCACCACGTTTGGAACCAGTGGCCACTATATAAAGTGTAATGGCATTTGTCTTACAAATAGTAAGAAGTTTATTCAGATTTTTTCCATCACCACCATCCGTAAAGATAATTAATTTTTTTTCTTGAAAGGTACTTTTTGCTATTGTTTTCAAGAGTGCGTTTAAATCAGTACTTTTAGTTAAGATATATTGTGGTTTAAGCGCATCAAGTGCCATAAAACTAATAGTACTATCAGTGGTAGGTGGTGATATCAGTAGTGCATTCGAGGTGAAAGCAAAAATAGAAAATCTATCGGTAGGATGTGAAAGTAGCAGTTTTTTTATTCCAGCTTTTGAAACAGCATAACGTGTCGGATTTAGATCATCTGCCTGCATCGAAAATGACGCGTCTATAGCAATAATAAACTCTTGAGAATCGAATTTTTCATCAACTTTTACAGTTGTTATTACCGGTCGGCTTAAAGCTACTAAAATTAATGAAAGGGCTATAAATAAGAGCTGTACCTGTCGTATCCCTAAAGTCCTATCATCAAATAAAACATGATGCGTAAAACGCTGTATCTGCTGTTTGTAAAAGAGATAAAGAGGTAGAAGAAGGACCAAAACCCATACGTTCATAAAATACATCAGAATTTCCTCTTACCAATAAGATAGAGCAGTAACAGCCCCGCTAATAGAAGAGGATACTGATAATAAAGTTCTTTATTCAAGTAGTGTTCTGAGTGAATTTTACTCGGCTCAAGATTATTTAACTCCTCATATATGGCTTTTAAGGCTGTTGCATCTTCCGCTTCAAACATCTTTGCATGAGAATCTTCAGAAATTTTTGTTAATAATACTTTGTCATAACTACCAACTTTGCCTACTCCTATTGTGTAGATTTTTATACCCTCTTTGACCGCTAAGTCAACAGCGTCTTTAGCCGAAATAGCCCCACTGTTTTGATGACCATCACTCATCAATATCATGACTTTACTTTTAGCATCACCCTCTTTTAAAAGTCGTGTTGCTGCCGCAATACCTTCTCCAATAGCAGTGTTATCACCTGCAATACCAACATCAAGATAGTCAAATAAAAAGGAGACAGCTTTCATATCATAGGTCAAAGGTACACTTGAGAAAGCAAAGGTCCCAAATACAGTTACTCCAACATTATCATCATAACGTTCTTGAATAAACTGACGTAAAACCGACTTTAAAATATCAAATTTACCCCGGTCTCGTTCTTCAGCGTCATAACCACTCTCCGCCATAGATCCACTCGTATCAATAACAAAAACGAGGTCTCTTCCTTTACGTTCTTGTGATACTTTTTGATCATAACTAATAGGTGAAGCTAGGGCTGTCACCATCAATGCGAGAATAAGCGAATAGAGCAGGCGTTCATGATTAAACCAATTGGTATTGTATTTAAAAAAGTTTAGGTGTGGGAAAATAATTTTTTTCAGTGAAACACGACAACGATAGATACATATAATAAGTAAAAGGAGAAAAAAGAAAAGTGGGTATTGAAACTCAAAATGGCTCATCTCTCGAGGTCCTTGTCATCTATTTATACTATTTTACTCTAATATGGGTAATCAGTGCTGTAATTATGATCCAAAACCACCTAAAAGTTCAGATGAGACTTCCTCTTTTGTATCAATATGGTGGTTGTGAAAAAAGTAACTTAAATCTTCTATCTCTTTATCACTAAGCTTTAGTGTAAATTGCACCATCATCTCTTGTGTTTGACTTGAAACATTACCTGAGCGAAAGAAATCAAGTCTATTAATTAATATATTTTGACCTTGTTGCGCAAGACGAGGAACATTCCCTCCTCCTTCTGCTGAAGGACCATGGCAACCATTACAGCCTTTAGTGAAATAGAGCATTTCACCACGATTATATTGCGGATCTTCACCAAAAAGCGAAAAAGTCCATACTATGAGTAAAAGAACTGCTTTTTGCATTAATTTATAAACATATCTTTATTGAAAAAAGTCTGCATGAACTTTTTTAAGGTACTGTTTAGCACGGTTTCCTTTTGCTATTTTCACTTCAAAAATTTCTTTTGTTGATGGGAAACGTTTGCTATATTCTTTATAAATATCGCATTTCATATCAATATGTTTATTAAACTGATCGATAACATTGTTCATATCTTCTGTTGTTGAGATAAAACGCATAAAGTGTTGAAACATACGTTCACGTGTATCCATAACAATATGTTCATCAACTTCTGCAGCCATACCTTTAATATCCCAACGTGACATGTAAATACCACTTTTAATAGGGGGCATCACCTCGGCATAAATTGCACGAACATAGTCTGGATAATCATCAAATGACTCTTGAGGGGCATCACATGAGCCATCATCACAATCACCCATTGCCTGTTTTTTTATAGCTTCAAATTCACTTCTAAATTCATTTAAATCATTTGTGTCCATCATAATCCTTTATATAATTCTCAAATATTATCTTAGCCAGTTCATCTAGTAAATCATCAAAACCGCGGTAATTAACAACACCATTTTTTAGGGCAACAGCCTTTGTTGCAACTCGAAAAGAAGCATCAACACCTAAGTCCAAAAATGTTTTTGCAAAGTTTGTTTTCTCAAAAATCTTTGCATCCATTGTATTGATAACTAAGTCAAAATCACTAAGATCAACCACTAAGTTGTTATCAATACGGTTAATATCAAGATCCATCTCAAGCGTCTGAGCATTTCTCATAATAGCTTCAATCTCTGGGTGAAAGAAATGCACATCTTCATCTTTAAGTGTTAATGCCAATGCACGCGATAGTGCATTATCACCAATCACAGCTATCTTTTTGTAATCCTCTTTTTTTGCGTACGAGGCCACTGCTTCAGGCATATGAAAATATCCTGAAAGTTGGGTCTCTTCACGTAATACAAAATCACAACCACCACTCTTACGTACCACGTCATTAAGTTTATCGAGAGTATCAAGAACTTCTTCAAAATATTCTTGCGCGATGTAAGCCCCATTAACATGTGATTTTTTAAGATTAAAGACAGTGAAATAGAGATCATCAGGACGAATATTCATCGGGATAATCATTGAATCAGCACTGTTAGCTTTAATAATACGATTTAACACTACAAAAAGACGATTAGTTTGCGCACTTTCAGCAATCAAACCAAAAAGTTGACTTCTATTGGAAAGTATATTATTTGCATTCATAGTGGCTACACCACTTTCAGTAATTACTTGATCCCCCATAATGCATGAGCCTCCTCTTCTTCAACTCGACAGCGATCACACATCATCTCACCACCACGATGAACAAAAGGCATGCCACACTCATCACATCGTTTAACACTAAAGACAACTAATTTCTCTTGTGATGGTTTAAAAAGATGTGTCATATTGAAAACTTTTTTTATTGTAATAGAGTCAGGTTCACACACATCATGACAACTTTGACATTTAATACAATTAATAGCATCAAAAGCAATAAAACCACCATACTTATTGCTACTTAAAGCCCCTGTAGGACAGATACGATAACACATCTGACAATTAGTACAACTCTCTTCATCAATCACTTTTTGTGAAATAAAAGAGATATCGTTAGCATCTATTTTATGATATTGGCTTGGTACACCCGCACGTTTCATTGCCATTTGTAACAGTTTACGACGATCAGGTACAACCTTTTGACGTATGCTCTGGATATCTTCTATGGAAGCAACATGTTCTTTAATAAGCTCATCTAGTGAGTCCACCTTATTATCAAACTTATGTTTTGCTTTAGCTGCTTCACTGAGTGACGCTTTACTTAAAAAGGCACGTCTGCCACTAACCTCAGGTTCCGCTATCTCTTCACGCTCTACAACTTCAAAGCGAAGTGTTTTATCCACTTCCATTGCTTCTAGTAAGAAGTTAGTCTCTTCTATACGCTGTGTAATTAACGCTACATTGGGTTTAGCAATAGCACATTCACTACAGTGTGACTTATCAAATACAAGTTGCTCTGGAGATAATAATGCTAAACTCAATATCTCTTCACTGCTTAATGCTCCAAGACAAGGAATGCCTTCTTTACATGAAAGGGTATTACTATTTTTTTCTAAAAAAGAGAAAATATAGTTTAGTGCAGAAAAATCATCTAATTTGAAGGCAGCATCAGGACAAGCTGATAAACAACCTCCACAGCCAACACAATCGTTGGGAACAAAAGAGGGAAGGTTTTCACTGATTTTAATTGTCTCAACAGGACAGGCATCGACACATTTCTCACATTCAGAGAACTTATTAGTCGTTCTAACACAGCGACTAATATCTAAACTTAGAAGACTCATGCCGTGTAGTTACACCCATTTTCATCAATCAGTTCATTAAGGTATTCATAATCGCTTAATAAAAATTCTAATGCAAATTCAGCTGCATCAAAATAGAGTGCAGTACCGGCTTCAGACTTCATATTAAGAAGAAACATCGGTGCCCATTCTAGTAAATGTTCTTTAAGAAATTTTTTCTGAATATTTGCAATTTCACAGGCCATATCTAAAGCATTATCTTCAAGGGCCTTACGTTCTGAATCACATAACATGTACATAAATTCAAGTTCAATACCAATATGATCTACGCTAACAGCACGCGCTTTAGCAAGATCAACACGGAAATCAAAATCATTAAATAATTGAAGCACAGGATTCTCTCCTGCTGTTTCCATCATCTGATCTTCACGCATATAAAAGGATTCATAAGGGGTCATATGGAGTAGAAAAAGGTTAGTAAAATCAACGTTGATGTACTGCTCTAATAGCTCTTTATGTTCAAATTCTTGACGTCGTTCCCACTTTGCATAGTTAGGAAAAAAGGACATAATATTTTCATCATTTTCAATTGTTTCTAATAACGTTTTGTCTGGTTCACTCATTAAAAGTCGTGATAATAGAGCATAAATGTTAATACGTGCTTGTTGATTGTTTAAAGTTTCTTGCATTAAAAGAGTCCGTTGGAAAAGTTATTGGAGTATAGCTAAGCCCCCCTCAAGGGGAACTTAACAATTATTTTATATTGACTGCGTAAGCTTTATCTGAAAGCGGAACAGCAGGTCGTTTGATATGTTGAGGACGACGTAATTTATCACCTGCTTCAAGAGGACGTGTAAGTTTATCTCTCCAAGCTTGATAGGTTTTAAAGTTATTTTCGTAGTTAACAGTGATATCACCAATTTTATCGCCAGCTTTCGCTTTTTCGATAATGACTTTTTGGTGCCAAGCATGATTACCCGCAATTGGGTCAGCATGCGTAGGTGCCACAGCATTTTGCCATGAACCACTAAGACCATCCCACCAGATGTTGTCAAGGTCTTTGTTAAACTCCTTAAATTTCCAGATATCATGACGAGGCATAATACCTTTAGTAGGATGTAATGTACCTGTTTTACCATCATTAGTCATCTTATAAAGAGGTGAACCAATACCCATAACACCAAGCTTATGCTCAAAACCAGGAATCTCTACAGCTTCTGTAAGTTTCCAGCGACCAGCATGGTGAGAGTTCGCAGCAACACCAGGCATAGTAGCCTCTGTTGGTACTGCCATCGCCACAAAGTAACCTGAGTCAAGGCCAGAAACAGTATCAGTGATCGTAACACGAACCGCTTCACCACGTTCGATATTAAGACGTTTTGCATCTTCAGTATTGATCCAAACAGGATTATGGTTTTGAGAAATCTCCATAAGGTGTTTTGAATTAACAGAACGCGTATGAATGTTGTAAGGAAGACGGAAAACCGTATTCAATGCAAATTCATTATCATTTTTCATGAATTTATGGTGAACCTGTGTTACAAGGTGAACCATTTTTTCATGTTCTTCTTCATTTCTTGGATAGATAGGAATAGCATACTCTGGCCATTTCCATTCAGCAAACCATGCGCTGTAAAGCTCAAGTTTTTTACTGAGGGTATGGAAACCAGCATGAAGTTTACCATCGATTTCAACACCAACAGATTTTTCATGTTTACCATGCTTAACCCATAATGCACCAAATTCATCTTTGCGAACTTCTTTTTTATGGTATTTTTTACCATGAGCAAGGAGATAATCGCCTTCCATTTTAAGTTCTTCTTCTTGAGGCTTATAAACATTTTTCTTCTCTGTCCATGCCCCATGTACACTCATATACTCATATACTGGGAATTCAGCATCTGGATACATTTTCTTCGCTGCATCATGTAACTTAGGAAGAAGTGACATTGCTGCATCAAAGTATTCAGGAACACTTACTGCGCGAGATGGATCTTTCTTAGAAGCCCAGTACTTACGTACACCAAGGCTACCATCTGGATCCACGTGGTGAACCATAAGGTTCGGGAAGAATTCAGACTCTTCCCATACTTCACCAAGACCAAACTTCATATGTGCTTCAAGAGTAGCACGTGCTGGATCTTTTGCTTTCCAACCCATACGTTCTGCTGCAACACGAATTACAGCTTGACGAAATTCAATACGTTGTTCAGGTTTAGATGGTGTTGACTGTTGATCATTACGCTCACCAGCAAGACCTACTGGTAAGATGTAATCACAATACCAGTTTGTTTCAGACCAAGTTGGAGAAAGGTTAAAGGTAAGTTCAACTTTTTTCTCATCTTTAAGAACTTCAATCCAGCGGAAACCATCTGGATTAATCCAAACTGGATTGTACATACGTGGGAACCAAACTGAAAGTTTAGTAGGGATATTAAGACCTTTCTTCTTCCACTTCTCTTGCCATTCAGTATCTGTTAAAAGGTGTGGCATCAACATACTCATCTCATATGAAGAGAGTGGGTATTCTGGTGGCCATGCGATCTCATTCCATGCGTCAACCTTAGGAGGTCTTTCGCCTGAAACTGTTGCTTTATCACCTTTACCAGCAACTGAAATTTCGTGCCAGTGATGCCATGAAGTACCACCAATATCACCACGTAGTGCACCACGAAGTGCTAACGTTAAGAAACCGGCACGAGCAATCATCCAACCACCACGGTGAGCAATTGGACCTGAACGCCAGATATAAGTTGAGATACGAGTACCTGCGTCAATGAACATTTCAAAAAGTTCATCTAACTTATACTCATAACCTTCAATTTTACACTCTTTAGTAATAAACTCTTTAGTATACGGTGCATAGATCTCTTTCATCATCTCGATGAATGACTCATAGCTATCATCTTTAGGAGTTGTTGAGATATATTTATATCCAACCATCTTCTCTAAATATGCTTTGTCCGCCATTAAACGATCCCAGTTGATCCAGTTTTTAACAAACTCGTGATCAACTAAGTCATCACCATTGATATCTTTTTCATGTAAAACACGATTTGCAAGATAAAGGTAAAGTGCAGTCTCTGTACCTGGCCATACTGGTAACCAAAGGTCAGCAATACCTGCAGAGTTAGAAAGACGTGGATCAAGAACAACCATCTTTGCACCGTTTTTACGTGCATCTGCAATCAGACCTGCTGATTGTTGGAAGTAGTGACCTGCATCTGCTGCGTGAGATGACTGAAGAAACACCAACTTAGCGTTAGCCCAGTCTGGTGAATTACGGTCATCATTTGCCCACTGAATAGAACCCTGACGTGCACCTGCAGAACAGATGTTTGTATGTGAATTATATCCATCAATACCCATAGAGTGTGGTACACGGTGACCGAAACCATTCTCATTTGGACGACCTACGTGGTAGATCATTGATTTTTTAGAGAGTTCATCACCTACTGCAAGAGTATCATGCATTTTCTTACCGATGGTTGCCATCGCTTCGTCCCATGTTGTACGAATCCACTTACCTTCACCACGTTTAGAACCTGGAGCTCTTTTTAATGGAAAAGGTATACGATCTGGATCGTACATTTGAGATAGTGTTGCATAACCTTTTGCACAGTTACGACCACGTGAACCATCATGAAGAGGGTTACCCATGTACTTACGTACTGTCATCGTATCTTTGTCAACCCATGCGGTAAGTCCACAACCTGCTTCACAGTTCGAACATACTGTTGGAACAATTGTAAAGTTGTTTACTTTAATACCATCTGGATTTTCAGCACTCTCTACACCATTACGCTCAATACCACCACGTTTCCAGTCATCACCATCAAGCTCTTGGAAATCATTCCACTCTTCTACCGGTGGGTAAAAAGAGATAGAATCTGGTGTGTTGGTAAACTTACTTGAAGTTACTGATTCTGCAACAGCATCTGTTTCGAAAACGCCCTTTGCAATAGCAGCACCGGCAACGGTAAATGCCGCGCCTTTCAAAAATGTTCTTCTACTTTCTAAATACATTAAAATCCTCTCTTAACTCATTGGTAATAGCTGAGGAATAATCAGCCATACATGTTTAACAATCCATAGACCTACTATTGCAGATAATGCAGCAAGTTTCAACAGACCATTTGAACGGTTAATTACACTTAACAATACAAGTACCATAGGTACCATATAAGCGAATACTTGACCGATCCAGAACATTGTTGCGTATTCGCCATGTCCTTTAACTGCTTCTAAGATAACTGCTACTTCTTCTGCTTTCATTGGGCCGAAGATATACTCTGCCATATAGATAGTGAATGATGTTGCTGCTGTAAGACCAAGGATGATTGCCATTGAACGAATCGACTCCTCTTTCATCTTAGAACCGGTAACTGCATCATATAAAATGATTGTTGCAGATCCAGCAAGTAGTGCTGCTAACATCATCTGCACTGTCTCAGTTGGCATCTGCCAAAGCTCACGTGCCGTACACATAGAGAGAAGTGCCGCAGTATAAAGTGTTACTGGGATAGCTAAAATCATTGTCCATAGTAGAAGCTTGTCATATGCTGCATCATCTTTCTTAATAAACGAGAAAAATGCCAACAAAGAGATAAGACCCATAAACACAGAAGCCATGATAGCTCCAATAGTAATAGGAGATGTCCAGTGTGGATAGAAAAAGATATGCCACATTCTAAATGGTTGATGAAGGTCAGCCAGTGTGAACAGTAAAAATACAGTGATAAATACAATTGAAATCACCGCTACTGGGAAACGTAGTGTTGCTACAGCGGAATCATCACCATGACGCTTCTGAAGATAGAAAAGCATGAAAATAACACCGGTACCAATACTCTTAGCCCACATGTTCATCGTTACAAACCATGGCCAAACGATGCCAGGAAGACCAACGTCTAGGGTTACTACTGCGTGTGTCGCAGCTACTGCTTCATGTACCATTAGTGGTGTCCTCCTACAGGCATTTTAGTCGTAAGTCTGTCAAATAGTTCATATCCTTCAGCTCTAAACGACGCAAGTGGGTTCAAGTGAACATTTCCACCGCCAACATAATAGTGGTGTGGATTTGTACCCTTCTCAGGTTTACGTACTTGAACATCACCTTGATGTTGCATAATGTATTGTGAGATGTTTGAAGTCTTATCTTCAATATCTCCAAAAATATTTGCTTCTACAGGACACGCTACAACACACGCTGGCATCATTGAAGATGCAATACGGTGCGCACAATAAGTACACTTATCTGCTGTTTGCGTTTCTGGGTCAATGTAGATGGCACCATATGGACAGGCCATAACACAACCCGCACAACCAATACAGCGTTCTTTATCAATATTTACAATACCATTTTCGATATAGTGCAATGCACTTACTGGACAGATACGCTCACATGGTGCGTTCTCACAGTGATTACAACGAAGTGGTGTAAACGTACGTTTCGTCTCTGGGAATGTCCCAACATCAACATATTTAACACGAAGACGCCAAGTAGAAAGTGGAACTTCATTTTCTACCTTACAGGCAATCTCACAACCCTTACATCCCATACAAAGATGCAAGTCAACTAGGAAACCTAATTGCATTTACGCTCCTTTTACCTTTTCAGGTGAGTTAGATAGCACTATTTTAGACAAGTAGTACATTACAAAGAGGTTTTATAAACTCTTTGTAATGCACTACCTATTCATCATAATTTATACTAATAACTTTTATAATTTTCCGTTATTAACGGTATACAAGGCATTTCTGCTATTTGGATATTAGCTAAAGGTTTATTAACTCAAACTAAAAAATAGCGCTAAATTTGATAAAAATTTGATAAGTTGTGTAATAAAGGAACGAGAGTAAAAATGTAAGTTTCGTTTAAGTTTAGGAGCGGTTTTTAATTTTTTATGATGAGGGGAGGATTACTCCTCATCTTCCTCGTCTTCTTCATCTTCCACATACATAGAAGGATCATCCAAACAGTCCATACCATCAGAATAGTTTGCAACACCTGCACCATTGTTATAAACAAGTTCACCACCCATTTTACCTTGATTAAGTACCATAGCACTCACTGCTACTAATAATAGTAATGAAAGTACCTCAGCTATCATATTCTTTTTTATACATGCAAAGTTTTTCAATGCGGCAGCGAATACAGCAGCAATAACAACATAAAGACCAAAAGCTTTATGCTCTTTTAAAAGGGCTTGCCCCTCATCACTTAAAAGAGGGTAAGCATCAGGTCCAGCACTGTTTCCAGTTAATAAAGCAACAACCATAGCAATAGCACCAATAGTAATTGCTTGAGTGGATGAACGTGATAAATATTCTTTACGTGTTAGTAAAAAGATAAGGCTAAGTAGGGTTGCAAAAAGGGGTAATGCAACAGCAAAATGTGCGGTAAAAGGATGAATCATAGATAACTCCATAAATAAGATGAAGTTATTCTACACTAAAAATTTTCTACTGTATAGCAATTACTCAAGAGAGACTCAAATAACTCTAAGACGTAACTATTTGTCCGTTAAACGTACACGAACAGACTGTTCATGAGCTGTTAAGCCTTCCGTGTTTGCAATTAAGGCACAGGCTTCACCAATCTCATTGATAGCTTTTGATGAAAATGAGATTATAGATGATTTTTTCATGAAATTTTCAACACCTAAAGGAGAATAAAACTTTGCTGTTCCCCCCGTAGGCAAGGTATGGTTTGGTCCTGCTACGTAGTCCCCTATTGCCTCAGGCGTATTATGTCCTAAAAAGATAGCACCTGCATGTTTGATAAAAGGAAGCAGGTCAAAAGGTGAGTTTGTTGCCACTTCTAAATGTTCAGGAGCAATTTCATTCATCAAAGTAACCGCTTCATCCATATCTTTACTTACGATAATAGCACCACGCTCTTCAATAGACTTACGTGCAATCTCTTGGCGTGGTAATTTGACTAACCAGTTTTCAATCTCAATCTTAACCGCATCTGCAAACTTTTGAGAGGGGGTAATCAAAATGGATGAAGCCATCTCATCATGTTCTGCTTGAGATAAAAGGTCAATCGCAATATGTGAAGGATTTGCACTATCATCGGCTAAAACACCAATTTCACTAGGTCCCGCAATCATATCAATTTGGACTTCACCAAAGACCATCTTCTTAGCTGTTGCTACAAAGATATTACCCGGTCCTGTAATCACATCAACCTTAGCAATTGTTTCCGTTCCATAAGCCATAGCAGCGATAGCACTTGCGCCCCCTACTTTGAACACTTGTGAAACACCACAAAGATGACATGCCGCTAAAAGGAGGTCATTAGGTTCATTATCAGGTGTTGGCGTACAGATAACAATCTCTTCAACACCTGCTACTTGAGCGGGGATAACATTCATTAACATTGAACTTGGATAGGCTGCTTTACCACCAGGAATATAGAGTCCTGCCTTATCAACGGGTGTCACTTTTTGACCTAAGATAGTACCATTAGCTTCCGTATCAAACCAAGACTTTGGAAGTTGCTTTTCATGATATGCTTTAATACGATCATAGGCTAAGTGTAGGGCAGACTTGAGTGTTGCATCAAGTTCGTTGTATGCTTTTTCCATCGAAGCCGTATCGATTTTAAGATCAGTATCTGAAGTAGGTGTCCAGTTATCAAACTTAGCAATATGCTCTTTTAATGCACTATTTTTGTTGGTTTTAATATCATCAATTATACCACCAACTATGCCTGAAACATGTGCCATGTCCATCTTACCACGTTGTAACAGTTCTTCAAACTGTGCTTTAAATTCTTTGCTGTCTGTTTTTGTAAAAATCATAAATATCTCTTTAGTAGGCCTGTTTTTGCCCTTTATATTAGCGCAATTATATCTTAAATATTTAATGAAGCTTTTTAACCGCTAAGTTTTTAAGTTATTTCCCTTATAATTGCACCACTAAAACACTATAACAATAGGAAAATCATGAAAATTATTTTACTTGGTGCACCCGGTGCAGGTAAAGGAACTCAGGCTCAATTTTTAACATCACAATACAATATTCCTCAAATCTCGACAGGTGATATGTTACGTGCCGCGATTAAAGAAGGTACTGCCATGGGTAAAATGGCAAAAGAATTCATGGATGCAGGGAAACTTGTTACTGATGAAATCATCATTGGTTTAGTCAAAGACCGTATTGCACAAGCAGATTGTAAAAATGGTTTTTTACTTGATGGTTTTCCACGAACTGTTCCACAAGCAGATGCACTCACTAATGCTGGAGTAGAGATTGATGCTGTTATCGAGATTGATGTTCCAGATAATGTTATTGTTGAACGTATGTCAGGTCGTCGTGTTCACCAAAACTCAGGTCGGACTTATCATCTCACATTTAACCCACCACGTGTTGAAGGTAAAGATGATGAGACAGGTGAAGCACTTGTTCAACGCGCTGATGATAAGGCGGAGATTGTTCTTGATCGTCTTAACGTCTATCATGACTTAACCCAGCCTCTTGTAGATTACTACAAAGGTCAAGCAGATAAAATAAGTACCCTTAACTACATCTATGTAGATGGAACTCAAGAGATTACCGTTGTTCAAAAAATTATTACGGATACTCTTTCGTAATAGTATAAACTTCCGAGGTCTCTCGGATTTATATCCCCCTTTCGTGACATTTCACACAAACAAAACTACAAACTTACTCTATAATAGCTTCTATGAAAACATTACTATTACTCCTTCTTACCCTCACCCTTAGTGCCACAGAGCTTAAACTTGAAATTCTTGGTTCCGGTGGACCTGAAATCGATGGACGCGCGAGTGCTTCATATATCTTATGGATTGATAATAAGGCTAAAGCATTGATCGATACAGGAAGTGGTTCGATGCTTCGTTTTGAAGAGAGCGGTGCACGCCTTGAAGACTTAGAAGCTATTTTACTGACACACCTGCATATTGACCATGCTGTGGATTTACCTTCATTTATTAAAGCGGGATATTTTTCACGTCGGTCTGCATTACTTCCAATTGTGGGACCAAAAGGAAATGCTTCCTTTCCTAGTATCTCTGAATATCTTGAAATTCTTTTTGGTTCAAAAGGAGCATATCGTTATATGCAAGATGTCCTGACACAACAAAGTGACTCTTTTCAAATAAAAGCTACAGTTGTTGATGCCCCACAGATACAACATCTACAATTTAAAAGCTTTAGCGTGGATGTCATTAATGTCTATCATGGGATTGTTCCCGCACTTGCTTTTCGTATCAATATTGGGCAAAAAAGTGTTTTAATCTCAGGTGATACAAGTGATAGCAAAGGGGGTTTAGACAAATTAGCAGATAAAGTTGATCTTTTTATCGCCCATCATGCCATAGATGAAGAGGCAAACCCTTATGCTGCACGTCTGCATATGACACCCACTATTATTGGAGAAGTGGCACAAAAAGCTAAGGCAAAAGAGTTAGTTTTAGCCCATCGAATGCGTCGTACTATTGGCAAAGAAAAACAGAGTTTAAAGCTAATTCAAAAATCTTATACAGGTAAGATTGTTTTTGCTGAAGATCATATGATTATTAATTTTTAATGAAGTAACATTAACACAGTTCTTGGTCTGGAAAGTTAGCTCTCATAGCCTTGATAGTAGTATGCGTTTGTAAGGCACACACCACAACGTCTAAGGGGTCTACATAGATTTTTGAAAAATCACCCTCATTGATATCTCTTTCTTCAAAACTAAATGCTAACTGTTCATGAGGTGGGTTAAACTGTGCATTAACACCCTCTTTGTTCCCTCTCGCATCTACCCTATACCAACCAAAATCTTTAAGATAAATGGCATTAAGCCCGTGAAGTGAATAGGGAGCACCCTTATCATCAATAGAGAGTCTTTGATAAGAGATACCACAAGGAATGTTATTAGCTCTTAAAAGTGCTGTTAGAAGGTGTGCTTTGGCAAAACACCATCCACTCTCTTTAGTCAGGACATCACTTGCCTTACACGTTGTAAAATTATCATTAGCATCACCTGTATGGCGAATTTTATCACGTACAAAAACAAAACAATTTCGAGCCGTTTCTAGGTCACTTTCATTCTGTGAAGTAAGGGCTATTGCCTTAGCCTGAATCAAGGGATGAGAAATATCAATAATCGCACTCTCTTGTAGGTACTTTTGCATTACTTTTTTGCGCTCTTTTTCTGTTCTTGTAAAACAATATTTAAGGCATTAAGATAATTATCTCTATCCATTGAGCCCATAATAGGTTGAAACATTGGTTTTTTATCTGATGAGATAAACCACGTTGCAGGAGTTCCACTTGTAAGGAGTTCTCTAGGAAAACCACCTTTATCTGAATACCCCTCATACGAAATGAAGTTTTTGTTTAGCATCTTAATAACTTCAGGGTCTTTAAGTGTGTTCTCTTTTAAATGAACACACCATTTACAGCCATGTTTTGAGAGTAAAAACATCAAAGGCTTATCTTCATTAACCGCTTTGGCAAGTGCCGATGTAAAGTCTTTTTCCCAGTGGATTTCTTCTGCTGAGAGTGAACCAATAACAAGCATAAGCAGTAATAGTAATTTTTTCATTTTCAATTCCTTAGTGACACTTTTTTAGTAGTTCTTTAGCGATCTCTTCAACACTACGATTGGTAACATCTATAACCACATCAGCGAGTTTCTCATACTGAGGTAAACGTTCCATAAACAAGGCTTCAGCTTTATCCAAATCTTGTAAAAGAGGACGTTTTTTCAGCTTTTTCTTGGCATTTGGATGCTCTTTGATACGTCGGTATATACTATCAAAATTAGAGTTCAATAAAACTACAGTACCTATTTTATTTAAAGCATCTACTTTAAAAAAACCACCACCTGTGGAAATTAAGGTGTTTGATACACTTGACGCTAACCATGATGCAATATTTTTTTCTAAGTTTCGAAAATAGGCTTCACCCTCAGTGGCAAATATTTTTTTTATAGTACGGTTTTCCATACTCTCAATAATATCATCTGTATCAATAGCAACCATACCTGACTGCTTCACCACTTCACGTGCAACACTACCTTTACCAACACCCATAAAACCGATTAATATAATATTTTTATTCATAAAAGTAGTGTAACAAAAAGCGACTGAGAATTTCAGTGTATATCATCACATAAGTAGCTCTTTAAGTGATTTCCATACTAGGCATTACAAAATCAGGTTCACCCTTCTTAATTTTTATGTAGGTCAAAACCACATTAATCAAGTTGTATTCTAAGAGGATAAAAGAGATAGCTAAAAGCACAGCGCCAACACTTAACGCAGCATCAACCCAATAACTTGCAATCCCTAAGACTAAAGCACTCACATATAAAAAGTACTGTACCTTAGCCACTCGAGCAGAGATAAGTTCGCGCATGGTTGGAATCTGCATATAACCTAAGGCATTGAGATGAAACCAGGTTAAAAAAGGAACAATTTTATACAACATTCCCGTAACAATGGAGAGCATAAAACCACCCCCAATAAAAATCGCAACAATACCAACTATATCCTCTTCAATAAAATCATTTGCTAACCATAAAAGTAGACCAATCATTAAGCTAAAAGCACCCGTTTGCCAATACCAGATGGTTACATCAGAGATAGGACGACGGCGCTCTTTGAGTTTTTTAAGCACGGTAGTGGCAAAGGCGAAGAAGAAGAGTGCGATAATAAACTTACCAAGCCAACTTCCTTGAGGAAAGATAATAGAGAAAAGTGACCACACTAAAAGACCCGTCAAAATAAGCCATAAAACATATTTTTTACAAAATCTTTTAAAACGTGGTGCTACATAAAACATAGGAAGTACTTGAAACGTCACTCCAATAATAAGTAATCCTACAAACCCAAAAATAGCCAGTGTTGCATGAATATCAGCTAATATCAGTTGCCAAGCGGAAATATTTTGTGTGGCGTGTGCTGCGAGTAGGTGTTCACCTAACATTAAAATGATAAAAGCGATACTCACTGAAGCCACCATGGAACGTACCGTGGCGGTAAAGTTATCCACTTTTTTAAAGGCCACTACAATTGCCACTAACAAGGTCATAAAGCCAATACCTAACAACACCATCGCCACACTCAAGGAGAGTGCATTGCTATTAAACAGTCCATAGACCAAAGCAATAACCCCAATAGAGAGACTTGCATGTGCAATACGCGCTACATTTAAAGCCCAAGGGAGTGTGACACCGGCTAAGACAGGTAACATTTGTTGAACGGCCCCAAGCATCACTAAACTAAAGACACCTATGGTGATAAGATGCACAAAAGCAATTGTCTCAGGAGAAAAACGACTCATTATCACAGAGGGTTCTACAAAAAAAAGTAAGACACTCGCCATAATCCCAAACAGCGGTGCTGTTAGAAAAAATCGTAAGGGAGCACTAATAGGAGGTGCTTGGTCTAAAGAGAGTCCTTTCATTGTCATCACAGAGTCCTTATTGCGTAATCATACTTTGCATCATTTCTAATATAGTGTCATTATCAGCCTGCATATGTTGCTGAATCATGGTGTAAAGCATCTGCTCTTCTTTCATATTATGTTGTTGTACCAAAATCATAAATGTTTCTGTTAATCCAAAAAATTTATCAAGATTTGCTTCTGATTGTGCCGAAGAGAGTTGTTTAATAAGAGCCCGCATTTGAGTATGTTCTTGACGCATCATCTCAGTAGGACCTTGTGTCATTCCTGTTTTTTGTTCAAACATTGGGAAAAGTACACGCTCTTCCATCTGAAAGTGGTGTTCCATCTCATCTGCAAATTTATCAAAGATCTCTTTAGTTGCAGGTAAGCCCTCTTTAGAAGCAACATTTTCCATCTGTGCAAAGGTTTCATCACAATCAAGGTGATCTTGTGTCATATAAGCTTTAATATCCATAGTTTCTCTTTTTTTTTGAATTTTAATATAATAAAAAAACAAATCCATTGAGTTAGGTCAATAAATGAATCTCTTCCATCCCACAGCACTACCTCCACAAAATAGTGAAACATTCACTACTCTTTTACAACATCCCAACCTCAGTATTGAATATATTGTTTCACATAGTATTGATGAGGGGAAGTGGATGACACAAATATCAGATGAGTGGGTACTTCTACTTCAAGGAGAAGCTACTCTTACTTATAATGATGGTGTTGAAAAAAGCCTAATACAAGGCGAATATCTTTTTATCAAAGCCAACACCAAACATAGGGTTAAAAGTACTTCTAAAAGTGCTATATGGTTGGCAGTACATATCAATGTAAACGAGCAGAGTACACTTATAAAAACGCGTAATTAACTCTTAAATTCTTCAATACGTGACTGAAGCGAGTGTGCTACTGATATCAACTTATTAGCATCGGCTTGAATACGACCAACACTCTCTTTATTTGCATTAGAGTGTGTATTAATTTCTGCAATTTTATTGATAATCCAGTCGGTGTTTTCAACCATCTCTAAAGAGTCCGTATATGACTCTTTTGCAACTTCTACAGAACGTTCCATCTCAATTGAAGTGTGTGTGATTCTATTTTCAACCTCATTGGAAATACCTGTTAGTTTTTCCATATTTTTTGCATTTGCATTCATTTTATCACCAACATCATTGATAGATTGCACAATAGTACTAACAGAAATTTCAATTTCAGAAAGACTTTTTTGAGTACGTTCTGCCAGTTTACGAACCTCATCAGCAACAACAGCAAATCCACGACCATGCTCCCCTGCCCGCGCTGCTTCAATAGCTGCATTTAGGGCTAATAGGTTAGTCTGTTCTGCAATATCTTTAATGACACCAAGAACGTCTTTAACCTGATCGGCATCTTCTTTTAGGTGATTTAGTTGATCAGACAAGTCCGCCTCAACAACCATGAAGCTGTCGACCTCTTGAACAAGTTCTCCTAGAGAAACTTTTGCTTCAACTAGACCTTCATTAACTTCAAGAATATTGTTTTGAGTCTCTTGTGCAACATTAACAGAGCGATCTAAAAGCTGTTTAATGGATTGACTTTTTTGGGTTGTTTCCATTACGATTTTTCCCGAAACATCAATACTATCACTGATATCTTGTGTTGCAGTAGAGATAGTATCTGCAATAACAGAATTTTCACTTCCAAGACTTTTTACTTCATTAACCGTCTCTTGTACCATCTCAACAAAGTCATTCACAGCATGAGAAGCTGCTCCAAACTCATTTTCATTTTTAATAGGAATACGACGGGTTAAATCTTTGTCCCCATCAACTAATTCTTCAATACGAAGACGTAAATTTAATAAAGGGTTAATAACTTCTTTGGAAAAGAATGTTAATGTAATCGCAATAAAAAGAACACACACAACAAAAAGAACACTCAATAGTGTCATCTGTGTCGCCGCGATTTCGGCATCATTATCATCAAGAGAGAGTGTTAAATCCATCACTCCTAAAGTATCTCCAACCCTTGCATTGGTATGACACATAAGACACTTCTCTTCAACCACTAAAGGTCGAATCATACGTAAAAGGTGATGATTACCATCTGTCTCGATTGTCTTACCTTGTGCTGTGGCAAAAACGGCCTTTACCAAATCATCCTTTTCAAAGTTTTTTGTAATACCAAAAAGTTCTTTTACCTTTTGAGAGGGAATAACTTTTAGTACTAAAATCCCCTCAATTTCACTGGCATCATGAGATATTTTTTCCACCACAGACGGATCACCACTTAACATCCCTTGAGAAAGTGTTTGAAAAATCGATTCACTTAACATAGTGAGTGATTTTTGGGCGGTGTTGTTTGAAAAAGTATTAAAAGTTACTGAGAGGTACGCATAAATAGAACTTAATCCTAAAATACTGAACATAATGATAGAAATTAAAATTTTAAGTTTAACTGACATGGAAATCCTTCGAAACATAAGATATTATTTATATAATGTGATATATTAGAAAATAACATCTATTGTATATTAAATAACATCAATTTGTAATAAAGAGACGTTCTAATTGTTTATAAGACACTCCATGTTTGACCCCGACTTGCATTTATAAACGTTCTTTCTACTGCTTTAAATCTCGTAGGGATTGTTTGTGCCCGTTTATGGCTTTTGCTATCTACCTTTGAAACTGAGAAATGTAAGTGCGGACCACTACTGTATCCAGTGTTCCCCGAGAGACCAATTTTATCACCCTGTTTCACATTATCACCTACTTTAACAAAAACGCCATACTGCTTTAGATGATAGTACTTACCTAAGGTTCTATCACTATGTTCAATAACAATATAATTGGCCTTAGAACGAAAACGCTTTGAAAAGCCACCCTCATTTGAGCTTGAATGGAGTGCAACAACTTTACCCGAACGTGCTGCATAAACAGAGGTCCCTTCAACTACTGCAAAATCAATAGCATAAGCAGAAAGCCCTCTATGCGTTGCTGCCCCATGATAGCCTTGCGAAATGTATACCTTAGAGTTTTTAGCAAAAGGGAGTTGGTAAAGATAGCTATCATCATGCACAGCACTAATACTCCCCATCGCCCATGAGAAGTAGGACTTAAACCATGCTTTTTTAGTTTTATCAATCTGAGTCATATCTAAAATAGATTGCTTTGATCCTGCCTTTAACTCTACGACAAGGGGTAATGTAGCTGAAGGTTCAAAGTTGTTAATCTGTGAAAGGGTTAACTCTATAGTGACTTCAAAAGCATTCAGATTTTCTGCTATAAAGTGATAACCACCCTCAAACTTTTGAGTTGAAACAATAACGTTTCGTGTACGTTTATCTGCTGTCATTAAACGCAGTTTTTTTGCCTCTTGTGCTTTGATAACACTTAGTTGTTCTTCATACACCTCTATTTCGCTTTTTGCAATACGACGGCTGTTCACTTCAAGTTTCATATCCATTTGAAGTGTGTCTAAAAGCGCTATACCTTGGAGTTTTTGCTCTCTTTTGTAATACGCTAGAACTTTTTTCTTAACGCGAGAAGTATATAAGGGATGCATAGGAGCTGTAATCAAAAGGTTAAAAAGTGCTATATCATCATTTGCCATGGCATAATAAAGTGCTTGCACATAAATCTTTTCAATATCTGTTTTTTCATTTTTTAATAATCGTAAACTTGTAAGATACTTCTTTTTTAAAACAGCACACTTTCCATTTTTTGTTTTGATCGCCTCATCAAGAGCATAACCAACATCAAAACAGTTCTCAATTGACTTCGTATACGTATCAAAAAGTTGTTGGTGCGATTTAAAGTAGACATGGTTTTTAAGTATCGCTAACTGCTCTTGATTTTTGGCATATTCATCTGCAAAGTTTTTAAAAGTTTGAGGGGTCTGTGCCAAAAGAACAAAAACACTCATTAAAAAAAGAATTAGATATTTCATTTTCGTAAAACAGAGTCACTTTTGTAAGGAACATGACCCGAAGGCACTACTTTAGAAGAGTCATCTAGATGGACTTTTTGATCATCAAAAAAGATATGTGCTTTAAATGCTTTAAGTACTTGGTCTTTTGAAATTCCACCCAAGAAAAAAGCTTCATCAATATTGACTTTCCATGTTCGTAAGGTCTGAACAACCCGTTCATGAGCAGGTGAATTACGCGCGGTAACTATGGCTAAACGTATCGGAGACTTCTCTTTTGGAAAATGTTCTTGAAGGTAAGAAAGGGTCTTCAAGAGTTTAGCAAAAGGGCCCTCTTGCATCGGTTTTTTAACATTTTCAGACTCATGTTTCAAAAAAGCTTCTAGCCCTTGTGTTTTATAGATATGCTCACTCTCTTCAGAGAAGATGACCGCATCTGCATCAAAAGCGATACGTATTTGTGAGGCATCCACAACCATATCTTTAGGAGGATTATAAAGCATTGCAGAGGCAACATCAACATCAATAGCACCTTGGACATCTTCAACTGACTTTGAAAGAAACAAGTCCACATCAAAGGCATCTAAATAGGGAGCTAAAGATTCACCACCACTAAACGCAGCTCGTGTGATAGGAAGACTATAATGCTTGATGGAGTTAAAAATTCGAAGCCCAGTATCAGGTGAATTTCGCGACATTACAATCACTTCAACTAACTGTTTTCCTACAAGCTTGTTAAGTCCTAAAAGTGCTTTTACTAGAGGAAAAGCTGTCCCCTCTTTTAAGAGTTCATTTTCATTTTTAAACTGGTGTTCACGGTACGCATCAAGTCCCTCATCATCATAAATTGTATTTGAATCTTCTAAATCAAATAAGGCTCTTGAGGAGATACCAACAACCAACACTGAGGATAGATCTAGTCCCACAACATTCCTTTTATACTAAACATAAATTTGTTTTTTATCTTATCTTTATCATACCTAAAAAGCGATATAATCGCGGATAATTATTTAAGATTTATGGAGCGTAGTATGGCTAAAGGCATTTTAGAGTTAGTAAAACCCGGTGTTTTGTTTGGTGATGATGTACAGACTGTTTTTGCAGCAGCAAAAGAGGCAGGATTTGCAATTCCTGCAGTAAATGTAGTGAGCACCGACTCTATCAATGGCGTTTTAGAAGCCGCTAAAAATGTTAACAGCCCTATTATTATTCAGTTTTCAAATGGTGGTGGTTACTACTACGCAGGAAAAGGTCTCTCTAACGCGGATGAAAAAGCAGCGATTGCAGGAACTATTTCAGGAGCAATGCACGTTCATCTTATGGCAGAGCTTTATGGCGTACCCGTTATCTTACACACAGACCATGCCGCACGTAAACTTCTTCCATGGATTGATGCACTTTTAGATGCAGGGGAAGACTTCTACGCTAAAAATGGTAAACCTCTTTTCTCTTCACATATGTTAGACCTCTCTGAAGAGCCTTTAGAAGAGAACATTGCGACGTGTGCTACCTACCTTAAACGTATGGATAAAATCGGTATGACCATCGAGATTGAACTTGGAGTTACGGGTGGAGAAGAAGATGGAGTTGATAACACTGACATTGACAACGCTCTACTTTATACCCAGCCTGAAGAGGTGGCTTACGCATACGAAGAACTTTCAAAAGTAAGTAAACGTTTTAGTGTTGCCGCCTCTTTTGGTAATGTGCATGGGGTTTACAAACCCGGTAATGTTGTTTTAACACCAAGTATTCTTGATGCATCTCAAAAGTTTATTGCTGAAAAGTTCAACACTCAAAACTCTCGTCCTGTTGACTTTGTATTTCATGGCGGATCAGGTTCACTACCTTCTGAAATTAAAGAAGCTATCGGATATGGTGTTATTAAAATGAACATTGATACGGATACACAATGGGCAACATGGATTGGTGTTAAAGATTACTATGAGTCTCAAAAAGCTTACATGCAGACTCAAATTGGAAATCCTGATGGTGATGATAAACCCAATAAAAAATATTACGATCCACGCAAATGGCTACGTGCCGGTCAACTCACCTTAGTTGAACGTGTAGAACAAGCCTACAAAGACTTAAACGGACTTAACCGTAACTAAGTATTAAGTAGTACCTGATGTGCGCTCTAAGCACATCAAACCCATCCTTTATACAGATACCGCTCTAACATACTTTTATTACCACTTACCCCACCACTATGAACATATAAACTTGGAATACTTGCGTCCTCAGACGCCATAAGTGATATCCACAACTTAGGCGCATATAACAGATCAAATGTAATACCTGCTATTTCTAATTCTTGATATATCTGTAGCAGATCTTTATGAAGTTTTCCAAAGTGATATTTTTTAGGTGACGCTAAAAATTCTAAGTTTTGAGGTAGTGTCCCTAGCTTTGACATCTGCTCTTTTAGGTACTCATTTGAACCAACACCGGATGTTGTAAGTACACTATTTTGGGGTAAGTACTTTGCTAAGAAGTAGGCAGTAGTTCCTGTACCAGAGGGGGTAATAACTCGGAGTTTTTGGATATTATGCGCTTTTTGAAATGCCTTTATCTCATCTGCTAATACAGCTATCCCCTCTTGAGCTTGTAACGTAGCACCTCCTTGAGGAATAAAAAATATTTTTTTATCTTCAGCTCTCAAACCATTCTCAACTAACTGCGTATAAGCCCTCTCATCCAATGTTTCAACTTCCATACCTTGAGATAATGCCAAAGCATAGTTACTATTGATAGTTGAGAGAACTTGAGTTGAAGCATCTTCTTTAATATAGTAAAGAAAGTCCCAGTTTTTTAGCTTTGCAAGCGTTGCTATTGCCAACATTGCATTGGATTGTGTGCCACCATAAGAGATAATTTTTGTGTATTTTGAGCTATCTGTTTGAAGTAAAAAATGAAGTTTTCGGTATTTGTTTCCGCTGAGTAAGGGGTGTGTTAAATCATCACGTTTAACATAAAAAGAACGTCCTTTGAACTCAAAGAGTTCAACAGACGAAGGTGTAAAGGTCACTTTACTTTTTGTAACTGATTTTTGCAGATTTTTTGAGTAATTCCATCTTTTTTTCCATCTGTTTTTTAAATTTCTCTAATTTAAGGCGTTGTTCAATAAAACTTTTCACTTCTGAAAATGCCAATGTTTTACCTACTTTTTTCTCTTCTAAGTAGATGATATGATAACCAAACTGTGTTTTAACTGCAGAAGGTGTTACCGTTCCTACCTTCATTTTAAATACAGCAGTATTGAACTCAGGTACCATTTGACCTTGTGGGAAGAAACCAAGATCGCCACCTTTTGGTCCACTAGGTCCGGTTGAACGCTCTTTTGCTAGTTTAATAAATTTTGTTTTTAAGGCATCGCCACTTAAACCTGCTAAAAGTCCTTCTATCTCTTTTGCCTCTTTTTCAGTTTTTACTAAAATATGACGGGCATGAACTTTCTCTTTTTCAACAAACTCTACTTTATGAGAATCATAATACTTTTGAACATCTTTATCAGATACTTTTACCTTATCAAACTGCTGTTTTTCCCAAACTTTAGCTGCAAGTTGTTTTTCAATACGTGCCATTACTAATTTAAGTTCTGCTTTGTACTCTTTTGATTTCAGGACTCCCGATTTTTTAGCGTCTGAAAACACTAACTCTTGTGAAACCATACCATCAACAACACGTTTTGTTAACTCTACCTGTTTTTGAGCAGGAAGCGTGTTAAAACGACCTTGAGTACCTTCCATTAAAACCTTGTTTACATCTTCTGAAGTAATATTCGTTCCATTTACAGTGGCGATAGTCTCCGCAAATGAAAGTGTTGCTACAAGTGCACTAAGTGCAATAATTTTAACGCTAGTGTTCATATAAGTCCTTGAAAAGTTTTTATTTTGTTGAGATATCTTAGCTGAGATTAATTAACAAACACCCAATAATTTCTATACATTGTAGTAATCTACTCTGTTTGGACCCTATTATAGAAGCTCGCTGGCTTTAGACACATTTTTAGATGCAAAAAGAGTGTTCAAAACCACTCTAAGACCGATATTCACTCTTGCTTCTTGTCTTGGTTTAAATTTTTTGTCAATCCTAAGTTATGACTAAAAATGACCAACAACTGAAAACTGCTACTCTGTCAGGTGGACAAAAAGTAAAAGATAATAAACTAGATACACTCCAGAAAAAATGTGGGATTTATCTAGTTCTACATTCCAACATTTTACAAAAAACTTAGGTGTTTATAGCGAAGACACGCAAGTTGCATTAGGTGCGATGGCGGCGTTGAATAACATGGAGACAAAAACCATTGTGAATGGGATGAAGGCTTCTATGGTTAATAATGAAAACGGTGGTGTTACAAATCAGTATCTTGAGTCGAAGAATGGTTTAAATGCTGTTCATACAATGAATATGGATTATAAAACTGCTGTACTTACTACTATTACTAATGATACGACTGTGGATGCTCAAAAAGCAATTGCTACTGGGAAAGAGATGATAAGTGATGCGGCATCGCTACTTCCCGGAGGCAGAGCCTTTAAAAAGATTAGTGATTATAAAGAAGGGTTTGATGAACACTTTGGCGCTGGCGATGGCTCAAGTCCGAAAGGAGAAGGAGTATACTAGAAATCGTGTAGGGCTTTGTGGATTGCTAAGTATTCTTCTGGTGTGATGCGTTGTTTTTCACCCATCTTGTCAAGTACTCTAACTGCTTCAATAACATTAGGAAACATTTCTGCAAACTGTCCTGAGCCACGAATTACTTCAGGGTGGCGGTTGAAAAAGTCCGTAACTGTTTCTTTCATGGCCACTTGAAACTCAGGACTATTCCAATTGTAAGGCTTTAGTAAGATGCCTTCTTTGTGTAGTCGTTGTAAGGTGTTGTTCTCTTTGTTGGCGGTTTCGTAGATTGCCTCAATAGTTTGTGCTTGTAGCATATTGTTTAAGAATCCCATAATATCTTCCTTTGTTTATTTTTCTTTCATGTCGCTTTAGTGGCGACTTTTGTTGTAGTAGTATAACATGGCCCTTAGTAAACCTCAAGAGATTTAATGCGGGTAGAGGTGAAAATAGAAACCTACCTTTTGGGAGAGGTGTTTTGTGTGGTCGTCTCGAAATTTTGGGCTATACTGCTTCACTTAACGCAAAGTTTTCTTGTGTATTTTTATCTAAAAAGTTTTCTATAGTTAATAGTAAAAAGTCTTTATCAATTGGTTTGGCAAGATGGGCATCAAGTCCTGCACCCATAATACGTTCTCTATCACCAGAAAGCGCGTGGGCTGTTAAGGCAACAATTGGTGTTGACTTTTTATTTTGGCGTTTATCTACCGCGTGTATCAATCTTGTTGCTGTAATACCATCCATCACTGGCATATCAATATCCATTAAAATAAGATCAAAGGACTCTTTTAAGTAAAGATCAACTGCTTTTTGTCCATTATCAACAGCAATAACTTTGTACTTGTTTTGTAAAAGTATCGTCTGTAAAAGTTTCAAGTTAATCGGATTATCTTCAGCCACTAAGATACGAGCGCTTTGGTCATTGTTTATACCTTTGCTTGTTGTTTTTTTCAAGAACTCTTTAGGTACTTTTTTCCAAATGACAGAGAGACAATCAAAAAGATTATCCGGTAGAATTGGAAGAATAAGATGACTTTCAAACAGATCTGATATTTGATTAAACTTATGTTCATACTGAGGCATAATGACCGGTATGATTTGTAAGTTCGGATAATGGCTTCGCAACGTGGTAATACGTGCCTTGGTAATATGACTTGTTAAGATGAAAAGTGCATCCATTTTCTCTAAAACTTCATCACTCAACCCTTCAACTTGATGCACTGCTACTTCAAAGTTTTCAAGGTAATTTTTGAGTAGTTTTGACTGAAGTACTGTATGTTTATCTTCAGCATATACCGCCATTTTTGAACCTTGAACAAATTCAAATCGACTCTCTTCGTTTAGCGCATGTTCTACATCAAAGAAGAACCGGCTACCCTTGCCCTCTTTAGAGGCAACATGAAGTGTTGACCCCATCATATTTATCAATTTATGAGAGAGGCTTAACCCAACACCTAAGCCATCTTTACCTGTCTTTTGATTACCACGTGCCGAAGCAAAAGGCCGTAAAATTGTTGATAATTGTTCCTTTGAGATGCCACTTCCCGTATCTGAAACAGAGTATTCAACATTGACACCCTTAGCGGTTTTTTTAGATTTTATCTCTACTAGAATTTGACCACCAGGACTGGTAAACTTCAAGGCATTAGAGATAAGGTTTTTCAAAATTCTTTGAATTTTATCGCCATCACCCATCATTGTATTTGGTAAATGAGGATCAATCATAAAAAAGAGTTGCAATTTTTTATCTTGGGCTACAGCGCAGTACTGTTTTGAAAAGTTCTCAAAGTACTGCGTTGGAGTAAAGAGCGTTTCATTAAGCTTGAGTTGTCCTGACTCCGCCTGCATTAACTCTAGAAGATTTTCAATATTACCCATCATATTTTTAGCACTTTTATCAATCAGTGTCATATATTCACGTTGTATAGGGTTTAAAACAGAGCCATTCATTAAGTCTGAAAACCCAATAATCGCATTCATAGGAGTTCTAAACTCATGAGAGATACTGGTTAAAAAGTTCTTTTTAAACTCATCAAAATAACGTTTAGCTTGTTTGGCTTTTTCAATAACCGTACGATCTTCAAGAATTACTAGAAAAAGATGTTTATCTTCAAACTCTATACGTTCTACTTTCAGGCTATAAAGACGCATTTTCCCATTACGTGCAACAATTTTAACAAAGGTATCGCGACTGCTACTGCAGAGTGCTGTCCAGCCACTTTTATCAGCTGAGAAGCATCCTTTTTCTTTAATAAACAACTCTCGTAGCACTGTTGTTTTTTCCTGAAAACTCTCGAAGGTTGGATAAGCAAGTTTTTTAATTGTCGCTTTATTACACGCAACAATACGCTCATTAGCATCAAGTACAATAAAAATATTACGTTCTAGTTTTGCAAAACTTTCAATAAGTGAAAATTGACCTTGAAATTGGTTTTTTAAAAAAGGTAAATAAAACATAATTTATCCTAACACGACGTTAAGATGTTTATTTAAAACATACTCAAGTTTTTCACGAGTTAAAGGTTTAGAAAGGTAATCATCTAACCCCTCTTCTAGGATATGTTCACGATCACCTTCCATAGCCAAGGCAGTTAAGGCGATAATAGGCATCTTCGTCCGTTTAACCTGCTCTTCGTTTTTAATCTCTTGTGTTGCACGGATACCATCTTTTACCGGCATATCAATATCCATAAAAATAATATCAAAATCATGATCACGACATAGTTTAACGGCTTGTTCCCCGTCACCCGCAGTGGTCACACGTAAGCCATACTCCTGAAGTAAAATCTTAATCAAACGTTGATTAATTAAATTATCCTCTGCCACTAATGCACGTAAAACATCTTTATGAATGTCAGCAATTTTTGACTTCTCTTTTGGGATTTTAAAGACATGAGCAAGATGTTTTTCCATAGTACTTGGAAGTAACGGTTTAGCAATAACGTAGTCAATAATATGAGACGTACGTGTTTGCAATCGCTCACCCCCATCTAAAAGTAACACTGTTTTACACTTCTTATTGTAAGTACCAAGTTTTAACATCCAAGCTGATTGTTCTTGAGACGCAACAACATAAAGAAGTTCTGTATCGTTATAGATCTGTTCATCAACCATATGAACTTTAACAACATTCACACCAAAAGAGCGAAGATAGTTGGTTAAGGCATTGGCCTCTTCAATTTTATTTTCATCTAAAAGGGCTACTTTTACAGTACGTTTTGTCAACATACGCATCGCACTCTCTTTTGATGCCTCAAAGTTAAGTGCAAAGTTAAAGGCAGAACCACGCCCCTCTTCACTCTGAATTTTAAGATCACCATCCATAAGTTTTATAAGACCATGTGAAAGACTTAGTCCCACACCTAAACGGTTATCCGCTTGGTCACCTGATACAAAAGGTTCAGTAATAAGTGCTAACTGATCCGCGGCAATACCTTTACCCGTATCTTTGACTGAAAAACCAACACTACACTGCCCACTTAGTTGACGTTTGAGCAGTTTTACCTCAACAACAACACGTCCACCGCGTGCTGTAAACTTGATAGCATTGTTTACAAGGTTGTTTAATACTTGCTTGATTTTACGTAAATCTCCTGTAATATAAGCAGGTAATTTGGGATCAATTAAAAATGAAATATTGATACCCTTATCACGTCCTAAACCAAAAAAGATACGTGCCACTTCTTCCATCTCGTTCACTAGGTGAAATTCGGAAGCACTTACCTTTAAACGACCCCCTTGCATCTGTGCTAGGTCTAATAAACTTTCAATATTTGACATAAGGTTACGTGCTGAAGAGTGAATCATTGTCAAGTATTCGCCTTGACGTTCTGTAGGTTCTGACTTTTCAAGCAGTTCTATAAATCCCAAAATTCCATTCATGGGTGTTCTAAACTCATGACCAATATTAGCAAGAAATTTTGACTTTAACTTCTCAACCGCAACGGTTTGGCGTTGTGCATTTTCAAGTTCAGAAATATCCTCTAAATCAAGTGCATAAAGTTCGGTTCCATGTTGTTTAATCATACGACATTTTGCACGATACGAACACGTTTTACCCTCACGATTTAAGATCGTAAGATTGTAACCCTCTTTTTTGTGAACACGAATATAATCCAACCACGACTTGTCATACTCTGTAAAGACTTCTTCAGCTTCCGATTCAAAAAGCTCACGCAAACTTTCATGACGGTTTCTAAAGTCTTCTATATTTTCAAAATCAAAGGTAGCAAAGAAGGCACGGTTTGCACCAATCCAACCATCTTTTTTAGTAAAAAAGAGCATAATAGAACTATCTAAATCTAAGATTTCATAAAAGAGTTCTTTGGAGACGAAACCCTCTTGTGTCATTGTGCCTGTTAGTGATGATTGTGGTTTTTTTGAACTGAACATATTTGAAAAAAAGTTACCAAGTCCCATTGCGTGTCCTTTAAAATCTTTTTTGATAATGCCAACGATTTAACCTTAGCAAAAGCGATTATTATTTGAATTAATTATAACTGTTCATCTATTCTATCACAGAATTATTATGTTAATTCTTACATACAAACAAAATAGATTTAATGTTAAAGTTATGTCACTAAAATATCAATAAAAAAGTATCCTATGAAAAAAGCTACCAAAAAAGAGATTGAAGCCATAAAAGAGGCCTTTGTTTCACGTTATGACACCGCAGTAACTGAACTTGATTATAAAAATGCTTATGAACTTGTTATTGCAGTAGCCCTCTCAGCACAATGTACTGACAAGCGTGTCAACCTTCTCACACCCGAACTGTTTGAAAAATATCCCAATGTTTATGAACTTGGAAATGCTGACTTAGATGATGTCAAACGTATCATTAACAGCTGTTCTTTTTTTAATAATAAGGCCAAAAACATTATTAAAATGGCACAACGTGTTGTTGAAGTGTATGAAGGGGATATCCCTCTCGATGCTAAAGAGTTACAGACACTTGCAGGAGTCGGTCAAAAAACAGCAAATGTTGTGATGATTGAGTATACGGGTGCTAACTTGATGGCCGTAGACACTCATGTTTTTCGTGTTGCTCATAGACTGGGTCTCAGTGATGATGAAACAGCACTTAAAACCGAAGCCACCTTAGTTAAAAAGTTTAAAACCAACCTCCATCAACTCCATCAAGGCATGGTTCTTTTTGGACGTTATATCTGTACCGCTAAAAACCCAAAATGCGATAGCGACTGTTTTTTACAAGAGTATTGTAAAACCAAGGTAAGCTTTAAAGCCCGTTAAACATCTTTTGTAGTTGATACCTAGTTCAGCGTTATAAATATTTATTTAAGTTAATTTTTGATAGATTCTAATATCAATTAAAGGAATAAAATGTTTAAAACACTTACTTCACTCACACTGCTTCTTGCAATCACAACTGCTGTTCAGGCTGAGAGCATCCCTATCACCTCGTTAGGTATTGTAAAGGGCGATGCCAAAAATTATATTAATACCTCAAAGTACAAACTGATTAAAGCCAAAGCTATTATCTATGATAATTGGTCAACACTTGGTTTTTTACTAAAAGATGGAAAAAACCATATTACAGGGATGAGTGATATGATCTCTAAAACAGTAGATGATGCTGAGGACTATGGTCAAGGGTACTGTCGTGGTTATTTAAATGCGTTGGGTTATAAAAGTGGATACTCTCTTGTAGATAACTATGATGTTATTTTTGACAATACTGATGATATTATTCGTACTATCTTAACAGCAAACACACTCTGTTACGTTAAGAAGTAGCACTCTTTTCAACAATCGCTTTTACTAAGGCATAAACCCGCTTAACCGAGGCAAGTTCAACACACTCTCGGTTTGAGTGCGGATACATTATGTTTGGACCAATGGATGCCATGTCTACTGTTGGTGCCTTCTCTTTTAAAATCCCACACTCCAAGCCTGCATGTATCGCACCAAAACTAGCCTCAGAAAAATACTGTTTTGATATTTCTAACACCTTCTTAGCAAAAGGGCTTTTATCAGGTTGCCATGGGGGATAAAAACCTTCACTTTTCACTTCACATCCATAGTTTTTAAAATACATAAGCGTCTCTTCTTCTAAGGTATTAAGTGCTCTGTATTCCATAGATCGCCCACTTAGATGAATCTCAACATAGTTTTCATGACTTTCAATCATCGCTAAATTAATACTCGTTTTCACAATACCAAGTTCACTATCCATACTACGTACACCATGCCTAAACCCTCTTAACATCGCAGTGATAACACGACTCTCTTTTATAACAGAACATAAGTGCTTTTCGCTTGACAATGGTGCTGTTTGAGAAACCTGTGCTTCAGCATACTTAGCAATAGAGTTACGACGTTCTCCTCCTTTAATATCACTAAAAGAAGCATCTTCATCTAACATCTCTACCAACACTTTTATGGCATTAGGAATATCTCTGTCAATATCAACTCCTGAATGTCCACCTACAAAGCCTTGTGCAACTATCTTTTGTACGGAGACCTCTTGAGTCTCTCTTGTAATTGGAAAACGTACCAAGATATCTACACCACCAGCACATCCAATTGTCACAATTCCCTCTTCTTCAGAGTCAATATTGAGCAAATATGGTGTTTGAAGAGGTAATGCCAAAGCACGTGCACCTAAAAGTCCCACCTCCTCTTCTGCTGTAAAGAGGGCATCTACCACAATACCCTCTTGCATTAAAGCCAAACTCATGGCAATACCAATACCATTATCTGCACCCAAGGTTGAATCTTTTGCACGCAACCAGCCATCATTTTCTTCAATCTCAATCTTAGGAGCTTGCCCGATACAGACCATGTCATAATGGGACTGAAGGGTTATTTTAGCACCCTCTTTATGACATAAGATATTACCCACGTCATCGACACTAACCTTATAATCCAAGTTAGCTGCAAAATCAACTAAGTACTTTTGCATTTTTTTAGCCTGATGGGAACAGTGGTCTATTTCACATAGTTTTTTAAATATTTTTATAACGGGCATTTTATCTCCTAATTTAAATCTTTGGGTACAATAACCTCATGATTCGATTATTACTTTTAACTTCATTTTTATTTATTTTTACAGCCTGTGTCAATAAAATAGGTGTCTCAAGCACTTACTATAACGACTGCAATGAGTACTACGACCTGCAAGGTACCTATCACAAAGATTGTGATGAGAATATGGTAGAGTTTGAAGATGTTAAAGATGCTTTTAAAACGAAGGAAGAAGCACCTAAGAGTAATGTCTGGTAAGATTCTTATTTGTTAGTTACGGGTTCGCTTCGCTCTTGTAGGTTAGTTGTGGGTAATGGAAGTAATAACCATTATCGCCGCACCCAAAACTAACCCAAAACTAACCCAAAACTAACCCAAAACTAACCCAAAACTAACCCAAAACTAACCCAAAACTAACCCAAAACTAACCCAAAACTTACTTCAACGCAATAAACGTTGCAAAGTTACTCCATCTAAAAATCACTTCACAATGGCGAAACCCTGCATCCAAACACATCTCAATATTCTCTTTTTCAGTATACGGGACTAAGACATTTTCTAAAGCCTCACGTTTTTGCATGATTTCATAAGAGCTATAGCCCTGCTCTTTTTTAAAGTCATAATAACAGTCAATAAGCTCTTTATTTAAAACACTATCTTCAGAAATCACCTTCTCACTAAAGATAAAAACACCCTTCTCTTTCAGTGTTGACGATATCTTCTGAACCAAGGTGTTACGTACAGGGGGACGAACAAACTGCAAGGTATAGTTGCTTAAAACAACATCTGCCATCTCATACTTAAAACTTAAGATATCCCCTTCTACCAACTCAATATCTGCATTATAAACATCACACTTTTTACGAGCTTGATCTAACATTGCCGCCGCATTATCAATACCAATTAAACGTGCTTTGACTTTTAAGTCACGTTCAATATCAAGTAAACTACTCGCAGTTGAACATCCTAAATCATAGATGATACCCTCTTCTTGTAAGGTTTTGAGCACAAAAAACTTACTAATACGTTGGGACTCTTTGTAAAAAGGTACGGAGCGTTCTAACATGTCGTCAAATACAGCCGCAACCTCATCATCAAACTCAAATTGTTTTACTATTGGTTTATCAAATACTTTATCTTTCATAGTCGCATTGTAACATGATATTACTCCCTATTATCTATTTGATTTTACAATAATTGGGCAATAATAACTAATTATGTTATACTTTATTAATTTAAATTTTGCGAGTGTTATCACATGAAATTAACAATTTATAAAAAACTTTTTTTATGGTCACTCATTCCTTTTATTACACTCATGCTGAGTTTAGCTTATAACCTTAAACAAGAGTATAATAATCGTGCCAGTTTGAGTAATCTTGAAAACTATCTTTTTCTAAGAAATCATGATAGTAATATTATTTTTGAACTTGCTCTTGAAAGAGGATTAACACTACTATATCGCTCCGAACAAACACCCCATCTCCTTGAAAAACTGCACAAGCAGTACCAAGCAAGTGACCTTGTATTCAAGAATGCGCCAAGTGTCTTGCAGCAAGAACTTTTCAATTATCGTAATGAGTTACACACTATAAGAAAGCTAGGTACCAATTTAAATATCAACAGTGATACTGTTTTTAAAAAATACTCTTCACTGATTAAACAGATTGATAGTTTACATCAGTTTTCAAGACTCAATGTCATTGATGTTCATCTGGAAAAACTTCTTTTTGGACTTGAAAAAGTCTTACAAAACAAAGATACTTTAGGGGAAACCCGTGCTTATATTGCTAAAATTTTAAACACAAATAATATCAATGTTAAAGACTTTAACTATGTTCAAGAACTAGAGCATACCCTTCATGTTAATTTTAAACTTATACAAAATGCTATTAAAGGAACTTCTTTACACGAAGAATTCACACAATTTCATCAAACACAAGTCGCCTCAAATATTCATGCAATGTTCGCAAAAATACTAGCACGTAATCAACAGATGCAACTGAGTAGTAAGATGAAAGAGCTTATTGGCTACGGTGGATTAATTCATAATTTTTATAACTACTTGCTTTTGGATGATACCCGGTATAAAACTCAATTTTTATCACAGTATAAGCAGTTTAATATCTTAAGTAAAAACTATAAACTTCTGGTTTCTAATTCACAATCACGTTATAACAATATTTTAGTTGTTCAAGATGCCTTTAAGAGTTACCGAAGATATATTGATCTCATAGCAACCATGCGTGCTCAAGGAAGAAGTAGTAATGATATTGTGTCAAAAATCTCTGTTGATGATACCATAGCAATTCAAGCAGTAAGTGACTTGGATCGTTTTAACTCTCGTTATAATGCTGAAGCATGGTTTGACTTAGCTTCTCAAAATGTCAAAAATATTCACATTTTTGAGCATCACTATCTTGTTTATCTTCAAAATAACATTCAAGAAAAGATTGACAACTACACTTCTCATATTATTTTACATTTTATTTTTGCTCTGATTACCATTATTGCTATTATCATTTTAAATATGTTTTTTGCCCGTCACTTTACCTCTAGAATCACACTTTTACAAGAGGGTCTTACGAGTTTCTTTGGCTATATTAACCATACACAAGAGCATCCTCAAAGTATTCAACTTAATTCCAAAGACGAACTCAAGGATATGGCCGACCAAATCAATCAACAAGTGGCATTTACACAAGAAAATCGTGAAAAGGATGAAGATTTTATTGAAGAGACAACCCATATTGTCAGTCTGATGCAAGAGGGTGAGTTTGATGAAAAATCTTTTTACAATCCCTATAATCCCTCACTGCAAAAACTTCAACTAGTGTTTAATGAGCTGACAACGCTTATTCAAGATAAAATTAAAGCACAAACAGATGAACTTGCTATGATGAACGGTTCACTTGAAGATACAATCTATCAACAGACCCTTACGCTTCAAGAACAGATTCAAAACCTAAACCAGCTCAATACCATTATGGATACAAGTGCCATTGTCACTAAAACTGATGCCAAAGGCACTATTTCTCATGTTAACCAGCGTTATCTTGATATAACGGGTTTTAGTGAGGCTGAAGTTTTGGGACAAAAAGTCAGTTTCTTTATTCCTAATAACACTCGAAAAAGCCAGCTTCCAAAAATGCTAAATACGATTAACAATAGAGAGATTTTTAAAGGGCCACTTACTCTTAAAACAAAAGAGGGTTCAAGAATTTACATCGATGCTATTGTTTTTCCAATTATTGACCATCATGATAATGTTATTGAATATATTGGTATTTTCACTGATATTACACAACACATTCAAGCAAAAGAAGTTGCTATAGCAGCAGAAAAATCTAAAGATGAATTTTTGGCCAATATGTCACATGAGATTCGAACACCTCTCAATGCTATTTTAGGGTTTGTTACAATATTAATGAAACGAATAGAGGATGAAAAGTCCCTCCACTATCTAAATATTGTCTCTAAAAGTGGTAATTCCCTGCTACACATTATTAATGATATTTTAGACTTTTCTAAAATTCAAAGTGGGCAGTTTACCATTTCACCCTACTCTTTTAGCCCTATCCAAGAGTTTTCACATGCCACAGCACTCTTTAGCTCCAAAGTCTTTGAAAAGAACATTGTTTATGCCGTTTATATTGATCCGAGTATGCCGTCTTGTCTGTATGGTGACTTTAAACGTGTGGAACAAATTTTGAATAACATTACATCGAATGCTATCAAGTTTACACCTCAAGACGGTACTATCAAAATTAAAGTTATTTACGAGAAGGGGTTTATAGAGATTCATGTTCAAGATTCAGGTATTGGTATTCCCGAAGCAGCTCAAGCTCGTATTTTCAATGCTTTTGAACAAGCAGATGGCTCTACAACTCGTGAATTTGGTGGAACAGGGCTTGGTCTTTCAATCTCATCAAAACTAGCACATCTCATGGACGGAACGATTACCCTCACCTCAAAAGAGAACGAAGGTGCCCACTTCATCGCATCAATTCCCATGTCTGTTTGTGACAATATTGCAAAACCTGTACAGTACCTCGATTATCTTGACAACTACACCATCAACTTACTTAACCGATGTGTACCCTGTCAGACATCTGTAAAACTGATGTATCAATATCTTAGTAAACTTGAACTAACCGATATCAAAGAGAGCGAAGTGTTTACAATTAAAGAAAACACTATTACAATATTTGTACCTGATGAACATTACAATCAAGCAATTATTGATGCTAAGTTACCTAGTATTGTACTGCTTAGAGAGCCTTCAGCTCAATTTGATACCTATCCTCATATTGTTGCCTTATTAGCTCCTTTTGTTCCAACAGCAATTGTTAACGCACTAGAACACTTCAATACAAATAAAGAGATTTCACAGCTTCAAGAAAACACCCAAGATACACACGAAGATCAAGCTATTTACTTTGATGGAAGGGTCTTAGTTGCAGAAGACAACAAAACAAATCAAATGCTTATATCACTTTTACTTCAAGAGTATCATATTGATTTCACTATTGTTGAAGATGGCGAGGAAGCAGTTGATTGTTATACAAAAGCATCATTTGATCTCATTTTAATGGATGAAAATATGCCCAATCTTAATGGTTTGGGTGCTTTTGAACGTATACGTGAATATGAAACATCACAACAACGTTCTCAAACACCAATAATTGCATTAACTGCAAGTGTTACTATAGATGAACAAAAGAAGTTTATAGATACAGGATTTAATGGGTTTGTAGGTAAGCCTATTGATACGCAGGAATTAGAAGCTGTCTTGAAAAAATATTTAACTATGAGAGCACCATAGTTTTAATGACAAAATAAAAACCGGTCACATTCTATCTTCTGTAATTTTGATAGAATATAGCTCTCATATCTCTCTTTAAGCAAGCTACGTTCCAAGTTTTTTAGTTACAATATCTGTACTTAGAATGAAGGATACTTATGGATTTAGACCTTAGTATTGAAACACTTATGATGATCTTTTTTGTACTTGCTTTGGTATTTAGTAGTTGGAAGTTTTATGCGTTTATGCCTACTAAAAAACTAGAAGATGATGATACAGACACGCGTTCAAAGCTAGAACTTGAGCATCTCATGTTAGCTGCAATTATAAAAGCGTACGATGCTGATGAAAAGAAGATGCTACATAAACTTTTTGAAGCTATACAAGCTGATACAAACTTCGACAAAGAACACTACTGGCGTTTTAATACCAATCGTCTTAACCAACTTATCCAAGCCTATCTTTTAAACCATCCAAACTGTCATACCCTTCACGATATTTATCATCAAGAGGCTCAAATAGACACACCCTAAAAGACTACTGAAACCAGTGTCGTTTTACTAAGGTAGCCTTTTCATATACATCCACCAAAATTTTATGTTTTTCGTCATCAGAGACTGAAAGTAAGATTGTCTTTTCACCATCAATGATTTTTATCATTTTAGGAGATGTTGAAAGTGTTTTGTAGTTTCCACTGGAGACGTGCGACATAATCAATGAAAGAATATGACTTGAATAAGGGAGTGTTAAGTAATCCAATTTTGTATCATCTAACATAAACTGATATAAAAGTCGTTTTTGAAGTACTAAGGCAGAAAAATAAGAGGCTGTTTCTCTTGCTCCAGCACTCCCAATTAGGTTCTTTTGTAACATACCTAGAGGGTTAATATTATCAACATAAGCACATGAAGTTCCTACCATTGTGACAAAGATTTCATCCTTACGACCACCATAGTAATGTTTCAAACCATTACGACACACTTCAGCATAGTTGCCTGCTTTAAAGTCTTCAACAAAGGCCCGCGTCGATTTCGCCTGAAGAAATCCACTTATTAAAAAAAGTATCACAATTAATCGCATTTATCATCCTAAAAAATCGGATGTATTATAGCAGATTTAACAGTTTTGTTAAAAAAATGTTATAAAAGGACTACTCTTCATGTTTAAATCCTAAAATACAGATCTGTTCAAGACCCTCTTCGAGTTCAATATCATGTTCATTTGCCCAAACAATAATTTCACTATCTAACATCATAAAATCATCGTCGCTAATTGTATCATTTTTTATTTTGATCATATTACGTTCACTCACAAGTGAAAGGTAAAAGTCACTGTGATCTAAAGTGGGTTTTAAATCTTGTATTGCCATCACAATACCCTCAAAATTGGAGTAGTTTTTTTGGATGCTATCAACAAGTGCTAAAGATTTTGCATCTTCTGAATAGCCACATATCTTTAAGAGTTTACGTTGCATAAAATGCCCCTTTAATTAACTTAGGCAAACCTCGTTTAAATCTAGGGTATTTAAGTTGCCCTTGCTTCTCTAAATGATAGCACAGCTTTTTTAAAAAAGTGTTGCACTTTCAGTAGAAATGTTTTTTTTCTTTGATTTAGGTAGGGATAATGCTTCAAAGTATGCCATCTCATGTTCATGTAAAATACGTATATTATTAGTAGTTCCTGCCACACCAACAGGGTCTCCCGCCGTTAAAATATAGCGGGATTTTTTACTTAAAACATCACGTTTCAATCCATTTTGAATCACTTCAGCTAACATCAGTTCAAGTTTATTTTTTTTCACTAAAAAAGCAGGAACAACACCCCAAACCATGGTTAACATACGCGCAATTCGTTCCTCATGCATCACTGCATAGATAGGAAAGGTAGGACGGTAACGTGCAATTTTTTTAGCAGATTGACCAGAAGAGGTCATCGCTAAAATGCCATCAACCTCTAAGTTTTTTCCCATGACAACAGCGGATTCATCAATTATATCCATCTCATCATGATGTTCAAAATGGGTTAGCTTATAAAAAGGATAGATTTTTTCAGTTTCACGAATGGTATTAACCATAGTTTCAACAACTAAAACAGGGTTATGTCCCACAGCTGACTCTTCTGAAAGCATCACGACATCCGTACCATCTAACACTGCGTTAGCAACATCCGAGATCTCTGCACGAGTTGCCATCTCTTTTTGCGTCATTGAGAGTAACATCTGTGTCGCAGTGATAACCGGAATACTTGCTTGATTTGCTTTACGAATCAACATTTTTTGAATGGTAGGCACTTCATAATAAGGTACTTCAATACCTAAGTCACCACGTGCCACCATCAAGCCATCACTCACCGCCACAATTTCATCAATGTTTTCTACCGCATCAAACTTCTCTATTTTGGCATAAAGCTGTTGGTGTCCACCATTTGTCTCTAAAATATCACGGACATTGATGATATCTTGTGCATGTTGAACAAAAGAGATCGCCATAAAATCAACATCATGTTTAATACCCCATAAAATATCTTCTCTATCTTTAGGAGTCAAGACATCGATACCAATGCGTGTATTTGGAAAGTTAACACCTTTGTTTGAAGAGAGGGTACCTCTGTTTTGAACCTCAGCTAAGATACCTTCATCATTAACTTCTATAACTTTTGTACGAATCATCCCATCATAAAGATAGATATACTCACCCACTTTTAACATAGGCAATATATCACTTTGGTTAATTGAGAGTTGATAGCGTGAATCTGATAGCTTTTCACCGACTATTGTCTCTTTTTTAAACACCAAGACATCTTCAGGTTTAAGATCAAAATCTTCTGATAACTGTCCTACTCTAATCTTAGGTCCAGATATATCTTGTAAAACACCCACTATAAGTCCTGTTGTTTGCATCGCACGACGTATCTTTTGTAAAACAACTTCGTGATAAGTATGGTCTCCATGGGAAAAGTTCATTCTAAATACATTAACACCTGCTTTTATTAACGCTTCTAATATCTCTTGAGAGTCTGAAGCAGGACCAATGGTTGCTAAAATTTTAGTACGTTTTTTCATGAAATTTTTCCTTTTAATTACGATAAAGTCTACCATATTAGAGTCAATATAGAAGTAATTTATTGGTAATTATTATCTTTTGAAAAATGACTCTCAGAGGTTTCAAACATAATAGTGGATAAAATAGCTTTTCTAAGGTGCATGATGAAGCAAAGTTCTAGTTATACAACTGATATTATTTTAATTGACGTCATAAGTTTTTCGCAGCTCACTGCAGATCAACAACTTGAAATCATCACTTTTTTAACCAAAAGCTACTCTCGTATGATTGAAGCAATGTTGGTTAACTCTGAAATGACCCTCAAAAAAATGGTCTTAGGCTTTATCTCTACGGGAGATGGGTTTTACTGTATATTGAACCCACGTTTAAAAGGCTTTGGTGCCATACTTGGACTGAGTTTTAACCATTTTGCCGAACAGATTTCAGAGAAGTACCCCTATTTTAAAGGAATTCGTGTTGCTGTTCATACCGGTAATATCTATACTTTTACGGATATTTTAGGACATAATAACTTTGTTGGCGATGGACTTAACGAGTGTGCTCGTTATATCGAAATCAAGAACTACACCATCTCAACCGTTGTTGTTTCGCAAGAAGCCTATAATAATTTTGAAGGCTTTTTACAACGACACAGGGATTTTTATACGCTCTTAACCGAGCATCAGTTTAAACGTTCAAAAGCATATACTTTTGTAGATAAACATAATGTCTCACATCTAAGTTATATGATTTGGTTACGCAAGGGAGGGATTATAAACCCTCCAATCATTACATTTAACACCATGTTACAGGATTAATATATGCGATTTAGTATCGACGAATATTCACAACACTTCAAAATGTCAAAAGAGATGATTCACTCAAGATTACGCTCTAAAAAGCTCAACTATATTTTAGAAAATGGGGAAACCTATATCATAGTACCACGTCGTCTTATTGATCAAGAGCGAAAAGAGAATATCAAAGAATCACGAGCACAAGAGAAGCCAAAAAAGGCACTTGCAAAACCTAAAACTACGGTTGGAACCATTATCGCCCTCTATCAAAAAGAGAATCATCAACTCAAAGTTAAAATTAAAGAGCTTGAGCTTAAAATTGACAAACTTATTGATGATAAAGAGCAGATGTTACGTGATGAGAGAGATCGCATTGAAGCTGTTTATGAAAACAAAGATGCCCAACTAAAAAATATTTTAGAACTTATCAACACAAAAATGCAACTGGAACAGTCTCAAAACGAGAAACTTTTAGACGTCGAAGTAAGTACACATAATGATATTGAAGCGACGCTAGAGACTCCTTCAAAAAAGAAAAAGAAATCTTCTAAAGCCAGTCAACTTGTTTCACTAAGAGATCATTTAAAAAGCATTGAACTCAAATCTTCTCTTCGTAAACTCATCAAAAAACGTTTTTCATATTCGTATGGTCATGATGTTCGTATCATCCAGCAAAATGGCGACTTTTATCTTGACTTTTCCAAGTATGATTACAGCGACTTGCTCGCTCACTAAGTAGCCCTATATAATGAAGCAAAACCCTAAAAGTAACTTTACAAAAGATATTGCCACTGCTTTAAAGACCTTTGCTTCTGACAACTATCTTCCTTTAGCAGAGTGTGCCTTTGAGATAAAAGGGGCAACTACTTATGTTAAAAACTGTCATATGGATACTTTTGCTAAATATAGCGCAGGTTATCAAGACCAGTACAACGATAATCTTGATGAAATCATTAACGAGAAGGTTGTCTTTCAACAACTCTATAACATTGCACCTTTTCATCAAAAAAAACCTGAAATCCAACTCGATTATACCCTCAACTTAGGAGCGTTTAACACACATCCAACGCTTATACTTGAGCCGACTTCTGTTATCCCTTTTACAAAATACAAACCTCAAGAACTTTTTAAACGTTTAATTCACGAAATAAATTGTATTAAGGCTAAAGAGGGGATGATGATTGGCTATTTTTCAGACAACATGATTATCGACCTTAAAGCCCTTGTCAAGAAAATCTATACCAAAAGCTTTACTACTATACATAATATTTTACTTTTTAATGGTGTTGATCCTGAGATGTGTGAGCCCTCTTCTCTCGAACTTATTTTTGAGCAAAAAAAGAGTGAGGCCCAAATTAGTGAAGTTGATGTAGACGAATGTATTGTCAACTTTACCAAAGCCATTTATGGCAACTATGGTTTTAACGCAAAAGGGAAACGTGTTAGTCGTGGCGATTGTAAAGAGAATGTAGGTCTTGATTTTGATATTGATGAAGAGAGTATTAAAACTATTGAAGATGAAACTTCTATTAAGCTCTATGCACGCAGACGGGGTTATGTTACTTATGATACCTTTAGTATCTCTATCTCTAACCATGTTAAGATGAAAAAAATCAACCGTGTGCATCAACAAATTGCAAAAGATGAAGATAATGACATTGAGATTCACCTCAATGCAGATGATATCACACAAGATAGTGTTGGCGAAGGGTCTCATCTGACTTCTGAAACCATTAATATTAGTGGTTTTGTCGGCACAAAAGCCGTGATAGAAGCTTCGCAACTCACTATAGATGGCGCTACCCATAATGGTGCACAACTTTTTGCAAAAGAGGCAAAGATAAAACGTCACAAAGGGGTTTTACGTTGCCACAAAGCAGAAATCAATCTACTTGAAGGTGGCGAAGTTCATGCTACCTACGTCCATATTGATATTGCCCATGGTGGTGTTATCTATGGCGATCATATTCATATCAAACAGGTCAAAAACAATGTCAAAGTATATGCTACAGGTTCCATTACTGTTGATGTTATAAAAGGTGAAGACAACCACTTTATGATTGACTATAAAAAAGTTCCTATTGTTCAAAGTCGTTTGAAATTTATTGAAGAAGATATCCGAGAGTTGAAGTACTTTTTAGAAGAAGCACGTCGTCATGACAGTACTAAAGTAGATGAACTGATGAGATCCATACATGACTTAAACATCGAAATTGAAACTATTAAAAATGCTGCCTTACATGCTAGTGTTGAGATTAAAAACAGTATTGATGGCTTAAATATCATTAGTTTCATCTTACCAACCCGTCAAGAGTTAACCTACCGTACCACACAAGCAAAAGTATACTCTGCCTTTTTTGTACAAGAGTCAGAAGAGAATTACATCCTTAAACCTATTAATATCACCTTACCCAAAGAGAGAAACTTATGAAAAAAACCTTCCTAGCACTCCTGGCTATTGTTGCACTCTCACTAAGCTATATTGCTTATGTCAATGCTGCTAAAATTGTTCCTTTTTACCTGCAACTAACACAAGAACGTGTAGGTGTTGCTATTGATTTACAAAACTCTGATCAAAAAGAGGCCCATTTTGTTGGTTCTGATCAATGTAAAGAGTGCCATAGTGATAAACATACCGCATGGCATAACTCACAACACCCAAAAATGATTCAAGATATTCACAAAGATCCTTCTGTTGTTGTTGCTGACTTTACACAACTTCCTTCGGATGCAAACTTTATACTTAAAGATGCTGTATATACCGTTGGTGGTAAGTTTAAACAACGTTTTATGATGCGAAAAGATAGTAACGGCACTGAAGATTATGTTCTGGGGAATTACCAATGGAATGTAGAAACTAAAAAATGGCAAAAATTTAAACCATGGAAATATTGGTATAAAACAGCGTATCCTCACGATAATGAAAAACTACCAACATCACGTGCTTGCGATGGTTGTCACTTTACCGGCTTTATGTCACGTGAAAAAAGAGTAGAGACAGGTATTGCATGTGAAGCTTGTCATGGTCCCGCATCCAAACATGTTAAAGAACCTGAGTCCAAAGTCTATTTAGCTTCACTAAGTGATCCTGTACGTCAAAATGAAGTCTGTCTACAGTGCCATATGCGAAACCGAGATATGCGTCTAAGTGATCATAATATGAGTGATATATATGGCGATGCACGAGATTATCCTTTTGGTTATGAAGCAGGTAAACCTCTAAGCCACTACAAACTTCCTGCTCCTTTTACTATGGGACATGAGACAAAAGAGTTTTATGCTAACGGTATGGGTAAAAAGAATCGTACACAAGGGAATGAGTTTGTACACTCAATCAAAGGAAAACATGGGATTACCTGTATCAACTGTCATAATCCACACACCCTCGAACCAACAGCTCAAAAGAACCAAGGAAACAAACTCTGTATGAAGTGTCACAGTTTTGGCTCACTTATTGGACCCCATCAAGACTCTTTAGAAAAACACACACGCCATAAAAGTGACTCAAAAGGCTCCTTATGTGTTGAATGTCATATGCCACGTGTTGGACGTCATACTGGAAAATCACCACTAACAGTAAGAACCCATCTTTTTGGATTTGTAACGCCGGATGAAACAATCAAGTACAATATGCCACACGAAACCAACGCCTGTTTTGCTTGTCATAAAGAAGATAGGAGTATGCATACCCTACAAGAAGATCTAAACAACTGGGGGATGGTAGGCTGGGATAAACGCTAAAGATTTAAATATTTTATCGCTTAGCTAATAAGGTCTAAACAAAATGCTATTTTGCTCACGCCTTATTATCTTTGTTTACAAGATAATGTTTGTCCATACTATGGAAACATCATCTAGCATTTTTTGTAATAAGCCCCATTTTACTCTCGACACTCTTTTAAACCGATACGTGTCATCTCTTTTAAAGACATTTTAGTATTGCTAGGTGGAGGATTTCGTTTACGCATACTCTCAACACTAAGATATTTACCCGAACGTATTGCCTTAGCATTTAAGGCATAGTTGTCACCATTATGGGTAAACACTACTTCATTTTCATTCAAACATTCAATACTTCCAGATTCCACTATAAAAGGCCACACATCTTTATAGTCATGTTGACTAACATGTTTACCACCACTACAACCTAAAACCATTATCGCAAGCCCTATTACCACTATATTTCGAAACAAGAGCATCCTTTATTTTAATTACATATATTATAACTAATTAAAATTTATTTTTATATACGCACGATATACCGTATATAATACAAGTTAAACATCTTAAAATACAATTATAAACGTTTAAAAAACATCATATTGCATTCAAAAAGTATTATATACAGTGATAAATACACAATAAAATTAATATTTAACACGATTTAATGGTTAATTTAAGTTTTGTAAAGTTATAATCTTCCCCATGGAACTAACAGATCTTTTTAATATTCTTCATAATGCAATTGAAGCAGAACATAACGGTAAAAAAATCTCTCAAAAAGAGATGGCGGGTAGCTTTGATATTGCTATGCGTACGTATCAAGACTGGAAACTAGGAATTGCAAAACCGCAAGCAGCTCGTGTTGTGATGCAGATGTTAGGTGAGTTAGAAGATGAGGACATTATTAGAGTTGTTAGAAAAATTAACCGTTTAGGAGCTTCAACGTGAGTAGTTTAACTGATCAAGAGAGACTGGGACTAGAAGATGTGTTTTTATCAATATCCAAAACACCATCAAAACGCTACGCTAAAACATCAACCTTAAAGCAATTTTTACAGATTTTGTTTGAAACGAAAAAGCTCCAAAAGCACCTAAATAAGCCATCATATATGATACAGAGTGCTAAGAAACGCATAAAAATGTCTAATATTTCACAATATTTAGCTAAAAAAAGCAAAAAGAAGAAAAATTTAAGCTAAGAGAGTATAAAGTATCTCCAGCTAAGTACTAAACGCCCTATTTAAGGGTGATAAGTCAGGCAATAATCTTAAGCAAGGGCATGTCATATGAACAAAGCACAATTCGTTGAATTAGTACAAAAAAACGGGGACTACAAAACTAAAGTTGAAGCTGAAACAGCTATCAAAGCATTTACAGAAGCTGTAACAGAAGCATTAGTATCTAAAGAGGACGTTTCTTTAGTAGGTTTTGGTAGTTTTGCTGCTGCATTACAAAAAGGTAAATCTGGTAAAGTTCCAGGTACTGACAAAACTTATACAACTCAGGACAAAATGGTTCCTAAGTTCAAAGCAGGTAAAAGTCTTAAAGACCGCGTTGCTGCTGGTAAATAATTACCACGTCGCTTCGGCGACACCCTCTTTTAAACAATCATTTCAAATTATCCACATTCACCTTTTCCAATAAACTTTTAGCTATAATAAATCAATTTTCATTACCAATTTTAGGTTCGGAGTAGTTATCATATGGGATTCTCATTTTTAAACCCTTTTAAAAAAAAGTTACAAGCAATAAGTGTTGATTATTCCACCTTACAAACCTATACAAAGAGCAATGACCTTCTCTTTTTTAATGACCAGCATATGTTTTTACGTTCTCAAAGTGTTAGTATTCCTGCGTTGATATTTGATCCTTATCGTGGGTTTTACCTTTTTGAACACAAAGACTGGACCTACGCGTCACTACAACATGCTAATGTTCAACCTGCAAGTAAAAACTCAAACCGTCCTGTTGCAATCAGTATTGATGGTCCTTATGACTTTATGCGTCAAAAATTTAATGAGATTCTACATTATGATGGTTGTAACATTGCAAAGTTTGTTTTTATGGATGCTCTAACTTCAAGTGAGTATAACGATCTTGATGAGAGTTTTGCAAAACTTATGCCTCCAGAAAACATTATCTTTTATGATGATGATGAAGCGTCTATTACCCGCAAGTTTCATAATGCTCTTGATAAACAAGAAGAGAAACTCTCAAGTGAAAAACTTTTAAGCGCACTCTTTGTACACCATCATTTTCTACCCGATACCCTTCATGACACCATCGTAACACTTAACCCTGAACAACTTGACTTTGTAGAACGTGAATACTACTCAAAAGTAATGTTAAAAGGGGTGACCGGTTCCGGTAAAAGTTCTACTTTTTTACTCAAAGCTATTTACGAAAAACTTCTCAACCATGAAGCACGTATTGTTTACATTACACCAACACTACTCTCTGCTGAATTACTAAAACAGCGTTTACTTGATATCGTTGAGTATTCTATTATTGATATTGATATGAGTACCTTATCTATTGTAACGCCTCAAGAGCTTATCAAACATCATTATCTTACACAAAATAAAAAAGCATCTCCCCTGAGTGCCACAATTACTCCTAAAATGTGTCAAAAAAAGTATGACTTTGCAGACTTAGTTATCTGTGATGACATCCATCTCCTAGATAAAGAGTTTACCAACTACCTTGAACATATCTGTCACAATAAAACCTTGATGGTAGGCAGTGATTATTTAGATTTTCAAGACTATCCATCAATTCCCCTTATTGAAGATTATCGTTGTCATGCAGAAGTGATTACATTAGCCTCATCTTTGATAGAAGATACAATAGAAGCGCCGATAACTGCTTCTAATATAAAACTTTATGGTAACAATACCTTTGTGGACACACTCTTACTTGTCACTAAAATTCTTAAAGAAGATAATCCTGAAGATATCTTAATAGTAGCCTCTGATGAAAAACTCACAACTGCCCTGGAGGAGGAGCTTACACTCTATGTTGGACGGAGTAATACTCGTGTAAATGAGTTTGAAGGATTACTCTACCAAGACATTAACCAACTACTTATAACTGACATTAAAAACTTAAGCGGTCTGCAAAGAAAGCATGTTATAGTTGCAGGCATAAATGAAGAGACAACCCCCTACTCTTTAGCTTATGCTATGGGAAGAACTATGGATAAACTTTATCTTATGTTTGAGGGGAACTCTACTTTAAAAACATTTTTCTTAGAAAAAGGATTACAATGCCAAAAGTAGTAAAAACAGCGCAAGAGTGGCAAGCACAACTCTCACCAGAAGCCTTTAATGTATGTCGTCAACATGGAACAGAAGCACCTTTTAGCGGTCAATTTTATGACTACAAAGAAGAAGGAACTTATACTTGTGTCTGTTGTGGTGAAGCACTTTTTACCTCTGAAACAAAATTTGACTCCGGAACAGGTTGGCCAAGTTACTTTGAGCCAGTAAATGAAACGGCCATTCGTGAAAATCGTGATGCTAATTTTGGAATGGTCCGTGTTGAAGTCTTATGTACCTCATGTGATGCACACTTAGGTCATGTTTTTGAAGATGGTCCTGCACCAACAGGACTACGTTACTGTATCAACTCAGTATGTTTAGAGTTTGAAGAGGCCTAAGCCTCTTTAGATTAAAAACGAAATTCGACCCCTGCACTATAATTATTGACACTTTCACCTAAATTCGTATAATCAATATATACATTTAAATCATCATCTATTTTCAAAACTGCTGCAATACCACTTGAAAGTGCAAAGTTTCGTGAATTAACGCTATTTGAGTCACCTAAGTTTGGCAGTACAAACCCAAATTTAGGGCGGACTGAAATAGGTGAATTTTTAAATTTTATATCATAAGTAAGATATGTCCCAAAAGTTATAATAGCAATTTTGCTAGCATTCACCTCAGGGTTTTTTACCGAAAAGTTCAATTCCATTTCAGCCCCTAAGTTATCTAAAATCTGATCTAAATAGAGTCCTCCTTTAATCGCTATACCTACCCCTGCATCAGTTCCTTTTGGAGTTGCTAAAACTCCAACCCCACTTCCAATATAGCTACGCTTTATCTTTTGGGCATAACCTTCTACTGTTAAAACTAAAAGAGCCATAAATATTACTATTTTATATTGCATTCATATCCTTTTGTCATTATAATCATTATATCTATTTCAGATATAATACTTCAAAAAAAGAGAGTCCCATGAAAAAACTTCTGCTACTGATTTCACTGATATTGACAACAAGTCTATTTGCCTCACTACACGATACCCTATCACAATCAGATGAGACAACAAACACAAACCCAATTGTTATCTTAGAGACAACACAAGGGACTATCGAACTTGAACTTTTCCCAAAAATTGCACCTAAGGCCGTTGAAAACTTTACAACTCATGTTAAAAATGGCTACTACAATGGTCTGATTTTCCATCGTATTATTAAAAACTTTATGATTCAAGGTGGAGATCCAACCGGAACCGGTCGTGGTGGTAAATCTATTTGGAATAAACCTTTCGCTGATGAGTTTGCACCCAATGTTGTTTTTAACAAAAAAGGTATCTTAGCTATGGCAAATGCAGGTCCTTATACTAATGGATCCCAGTTTTTTATTACTACGGCAAAAACACCTTGGTTAAATGGACGCCATACAATTTTCGGTCAAGTAATTGGTAACTCCATGAAAACTGTTAATAAACTCAACGAAGTAGCCACTTCTAAACCAGGTGATAGACCCCTTCAAGAACAAAAAATCATCAAAGCATATCTTAAAAAATAACTCCTTATTACAAGGCTTTTAATAAAGCTTTGTAAATAACTTCAAATATGCTATTCCTTCCAAACATTAAAACTTCTAATACCAAAATTTAAGTATAATTGCGCGAAACAACAAGGTAACGTCACTGTAACCTTAATGTAACCATATCGTAATAAAATTGCGAACTTTAACTTAGGGAATGTCATGGATATCCACACACTCAAGAAAATGGAAACAAAAGCAGCGCAAAGTTCTCGCTCTGACTTTATGAAAATAGGTTTAGTCCTTCTCTTTATGATGGCAACATTATGGATAAGCTTTGGTGCTGGAGCTGAAAACTCAAACAATATTTTTCTAGCAATTGCTGCTGTATTTGGTGCTTATATGGCACTAAACATTGGTGCCAATGATGTTGCTAATAATGTTGGACCTGCAGTAGGTTCAAAAGCCTTAACTTTAGGCGGTGCTATTTTAATTGCTGCTATATTTGAAGCAAGTGGTGCACTTATAGCTGGTGGTGATGTTGTAAGTACTATTAAAAAAGGCATCATTGATCCTGCTTTTTTTGTCAATCCACAAGAGTTTGTATGGGCAATGACTGCTGCCCTTTTAGCAGGTGGATTGTGGCTAAACATAGCAACCTCAGTGGGTGCTCCTGTTTCAACAACACACTCAATTGTTGGTGGTGTAATGGGTGGTGGTATTGCTGCTGCTGGTTTTAGTATTGTTTCATGGGGAACTATGGGTAAAATTGCAGCATCATGGGTTATCTCTCCCGTGTTAGGTGCTATTATTGCGGCAGGTTTTTTATATACTATTAAAAAGACCATTCTTTATAAAGATGACCGTATTACAGCCATGCAAAGAATGGTTCCTTATTATGTAGCTATTATGGCATGGGCCTTCACAACCTACCTAACACTGAAAGGTCTTAAAAAAATCTGGCCAGACATTGGTCATATTGTAACAAACAACATTGGTCTAGCTGTTGAGTTTAGTAAAAAACCAACCTTTGCAACAGCTCTTATTATGGGCTTTGTTGTTGCTCTTATTATCTTTTTCATCACTAAACCTTTAGTTAAAAAAGCATCTTTAAACATTGACAATACCTCTTCGGGTGTTAATTCACTTTTCACCATCCCACTTATCTTTGCTGCAGCACTTTTAAGTTTTGCACACGGTGCCAATGATGTTGCTAATGCTATTGGTCCCTTAGCTGCTATTGCAGATGTTGTTCAAAATGGTACGATTTCAGCTAAAGCACCAATCCCTTTATGGGTTATGTTAATTGGTGCTATTGGTATCTCCTTAGGTCTTGCACTTTATGGACCAAAACTGATTAAAACAGTAGGTAGTGAAATTACAGAACTTAATCAAATTCGTGCTTATTCTGTTGCTATGGCAGCTGCCATTACCGTTATTATTGCTTCACAACTAGGGCTTCCCGTGAGTTCTACCCACATCGCAATTGGTGGTATTTTTGGAGTTGGTTTTTTGCGTGAGTATCTTTCAACAACAACCGCACAAGAAAAAATTCAACATGAAGAAGATCAAATTGCTGAAGATAAAAAAGCGCGTAAAGAGTTACGTGAGGAGCTTCATAACCTCAAAGATCTTGAACATAAAAATGATGAACAAAAAGCACGTATTGACCAACTTAAAGCGTTAATAAGCAATAAAAAACTTATTATTAAAGCTGAAAAGAAGCACCTTAAACGTGCTAAAAAAGCAAAATACGTACAACGTAGTGCTGTTAAGAAAATTGCAGCAGCCTGGGTTATCACCGTTCCCGCAGCAGCACTTTTATCAGCAACAATCTTCTACGTTATTAAAAGTTTTATGAGTTAATCACCTATAAGAGTGTCATTAAGACACACTTATAAGCCATCTATATCGAAGTTAATGCCTTATGTATTGCTAGAGCCTGTGCATGAGCTTTAACATCATGTGTTCTAATAATCTCCGCTCCATTTTCAACTGCTTTTATATGCAGTACTAAACTTCCCGCTAGACGCTCTTGTACTACAGTAGGATAAATCTCATTTATCATTGACTTTCGAGATGCTCCAATAAGCAGTGGTTTGCCTAAAGCTAAAAAATGTTCCATCTGTGCTATTAAAGCGAGATTGTCCTCAAGACGTTTCCCAAAACCAATCCCCACATCTAAAATAATATCTTGGAGTCCATTTTTATCTGCCAATTCTAAGCGTTCAAGAAAAAATGATTCAACTTCATTAATGACATTACTATAATTGGGGTTATTTTGCATAGATTTTGGATTGCCTTGCATATGCATCAAAACAGCTTGTGCATCATACGAGGCAATACACTTTATCAGTTCACTACTGCCTAAACCTGTAATATCATTAACAATTTTAAAACCATTACCTAAGGCCATATCAGCTACTTGAACCCTATAGGTATCAATACTAAAATTAACCTTCTCATAAAGCTTTTCATGACCAATAAGGGTTAAAATATCTCCTACACGAGAGAGCTCTTCTTCCACACTTACAGCATCACTACCTGGGCGCGAAGAGACACCACCAATATCAATAATATCAGCACCCTCTTCAATCATACTTTCTATCTTTACAGTAGCACTTGTAGCATCAAAACGACTCTCTTTAAAAAAGCTGTCCTCATTCGCATTAAGGACTCCCATGATTTTAGTAGGCTGTGGTTTATGGGCTTTGAGATGTTTTTTAAGCTCTTTTGCTAAGCTTTTAAGCCCAAAAGGTTGCGCGAGTTCCTTACGAGAGAGTACTTCTAGTTGTCGTGCATTAGCAATAAGAATAGCATCTACATAAGGTGTTTGCGCCAAGATAGTTCCCTTTGGTACCGCTAAATCAGCACCAATCGAAAGGGCATCTTGTTTTAAGATATTAGCAGCACCAACATGTAAGTCATAAATATACAAACAAAAGGTAGTCGCTTTTTGTGAGAGGATTTTAATACCACCCCCATCAACACCTAAGGCTTTTATCTTAGCATTAATGTCACTATCACGAGAAAGTTTTTCAATATGCACGAGGCTTATCCGCAATAAAAGTCATCAGTACATTAACTAAGATAACTTGGAAACGACCATTTAATTCTAAAAGTCGATAGGCACTATCAAAACTCTCTAACTGACGTGCATTTAAAACCATCTTCTCTCGCATCGTTGCTTGATAAAAAAGTGCTTCTAAGAGTGTTTTTGCCTCATGTTTTTTAAGACGTTCATGCGCTTTTACAAATCTAAAAAGTTGATCCAAATCAAATTGAGAAAGACGAATATCTAAGGTGGCAATTTCACGTATCGTTTTCTCTGATTTCATAGGTAAACGCGAGCGAACTGTTGGAAGTAACACCGACTTTGAAGGCACTATGATAATAAACTCAATATTACGAGGGGGCTCTTCAAGAACCTTTAGAAGTGAGTTTTGGGAGATGACATTAATACTTTTACCCCCTAAAACGATATACTTGATATCCGCTTCTGCTATATAAGACTCTGCCACAACAGCCTTCGCATCTTCAATTAAAAAATCTTCTTTAATAAAGGTAACACAGCGGTAGGGTTTGAGTGAAAGTACAAAGTTTTCAGCCGCTTCTTCTACGGCTTCAGTGATAAGAATATGGCTTCTTACAATATCATTCGTTGGCATCAACTTCACCAAATAGTGCGGCACTGAGTGTTTTATCAAAAAGGCGATAAAGTTGAATCAGTTTAATATCAACAAGCTCATCACCCGAACGAAGTGTCAGAGCATTTTGGAAGCTTTCATCCATCACCCACATACATGAGTTATCGTTACGTTTTGCAATATCAGAACGGCGGTCACTTCCTTTGCCAATATACCAGAAGAAGTACTCACCTTTAAAAGAGAGTTCTAATAGGTCATCAAGCATATCAATCATCTCTCCACCGGTAATATCATCATACTGAGGGTAAATTTTATCAAGACAGACAAGAGGGATCATGGGACGGTCGTTGGTAGGTTTGTTGAGCGCCATTGTAATGTAGTGTTCAAACCATTTATTTTTATGGTCGGTCACTAAGATAATCGTTTTACCTTCAAGAATTTGACGAATGGCTTGTCCGGTAATAGCAGTCCATTCAAATCGGGACTCCTCTAACCAACTCATACTCGCTCCATCTTCACGGATGGTGTCAAGTGTCCATTTTATAAACTCTTGCATTAAGTATTAGACTTACTGATCAAGCGCGTAAGTACTGTGAAGTGACCGTACCGCTAGTTCTGCATATTTTTCTAATATCACCATAGAAACTTTAATCTCAGAAGTTGAGATCATATCGATATTGATGTTTTCGGTAGCCATTGTTTTAAACGCTTTTGCTGCTACACCCGTATGAGACTTCATACCAACACCGACAATAGAGACCTTACAGATACTCTCATCATAAGAGGTATATTTAATTTCACCTACTGCTTTAAATGACTCTACAATCTCTTTAGCATCATTAAGCTCATTCATGGGAACCGTAAAGTCAAGGTTTGTAGACTCATCATGACCACGTGTTTGAATAATCATATCAATATTGATACTATTTTCCGCTAACTTTCCAAAAATATCAGAAGCAATACCAGGACGGTCAATTACACCTGCCAATGAGATACGAGCCTGGTTTCTATCAAGTGCGATACCGCTTACAAGTGGTTTTTCCATAATATTTTCTTCCTTAGTAATTAGTGTTCCCTCTTCATCGCTAAAACTAGAGCGTGTCACAAGGTTAACATTGAGTTTTTTTGCTAACTCAACAGAGCGGTTTTGTAAAACTTTTGCGCCAAGTGAGGCGAGTTCTAACATCTCATCATAAGAGATTTTATCCAGTTTTTTTGCCTTAGGCTCTATACGAGGATCAGTAGTATAAATACCGGTTACATCAGTATAGATTTCACATAAGTCTGCTTCAAGTGCACCCGCAAGTGCTACTGCAGAGAGGTCAGAGCCACCGCGTCCAAGCGTTGTCACTCTACCCGAAGCATCCACCCCTTGAAAACCAGCAACAACAACGATGTTGCCTTTATTAATCTCAGCTTGCATATACTGTGGATCAATGCTATCTATGCGCGCTTTGGTATGAACACTATCCGTTACAATACCGGCGCGACGGCCACTCATAGAGAGTGCCGAGTTACCCATCTCACTCAAGGCAATGGCTAAGAGTGACGCGGTAACACGTTCCCCTGAACTTAAAAGCATATCAACCTCAGCACGGGCAGGGGTATCAGAAAAATGATCCGCGTAACCAACTAACTTGTTTGTTTCACCACTCATGGCAGAGACAACTGCAACAACTTGATGTCCCTTTTTTACGGTAGCTGCAATACGATTTGCAACATTTTGAATACGGTCTAAATCACCAACACTGGTGCCACCAAACTTCTGTACTATTAACATTATAGAAGTCCTTCTTCTTTAAAATAATTTATCACCTGTTCATATACTGGCTTTTTAAATGCCGCAATGTGATCAAAAAGTGTCTCAACAGCTACATACTTGTAGTTGCAAAATTCAGGATGTGCTGTTTCGAGATTAATAATCGCCTCAGGTTTCAAACGCACTAAGTAGTAGCGTTGGGTTTGACCTATATACGGTTTCATCTTTTTAGCGACACGAGAAGGGAAATCATAAGAGATCCATTCAGGGTACTCACTTAGTATTTCTACTTCTGATGTACCGATTTCCTCTTCAATCTCACGTATCAAGGCTTCTTTAGGTGCTTCACCCTTATCAATGCCACCTTGAACAAATTGCCAAGCATCTTTAATATCAGAACGCTCTGCTATAAACACTTCTTTAACTTCAGGGTATGAAGACGAGACAATAACAGCAGCGACATTGGGACGATATACTTTTTTACTCATGGAGACTGAACCTTGGACATTTGAATATTGCATAATTTTGATTTAATCCGCGTATTATAGTAAAACAGCGTTTAAACTTACTATAATTACGAATGCTTTTATATATACATATCCCTTTTTGTGACTCAAAATGCTCTTATTGTAGTTTTAACTCGTATGTTGATAAGTTTCATCTACGTTCAGAGTATATGAATGCCCTTGTTAAACAACTTACTTTTGAGCTTGAACGCTTTAGCATGACACCAAACACTATTGAAACTATTTTTATTGGTGGTGGTACACCTTCTACTGTTGAACCTAAACTTTATGCACCTCTTTTTAAGATGCTAGCGCCCTATTTACAGCAAAATGCCGAAGTGACTTCTGAAGCAAATCCTAATTCGGCAACAGTTTCTTGGCTAAAAGGAATGAAAGAACTCGGTGTTAATCGTATCAGTTTTGGAGTACAAAGTTTCAACACCGCTAAACTCAAAAAACTAGCACGTGCACACTCTGCAGACCAAGCGTATAATGCCGTTACTACCGCATCCAACTTAGGTTATAAAAACCTTTCACTAGATTTAATTTATGCCACAGCTGATGATACGCAAGAGCTTCTAGCCCATGATTTGGAGTTAGCTTTTTCACTTCCTATAAACCATCTTAGTGCTTACGCACTTACTATTGAAGAAGGTACCCCTTTTGCAGCCACACCAGAAGTTGCTAAAGAACAACTCGAACAGACAAAATGGCTTTTTGAAACCATTAAAGCCAAGGGTTTTACACAATATGAAATCTCTAACTTTGGAACTTACGAATCTAAACATAATCAAGGGTATTGGCAATACAAAGATTACATTGGGCTGGGTTCAGGTGCTGTTGGTTTTTTAAAAGATAAACGTTTTTATCCTACTCCAAATGTCGAAGCTTATGTTGAAAATCCTCTTGATATTCGTGAAGAGTTGTTAAATGAAGATGATATTGTATGGGAAAAACTTTTTTTAGGACTACGCTGTAGTATTGGCGTGTTAAAAGAGAGTCTCACCAATGTACAACGTACTCGTGCCACGGTATTAGTCCAAGAGAAGAAGCTCAGTGAAGATAATTATCGGTACTTTAACTGTGATTTTTTACTCAGTGATGAAATTGCTCTGTATATTATGGGTTGAGTTTAATCATTCTTTCGTTAGAATTCGAGTACTTTAAAAACACCTTTATAGGGTGTAATAATAAATTTTTATATATGGATAGTCTATGTTTGGTATGGGTTTTGCCGAAATCTTAATTGTTGGTGTGATTGCTATTTTGTTTTTAGGGCCAGATAAACTCCCTACAGCTATGATTGAAATAGCAAAGTTCTTTCGCAGTACTAAGCGCATGATAGCCTCTGCCAAAGAGTCAATTGATGAAGAGCTTCATGTTTCTGACATTAAAGAAGAAGCGTTAAGCTATAAGAAGCAGCTTTTAGACTCTAAAGAAGAGTTGACACGTATCACTTCTATGAACGACCTTACCTCAGAAATTAACAAAATAAAAGATGACGTTAAAGTAGATTTTGGCGAAGAATTAAAAGATGAGACACCTGAAGCCCCAAGCGAACCTGAAGAAGTAACTTTTAAAAAGTCATCTCCTTACCAAGAGACACCAAGTAAACCAAAACCTGAAGAGAATGCCTAATGTTTGAAGATTTAAAACCCCATCTATATGAACTTCGTAAACGTTTAGCCTATTCTGTTGGCGCTTTAATTGTAATGTTCTTTGTAGCATTTTTCTTCCATGAGCCACTTTTAGACTGGATGGTTGAGCCTCTTCAAGTTGCACTAACTGAAGTAGGTCGTAGCTCTGAAATCACCGCGCAGGGTATGATTACAACCTCCCAAGTCGGTGGTGCATTTTTTGTTGCTCTCAAAGTCTCTTTTTTTGCTGCTATCATTCTCGCCTTGCCTATTATCTTGGCCCAACTTTGGCTCTTTATAGCACCCGGTCTTTATGCCAATGAGAAAAAAATGTTAATACCTTTTATCGTTGGTGGAACCCTTATGTTCGTTGTAGGTGCAGCCTTTGCTTACTATGTGGTTACCCCTTTTGGTTTTGACTTTTTAATTACCTTTAGTAGTTTTAAATTTACACCACTTATCAATATCGAAGATTATGTTGGATTCTTTTCTAAAATCATGTTTGGTTTTGGTCTCGCCTTTGAACTCCCTGTTTTTGCCTACTTTTTAGCACTTCTTGGACTTGTAGATGATCGTCAAATGACAGCATTTTTTAAATATGCCATTATTATTATCTTTATTGTTGCCGCACTGTTAACACCACCTGATGTTTTAACCCAACTCCTTATGGCGGGTCCACTCATTATTCTCTATGGTTTTTCTATCTTAATTGTAAAAGCAGTTAATCCTGCACCCAAAGAAGAAGAGGAAGAAGTAACTGCCGAAGAGGGAATGGACATTTTAAAAGATGCACTAGGCATTGAAGATTCTGATGACACAAAATCCTCTAAAGACTAGTAGCTATCACTTTCATCTACCCGATGAACTCATAGCTACACATCCTCTTGAACCTCGTGATAGTGCTAAACTCCTTGTTTACAACCGAGAAACAGATACCATAACCCATACACTTTTTAGTGAACTTGATACCTATTTACCTCAAGACACTACCCTTATTTTTAATGACACTAAGGTTATTAAAGCTCGTTTATATGGTAAAAAAGAGAGTGGTGGTAAGATGGAACTCTTAATAAACCGACCTCTTAATGCTTATACTATTTCGGTTTATATTAAGGGTCGTGTTAAAGTGGGTCATCAGATTCATTTTGATGATGGTCTTAGTGCTGAAGTAATACAGACCAATGAAGATGGTTCACGTCATGTTAACTTTATCATAAATAACACAAAACTACGTTTTGAAGAGTTACTCCCTATTGTTAATAAAATTGGACATATTCCACTACCACCGTATATGCAACGTGAGGACGAAAATCAAGATAACGAAGACTACCAAACAGTTTTTGCTAAACATGAAGGAGCAGTTGCAGCACCAACAGCCTCTTTGCATTTTAGTGATCAACTTTTTAAAGCCGTATGTGCGCAACATCAACATGCTTACGTAACACTTCATGTAGGAGCAGGTACTTTTAAACCGGTAGAGAGCGATATTATTACTGATCATCCTATGCACTCAGAGTATTATGATATTACCTCTGAAGCTTTAGCCCTTATTAATTCTACACAGAACCTTACCTGTGTAGGTACAACCTCCACTCGAACGGTTGAATATTTTGTACGTCATGGTGATCAAAAAGGTGAAGCAAATCTCTTTTTACACCCTAACAACAAACCCCTACGTGTAAATAACCTCATTACCAACTTCCACCTACCACAATCAACACTACTCATGTTAGTTGCTTCTTTTGTGGGCTTGGAAACAACTCATAAGATTTATGCAGAAGCTATCAAAAATAAGTACCGTTTTTACTCATATGGCGATGCGATGTTAATTGTTTAACTATAATTAACAAAACCTGACAATTATTTCGCTTAAACTGCTATTATTAAAGTAACTCATTGTAGTAGAAGGTTTATCTAGTGGATGCAAATTACTGGTTTTCAAAACAGCCCATATTAAATACAAAACAAGAGATAGCAGACTATTTCTTAAACTTTGAACCGGCTCAAGGGTCGCTAACCCTTCAACATGCAGCTTCTTTTTATGATGCTCTTTATGATGTTGGTATCGAGAATCTTGCTGATGGCAAAAAACTTTTTATAAAAATAGATGATGATTTTTTATTTGACAACACCCTCTTAAAACTTCCGAAACAGTCTCTAATCATTGGAGTCAATGACAGTTTTAAAATCACAAAAAAACTTATAGAGCGTCTTAGTGAGCTCAAACATCTCAACTATACATTCGCTCTTTATCATACACAGTGTAAAGAGGAGTATCTGAGAAAACTCCTACCACTTCTTGCCTTTGTAGAGTATTTCGTTGTTGATATTAAACGTATTAACAGAGCCAAATTTCAAGAATTTAAGAAAGAGTTAGACCAACATAGTGTTAAACTAATTGCGAGAAACATTGATACCCACGAGGTATATGCGTCCTGTCAAGAGATAGGTTTTAACTACTTTTCTGGCTCTTTTTATCTTGTTAATGAAGCCCTAGAAAGTGAAGATATTGATGAGAACTATCAACAAACACTTAACCTCCTTAACACCTTAGAAAAGAGTAGCTCCATTGATGAAATAGCCCAAGAGTTCACCAAAGCTCCCGAAGTAAGTTTTGCACTTTTACAGTATCTAAACTCCCCTATTTTCAATATGTCTCGCGCCATTAAGTCAATACGACATGCTCTAATGTTACTCGGACAAAAAAATCTTAGAAAATGGCTTTTAATGATTGCATTTTCTCAAGTTTCCTCAGGCTCAAATAACGAAAATCCTTTACTTTTTACTGTTCAAGCACGAGCACAAATCATGTATGAAATAGCAAAACTTACTTCAAAATCATTACATATACAAGCGGAAGAAGCCTCGTTTGTTGGCGTATTATCACTACTTGATCATCTTGTTGGTGTCACAAAGTCTAAGCTCTTTAGTGTCATTTTTGTTGATGACACTATTAAAGATGCGGTTATGATGGAAAAAGGTATACTAGGAGATATGTTGGCATTGGCCATAGCTATCGAGCAGTTTGACACTGATAAAATTGCGTCACTACGTCAAAAACTGGGCTTAAGTAATACACAAATAAATGAGGTCTTAGAGTTTGGATATAGAAAAAGATAACCATTTTTACTTTGCACGACAACCAATTTTAGATACTCAAAACACTATTGTTGCATATGAATTACTTTTTAGAAACAATACTTTAAATTCACTTACTGATTGCCCTCGAAATGCCACTTCTCAAGTCTTAATGAGTACCCTAAACCGTATTGGCCTTCAAGATATTGTGGGTGAAACTTCTAAAGCATATATTAATATTACACAAGAGATGCTGTTTGACACGAACATCTCTATGATTCCAAAAAATAATTTTATTTTAGAATTATTGGAGACCATTAGTATCACTCCTGAAGTGATACGACGGGTACAAGAACTACACCAAAATGGTTATACCTTTGCGCTAGATGATCTTTTATGTAATGATACCCATATACAAGAGGTGAAACCTTTACTTCCATATGTGAGCATTATAAAACTAGAAGCAAACCAAGATAAAAAGTTACTTGAGAAATACGTTCCTTTATTTAAAAAAATGAACCTCAAAGTCTTAGCTGAAAAAGTAGAAACACAAGAAGAGTACCTCTACTATAAGTCTATTGGATGTGAACTATTTCAAGGTTATTTTTTCGCACGTCCTACTATGATAACAGGTACAAAAATCGACCCTGAATTGATAAATATTTTCAAAGTCATATCCGAAGTATCTAGCCAAAACAATGTTAAAGATGCTGCCTACCTTTTTGAGTCTGATGCGGCTTTAACTTTTCAGTTACTTCGCTACATCAACTCCGCAAGTTTTAGTTTCAGACAATCGATTAAAACAATTAAACAAGCCCTCCAACTTCTTGGTCCCCACAAGTTAATACAATGGCTGACATTAATGACCTATGTTATAGAAAGTGGTGATAAAAGCACCTCCCCTCTTTTACACTTAGCAAGTGAACGTGCTAATATTATGGCAGCCTTATGTTCTTTGACTCATGACGAAGCATCACAAGATATAGCTGCCTTTATTGGACTACTCTCTTTGGTTGATGCTCTATGTAAAAAACCTATGAAAGAGTTATTAACACAGCTACACATAGATATTTCACTCCAAAAGATTCTACTTGAAAAAGAGGGAACATTAGGAATATTTCTAGAACTTGTTTTAGCACTTGAACAACAAGACCATACTAAAATAGATGATATTCTCGAAACTTTAGATATTAACTTTCAAGACTTTGCATACAGTCTTGCAAAAGCTTATCAGACAAAAATGCACTAAAGATATCCTAACTTATAACACTATAACTTTCCCATTCAAAACTTCAATTTTTCCCTCTAATTCATATTCGAATACTTTCTCTGGAAATACTTTAACCACATCATCATAACTATTATTTTGATAACAATACTCTAAAAACAGATCAGTCTCTTGTATTGTTAACTCACCACCAAGTTCTAAAACAAAAGAATCAATATCTGTAATAACCTTTGCTTTTCCCTCATCAATAAGTTTGTTTGTTCCCATGCTTTCATTAAGACGATGGGGTAAAACGTAGATAGTTTTCCCCATGACAAGCGCATAATCAACACTTCGCATCGAACCACTTTTTAAATCAGCTTCACACACAATAAGTACTTCTCCTAAAGCTACAACAATTTCATTACGTTGAACAAACTGCCAAGCAAGTGAGGGAGTTTTATCTTCATAAGTACTTAAAAGTAGCCCTGACACTTCAATCTCTTTTATAAGATGCTTATTGACAGCTGGATAACGAATATCAAGACCATTTGCTAACACCGCGATGGTATTGGAACTGCCTGCCCCTTTATGAGCTATAGCATCCACACCCATTGCTGCACCACTTACAATACAGAATCCTGATTTACTTAAAGCTTGAGAGAGTTTCAGTGTAAATTCACGTGTATATTGAGAGGGTCTTCGTGTACCAACAATAGAGATTTTACGTTGATGAAGTAGTGTCGTATCACCTCTATAGTAAAGTGATTGAGGATATTGTTTCATTAAAGAGAGTTCAAGAACTTTCTCTTTAAGTAGTGATGTTTCCATAAAACACTCCTTAGCCCACGAAGTCGATTAAGGGCTTGTTAGATTAGTGAATCAATACGAACTAACTCGACCTCATTTAACAATGCAGAAGACTCTGAGAGTGCTTGTAAGGTCTCTTTATGAGGATGACCAATGGCAATGGCACTACCATGTTTTTTTGCAATTTTAACCGCACGTGCTATCTGTACTTTTATGGCAGCAACACTAGAGTCATGATCTAAAAAAACATCGCGTGCAATGTACTTTAAGCCATAGTTTTTCATCACAAGAGGTACTTTTGTTTGTGCCGTAGTTCGTGAGTCAATAAATCCAATATGCTCCCGTTGCAGTGCAAACATCAGACGGTTCATTGCACGTTCATCCGAAGTAAAACGACTTCCTGTATGGTTATTGATGTAAGCTACTCGAGGGAATAGTCTTTTAACTTTTTCAACCTCATGAAGAATCTCTTGTTGTGTGTTATCCACCATCAATGTCAAGGGTTCTGCTGAAGGGAAGTTCATCGCTTCCATAGGAAGGTGTACCATATAGTAAGGTTCATTTGCAGCTAAGTGTGCTGAATTAGGATGAATCGTATTTGGAGGTAAAAATGACATGGTAAGTGGAATATGAAGTTTTTTTATCTCTCTCACATCACGCGCAAATGAGACATCATCAATGATAATGGCAAGTTTTGGCTTATTAACACTTTTTTTAACTTCACGTTTATAAGGTTTAGGTGGCTTGGCATTGCCATTTTTAGTAGCATACTCATGTTTGGCACTTTTAGCATATCTATTTTGGTTTTTATCAAGAACACTTTTAAGTTGTTTTTTTTGGGTTGTTTTTTTTACCGGAAGAGTTGTTGCTGTATTAATTTTCTCTAATAGTTTTTTAGTTTTTGCGCGCTCTTTTTGGACACTTTTTTGAGCAGACACATTTGCATCTTCAAAACCAACATAATATCCTATACCAAAGATAGCAACAAGCAAAAGTAAGCCACCAATACTCCAGCTAATATAATTTAACATTCTATTTTGGGTTGTTTTTTTCTTCACAATTCTACGTTTTGCCATAATCTCTCATATCACTTTATTTTCACCATGTTATCTATAAAGCTACTAAAGTATCATTAATTTGTCATATTGCCTTACATCTCTATTTATTTTGGTCTAGAAGGTAACCATGACATTTTTTTAGGCACCAAAATAAGACAAGTTTTAACATCCTTTGCTATAATTTTCACATGATTCGTAAAGTTTTTAAAAAGCGTAAACCCAATAAACAAATTGATGCTATTATCACCAAATATAAGATACCAAGAGAATATCTTTCTATTAACAGAAAAACCGTTGCTAATGCAATGTTAGTAGGAATATTCTTTGCCATGATACCGATGCCAATGCAGATGGTTGCCGTAGTATTATGTGTTCCTTTTATCAAGTTTAATGTCCCTCTTGGTGTCTCACTTGTCTGGATTACAAATCCCTTCACCATGCCCGTTATCTTTTATGGCGAATACCTTTTAGGAAATTTTCTTTTGTTTCGAGATGGTGTTCATAATGTTGAACTCACTGTTGAATGGTTTCAAACAAATTTAGATGATATTTTTGTACCGATGTATTTCGGTGCTTTTGTCACTGCAGTGGTACTATCCCTTAGTTCTCGTTACATTATCATTCACTTTTGGAAACGCTCTGTCCATAAAGAAAAATATGATAAGAAGTCTTTGAAACCCTAAAGCTTCCATCCAAAATAGACAATCATAAAACCCGTAGTTGCAATCTCTTCATACTTAAATGAAGGAACATAGGCTACATTTACATCAAAATCTTTATAGTAAATAGAAGCTAACGGTGCCGCTCCTGGAATAAAACCATAACCCACTTCACCACCTTCTGGCTGAAGTCTATAGTTCTCCTCTTTATACATAATAAACAGTGCTAAACCTATAGAAATATCAACTCCATATATCAACTCATATCGTATATTTTGTGATCCCGATAGTGTATATTGTGTTGCACTAAAAGAGTCCTTGAGTATAGTGATATTGGTTGCAAAGTAGAGTTCATCATAGTTTTTAAAAGTGGTATATTCATACCCTGCTCCATAATTAAACTCATTAAACTTTTCACCACTATCGGAATAGTCATTTTCATGTAAGGTAAAACCTGTAAGAAGAAGCCTATGTTCATTCGCTACAAGTAATGAGATTAAAAATAAAAAGAGCAAAAGTGCTTTCATAATGTTTCTTTTAGTTTTTATTTATTGTATCACATTATTTAAATATTTTAAAGTGCCTGTAAATAATCCTCAACTATTGTTTGATGATCAAATACAAAAGACTCTTTAGCTAACGCTTCGATAGTAACAACATAAGCCGTTTTAGCATCATCTCCCGCAATTGTCAAGCGCAATCCAAATATACACCAATATGCAGTGCAAAAGTGCACCACTTCGTAACATTATTTAGCCGAAATATTTAATAGTCCAGCTTCCCGTTTTTGCTTTAGTCTGTAGCTTTCACCAGTA